>JFJP01043788.1_pt1 | contig 11538 bp, 10 predicted proteins | sample 431651 | NCBI WGS metagenome assembly JFJP01 (sample SAMN02602958, study PRJNA72255) | Microbial mat metagenome, whole genome shotgun sequencing project. | biome: fresh water; feature: sink hole; material: water; isolation source: purple microbial (photo- and chemosynthetic) mats found in... | reverse complement strand
ATTCCGGATCAACTGTTTTTATTTTCAATAAGTTCACCTTATCCAATCTATTAGCAAGGAGAGTTATGAAAAAAATAATGTTGTTTCTATCCGTTCTGATTATTGTACCGATGTTTCTTTTTTCACAAACCGCTACACCGCCAACGTTGGGAGATGGCTCGATCGGCAATCCGTATCAAATTGCAACGCTTGAAAATCTTTATTGGATTTCACAAACGAGCGGTTCCTGGTCCAGTCATTTTATTCAAACAGCTGATATTGACGTATCTGCTACTTCTGGTTGGGACAGTGGCGCAGGATGGACACCAATATATGAATTTACCGGAACCTATGATGGAAACGGATATACGATTAGTAATCTCAACATCCAGCGCCCGTCTACTGCGTATGTTGGGCTTTTCAGATTGATAGCCTCTGGAGGGAAAGTAAAAAAACTTGGAGTGATAGATGTAAATGTTTCGGGAAATCTTTGTGTAGGCGGATTGGCTGGCGTTAATAATGGAACCATTGAGAATTGTTTTGCATCTGGAAGTGTATCCGGAGTTTTATATTATATTGGAGGGCTTGTAGGTTCGAATCGTGGATTAACAAGCGGTTCCTATTCCCGTGCAAATGCTACGGGCGAACAATGCGTTGGAAGTTTGTCGGGAGAAAATTATAATGGGGGATCAATCCAGAATTCATACGCAACGGGGAGTGCTGTTGGATCTTCTTCTGTAGGAGGATTAACAGGATCAAACAATTTAGGGACGGTTACGAATTGCTACTCTACAGGAAGTTCCTCCGGCGGCGGTTTAATTGGATTTGGAGGAACATGTTCATGTTCATTTTGGGATACTCTCAGCTCAGGAAAAACGATCAGTGCAGGCGGCTTAGGAAAATCGACCACCCAGATGAAAACACAATCAACCTATACCGACTCGGACTGGAATTTTGCAACAATTTGGGAAATGGTCGGAACAAATTATCCCCGCCTTCGTGCAATACCCGATCCTTCGCTTCCAGTCGAACTCATTTCCATTACAGCCGCTGTCCGACCGGGTGCTGTTACGCTCAACTGGCAAACAGCAACCGAGAAGAACAACTACGGATTTGAAATTGAACGAAAACAACTCTCCCTTGTTCCTGCGGGACAAACGAGTGTGAGATTTAATAAGATTGGGTTTGTTTCCGGTTCCGGCAATTCCAACTCTCCAAAGTCGTATTCGTTTACCGATGACTGCGCAAGCGGAACAGTTGTCTATCGCTTAAAGCAAATTGACAACGATGGAAATTTTACGTATTCGCAAGAAATAGAAGTGACAGCAGGCGGAACACCCGCACAGTTTTCCCTTGACCAAAACTATCCAAATCCTTTTAATCCAACAACAGCAATTGCATTTTCGATTCCGCAAGCAGGCAATGTAACGCTGAAAATATTTGACGCACTCGGAAGAGAAGTTGCAACATTGGTAAATGGTGTAAGATCGGCGGGAGAATTCAATGTGGTATTTAATGCCTCGTCGTTGGCAAGCGGCATGTATTTATATTGTTTGCAGGCAGGCAGTTATGTTGAAACAAAGAAGTTAGTGTTGATGAAGTAACATTTTTTAAGAATAAAGATTTGCTTTTAAAGCCATGGTATCCGCCATGGCTTTTTTTTGACTAAACTTCGTTGTTTTCGTCAATTCTTCCCTTTTACAAAAAAATCTGTTTGGTTCCAGTCCGAAATGTCTTATTTTATAGTGTATACACACTTGGGAAAACCTTATGGAAGCAGTCAAAAATCACCATACATTTCATATTCCGGTCATGGGAATCGGATTTACGATCGATACGCCTGTAAAAGTTGCGCAATACGGCATTTCTTCGGTCATGTCATTGGTTGATGATATTCTTGTTGAGAAGATGAGAGAGTTTTACAGTAAAAAATTGGATCTTCCGTTCACCGCAATCACAGAAAAGAACAGCACCGATCATCGTGCTCAGCGGATCACCGCCTATCTGAACCTTGTCGACAAAATGGTGCATGATAAATTCGCCGAAATGAAACGTTCGTTCAACGAAACCGGCGAAGAAGTTCAAAAATACATCGATATGCTTCCCGATTTTTCCGAAGTGAAAAAGCAGTTCCGGGAATTTGTTGCCAACAATACCGTCCGCGAAGATATTGCTTCATGGATCGATGCACATCTTCATCCGGGGAGTATTGATGTAAATATTATGACGAAGCTGGACAAAGAGAATTACCGTAACAATGAAAAACTTCCCAACGAATTCAATGATGCCCATGCCGCGCTTCGCGGATATGCACAAAGCAATCTTCGGTCGGCAATCGTCTTTTCCGCAGGAATGAATCCCCGCTTGTACGGATATGTTGAAAAGTTCGAAGATTTTTATCCCGATGCAAACGGCGATATTAAAAAGAAAATAATTTTGAAAGTGAGCGATTACCGCTCGGCGATCATTCAGGGAAAATTTCTTGCAAAAAAAGGATTGTGGGTCTCTGAATATCGTATCGAATCGGGATTGAACTGCGGCGGTCATGCGTTTGCAACCGACGGATATTTGATGGGACCGATCCTGGAAGAATTCAGACTTCACCGACAAGATCTGATCCAGACAACTCATGACATTGTTGTTGAGGCTTTAAAAAATAAAAATCGTCCCGTCCCGTCATCACCATTGCCGATTAAGATCACGGCGCAAGGCGGAGTTGGTACCCATGAAGAACATCAGTTCTTGCTCGAACATTACGGACTCGATTCTATCGGATGGGGTTCACCATTCCTGCTGGTTCCGGAAGCGACCAATGTTGATAATCATACAATGAACCTTTTGTGCGAAGCAAAAGAAAAGGATCTTTACCTTAGCAACATCTCTCCGCTTGGTGTACCATTCAACAGTCTGAGAGGAAATACAAAAGACATTGAGAAACAGGAATTGATCGACAAAGGTCGTCCGGGAAGTTCATGCCCTAAAAAATATATCCAGCTCAATACAGAATTCACCGAACAGGCGATCTGCAGAGCGTCGCGTCAATACCAGAACATCAGAATTAAAATGATGGATGAAAAAGGCCTGAGTGCGGAGGAGCGTCAACAGGAATTCGATGCGGTCACCGATAAATCGTGTATCTGCGTCGGCTTAGGAACTTCTGCATTGATCGTGAATAATATAGATACCAAAGTTGAAGGACCCGGAGTTTCCATCTGCCCCGGACCGAACATTGCGTATTTTGAAAAAGTGGTCTCTTTAAAAGAAATGGTTGACCATATCTATGGAAGGATCAATATCATAAACGACGAGTCACGGCCGAACTTGTTCGTGAAGGAATTAAAACTCTATGTCGATTATTTGAAAGCAAAGATCGCCGAAACACCGGCGCCTCTCTCCGACAAACAATTGAAATATTTCATCACCTTCCAGCAGAACCTGAACGAAGGAATCGAATATTATCAGAAACTCTATTCGGATTTCGAGGCGAAACTTGCAGTACTGAAGGAAGATATTCTTGGGGAATTGGAAGCGATCAGGAACGAATTACACGAAATGTCGTTGGCAACAGCGTAGGATTTTTTGAAATAAAATAAAAGAAGCCATGGGTTTATGGCTTCTTTTTATTTTAAATATTCCACAACCAGATCGTTGAAGATGAGCTCGTTGTTTTCGTGTGCCCGCTCGATGCGTTCTTTTTCCTGAAAGAACCACTCTCTGCTGATATTGTTCTCGTTCGCTATCAATCGAAGCCACCGTTCTTCGTTCACATGCATTTCGTGATCGTATTGTGCAATAATCAATCCATCCGTGATGAACTTCTTTGCAATTTCCTGCTGTGAAAAAATCGGTGGTTTGTCGAGGATATACTTGTTGTCCAGAATATCTGAGATTGCAGTTTCACAAAAATCTTTTGCAAATCCTAATGACTTTCCAACACGCATCAACAATGCAACCTCTTCTTCAGTAATTCTTTGATCCTTGCGGACCAATAACAACAGTCCGCGAAAATAGTTGCTTCCTTCTTGAATGGTCATTTGCATACAAATTCCCTTTCGTGGTGCACGAACAACCATAGCAGTTATCGATGACGCAGCAATCGCAATCCGTTTGCAACAACAATAAGCGTGCTTCCTTCGTGTCCGACTACTCCGAACGGCAGCGGCATTGAAAAGCCTAACGCTGCGCTAACAAGAATGACGATCACCGATAACGAAAATAAAATATTCTGCCAGACGATCTTCCGTGCCCGTTTGCTTAAGTTGACCGCATACGAAATATTCATCAATGTTTCACCCATCAACACAATATCGGCGGTTTCCATCGCAACATCCGTTCCTGCGGCTCCCATCGCAATCCCCACCGATGCGGTTGCCAACGCAGGAGCATCGTTCACACCGTCGCCGACCATTGCAACAACACCGTATTTTTTTTGTAATGTGCGCAAGACTTCTACCTTTTGTTCGGGAAGGAGATTAGCATATACTTCATCGATCCCTGTTTGTTTTGCGATATTTGCAGCAACGGTCGGATTGTCGCCGGTGAGCATGATTGTTGCAACGATTCCATTTCTCTTCAATTCTGCGATCGCTATCACTGCATCTTCACGAACGACATCGGCAACGGCGATACAGCCAAGCCACCCGCCGTCATCTTCATGAATTCCCTTGTCGCCGCTTCGTCCGAGCTCGCGGTGGATGATCAATACTGTTTTTCCTTCCTTTTCAAACCGCTCTTTCGCTTGCATTAGATCGGCAGGAATTATTTCGCCATGTTCTTCGAACATTCTATATCCGCCGATAAAGGTAAGATACCCTTCCGCTTTTGCATGAACTCCACGTCCGGGAAGCGAAACGAAGTTGGTCATGTCGGGGATCAGTATTTTCCGCTCATTCGCTTCTGCAACCACTGCTTTTGCGATCGGATGTTCGGATCGTCCTTCAAGCGCAGCTGAAAGTGCTAACAGAGAAGATTCCGTAACATTTTCCGGATTGTGTTTCCCTACATAGACATCTGTTAATTTCATTCTCCCCTGCGTCAGTGTCCCGGTCTTGTCAAATGCAATCGCTTTAACTTCTGCCATCCGTTCAACATACGCGCCGCCCTTAAAAAGAATTCCCTTTCGAGCGCCGTTTGCAATTGCTGAAAGAATCGAAGCCGGTGTTGAAATGATCAATGCGCATGGAGAAGCAACAACAAGGATCACCATAGCCGTATAGAATGAAGCATAGAATTCATGACCAAGAACGAGCCACGGAATAAAAATTAATCCAACGGTAAAGAGAATGACGCCAATTGCATAATATGATTCGAATGTTTCAAGCAAGTACTGTGTACGCGCGCGCTGATGCTGTGCTGTTTCCACCATTTGAATAATGCGCGACAATGTTGAATCTGTTGCTAAACGAGTGACACGCACTTCAAGCACACCACTTCCATTGATCGTCGCCGCATATACTGCGTCGCCGGCTTCTTTCTCCACCGGCACTGATTCGCCGGTGATGGATGCTTGATTGATCGCGGAAGAACCGCTGACAATCACGCCGTCTGCTGCAATATTTTCGCCGGGAATAATGATAATGATATCATCGATGATAAGGTCGCCGATGGGAATCCGCTCTTCTTTCCCGTTGCGTCTTACCGTCGCTTCGTTTGGACGAAGTTTCAGCAACGCTTTTATCGCATTGCGCGAACGGTCCATTGCGTACGTTTGCAGAACATTCGACAGAGAGAATAGGAATAACAATGTTGCCCCTTCATGCCATTGATTGACTGTTGCAGCACCGATCGCAGAGAGGATCATCAGCATATCAACATTGATCTTCTTTTCGCGCGCGCTTTGCACCGCTTCCTGAATTCCGTACCAGCCGCCAAATACGTACGAAAGGATATTCAATGCAAGCACCGCGTACGGATGCACACCGTACGATTCTGATACAACACTCGTTATTACTGAGATCAGACAAAGAACGGTGAAAATTACCGGAAGTTTTTGTGTATCAAATGCTTCATAGAGTCGTGCAGAAGCGTGAGCAGGACTTTCTAACGTCGGGACAGTATCCATAATTGTGCAGTAAAACGGAGAAGAATATGTACCGAGCATCCAAATAGTGGTTTGGATGCTCGGTAATTATTTTAACAGCGTCATAAGATATGAAAAATTTGAGAGGACTTTTACAAATATATTTTTATACTCAGACTAATTCGTCTTCATTGTGGTATAATTCAACTCTGTTCCCCACAAACTATGCGGAATAAGGAAGACCAAAAGCGTTACAATAGATGCAGCAAGTATCCACCGTTTTGGATTCGGTGATTTCCAAACTGCTACGGCGGCGGTTCCCCACGCAAGAAATGCGATCAAAGTTTTATTATCGGTGATATCATTTCCAAATGGAAATCCAGTCCACCATTCATTGAATGCATAATTTAAAACCAATGGACCGAGAATCATTCCCCCAATCGTAATTACGATAAAGGTAAGATAGGATAAATTCTTGTACACGGGTTGTTTGGTAATCATCTCCAATCCGGTGCGAGCTGAGAGTAACATACCGGCGAACATAAATGCAATATGGAGTATCAACACAGGTGCCGGAACTTCTCCCCGAAAACGAATGACTGTAGAAGCAGAAAATGTCTGCTTCCCATCGGTCAGATAAATTGTGTAATGTAATTTTCCTGCCGGAGGTTGGTGCGGTAATTGCGCTGAAAGAATCCCGTTCGCATAGATCATTGGAATGGAACTAGCTTCATCATTCGTATTATAGCGTTTCCATTCTACTCTCCCGCTGATATTAGGATTGTTTGTTTCAACGGTGACAGGATGATCGGTCTCTCCACCATGTGCACGTTCCAATGTAACTGAAATCGCTTTGCTATCTAACAAAGTAACATAATGTTTTGGATATGTCGGACCGGTTAATCGCTGATAGACTGCTGATCCAAGAGTGATAAGAAGAGCCAGAATCCAAAGGTGATATGTTCGTTTCATAAGAAATATTCCATAATTTAGTTATCAATTCATCTCATAATTCTGCAAAGAGTATGCCGAGTAATTGTTAAAGAATCCCATTGAAATCGGACAAATGATTCTCAATACTGAAAATACAACGATTCTTTTTTCAATACCAATACTTATTTTTGATTGAATTACAGTTTAATTGTATGACTATTTGAAAGCCATAGGGGGCAAGCCGGCAGCGGTGTTTCGATTGTTTATGCTACCGGAGGAACATACATTCTGATGATTCTCCAACGATTGCGCTCATAACTGAATACCGCTTTAATCGTAACGGTTTTTCCTGAGAAGGTTCCGGTGGAGGTCACTTGTGATTGCGACAGTGGTAAACCGTTCTGCGACGCTGAATAGACGACAGATCCGTTCATCACTGATGCATTTTGATTTGGAAATGAACTAGTTTGCTACGGATTCGGCAATAGAACTATTGTTTCTATCGGCGGATGTAAAACCAACCGTATACATACCTAAGATCAGGTAAACTCCGGATAACATTACTATTTTTGATGTACCCATATGAACCTCGTTTCTGTTTTTTCTGTTCTTATTTCTACTACCAAGGTAGCTTTAGACACTTTGCAAAGCAAGAAAACAATCGTTAGACTACTTTAAGAAAAGACTTAGCCTTCTTTAATTTTATTTTTAGATTTTTCTAATGACTGATTTTTCGTATCCTATGTCACAGAACGGTATAGACAGCATTGTTGGAGAAATATTTTATGAGAAATGTCCCCGGAAAAAAAATATCGTGGGGTATTATTGGCTGCGGAGATGTAACGGAGATAAAAAGCGGACCGGCATTCAATAGAGTAGAAGGAAGCGAACTTGTTTCTGTTATGCGCCGTGATGAAGCAAAAGCGGAAGATTATGCGCGTCGGCATGCTGTCCCGCAATGGTATAATAATGCGGATGCATTGATGAATGATCCAAAGATCAATGCGGTGTATATTGCAACACCGCCGAAATTCCACAAGGAGTATGCAATACGTGCACTTCAAAAAAATCTTTTTGTCTATGTTGAAAAACCTATTGCTCTTAATTCATCCGAAGCATTGGAAATAACGGAAGCCGTCAATCATTATTCCGGAAAACTCTGCGTTGCTCATTACCGGCGCAAGCTTCCTTCGTTCATGTTTGTGAAGGAACTATTGAAATCAAACATCATTGGGGATATTCAGTTGGTGCGAATCACCATGGCGCAGTCTACAAAACCATCGTTAGCAGCACAGACAAAAGAGAATTGGCGTGTCGATCCAAAAATTTCAGGCGGAGGCTATTTTCACGACCTCGCACCGCATCAATTGGATCTGATGTACTATTTCTTTGGTGCTCCGATATTATGTACCGGATTTTCTATCAATCAATCCAAACAGTATGACGCTGATGATCTGGTAAGCGGGCAGATGGTTTTCAAGAACAATATTGCATTTTTCGGCAATTGGAATTTTTCGGCAGCTGAAAAGGAATCAACCGATGAATGTATTATCATCGGAACCAAAGGAAGTATGAGATTCTCTTTTTTCGGAAATGATGTTGCGGTGAAAGATAGCGGTGGAATAGAATCGATCCGGCATTTCGAAAATCCAAAACACGTTCAGCAGCCGATGATCGAATGATGGATTCATTTACCACTAAACGATAATATCATGAAAACATTTTGGGATGAACGATACTCGCAGAAAGAATATGTATACGGAACGGAGCCGAATGAATTCTTTCGGGATCAATTACCATTGTTGGAACCAAAAAGTATTCTTCTTCCAGCTGAAGGCGAAGGACGCAATGCTGTGTATGCCGCAACGCGTGGATGGAATGTTCATGCCTTCGACCAAAGTATTGAAGGAAGAAAAAAAGCACTTGCTCTCGCCGCAATGCACAACGTGAACATCACCTACGAAATTGCCGACGTACTTACGGTTCAACTCCCTCATAATCACTTTGATGCAATCGGATTATTCTTTGCACATTTTCATGCACAACAGCGAGAACAGATCCACGCACGATTTCTTTCTTCTCTCCGTTCAAACGGAACAATTATTTTTGAAGTATTCAGTACCAATCAAATAGAATATCAACAGCAGTGCGGATCCGGCGGACCACAGCAGAAGGAATTACTCTATACGGCAGGTGATGTTGAAACTCTTTTTGTGGGATGTGATTTGCTGTTGCTTGAAGAAAAAGAAATTGTCTTGAATGAAGGAGAATTCCACAACGGAAAAGCTTCCGTCGTGCGGTGTGTTGCAAGAAAACGATAACGCTTTGTTCATTGTTGAGCTGAACCGATCACCACATTCCAATGACGAATCTCCCACCGCTTCACCAATCCATTGATCACATACGGATCGTGTTTTACAAATTCTTCAATGCTCGATTTATCATTGACATGAAACACCAGCAATGTTCTGTCAGCAGGATCGGTGAATGCACCGCCAAGCAGTAACTCTCCACGCTTGTTTGCTTCATTCGCCAATCGAAGATGTTCATCTCTAAATTCCGCACGGCGAACGACATAATCATTCACTACATCATACAACAGCGCGTAGTAATTCATCTGCTTTGCTCCAATGCTTGTTCAACATCGGCGATGATATCATCAATATGTTCAAGTCCGACTGAGATACGGATCAATCCCGGCAAGATTCCAACCGCAACTCGTTCAGCTTCGCTCAACTTAGAGTGTGTTGTTGATGCGGGATGCGTTGCGATACTTCTGGTATCACCAAGATTTGCAGTGTGCGAAAGCATTTGCAGCGAGTTCAAGAATTTTCTTCCCCGATCAATTCCCCCCTTTACAACAAATGTGACGATACCGCCCCCTTGTTTCATCTGTTTTTTTGCAAGATGAAATTGCGGATGCGAAGCAAGGAATGGATATTTTACCAATTCTATTTCAACATGCTTTTCAAGATGCTGTGCAAGTTTCTCTGCATTTTCACAGTGTCGGTCCATTCGTACAGCAAGTGTTTCCAAACTTTTAGAAAGGATCCACGCGTTGAACGGCGATAGCGACGGTCCGCTGTGGCGTGCGAAGAAGCGAACATCTTTGATGAGGTCTTTTCTTCCGACAATAATTCCGCCGATCGCCCTTCCCTGTCCATCTAAAAATTTTGTTCCCGAGTGGATGACAATATCCGCACCGAATGAAATCGGCTGCTGAAGATACGGAGTGCAGAAACAATTATCGACATTCAATAATACGTTATGTTTTTTTGCCAAAGCACCAATCCATTGCAGATCAATAACATCGAGCGCGGGATTGGATGGTGTTTCGATGAAGATCATCTTTGTGTTCTTTTGTATCAGACCTTCCCATTGTTCCGGTTTATCAATATCGGCGTACGTATGTGTAATGCCCCACCTCGGTAAGATCATCGTCAGGATCTGATGCGTTGAGCCGAACACAGAACGGGACACCAGAAGATGATCACCCGATTTTAACAGCGCGGCCATACTTGTAAAGACTGCCGACATTCCCGATGCAGTCGCAATTCCATCCTCAGCACCTTCAAGCAGACACATTTTTTCGATGAACTCTGTATTGTTCGGATTGGAAAACCGCGTATAAATGTTTCCCGGAATTTCATCTGCAAAGAGTGCCCGAGCCTGCTCCGCATCATCAAAAACGAAACTGGATGTCATATATAGCGGAACAGAATGTTCACGCAGCGGTGTTCGCGGTACCTGTGTGCGGATCGCGTTGGTCTCGAATTTTTTGGATTTAGACATAATTTTATCCATTAATAACACAAATGAACCTTGCGAAGGTTATGAAAGAGTTTTTAATCAAACCTTCGCAAGGTTAAGCGGTTTTTCTCTTTTTAATGTTCAACGATAAAATAATATAATAAATTTGTCAATTTGTTTTCGTGAAAATCTTTCTTACTTTGTTCTCACTCTTATGAATAATTCTGATAAATATTTCATCACGGTTGCCGGAAATATCGGCGCAGGGAAATCGTCTCTCACCCGCATGCTTGGTGAACGCTTCAACTGGAAACCGTATTACGAATCGGTCGAGGACAATCCGTATCTGAAAGAATTTTACGGCGACATGAACCGGTGGTCATTCCATTTACAGATGTATTTTCTTGCAAACCGATTCAAAAGCCATAAAGAGATCGTTGATTCGAACAAATCGGTCATTCAAGACCGCTCTATCTATGAGGATGCCGAGATCTTTGCACGAAATCTTCATCTTATCGAAAAAATGGACAAGCGCGACTATGAGAATTACGTTTCTCTTTTTCATGTAATGATGGAATACCTGAAACCACCCGATCTAATGATCTATCTCCGATCATCTGTGGATACACTTGTTTCTAAGATCAAAACGCGAGGACGGGAATATGAACAGAGCATTCCGCGCAGTTATCTTGAACAATTGAACGGACATTACGAAGAATGGATCGGTCATTACAACATTGGTCCATTGCTAATTATTGAGGCTGACCCGCTTGATTTTGTTCACCGCCCTGAAGATTTTGAATTTATTGTAAAAGAAGTGAAGCACGCGCTTCCGCAATTGCAGTTGTTTGAGAATT
>JFJP01043359.1_pt1 | contig 11538 bp, 11 predicted proteins | sample 431651 | NCBI WGS metagenome assembly JFJP01 (sample SAMN02602958, study PRJNA72255) | Microbial mat metagenome, whole genome shotgun sequencing project. | biome: fresh water; feature: sink hole; material: water; isolation source: purple microbial (photo- and chemosynthetic) mats found in... | reverse complement strand
GGGTGGATAAGCGATGAGTATTGGAGAAAAAGTATTGATAACTATAACAAGAATATAGATAAGATAAATCTGGCTGGTGCTCCATGTGTTGTTGCTATTGACCTCAGCAAGCGCATAGATTTGACTGTCTATACAATGTGTTTTTATCTGCATGAGTTAGATATGTATTATCTAAAGCACAAGATATATATACCTAAAGGTATGATAGAAGAAAAGATAAAGACAGATAGCCACATGTTCTATACATGGATATCACAGGGGTGGGTGACACCGATTGAAGGCGACACTATCAACACTGAGATTGTTTTTGGTGATCTGGAAAAAGATGTTACTGAATATAAACCACTGTACGCAGGCTATGACCCTTATATGTCAGGTGAATTAGTAGATAAGCTGAGCCGCATTATAGACACAGTTGAAATTGCGCAGAATTACAAAAAGATGAGTGAGCCAACTAAAGATTTTGAAGTACAGGTTATGAACAGCAAGATAATAGACAACAATCCTGTTATGCGTTGGTGTATGTCTAATGCCGTTGCCTCTACATGGGACAACAACATTAAGATAAAGAAAGAGATAGCAAGCAGCCCTAAGAGGATTGATCCGGTTATCACAAGCATCATGGCACTGTCACTGCTTAAAGACAATATGAGAGATGAGCCAGTAAGTTTTGAAAGTGTTGCTGCTCTATTCTAGGAGAACATATGAAAATAAAAGATTTATTCAAAAGGAAGAGTGAGGTTTATCCGTTCTCCACCTATGTAATGGCAAATAGTGGAGTAACAGTTGATGCCAAGAAAAACCCAACAGTGATTGCGTGTCTGAACTTGGTGAGTAGCGCAATTGCAAACATGCCATTAGATATATACAAAGGCAAGGAGAAAGCCAAAGATCATTATCTTTATCCTCTCCTGCATAATGAACCTAACAGTGATGAGACAATTGACATGTTCATGAAGATGCTTGTCAAAGATTATTATGACGGTAATATATACATATATATCTATCGTGATGAGAATGGAATACCAGCATCCCTATTCAGATTAGACCCTGCTAAAGTATCAGTGACCAGAGGAATAGACAACAAGAAAATCTTTTCTATAAACAACCAGCATTATGATTACACCTCAATTCTACACATCCCATCATCTATTGGGTATGATGGTATAGTTGGGAAAAGTATTTACTCATATGCTGCTGACACATTTACACTAGTCAAAAAAATAGAAGATTATATTGTCTATGGAATGACAAACAGTTTGGGGAAAAGATTGGTTATAGATATATCTCAAGCATTCCCCAATGCGACTAAAGAACAGATAGATGATTTGAAAGCCAAGTATATATCAACATACACAGGTGTAGAGAACAGTGAAATGCCATTGTTCAAAGCCAACAAGATTGATTATTCATCTATTGACAGTGGACAGAATGACAACCGTGCTGCACAGATGGTTGAGTTGAGAGCCTATCAAGATAATGAGATATGCCGATTATTTGGTGTCCCAAGTAATTTCATCTCCCCTGATAAATACCAAAGTGAGATAGAGAATATCTATACACTGTTTGTTGACAATGCAGTGAAGCCTATAGCGACAGCAATAGAACAAGGATTGAGAAAGATACTCTATCCTGCTGAGAGAAATGTATATGAAATAGCATTCAACTACAATGCCATATTAAAAACAAAGCTAGCAGACAGAATTGATAGTTATACTAAACAACTTGCTGCTGGTATTCTCTCATTGAATGAAGTAAGAGCCAAGGACAATCTCCCTCCAATTCAAGGTGGAGACAGATTTACTGTAGCTGGTGGAAACTGGATGAACATAGAAACAGGAGCGCTTATCACTAGTGCTCAGCCTGTAATAGAGGAGAAACAAGATGAAGCAATATAAGACATTTGAAGTAAGAGATATACAGTTTGTCAATCAAGAAAAAGAAGGCAAAAAGTATCTCCGTGGCTTGATACCTTTCAACAGCAGAAGTGAAGACCTAGGTGGATTTACAGAGATAATCTCACCAACAGCATTCAACAAAACTCTTGCTGATGGAAAAAATGTATGGGCATTGTTAGACCATAGCAGAGAAAAGGTATTGGGTAATACAAGAAGCAAGACACTGGCATTGAGCACTACTGCTGTGGGATTGGAAGTAGAAGTAGAGATGCCTGCTACGTCATATGCGAGTGATGCATTTGAATTGATCAATAGAGGCATAACATCCTCTATGTCATTTGGATTCTATCCTGTCAAACATACAGATGACCCTACAGCCAGGACAAGAACATTGAATGAAGTGAAATTAGAGGAAGTTAGTTTTCTAATATCATCTGATCCTGCATATCCACAGACAAATGCATATACAAACATGCGCTCATTTGTCGAAGAGAAAAAGATGGATTATGAGAAGTTAGATGAGGTTTTCAGTAAGATAAAGAGTAATCAGATTGAAGAAAATGATAAAGATATATTAAGAGGATTTGTAGAAACATTAAAGCCTTTGTATGAGAAAGAAATAGTCGTTCCACCAGTAATTACTGAAGACAACACTAAAGCTGATCAAGACAAGGCAGTCATGTTGCTCAATCTTGAAATAGAACAAATGTTACTATAAGGAGATTATTATGAACAAGATAGAAAAAGTCGAAGTTGAAATGGAAATCAGATCCATTCAAGACAAAGTTAATGCTGGCACTCTCAAAGTAGAAGATGCCAAGAAAGAACTCGATGCTCTCAAAGTCAGAAAAGTTGAGTTTGACAAGCAAGAGGCGTTAGTCGTTGCTCCCCTAACTACAAGAGCAACCAGCTATGCAGACATCAAGAATGCACTTTTAGAGAAGAGAGCAATTACTCTCACTGGTAATGGTGCAATTTCTCAGGTTACTGAGATTGTCCAAGAAGTAAAAGGTATTGTTCCTTTACTCAATGAAGTAAGATATTTCTATGGCGCTAACGCACAGACAAATATCCCATTGCTTACACCTGGTCTTGCTACCCCTGCACAAGTTGTTGAAGGATTTACTACAGGCAGTGAAGACAGTACTGCTGCTCTCTCCCTTAAATCTGTTACTCCAGTTGGTTGGACCTCTACTCTCCCTGTCAGTTATGATGCTCTCAATCTCAACAGCGCAAACCTTGAATCTGCTCTCCCTGCTGCATTTGCTGATGTATATGCTCAGACAATGCACGCTCTCGTGATTGCCAAGATGTTTGCATCTGCTGGTGTTGCCGCAGCTAACAAGACTGCTGGTACTGGTGCTGGTTCTACTGGCGCTGCTTATCCTACCCTCCATGACCTGATTGATTTGTCCTATGTTCTCTTAGACAAGAACATGCTTTCTCCTAAGATGGTCATGAACAGCAAGATGATTGTTGAGGCATTGAAGACTGCTACTGATACTGCTGGCAAGATTGTTGCTGAAGAGTATTACAGAAACAAGAGCATCAATGGTATCCCTGTTATTCTCACTGGTGGCGCTCCTGTTGCTACCACAAAAGATGTCATCCAAGTATGGGGTGGCTCACTGATGAATATCGGTATTGGTGTTGCATCTGACCTCATGATCGAACCAAAGAAAAAGGTTGGAGACGGAAATACTTATTTTGATGCACTTATGTATTTCATGGCTGAAGTAATTCAACCAAAGAATGCATTTGCTATCATAGCAAAATAGTAGTGGTTTGCTCCTCTTTAAGGAGAGAATATGGTATTAGATATTGATTCATTCAAAAGTTATATAAACGTCTTTGACTCAAATGATACTCTCACTGAAATATATCTCAGCGCTGCTGAGGATATTGTGAGCGAGTATCTGAACAAAGAGCTAAGCACATTCACTACTATTCCAGGTCTCATTCAAATTACAGTGTTCAGGATTGGTGCATTACTTAGTTCAGAAAGCAGTGGAAATATAGGCGTCACAAGCAAATCATTTGCAGATGGAAGTAGAACATTTGTAAAGACAACAGATTTTACACAGTATCTCTCTCAAATATCTCGTTGGAGAGTTATAGACAGTGCGTGATAAAAACAACTTTGAAAATCTTGAAATAGAGTTTGATGCAAAAGATGCTGTTCATAAACTTGATCTGATTGACAAGGACATGAACAAAATTGCAAGAAGGATGATGAGCAAAGTATTTGCTGCAATCAGAAAAGATGTACGCAATACAAAACTGAAAGGTCAAGTGCTTAAAAAGAAAAGTGGTAATCTCTACAAGAATATAAGATACAAGGCAAAAGCAGATTTTACTGGTTATATAAATGACAGTGTCATCTATGCATCACATCATGAGCTTGGTTATACAATACTACCCAAGGCTGGCAAGTATCTTACATTTAAAACAGAAGATGGATTTAGAAGTGTCAAGCAAGCAATCATGCCAAAGCGTCCATTTCTCGGTCCTGTTTTTTATGACTACTTTAATACAAGAAAAGCAGAAGAGTTGATGGACAAGATTATGAAACTTGCATTTGATGAGATAACTAATGGAGGCAATAATGTTTGATACATTTCTTGTTGATATCAAGGCATGGTTCAACACCAATCTCACACCCAAGCCTGATAAATATGTTGCTGGTGATTATCCTGATGTTGATATGAACAAAGAACCAACAGTCATCTACATACAGACGCCTGATTTTGAGTTTGAAGAACTGACAAATGAAAGCAAAGAGATGAAAGGCATGATAGAAATGTATGTCATTCTCCAGAAAAATACGCAAGATAATCTCAAGCAGAAAGCGCTGCTCTATCTTGATTTGATATACAGCTTGATTAAAAGCAAGCCTACTATGGGTGGTCTTGTAGATTACAGCATGATAAGCCAAGCGAAAGTATATGATGGTGTGGAAGGGACACCTAATGTTCGTGGGATATATGTCAGAATAGAGTTTGTAAAGGAGATATAAACATGATAAACGGAAATAACGGTATTGTACAGCTTGGTTTTGAAGCAACATATGGTGCTGCACCAACTGTAATGACCAAGCAAATCAGAGTAAAGAGTGAAGGGTTTAAATATGTTCCTAATAAAAAGGACGATGGACTCTTGACTGGTGGCAAGACAAGTGGAAGAACTTATACAATGAGCAAAGGTGCCGAGGGTGCAGTATCAACTATTGCACGACCCGATGAAATTGGGTGGTGGTTTGCACACGCGCTTGGAAAAGAGGGCGTTCCTGCTACGGTAGTTGGGAGTACAGCAGTATACAAGCACACATTTACACCATGTGAAAGTGATGAGACATTGCCATCAATGCGTTTCTCAATTGACAGAGTGGTAAATGTATTTGATTATCCTGGCACAATGATAAACACTCTTTCTTTCTCATCTGCATCTGAAGATTATTTAAACCTTGAGATGTCCTTGATAAGCAAGACAGAAGAGATTGGTTCAGCACAGACACCTATCAGTGTATCACCTCTTCTTCCATTTAGGTTCTACCATGGAAAAGTATTGGCAGAAAGTGTTGAGCTTGCTGGTATCACATCAGTAAAGTTTGATTACAACAACAACCTTGAGAAAGTATTTACTACTCAGTCAGGTCAGTTCCCAATTGAACCTGGTGTTGGTATGAGAGAATTGAAGATGGACTTTGAGATGTTATACAGCACAGAAAGTGATGCATTGAGAAGTGATTACTTTGTGATTGATGATGAGCTAGAGATTGAACTTTCTTTCATATCAGATGAGGAAGCAGAGACTGGTTTCTTTTATCAATTTACAATCAATGTCCCTGCCGCACAGATATTGGAAATGGGACCTGCTAACTTGAGCAATGATAAACTCAAGCAAACAATAAGTGCAAAAGCCGTCCAAGGATCAAGTGAGTTTGTTACAATAGAGTTGAACAACCTACTCGCAACAACTTATATCTAAGAAATAAAAGGAGCAAACGATGAGCGAACTACAAGGAGCAAGAGCAGATTATATTTTTACTACCAAGATATTGCTGCTCTCTGGTGAAGAACTAAGAAAGAAATATGACGAGAGTGAAATAAAAACCGATGATGGAGTAGAGTACAAAGACATTGAAATAACAGATGAGGAAGCTCGTGATTGGATTATACTGAAAGAGCCAGATAGTTTTGACTTGAAGAACTTTGGTGATGATGGAAAACAAAATCTTGAGTTGCTGCAAAAGGTATTCCCAAAATGTTTGATAGACCATTCATTTACAGATAGTGGAACAAAAGCCAAGAACGCAAGTGTAAGTGCAATGCTTCTAGATAGTGGAACTCAATTCTCTCGCATTATAGAATTATGGATGGATTCTCTCCCACTAAAAAAAACGAACAGTGGGAAATCAGACAGCTGAGCAAAGCAGTTTTCTACGGTGGCAATATAGATGATGTCTTATTGCCGCTGTATAAAAACTGGCAATTCTTTTTTACTCTCTTCAACCACATCATATCACACAAGAACGGCGATTATACATCACCACCATTTCAGACACTAGATTGGGTGCATCAACCCTACAAAACCATGCTAGTCCTTGATTACATGAAGAATCTGTGGATTGACAAATTAATCGAAGAGCAAAAAAAGTAATAAGCAAATGTAAGATATTGTTGGCATATTTATTTCTAAGGAGATAAATATGGGAAGAAAAAGAAATATACAGAGTTGTTATTCTGAAGTTAGTGACAGGTGGGTAAGTGAGTATATTAAGATATGGGAGGATCATTATGGTCCAGTACCATTTGATGAGAACGGAAGAAGATGTGATATTCATCATAAAGACTTTGATACATGGAATACTTCTATAGATAACCTCGTTTGCCTTACACATTCAGAGCATCTTAGATTACACAACTTGAACAGTAAAAGATCAGAAGAAACAAAAGAAAAACTGAAAGAAAAACATTGGACAAAGGGTGATAAAAGAGAGCAAGTATTAGACAAGATAAGACAAGCTGCTACGGGTGTAAAAGCTTCAGAAGAAAGTAAAAATAAAAGAATGATGAATGATCCACGCAGCATTAAAATAATATGTGTTGAAACAGGTGAGGTTTTTTACTCAGTTAATCAGGCAAAAAAAATATATGGATATACGGTCAATGACCAGATATATCGTAATAAAAAAAGAAATCCAAAGCACTATACCTTCATGAGGGTTTAGTAACGGAGGTTAGTAGTGAGCAACATCGGATATAAAATTTCTGGGAAATACGATCCCAAGGCAATCAAAGAAGCCAAGTCAGGAATACAATCATTAGGTGACAGTGCATCTAAATTAAAAGGTGTATTTGCTGCAGTTGCCGGTGCTGCTGTAGTTAAGGGTGTTTTCAACCTTGCTAAAAATACCATAGCAGAGTTCCAAATTGGGCAGAATGCACTAGCCCAACTCACTAATTCAATAAAAAACAATGCAAATCTCACATCTGCCTCATTGAAAAACTTGACTACATTTGCATCACAAATGCAGAGTAAAGGTATTTATGGTGATGATGAGTTGTTAAAACAAGCCTCATACCTTTCGTCTCTTGGATTGACTGAAGATAAAATAAAAAATGTCATGACGGCATCAGCTAACTTGGCTGCTGCAGGTGTAATGCCATTAGATGCAGCAGTGAAAAATCTTGCTAAACAATATGCTGGCGTAGGTGGAGAATTGGCAAAGCAAATGCCGGCATTAAAATCTCTCACAGCTGAACAATTAAAAGCAGGTGAAGGTATAGCATTGGTGCAACGCCAATTTGCTGGAGCCTTGGAGACAGCAGCAGGAACATTAGAAGGCAAGACCATCCAAGTACAAAACATCGTAGGTGATATAAAAGAAAAGATAGGTGCAGTGTTTGGAGCAGGTAAAGAAACAGTGCTTGATGCAATACTCCCTGTTCTCCAACGCATAGACACCTGGTTTGAAAATAATCAAAACAAGATAATAAACTTTTTCAAGTATTTGCCAGAAGTAATGCAGATTATTGGACAGACACTGCTTGAGATAATCAAAAAAGCATTCAATGTAGAGTACATGTTAAATGTGTTCAAAGCAGTAATTGATTATCTATGGAATGCCCTTAAAATAATAGTTAAAAACCTTGGTCCATTGTTTATTGAAGCATTCAAAGAAGTAATAAACAATGTCATGTACATACAATATAGATTAGCCAAAATGATTGATTTGATTGGTGCATCTCTCATGGATGCATTTATGGGTGTTGCAAATACATTCATCAATTCAATAATCAATGGAATAAACAAAGCAATAGAAACAATAAATAAACTCCCTGGTATCAAGATTGATACAATTGCAGGAGTGAACATTGCAACAAACAAAGCAGCAGCAGTTACATCATCAACAGGCAATTATGATGAATGGAAAAAAGCAAGTTGGTCAGGTGCATTAGCGGCTAATCCTGCCGCAGACATAGGAAAAAACTTGTCAAGCTTTTTTACTGAGAGCATGGCTAATGTTGGTAAATTGGCTGCTGATTTAGTAGAACCATTTGGTGACATATTTACTGATGCAGGTGAAAAGATTGGTGTGGTATTGAATAGACAAGCAGAAGTAATTGAACAGACAGCAGATGTAGTTGCTGCTGTACAAACTACAGCAATAGCATCACCAACAGTATCTGTGCTCGGTGAGAGTGCAGGAATATCAGGTGGTGGTGATACAGGAATAGCTGCATATATAGTGCCAGAGTTTCAGACAGCGCTAGCTCCATTAGGTGAAATGTTCTCCTCATTCGGTTCTATTGGAAATATATTTGGTCAGCTAAGTGGTGCATTAGGTCCATTGATAGAAGGGTTTAATATGTTCTCACCTATCATAAATTGGGGTGCAACAATAATGAAAGGCATGATGCAAGTATTAGCGCCTGTGTTAGATAGCCTGCTAAAACCATTGATTGGCATATTGATAATTGTAGGTAGAGTGATTGGTGCTATGCTTGTTCCAGTATTGAAAATGCTTACACCAGTTATTGAACTGATAAGCAAAGCATTTGTGTTCCTATATAACTACGCAATACGCCCACTAGCAAATGCAATAATATGGGTGGTATCAACTATCTATAACATGGTTGCCAACTTAGTCAATGCAATAATCAAAGCAATCAATATAATACCTGGTGTGAACATCAAGTGGAGAATGCAGACCATGGATTATGAGAGCATGAAATTACAGAAAATAGAAGAGAGTGATTTGGCTGCAGCTGGTGAAAGTGAAAGTGGTGATGCAGGTGGTAAGAGTGCATCATACAGTGGAAGCAGAGATGTGATAGTAAATATATATTATCAGAATAGTTATGTCAATGGTGACACTAGAGCGATAGCGCTGAACATAAGAGACGAGATAAAATCTGCTGAAAAATTAGGAGCATAACATGCCAGTATTGGGATATGTAGTACAAATAAAGTTTGGACCAACATGGGAAAATTATCCTGTAATCACTGATGGGTTTATTCGGTCAGAGGTATTGCATAAAGATTTGAAGCCTGCTGACCCTACATTGACATTCTCCATGGTTCCTGATGTGACACTATATAATCAGCTCCGTGGCATTGGTGTCAGTGAGATTCCAATCAGTGTCACAAAAGATGGCTCACCATTTTTCTATGGATATATAAGAAAGACATTCAATATAACCAAGACACAGAAACTTCAACCTGTAAAAATTGAATGTGTATCTCCATCATTCCTGCTCAAAAGAAAGATTGGATATAACCTATCATATAAAAATATAACAGTAACAAATCTGCTTACTAACTTGCTTGTCACTGCAGGCATTACAAGCTACACACTCCCAACAATAAATTATCCTATACCTGGCTTTACTGTCATAGCAAATGAAGGTGGAACATATCACTCATACATAGAAAAGATATTGTTTGAATATGGGTATGTTTTCTATTTTGACAAATCAGGTGCGTTTGTAACCTATCCTTTGTTCCCTGATGACATTACAACAACTAACTATCTTGATGGGACTAATTGTCTGAACAAAATAGAACAGATAAAAAGTGAAGAGAGCAAAGAAAAGGTAATAGTAAATTGGACAGGTGTAAAAACCCTAACAGATAAAATTGTTTTCAGTGATACAACAGGAGCACAAGGTGGATATAAATGCTTGATAGAAATACCACCACAGGGATATCTAGGTGATAAAGAAGAATGGTATGCAGAGTTTGATGTAGAGGAAGGTGAGATACTTTCAACAACAACAATCTCTTTAGACATAATAAAAGATGCAGACATAGAAGTGCTGACATTTACCCAAGTAGGCAATAGAGCATTAGTCAGTGTCAAGAACAACAACTTAAGTGTGCCAATGTTTATCAGAAAGTTTGACATCAAAGCAAGCAGCATTGTTGTCAAGAAAGAAACTAACAAGTCAATAGTAATCAAAAATCCAGTGACAGAGAAAGTAGAGACTGTTGATACTGAGTATGTATTTGACATTGACAGTGCAAACGACTTGGCTAATGGTCTTGCATGGTGGTACAGATATAGTGATTTTGATTACAAGGCAACATCAAAAACAGAGTATCAATTAGGTGATATTGTTACTGTCAGTGACACAGGGATTGGAACAAATACAACAAGGGTAATAAGCAAAAAGACAGATACACAAACAAACATTTTTGATTATGGGCTTGAAGCAATTGATGAGTTTGTGCCTGATGTTCCTGAGGTGGAGTATACAACAACAACTGTCCCTGCTATAGAGACAGCTCAGTTCAATGCCTACTACCTTGATACTAACACAACTATAGTCAAGATATTTGAGGATGACAGTTTTGTTCCTGATGAAGTTGTGTTTGACCTCAAGACAAAGTTAGGAATGACAACAACTGCATACAACGGCATATTCAGGATCTACATAGACAGCATACTCACATATACATCACCTACTCCTGTCAGCCAGTTAGTGATTGACTCAACAAATTATCTTGATTTTGGATTTACATATCCATTGAAAGATGTCCAAGTTATGACAGTCCAATTCTGGGACAGCACAAACACCGTCTTGCTTGATGAAAAGCCAGTATCATTTCTCAAGGATATTGCGATTGACATAGATGAGATTGCAGAAGAGGTAGAGACAAAAAAGCCAGTTTATCTTGGCATGTTCCTTGATGACTTCCCAACTGTGTTCAAGGTCGGTGACTGGTTTCTATTATTTGGAGAAGATGATATACCAAATCAAAGAGGAATGTATAGAGTAAAGGCTGACCTTGAGTTTGAAAGAATAGAGGGAAGTAGCACAGACGATAATCAATATGTCTTGAATATGATGCCTGATATATTAAGTATAACATCATCAGGTGATTATGGTGCAGTTGAAGATTATGGAACAATATCATTTTTTGCCAACCTTGCAACAAACACAGTTTTTGCTGATGCAGTAAGAGTAGGAACAGACAACCTCGATTCTACTATGATTGAAGGTGGAAAAATAAAAGCAAATATAATTGATGTTGATACAATCTTGGGTGAGAATGCCACATTCTCTGGGACTATCAACTCAGTTGCTGGTATATTCAAAGGATCAATTGAGTCAGGTCCTTTGATATTGAATGT
>JFJP01006403.1_pt1 | contig 11538 bp, 6 predicted proteins | sample 431651 | NCBI WGS metagenome assembly JFJP01 (sample SAMN02602958, study PRJNA72255) | Microbial mat metagenome, whole genome shotgun sequencing project. | biome: fresh water; feature: sink hole; material: water; isolation source: purple microbial (photo- and chemosynthetic) mats found in... | reverse complement strand
GAATGGTTTTTTTGGCAATCGCGCGCAAGCGCTGCACCTGCGGGTGGTCTTTGCCACCCAGCGCGTTTTGCGCCGCAGCCTGTTGCAGCATGTGCTGATACTGCTGCGCGGCAGATTTTTCAATCGTCTCAGCGGACACCAACTTGGTGAAAACCGAGTTTTTGCCAACCTCAACGCCCTCGGCCAGCGCCTCTGGCAAACCCAGCGTTGGCAGCGCCAGGCCCAGCGTTGCCCGCTGCAGCAGCAAGCGGCGCTGGGCGCATAGCAAACAAGTGTGGTCGTGGTTCATGGTGAGTGCGGCGCAATCAGTGGCCAGGGGCCGGATGGTAAAGTTTAGTCTGCCAAGTCCAAACCCGGCGGGTATCGCCGTGATGTTGCGGCAAGGCACGAAAATTCAATGCTCGAATAATCAACCAGGCACATGGCAGCCAAGGAGACAATGCATGACGACCCCGATCACCATCGCGTCGATTGACGCCGCAGTGGACCATATCCTCGACCGCGTACCAGACACCGTGGTGCTGGGTATTCCGCTGGGCATTGGCAAACCCAATCCACTGGTCAACGCGCTGTACCGGCGCATCAAGGCCAACCCGGCACGCCGCCTGCGCATCATCACTGCGCTGTCGCTGGAACGTCCGGTCGGACACAGTGACCTGGAAAAGAACTTTCTGCAGCCGCTGGTTGAGCGCGTGTTTGGTGATTACCCGGACATGGACTACATCAAGGATTTCCGCGCTGGCCAGTTGCCGCCGAACATCGAGGTGCAGGAGTTTTTCATGAAAACCGGCGACTATTTGGGCAACGCCACGGCGCAGATGGGCTACATCTCGACCAACTACACCTTCGCCGCGCGCGACATGGCGGTGCAAGGGCTCAATGTGCTGGCGCAAGCGGTGGGGGCCCGGGGTCACGACGACAGCCTGCGTCTGAGCCTCTCCAGCAACCCCGACATCACTGAAGAAATGCTGGAGTGCGTGCGCGCCAGCGGCCAGCCGGTGCTGGCTGTGGGGGTCATCAACCGGCAAATGCCCTTTATGCCCAACGGTGCGGAGGTTGCGCCGGACTTTTTTGACGTGGTGGTGACCGACCCGGCCGCCAGCCATGCGCTGTTTGCGCCGCCCAACAACAAGGTCAGCCCGGCCGACTACGCGATTGGCCTGCACGCGTCGAGTTTGGTGGCCGATGGGGGCACTTTGCAGATCGGCATCGGCTCGCTCGGTGATGCCATCGGGCAGTCGCTGATCGTGCGTGACCGGCACAGCCACGAATATCGCCACATTCTCGAATCGCTGTGCCCCACTGGCCTGGCCGGGCGAGAGCTGGGGCGCTTTGACGAAGGTCTGTACGGCTGCTCGGAAATGTTTGTCAACGGCTTTTTGCGCCTGATTGAGGCCGGCATCATTCGCCGCGAGGTGTTTGATGATGCCGTGTTGCAGCAGTTGCTCAACAGCGGGCGCATTCAGGACGACTGCGTCACCCCGGATGCGTTGCAGGCCCTGCTGGAGGCCAGGCGCATCCGCTCGCCGCTGGCCGAAGAAGATGTGGCGTTTCTCAGACACTTTGGCATCTTGCGTCCCGAGGTGACACTCAACGGTCAACGTTTGCTGTTTGAAGGCCACCAGTGCAGCAACGACCTGCGCGATGCTGCCAGCTTTGCCTGCATCAGCAGCCACATGCTAGGCTCGCGGCTGAACCATGGCGTGTTCATGACCGGAGGCTTCTTTTTAGGCCCGCGTGACTTTTACGAGCGCCTGCGCACCATGCCAGCGCAGGACCTGGCCAAGATCGACATGACGCGCATCGACTTCATCAACCAGCTGTACGGCAACGATGCCCTAAAGCGTGCCCAGCGCCGCAAGGCCCGCTTCATGAACACCACCATGGTGATGACGCTGCTGGGTGCGGCTGCCAGCGATGCGTTGGAATCGGGCCAGGTGGTCAGCGGGGTGGGTGGGCAATACAACTTTGTCGCCATGAGCCACGCGCTGGCCGACGCGCGCCTGATCATGATGCTGCGCGCCACCCACGATAACAAGGACGGTCTGAAAAGCAGCATCGTCTGGAACTATGGCCACGTCACCATTCCACGCCACCTGCGCGATGTGGTGATTACCGAGTATGGCGTGGCCGAACTGCGCGGCCAGGCCGACAGCGAGGTGGTCAAACGGTTGATTGCGGTGGCTGACTCACGCTTTCAAGACGAGTTGGTGCACCAGGCCAAGGCGCACGGCAAGCTCGAAGCGGCGTATGAGATACCCGAGTGCTACCGCCACAACCTGCCCGAGGTGCTGGCTGCCAAGATCAAGCCCTGGAGCGAGGCCGGCCTGCTGCCCGACTTTCCATTTGGCACCGACCTGACCGACGACGAATTGCATATGGTACGTGCCATGAAAAAGATGAAGCGCGCCAGCCAGCATCCCACCGAGCTGCTGACGATGGCTGTGAAGAGTTTCTGGGAGGGCAAAGAAGCCCCGCCAGAGTATCTGGAGCGATTGGGTCTGGCCGAGGTTCACAGCTTCAGAGACATGCTGATGCGGCGGTTGTTTGCGGGCAACCTGTAGCCCTGAGCCGGAGCCAGAACCCGACAGCCTTCGTCGCGAGGGCGCGACTCCCACAAAACAGCCGGAGCCTGTTTGAATTTGTAGGAGTTGCGCCCTCGCGACGAATGACCCCATGACTTCATGACTTTCTTGAATTCTTCTCGGAAATCGAAAGGACTTGACTTGGTAGTCACTCAAGCAGTCGCTCGCGTGTCGTAGTTCTGCTATGTAAATAATAGCTGGTAGCGCTTTACCAGCAGGGGCTGGAGGGTGTTTTTACTTGATACACACGGAGCGCGCACCATCTTCAGGTCGGTCAGGCCCATCATGACCTTTTCCATGCCGTCCATCTTCAGCGTGCGCATGCCGCCTTCGACCGAAGCGGCAAAAATCTCGGCGACACGGGCGCGTTCCTGGATCAGTTTTTTAATGCCATCGTCGGCAATCAGCAGCTCGTGCAGGCCGACGCGACCCTTGTAGCCGGTCTGGTTGCATTTGTCGCAGCCAACGTGGCGGTACAGCTTGATGCTGCCGCCTTCGCCATATTGCTGCTGCCAACTGGCCAGCAGCTTGGCCATTTCGCCCTCGTAATCGGTCTTCCAGATGGCAGAGTGGCGCAGTTCTTCGACATACTCGACGGCAAAAAGGCGCATCTCTTCGGCGTCGGGCACATAGGCTTCCTTGCAAGCGCACAGCCGCTTGGCCAGCCGCTGCGCCAGGATGCCCAGCAGCGCATCGGCAAAATTGAACGGGTCCATGCCCATGTCGAGCAAGCGGGTGATGGATTCGGGCGCTGAATTGGTGTGCAGGGTGGAAAACACCAGGTGGCCAGTGAGCGAGGCTTCCACGCCCATTGACACGGTTTCCTTGTCGCGCGACTCGCCGACCATGATGATGTCGGGGTCGGCGCGCAAAAAGGCGCGCATCACCAGCGCAAAGTCAATGCCGGCTTTTTTGTTGATCTGTACCTGGCGCAAGCCCTTTTGTGTGATTTCAACCGGGTCTTCGGCGGTCCAGATTTTGGTGTCGGGCTTGTTCAGGTGCTTCAGGATCGAGTGCAGCGTGGTGGTTTTACCCGAACCGGTGGGGCCGCACACATAAAACAGGCCGTAGGGTTTTTCAACGGTCTGGATGACGCGCGCCTTGTTGTGCGGGGTCAGGCCCAATTTGTCCAGCGGAATCGGTTCACCGGCGGCCAGAATCCGCATCACCACGTCTTCGACACCGCCCGCCGACGGAATGGTGGCCACGCGCAGCTCGATGTCCACCGGGCCGTATTTTTTGAACTTGATCTTGCCGTCCTGCGGCTTGCGGCGCTCGGAAATGTCCAGGTCACACATGATTTTCAGCCGCGTGACCATCGCCTGCCTGAAGTGCGCCGGCACCTCAGCATAGGGCTGCAGCGAGCCGTCAATGCGAAACCGAATGCCGGTTTTGAGCTTGCCCGGCATCGGTTCAATGTGGATGTCGGACACGCCCTGGTGGTAGGCATCCAGAATGACTTTGTTGACAAACTTGACCAGTTCGTTTTCTGCGGCAGCGGACTCCAGCGAGTCTTCGTTGCTGCCGTCATCCAGCGGCGCGCTGTCCATATCGGCCAGCATCTCGTCAACGGTGCCGCCTGCCGCCTCCACGCCAAAAATCTGCCCAACGGTTTCGTGAAACTCGGCCTGGGTGGTGACGCGGAAATCGAACTTGCTGATTTTGGGGAACACTTGCGGCAGAATGCGCGAGCTGCGCACCGCCTCGGGGTCCAGGCACATGATGACCAGCCCAGCGGGTGATTCTTCCAGCGGAATCCAGCCCTGTTCTTCAATGAATTCACGCTTGAGCGCACCATGCAGGGTTTCCGCCCGGACCCGGCCCGCCACAAACGGCTCATAAACCACACCAAAAAACTTGGCCAGCGACGGGCCGATCTGCACAGGGCGAACCTGGTAGTTGTTCAGCAACACATGCTCTACCGTGACACCCAGCTCGCGCGCGCTTTGCAGGCTCTGCTGCAATTCGCCCGCGGTCATGATGCCGTCCGACACCAGTCCGTCGTATTTGGTCACCATACGCCGCAAGCCCTCTTCGGCTTCGTGAATGCGGTGGCGAATGGCGGTGGCCAGTGTTTTGCACAGTTGCGACACACCTTCGACTTCCAGGTCACCAAACGGCTGGTTGTTTTTGTTATTGATCACCTGCAATACGCCGTACAGCGTGCTGCCCTCCAGAATCGGTGCCACCAGCATCTGTCGCGTGCGGTAGCCTGAGCGCTTGTCCACTTCTTTCAAGAAGGTCAGCTGCGGGTGTATTTTTTTCAGCGCTTCTTCATCATAGACATCGGGCAGATTGACCAGCATGTGGCTGAATGCCACATAACCGGCAATGCTTTGAGGGGTGATGGGCAGCTTCAGGTCGCGGCTGCTGTTGAGGCCGGTTTTGACCTTGGAGATGATCGCCGATTGATCCTCGTTGACCACATACAGGGTCAGCCGGTCGGCGTTGAACAGCTTGCAGATGTCGGCGCTGGCCTCCAACATGATTTGCTCAATGTTGTCGGTCTCGTGAATGCGCGCCGTGACGTGCTGTAGCTGCTTGTAAAACAACGCCTCGAAGGTCATGCCAGCACGCTCAGGATGCAGCGGACGCAGGGCAGTGGTGATGGACATGGTGTGATCAGAATGGCAAGCAATAGCCGACTGGCGCTACAACACACTCAACGCAGCAAAAACTGCATTTGTGTTCCTGCCAGCACGATCAGGTCGCCATTTTTTAGTTCTGAGGGCTCCTCGCCCACCGGTGCACCATTGAGCAACAGCCGGTCAGAGCCCTCAACATGGTGCACCACAAAGCCGTGCCGACGCTGTGTGATGGCGGCTACCGACACGCTTGGCTTGCCCACGGTGGTCACGATTTTGGTCAACGCCATTTCTCGCCCGGCTGCCGAGCCAGACAGAACTTTGATCCAGCCATGCAACTCGGGATGCACCACGGGCGGTGGGGGCGGTGGTGCGGGCGGTGGCGGGGGCGGACGTGGTGCCATGGCCGGTGGCCGCGGCGGCATGCCGACCGCGCCCGGTTTGAAAATCATGGTTTTCTCGAACGCATCGCCGTCCGGCGCGGACTCATAGTGAACCTTGTATTTGCCAACTTCAAGCATGTCACCGTGGTGTAACAGCTGAGTTTTGATGGCTCGCCCGCCAATGTAGGTGCCGTTGGTGCTGTTGAGGTCTTCGGCGGTGACCCGGTCACCGACCATGTTCAAGGCCACATGTTCACCACTGACCGTCAGATTTTCAATCACGATGTCGTTATACGGCCGACGACCAAGCGTGGTGCGCTCTTTCGTCAGTTCAACTTCCTTGATGACCTGTCCATCCAAAATCACCGATACCTTAGGCATGGCACCCTCCTTTGAGGCAAGTATATGGGGTTTAAGGATTGCCAAAAAGGCGCAACATCAAGCCAGGCTTGGTCATGTCCTCGGCCGCCTGCGCCAGCAGCACCGTGATGTTGTCACGTCCGCCGTGCGCTTTGGCTTGCGTCACCAGTTCGGCTGCCATGGCTGACAGTGGGGCAGCGTTGCTGACAATTGCCGCAACGCCAGCCACGTCGAGCATGTCGGTCAGACCGTCCGAGCACATCAGGTAGATGTCATTGGCCTGAACCTGGTGCTGATGAATCTCAACTTTGACCACATCTTCTACCCCAAGTGCGCGGGTCAGCAGATTTTTACCGGGTGCCACTGCGGCTTGCGCGGCTGTCAGCACGCCAGCATCCACTTGTTCTTGCAGCATCGAATGGTCTTTGGTGATTTGCTCAAGCACACCCAGCCGCAAACGATAACAGCGCGAGTCACCCACATGTGCCAACACCAGGATGGAGCCCAGAAAGACACCCACCACCAGGGTGGTGCCCATACCGGCATACTGAATGTTGGAAATGGCGGCATTCAGAATGGAGCGGTTGGTCATCAGAATGCAGTGCTCCATGAAGCGTGCAACATGCTGGGTATCAATGGGCCGTGGCTGGCTGGATAACCAGCGTACCAGCTCTGACTTGATGAAGGTGGTGGTCATGCCGCTGGCCACCTCGCCGGCGTTGTAGCCGCCCATGCCATCCGCCAGTACCGCTACTTGACAGGCTTCGTCGAAAGCGAACGAGTCTTCGTTGTTGGAGCGTACCAAACCAGGGTCAGTTTGCGCAAAAAATGTGTAGTTCATGGTGGGCTTCACTCAATCTCAAAATCAGGTTTGTTGCCTTGGGATGCTGGCGGGGTATCGCTGGTGTCAGCGATGTTTTGGGTTCTTTCAAATCGCGTTGGCACGGCAGGTGTAACTGCCTGCAAGGTACTGGCAGATACTGTAGCAGTGGTGTCAGGGCTGGCAGCCGATGGTGCAAGTGCCGCTGAATTCACCGGCTTGTCCCCGGCCAGCTCAGCCAGCACGGCTTGCAGGGCACTGGCCAATTGTTCCCCGTCTTGATAGCGCTCTTGCGGTTGTTTGCTCAAGGCCCGCTGTAATACTTGTGCCAGGCTAGGCGGCAGACCCGGACGCTGCTCCAGAATGTTCGGCGCTTCCTGGGTCGCGATTTTGTACAACAGCTGCGCCATCGACTCAGCCCGAAACGGCAAAACGCCGGTGAGCAACTGGTATGTCATTACCGCCAGCGAATACAGGTCGGAACGCCCGTCCACTTTTTTACCGGCGATTTGTTCGGGCGACATAAAGCTCGGCGTGCCCAGCACCATGCCGGTTTTGGTTTTGCTCGAATCGGTGATGCGGGCAATGCCAAAGTCCGTCACCTTGATGGTGTCGGTTTCCGGCTCGTACATGATGTTGGCTGGCTTGATGTCGCGGTGCACCACATGCTGCTGGTGCGCATAGGCCAGTGCTTGCGCCACCCGGATGATGATGCTCAGTGCCACCGGCACCGGCAGCAAATGCTCGGGTACCGCATACGCGGTCAGGTCACGGCCTTTCAGGTACTCCATGGCGATATAGGCCAGATCGTGCTCTTCACCGGCATCAAAAATGGTGACGATGTGCTGGTGCTGCAGGCGTCCAGCGGTTTCGGCTTCGCGGAAAAAACGCTCGCGTGCGCTGACCAGCTCTGCGCCTTCGAATTCGTTGCTGAGTGCCATGGTTTTGATCGCCACCACGCGGCCAATTTTCGGGTCCTTGCCCATATAGACCACACCCATTGCACCCCGCCCCAGCTCTTTTTCAATTTGGTAGCGTCCCAGCATGGGCTTGGAGACAGCCCCGTCGTCAAGCAGCATCGTGCCCCCCGGATGCGCGGTACCGCCGCCCAGCATCACCGTCTCCGACAGGTTTTTGGCGCGGTTGAGTTTGGTTTTCAGGTCTTTGTAACTGGCATCAAACGCTGCCATGTGCTCATACACCGCTTGTGCCTTGTTGAACTGGCGTTTGCGCTCAAAGTCGAGCGCCAGGTTGTACAGGTTGCCCATCACGGCATCGTTCAAGGGCACCCGGCGAAAGCGGTCAAACGCCATGTCAAACTGACCCTGACCCTGCAGCGCCAGACCCATCATGCGGTTGGTTTCAGCCGATTCTTCGTCGGACTTGAGCTTGCCAGCCTCTGTCATCAGGAAGCGCTTGGTGGTCAGCGCCAAGTGGCCGAGCAGCAGCACGGTGGCCGGAAAAGTCAGCTTGAGCCACACCGCGCCGCCTGACAAAAGCCCAAATTCTGTGCCCAACAAGCCGGTAAACAGCAGCAGTGTCAGCAACGCCGCCTTGCCCGCCGACAGACGTGGCAGCGCCAGCACCAAATACAGGCTGACCAGCAGAAAGATCAGCGGCATCGTCCACAGCCCCCAGGCGGGTTGAACAATGAAATGCTCGCTCAAAATGCTCGATGTGATGTGCGCCACAATTTCAGCCGGCGACAAGCCAGCAAACCCCGGCACGGCAAACTGCGTACCAACGCCGGCCGCAGTGGCCCCAATGATGACAATTTTGCCCTCGAATTTGCTGCCCGGAATTTTGCCGTTCAGCACATCAAAAAATGAATCGACCGAAAACGCCGGTTGTCCGTCATGGCCCTTGTAAAACTGCGGCAGCATTAGCGCCTGGGCATCGGTTTTGATGATCAGTTTGCCCAGCTGCACCGACTCACCCACATTCAACCGGATGTCTGCCACGGATAAATTCAGACTGTTGGCAGCGGCCAGCAAGGCCAGCGATGGCAATGCCTGGCCGTGGTAGTTCACAAGCAGTGGCTCTTCACGCACGGCACCATCGACATCCTGAAACTTGTTCAAATGCCCGGTGCCGGCTGCCGCTGCACCTAAAGCTGGCAACGGTAGCTGCACCTTGCTGGCCGCAAGAGAAAACCCGGTGTTGTCGTTGATCAGACTGGGCGCAATGAATGCCGGCAGCCCACTGTCAGGGCGGCCTTTGGGCTCGCCGAGGGTAAAAACCGCAGCGGTCAACACGTTGCCAGCGCGTTGAAAGCTGGTGGCCAGCTGCCCGTCGGTATCTAGCTGGCGTTGCGCCTGGGCGATCAGGTCCAGCAGGCGCTGGCGTTCGGTCAAGTCAGCCAGGCCGCTGTCAGCTGCCGATGCTGCCGTGAGCAGGTCTTTCATCTGGCCAATAAAGCCCATGCCGCGGTCCACCTGCGGTTCAAAAAAGAAGGCGGTGTGCACAATCGTCTTGGCCCGGGCGGCCGACAGTTGATCAATCAGCCGGGCATGCACGTCACGAGGCCAGGGCCAGCGCCCAATGTTGGCAATACTCTGGTCATCAATTGCCACCACGGCAATCTGCGGGGACGGCTGGCGTGTCGTGCTGGTGCTGGCAAAGTCGTAAAACCGCCGCTCCAGCGTGCTGATCACATCGGTGCCCAAATGCAGCAGCAATATGCAAAGCACCGCGAGCACGCCCGCAAACCCGTCGGAGCGCAGGAAAGTGGATGATTTAGTAGCCATGGCTGATGAGCGTTGGATGTGCAGACACGAAATTAACAGTCGCTCGACGGCGTGGATTGTTGAAAAATGTCACTCAATCACACACGCCGCAGAGTTGTCACCCCCCAAACTGTAATGCCATTGCCGGGCTACCGCCGACGCTTTTTAATGAACTATCAACATAAGCTGTCGATTTAGCCCATTCAGATGCAACAAAGCCGGATTGTCCAGCAAGGGAAAATCCGGCTTCAGGCGCTTTCACGCGCTTGCAGGGTCGGCTTGAGCCGCCTGCAGCGGTCGCTTTACAGCAGGGCCTTGAGCAACCGGGCCATCTCGGACGGGTTGCGGGTGATCTTGAAGCCACACTCTTCCATCACGGCCAGTTTGGCTTCCGCCGTGTCGGCACCGCCAGAGATCAGCGCACCCGCATGGCCCATGCGCTTGCCAGCGGGGGCCGTGACACCCGCAATGAAGCCGATGATGGGTTTTTTCATGTTGAGCTTGCACCAGCGGGCGGCTTCGGCCTCGTCCGGACCGCCGATTTCGCCGATCATGATGACCGCATCGGTATCGGGGTCGTTATTGAAGGCTTGCATGATATCGATGTGCTTCAAACCGTTGATCGGGTCGCCGCCAATGCCCACCGCGCTGCTTTGGCCCAGACCGATTTCGGTGAGTTGTGCCACGGCTTCGTAGGTCAACGTGCCAGAGCGGCTGACCACACCAATGCGGCCCTTGCGGTGAATGTGGCCGGGCATGATGCCGATCTTGATCTCCTCAGGGGTGATCAAACCCGGGCAGTTGGGGCCGAGCAACAAGGTCTTCTTGCCGCCAGCGGCTTCCTTGGCGCGCATTTTGTTGCGCACTTCGAGCATGTCGCGCACCGGGATGCCTTCGGTGATGCAGATCGCCAGATCCAGGTCGGCTTCAACAGCTTCCCAGATGGCCGCAGCGGCACCTGCCGGTGGTACATAAATCACCGACACGGTGGAGCCGGTTTGCGCGGCCGCTTCCTTGACAGAGGCAAAAATCGGAATGCCAAAAATGGATTCACCGGCCTTCTTGGGGTTCACACCAGCGGCAAAGCATTCTTTGCCGTTGGCGTATTCCTGGCATTTTTCAGTGTGAAACTGACCGGTTTTCCCGGTGATGCCCTGGGTAATGACTTTGGTGTCTTTGTTGATCAGGATGGACATGATTTACTTTCTGCTCAGTTGGGCTTCACGCATTCACGGCGGCGACGACTTTTTGCGCGGCATCGGCCATGGTGTCGGCGCTGATGATCGGCAAACCCGAATCAGTCAGCAGCTTCTTGCCCATTTCCTCGTTAGTGCCTTTCATGCGCACCACCAGCGGCACCGACAGATTGACCGCCTTGCAAGCGGTGATGATGCCAGTAGCAATCGTGTCGCATTTCATGATGCCGCCAAAGATGTTGACCAAGATCGCCTTGACCTTGTCGTTTTTCAGCATGATCTTGAAGGCTTCGGTGACCTTCTCGGGGGTGGCACCACCGCCGACATCGAGAAAGTTGGCAGGCGACGCGCCAAACAGCTTGATGGTGTCCATGGTCGCCATCGCCAAGCCAGCACCGTTGACCAGGCAGCCGATGTTGCCGTCGAGGCTGATGTAGGCCAAATCGAACTTGCTGGCTTCGACTTCGGCGGCATCTTCTTCGTCGAGATCGCGGAAAGCCACGATTTCTGGGTGACGGTAGAGCGCATTGGCATCAAAGTTGAATTTGGCATCGATCGCCTTGATGTTGCCATTGCCTTCCAGAATCATCGGGTTGATTTCAACCAGCGACGCATCGGTGTCCATATAGACTTTGTAAATCTTTTTCAGCACATCCACAGCCTGCGCGGTGGAAGCGGCTGGCACGCCAATCGCATCGGCGAGCTTTTTGGCTTGTGCCTCGGTCAGGCCGGTGGCCGGATCGACGATTTCGGTGATGATTTTCTCGGGCGTTTCGTGCGCCACGTCTTCAATCGACATGCCGCCTTCGCTCGACACAATCATCGCCACGCGCTGGCTGGCGCGGTCGGTCACGGCAGACACGTAATATTCTTTTTGGATGTC
>JFJP01044793.1_pt1 | contig 11540 bp, 10 predicted proteins | sample 431651 | NCBI WGS metagenome assembly JFJP01 (sample SAMN02602958, study PRJNA72255) | Microbial mat metagenome, whole genome shotgun sequencing project. | biome: fresh water; feature: sink hole; material: water; isolation source: purple microbial (photo- and chemosynthetic) mats found in... | reverse complement strand
GCTGTTTCCCCTTTTGTATGCTGGTACTCTAGATACTTCTGATCAATCTCTTTCAAAAATCTGCTTGGGTTGCATTTTTCCAGATTTCCCCACTTATACCTGTTCAGGGCATAGCTGAAAGTAGCCTGTTTCTCTGCACGGGTTACTGCAACATAAAACAACCTTCTCTCTTCTTCAAGTTCCCTTACGCTTCCCGATGACATTGGTGATGGGAATAGGGTATCTTCCATGCCCACAATGTATACGTGCTTAAACTCCAGTCCTTTGGCTGAATGCATCGTCATCAGTGTGACTTTATTGCGGTCCTCTTCATTTTCGGCATCCTGATCTGTGAGCAGCGCCACATTGGCCATATATGATTCGAGCGTTGATGGTTCTCCATTCGTTTCAGCTGCCTCGGTAAATTCCTTTATTGCATTCAGTAACTCTTCAAGGTTCTCATAACGGCTGATCTCTTCTGTTGTTTTTCCCTCTTTTAGTTCCCTCATAATACCCGATCCAAGAGCTATCTCCGTTGCTTTTGTAAAAGCATCTGTAGTGTCTGAATTTAAACGGAGGGTATTAATTACGTCAAAATACATCTTCAACTTTCTGACTGTTCCGGAATTGAAATGTTCAGGGTATTTTCCGGCTTCTGGCAGGATACTCCATGGTGATACATCTGAAGCAGAAGCAATCTCAAATATTTTCTGTATCGTTGTGTCACCGATGCCTCTTTTGGGATAATTAACTGACCTTTTTAGCGCCTCTTCATCTTCAGGGTTTATTACCATCCTGAAATACGACAATATGTCTTTTATCTCTTTTCTTTCGTAAAAGGATAAACCTCCATAAATTTTATACGGAATATTTTTTCTGCGCAGTGTCTCTTCAAAGATTCTCGACTGTGCATTTGTCCTGTATAGAATTGCAAAATCTGACCAGATTAATTGCTGCGACAGTCTTTTGTCGAAAATATCTGACGCAACATTAAAACCCTCTTCAGAATCTGTCACTGCCTCCATCACCTGTATTTTCTCTCCTTCCTCATTCATGGAAAAGACTTTCTTCTGGATCTGACCTTCATTATTAGCTATTATCGTGTTGGCAGCATCAACAATTGTCTGTGTGGATCTGTAATTTTGTTCGAGTTTAAATAATTGATAATCAGTATAATCATTTTTAAATTCAAGGATGTTCTCTATTCTTGCACCACGAAAAGAGTATATGCTCTGGGCATCATCACCTACCACGCATATATTATGATGTGTGGCTGCAAGTTTTTTAACAATGAGATATTGCGAATAATTTGTATCCTGATATTCATCTACCAGTATATATCTGAAACGATCCTGGTAAGTCTTTAACACTTCCGGAAAGTCCCTGAACAGAATATTGGTATTTAGCAGCAGATCATCAAAATCCATGGCATTTGCCTTGAAACAGCGTGCCGCATAAGTCCTGTAAATATCTGCCAGAAGCGGCATTTTGCTGGCTTTGTCATATTCATGCATAGATGAATCTGCTGCATACATATTTGCAGTAACAAGATTATTTTTAGCACCTGAAATTCTTGAATATATAGCTCCGGGTTTGTAGATGTTATCATCGAGATTTAACTCTTTGATAATAGTTCGGATAAGACTTTTGGTGTCGGCTGAATCGTAGATGGTAAAATTTGGCTTGTATCCCAGTTTCTCTCCATCCATTCTCAGTATTTTTGAAAAGATCGAGTGAAAGGTTCCCATCCAGAGATACCTGGCAATTTCCGGACTTACGATCCTGGTTATTCTCTCCTTCATCTCTTTAGCCGCCTTGTTTGTAAAGGTAAGAGCAAGGATCTTGCCTGCTGGAACCCCCTGTTGCAAAAGATGAACGATACGATAAGTCAGAACCCTTGTCTTTCCTGATCCGGCTCCGGCAATCACAAGAGCGGGTCCTTCAGAGTTAATAACTGCTTGTTTCTGGGATTCGTTAAGTCCGTTCAGGTAGTTAGTTGTCATTCGATTAATTGATTTACAGCAATCCGGGTCCGCAAATTTAGTAATAACATATTGAGGTAGCCATTATACACATAATTAATAGCGGATTATTTATTAACACCTTCCCTCTGATGTCCTTTCCATGCTTCATTCTTTGTTTCCCTGTGCAATGCTGTGCTGATTACTCTTTTTTTTATTATACTTGTATATGACATATTTTGGCTTTTAACCGCACGCCTGTGAAAAATTAAAAATTTATTGGCGACATAAAAATTATAGTTATGTATCAGAGTATCATTTTAGGTCTTCTTCTTATCGCTACCGGAGCTTTCTCTGCGGGTAGTTTTGCTATTCCATTCGGGAAGATAAAAGGATGGAGCTGGGAGACTTACTGGCTTGTCTATAGTTTTGGTGCATACCTGCTCTTTCCCCTGACGGCATGTCTGATCTTCACTCCTGACTTCATGAACATATATAAGGAGGTTCCGTCAGCCGTTTTACTGCGGGTCTTTCTTCTGGGTGCAGTTTACGGTATTGGAAACCTTTCATTTGGTTTGTCATTACGCTACCTCGGGATCTCCCTTGGGTATGCATTATCGTTAGGTCTTATGCTTGCAATTGGTACTCTTATCCCCCCTGTACTGGATGGCAGGTTGTCGGTGATGATTGATACATCGGGTGGGAAATTGCTTATTGCAGGTGTCTTGGTCGCCTGTGGCGGAATTGCCCTGTCTGGCTGGGCCGGATTTCTTAAAGACAGAAAGATCTCAGACTCTGACAAACAACAAAGTATTAGTGAGTTTAATTTTATTAAGGGTGTGTTAGCTGCAATACTTGTAGGAATAACTGGGTCCGCAATGTCATTGGGCTTTGAACAGGGGTTGCCAGTGGCTCAATTTACTGAAAATTCAGGTGTTAATCCCTTGTTCATTACTATGCCGGTTATGCTTTTACTCCTCTCCGGGACATTTGTCACTACCTTTATATATTGTATATATCTTGGATTCTCAAATAGTTCAATAAATAACTATAAACAAGCTGGTTCACTACCCATACTTACTTCAAATTACCTTCTTGCACTATTGGCCGGGGTGCTTTGGTTCAGCCAGTTTATTCTGTTTGGCATGGGTAAGAGCAAGATGGGCCCTTATACTTTTACTTCATGGGGAATCCTGATGGGCCTTACAATTGTTTTTGCCACTCTATGGGGAATATACAGAAGAGAGTGGAAAGGGGCTCCTTTGAAGATACTGGTTCTGATGATAATATCTTTATTTATAATTATAGCATCTTCCTATATAATAGGTATCAGTGGTTCTTTATAAACCTTAAATTCAGATTTTATGACTTCACGTGAACGAATTCTGGCTGCAATAAGTCACACTGAACCCGACAAAGTTCCTGTTGATATGAGCGCAACACCAAGTTCCGGTATTTCCGCAATAGCATATGGTAACCTGCTCGGTCATATATCCCGTTCCGACCTTCCGGTTCAGATCTATGATGTTGTACAACAGCTTGCTCAACCTGATATTTCTATACTTGACCGGTTCGGAGTCGATGTCCTGGATATCGGACGCACCTTTAATGAGCTTCCCGGAGACTGGTATCCTGTTACAATGGTAAATGGTGCAAAGGCATTTTATCCAAAGTGGTTCCATCCTGTCAGGCAGACTGATGGCTCATACAATACTTATGATGATGATGGGAAAAGAGTTCTGTCCAGGATGCCCATTGGAGCAACTTTTTTCGATCAGACTTATTTCCCGTATGTCGATGGATATCCTTCTGATTACAGCAATCTCGATGCTGAAATGAACCGTATTATGTGGGCAAGAGATGTGCATAGCCCGTGGGACCACGCAGGTGAGGAGGATTTCTGGGTTAAGCTGAGAGAAAAAACACTGCATCTCCGGCAGACTACAGATAAGGCTCTCCTGGTAGTTTGTGGATGTAATCTGTTTGAATGGGGAACATTTCTGCGAAGGATGGATAACTTCCTGATGGACCTGATGTGCGACCAGGAAAATGTTGAGAAACTTCTTGATGAGCTTATGAAAAGACATCTCTCAACACTAGAAAAAGTATGCAATTCTGTTGGCGACATAGTTGATATAATTCGTTTTGGCGATGACCTTGGTATGACCCAGGGACCATTTATGTCACCTGAAATTTACAGACAGCTCTTCAAACCCCGTCACAAGATGTTGTGCGATTATGTCAAATCACATAGTCAGATGCATACGTTCATACATTCATGCGGCTCAATATCATTGCTGATGCCTGATTTGATTGACGCCGGAATAGAGATCTTTAATCCGGTTCAGACGAATGTGTACGGAATGGATCCGGCATTCCTTAAAAAAGAATTTGGTGCTGACTGTACTTTCTGGGGAGGAGGGATCGAGACTGCAGGCACACTGAATAAAGCTGCTCCGGAAAAGATTCGTGAACAGGTTCTTCAACGTATGGAACTGTTTTCAAAAGGAGGAGGTTTTGTTTTTAATACAGTTCATAATATTCTGCCCGACGTACCCCCGGAGAACATAATTGCCATGTTCGATGCAGTAAAGGAATTTAACAGCAGATAGAACTACGTAATAATCTAAAATACAGGCTAATGATAAAAAAAGTGCTTACATTATTATTGGGATTGCTGGTTGTATCAGACATGATAAGTCAGACGTTCCCTGACAAGGATGCTCGTCTTGAGTGGTGGAAAGATGCCCGCTTCGGTATGTTTATTCACTGGGGCCCGGTAAGTATTAAAGGTACAGAAATCGGATGGTCGAGAGGAAGGGAAATCCCTGTTGAAGAGTATGATGCTCTCTATAAACAGTTCAATCCTGTTAAGTTTAATGCCCTGGAGTGGGTGAAGATTGCCAAAGAATCAGGGATGAAGTATCTCGTTTTTACCTCAAAGCACCATGATGGATTTTGTATGTGGGATACAAAGTATTCCGCTCATAATATCATGAATTCTCCGTTTAATAGAGACGTGATGAAGGAGCTTTCTGAGGCTTGCAGAAAAGAGGGGATGGCACTGGGGTTTTACCACTCAACCTGCGACTGGCATAATCCCGACTTCCCGCTTACCAGTCCCGGAGGCGGAGTGAGAAGGGAAACTTCTAATATTGACAGGTATACGGAATATCTTAAAAATCAATCTGTTGAGATTATAAGCAATTATGGACCGCTGCTGGTCATGTGGTACGATGTTCCTCAGGAGTTTGATGCTGTTCGTGGCCAGGGTGTAATTGACCATATCAGAAAGATTCAGCCCGATATTCTGGTAAATAACAGGACAGGTGCAGCTGGCGATTTTGATACACCTGAGCAGAGAGTCGGAGGGTTTCAGAATGACCGTGCCTGGGAGACATGCATGACAATAGCCCGCCAGTGGGCATGGAAACCTTCTGATGAGGTAAAGTCTCTTGAGCAGTGCCTGCACAGCCTGATCAGAACAGCCGGCGGCGACGGGAACCTGTTGTTTAATGTCGGACCAAGACCAGATGGTACTATTGAGCCAGAACAGGTTGAAAGACTTAAAGAGATGGGGAGTTGGCTTGATAAATACGGGTATTCGGTTTATTCAACCAGAGGAGGGCCGTTTAAACCTACTGACTGGGGTGTTAGTACACGCTCCGGAAACAAAATATATCTTCATATTCTTAAATGGACAGGAAATTCACCTGGAATTACCCTGCCTGATTTGGGTATGGAGATTACAAAATGCAGTGTGGCCGGAGGTGGCAAGGTCAACCTGACTAAAGTAAATGGTGAAATTTTAATCGAATTCGATGGAAGCCTCCTTCAACCGGTAAGTACTGTCATCGAAATTGAAGTGGCTGGGAATGCTATGGATATTAAACCAATGGATGTCAAGCCACAGTCATTGTCGTTTATGAAGAAGGTTAGTGCTTCGAGCAATCCTGATCCGCACTGGACTGGTATAACATCAATCAATAATGGCGATTGGGTTGGCTCGTACTGGCAACCATCTGAGAGTGATAAGACACCATGGGCCTGTATCGATCTGGGCGAACCGGAAAAGATTTCAGGAGCTGTTATCTACGAAAGTGGTCAGAATATAACAGGATATGAACTTCAGTACCGGTCGGGAGATGTGTGGAAAACAATATATAAAGGTTCCTCAATAGGAGCAAAAGCTGAAATTAAATTCAAAAAAACAGAGGCACAACTTGTCAGGCTTATTATTCAATCATATGCATCAACTCCCGGAATTTATGAAATCATTCTTCTAAATGAAAAATGACATATTGAATATTTTTCTTGTTGAATATTTTGATTTTTTGGTCTTAATTAATAATGAGCGTTATGAAAAGATTTGGTCAGATTATAGGTGTTAAACCTGAGCACTTCGAGCGGTACAGGAAATATCATGCAGCAGTATGGCCCGAAATACTGGAGATGATCACTAAGTGTAACATACACAACTACTCAATTTTCCATAAAGACTCTATGCTGTTTGCTTATTTTGAGTATACCGGAACCAATTTTGAGGCCGATATGGCCAAAATGGCTGCTGATCCGAAAACCAGGGAGTGGTGGGATGTAATGGAGCCAATGCAGGATCCTGTCGCTACAAGGAAAGCAGGAGAGTGGTGGGCAAATATGGATGAGGTTTTTCATCTTGATTAGATAAAAAATCTGCCCTTATTTTATTATAATTGCAGAAGAATATACCAAAGAGATTAAGCTCTCGTTTATTTTACTAAGCTCTGATTGCCTGTGCGTTATTATTTATTGATAATTATAATATTATTTCCTCTGGCTTCTGAAGCGCAGCTTTCTGCGCCCGGAATGAGCGCTGTCAGGTATACTTCTTATCCTTCGGACCAGGAGAAAAAAGATCCGGTTTTTATCTTTTGTATGGAACAAGTGGAGCGACCTCACAATGAGCTTCAGCATATTAATTAAAGAAGATTTAGCGGTTCAGTCCTCATCTGTAAATAACCTTGAGGAAGGAGGCTATAATGTAATTATCAGTGGTGGATATGATACAACCCTTACAGGCTGGATTTTTATTGACAAACCTTATTCCCTTGGAGAACTTCAGAACCGGACCTGCGACTATGTTGCTCTTAAAGGTAAGGCAGCTATTGATACTTTTTATTATAAAGATCCATCATCTGGGGTATCAGTAAAACTCCCAAATGGTGTAAGCTTCCTGTGGTCGTCTGACCCTGTGTCGGCAATACCTTATCCCGATTTTGAAATAAATCCCCAGACATTCAACCCACCCCTCGAGGATGTGACTTATAAACTACAGGTGAGCGACAGCTTTGGTTGTATAAGCGAATCATCTTTTTTTTATGAGTCTATTCATGTAAAAGCTGATTTTTCTGTTGAGCCTGACAAAGGAGAGGCTCCTCTTGAAGTTACTTTCACCGATAAATCGATACGGGGAAGTACGTACTTCTGGGATTTTGGCGATAACAAAGACAGTACTTCAACATTGGCAGCACCGGATCCCCATATCTACTACAAACCCGGAGAGTATTCCGTTAGCCTGACTGTTACAAGTCCTCTTAATTGCATTGATTCAATGCGGTTTGAAAGTATTGTTGTTGAGCCTTCTGAACTTGATGTTCCAAATGTTTTCACACCCGATGGAGATGGGCTAAATGACTATTTTGTTGTTCAGTCGAAATCGCTCAGGTTTATTAATGTTGAAGTATTCAGCCGCAGTGGACTGAAAGTTTTCAGTTTTCGCGGCGAGGGAGAGGGTCTGAAAGAATGGGAAGGATGGGACGGCAGCATAAACAACAGCTCAATCAAAGCCGCACCAGGCGTATATTTTTATATTATACGCGCTTTCGGATGGGACGATATAGATTATAACGGGGAGGAATACAGGGGCTTTGTCTACCTTTACAGATGATTTCACACATGTCGTGAACGACTTCAGGTCAGCAAAACCGAAACACTTTTACTGCCAGATCCCGATAATGAACCCCATAATTGTCAGGCTGATAATACTATAAACTGAGTTAATTAAAAAGTGAGCCAGTGTTCTTGATTCGAAAAGGTAGCTTATCCCCATAAATGTAAATACCCAGCCAAATCCTGCCATAAAGCCTGCAAGGGCTCCAAAACCTGCTCCGGCGTCTGACCCAATGAACATCGCCAGGAAAAAAGCTGCAAGCAGTGAGAGGATAAATGCAAGGCTGAAGAGCTTGCCCATATTGGTGTTTTTTGTTGACTCTTCCGTGATACCTGTCTCTTTCATCCACCTTTTCACAAACATCAGGGGAGAATACCAAAGACCTCCTAAAATAAATGCACTTAAAGCTGCGACAATAATTGCCAGCCAGTTAAGATTCTGAAACACATTCTGCATGTCCATAATAGTCTTTTTCAGGAAAACAATCCTTTCACGAAATTGTTTAACTAGACTTTTTTATATGACGGACAATATCAGATGGTTATTTTTCTGTTTCTTGCTTCCACGCACCATTCTCCGGTAACTTCATTATCATATGCAACATACAGAGAATCATAACGGTCTACAGTAGGGCATATGTGCCAAGGGATGCAGTAAAAGATATCTCCTGTTCTGAATTTTCCGGCTTCATTTGTTCTGATAACCATATGCTCTTCACTATGCCCTGCAATTGTGTAGTTTTCCAATCCTGATATTTTTACCCTGGGTTGTGGCATCTCCGACGCAACAGCTTTATGCCCCAGGTCGAGACACAAAAGGTCCTTGCCGGGTTTACTTGTAACCCTGGTAAGCAATACAGCTGCATGCATATAGTTCATGTCAGCAAAAGAACTGCTATATCCATAATCGTTAAGGAGAATTGTACCCGGACTTAATTCAACACCAGAGCGTTTAGCATGTATCGGGAAAGTAGGTGTGCCTCCTGCTACTATTTTAACATGACTGCCACCATCCTTTTCAAGTTCCCGGGTAAGTATTTCTACAGGGACAAATGATTTATTACAGATTTTTTCTCTTTCCGTGAATTCATGCTCGTGAATGTGACCATCATATACATGTAAACCTATAGCTTTTAACATAGGGAGATCTTCAAGCATTTTATAAAGCATTACTGCTTTTTTACCGGGTATTACACCCGCCCTGTTCATTCCGTTATTTATATCGAGCCATACACAAGTCTCAGTATTTATTTTCACTGATATCTCAGAAAGAATATGAATAATATCTTCAGAATCAACAATACAGGATATTTTCGCTTCACTGTACTTTTGTCTGAGTTTAAAGAACCTGTCAATATTGGGCCCGACCGGTTGCATAGCAAGTAAAATATCTTTAGCCCCGCATTTCGCAACCATTTCAACTTCAGAAACTGTGGCACATTTGAACTTATTGATACCATATTTCATCTGCAACATGATGATTTCCGGCGTTTTATGTGTTTTAACATGAGGTCTCAGTCTGTTAACATCTCCGGCAGTTTCAACTATACTGGCAATATTTGATTCAATACGTTGAGGGTAAATTACCAGCGATGGAGAATTAACTTCAGCGTGATTTTTAATATAATACCATTTTTTCTCTGAGGATTTACTATTTTCCATTTTGTGTATTAATATAATTCAAAGATAGCATCAACTTCTACTGCAATGTTCGAAGGAAGCGTCATGCCAACGGCACATCTTACGCCAATTCCATTATCTTCTCCAAACACCTCCGCCATTAATTCGCTGAATCCGTTAATCACCTGCGGCTGCTTTTCAAATCCCGGAGTGCAGTTGACCATACCAAATACTTTTACAATTCGTTTGATCTTTTTCAGATCTCCGAAATGAGCCTTAATTGTTGACAGCATAGTCAGGGCTACCTGCCTGGCAGCCATCTTACCTTCATCTGTGTCAAGATCAGCTCCTACCTTCCCTTTCATAAGAGAGCCATCAGAGTTTAATGGCCCCTGCCCGGAAATATAAAGCAGCTTATCAACTACAAGCACGGGCTTATATATTCCAACGGGTTTTGGAGCGGGAGGCAGTATGAGGCCAAGCTCAACTATCTTTAATTCCGGATCGTAATTCATGTTCTTATTTTTTTAGATGTTAAATTTTAATCAATTATTTCAGTTGTCTTTCAGTCTTTTACACATACAAACCGGCCTTGATAATGGCTTTGCCTGTCCGGATCTTTCTATGCAGCAGTAACAATCAGATCACCAAATTCGGTATTTTTCATTTAAAAGAAATTGGGCCAAATGTCTTTTGCTTCATTTTCGGATATGCAAACACCAGCAGGATTGTCTTTAAATGGTTCAGAAGTGAATTCCTCGAACTGATATATTATTTTAATTGTATTCATGATAACATTCTTTCTCCATTTACCGGCAAAATACCACCTTTTACAGAATTTTTTGGGAAATAAACTAATAAAACTTTGTAAACCAGAAAAGTTTTCTCATTTTTGCACTGTTTTAAAAAATTAAGATGGACAATAAAAGCAGGATTATTGAAGGGGCAGCGGAGCTTTTCAGGATGTATGGGATAAAATCGGTCACAATGGATTCCCTGGCAAGTCATCTTGGAATGTCGAAGAGAACCATTTATGAAGTTTTTTCAGATAAAGATGAACTTTTGACGGGGGTATTGATATGGATGGCAGGAAAGCAGAAAGAGTTGGTTGAAAGGATACTCAACGGATCTGATAATGCAATAGTTGCGATTTTCAAACTCCTCGAAATTAACAGGGAGCATCTTCAGAATTTGACTCCGGCTTTTCATGCTGATCTTAAAAAGTATCATCATGATATACTTATAAAGAAAAATGAAAAATGTGAGATGCCTGACTACCGGAATATTGTGCAGGTTATAGAAAGAGGTATCAAGGAGAAACTGTTCAGGGATGAAATAAATGCAGACCTTGCCAACAGGTGTCTTTATTCTCTCGGAAGGTCAGTTATGGATCAGGATCTGTATCCTTATGAGCAGTTTACACGGAAAGAGGTTATGAAAAATGTATTTATAAACTATTTACGGGGGATCTCAACTTTTGACGGAATTGCGCTTATTAACAAACTTGAAGCGGAATTTTAGAAGATATTATAAATTTATTATAGAACAACAAGACATTAATTAACAAACATGAAAAACAAAGTATTTCTATCGGTTTTATTACTATACTTCGTTACAGTCGGAGTAATTTTTGCACAGGAGACTGGCAGTGAGATGAAGCTAACTTTAAAAGAGGCCCAGGATTATGCCATTAAGAACAATAAGATGGTTCTTTCTGCAAAGTATGATGTTGAGGCATCAAGAGTGGCTCTCTGGGAGACAATTTCAAGTGCATTGCCACAGGTTAATGCCACAGGATCGTTTGTTGACAATCTCAAACTGATGACCACCCTGTTACCCGGGGAATTTTTCGGACAACCGGCTGGCAGCAAAATCCCTGTTACATTCGGTTCAACGTTTAATTCCGGGGCCACCATAGAAGCAAGTTTATTATTATTCAATGCTCCTTTGTATGTAGGTATTGAAACAACAAAACTTGCCCAGAAGTTAAGCCAGGAGTCATTGGTGAAATCAGAACTTGACACCAGGGAATCGGTAAGTACAGCATATTTC
>JFJP01024059.1_pt1 | contig 11540 bp, 16 predicted proteins | sample 431651 | NCBI WGS metagenome assembly JFJP01 (sample SAMN02602958, study PRJNA72255) | Microbial mat metagenome, whole genome shotgun sequencing project. | biome: fresh water; feature: sink hole; material: water; isolation source: purple microbial (photo- and chemosynthetic) mats found in... | reverse complement strand
ATTATCCAAACTCATTTCGTCAATCCTAACTTAGATTGCTTCGTCGTTCCTCCTCGCAATGACCGTCATTGCGAACGAAGTGAAGCAATCTGGGGATACGGGATGGGTGTCAGGCACTCTTTTTTATATATAACACCTTTCGTCATTGCGAGGCTTTAGCCGCGGCAATCTCTTTCTTTCTCTCTTCCTTCCTTTAAAAAAGGGTGTAAAAAAGGGTGTCAGGCACTTTTTTGAAACTTTTCTTATTTTTTTCTTAACTTCCATCTGCTTAACATAATGCAGATTCTTATGTTTTCTTAAACTATAACTATCTCTCTCAACAACACACAACCCAAACCCCTTATCGTCAATCCTAGAGCCTCTGGCAACTTAACTGAACCTGAAACATAAACATAAAAAATTTGAAAGGATGGTTAATAAGTTGATGCGATTATTTAGAGGTTATTTATAAAATCGGTGTGATTGTTTTGTGGATGGTGATGCGATGAAAAACGAGTTGTATGTTGGGTTTACTTAATTTGGTTATTTATAAACACCACCTCTATAATCAATATCTTCTACAATCATTTCAACAACAACTTCATCATTATGAATCTCAAATAAAATTCTGATTTTATTATATTTAATTCGATTAAGATGTTTAAAACCACCCTTAAGTGGTTTAACATCTATATTAATATCTTCTTTCAATAATAATTTTTTAGCGGCTTTTATGAGTAATTTGTCAGCTTCTTCCTCTGTAAGGTTTTGCGAATTTTTATCTAAGAATTTTATCGCCTTTTTGAGATAAACAATTTTTAAATTCATATTGTTACATATTTTACAGAGGCAACTTCTCTATCTTCTGCAGTCATATTTTTGAGTAGATTCACATAATACTCATTTTCATCATCAGAGATTTCATCACTGTCTCTTTTCTCAATAATTTTAACTTCAGATTTCAAACTACTCAAAAAATTCATAATTTTATCCAATGAAGATTCTTTAACATCTATGGTTAACAACATTTTCAACCCCTTTAAGGAATTAATTTTCTTAAACACCATTATACAGAAATTCTAATAACGAAATGTTTATCATGAAAAAGGCAAAAAAGGGTGTCAGGCACTCTTTTATTGTCAATCCTAACTTAGATTGCTTCGTCGTTCCTCCTCGCAATGACCGTCATTGCGAACGAAGTGAAGCAATCTTGGGATAGGTGTCAGGCACTCTTTTTAGGCACTCTTTTTTCACTCTTTTTTATATTTATAACACCTTTCGTCATTGCGAGGCTTTAGCCGCGGCAATCTCTTTCTTTCTCTCTTCCTTCCTTCCTTTGACCCAAATACATATTATTTGTGAACAATCTACTGTAAGATTGCAAGAACGAAAAAATAAATCGTTACAATATGTCCCTAAAGGTCTCTTATGCATTTTCACCGTGTTCATATTGAAGTGACCAATATTTGTGGTTTGGCGTGCAGTTTTTGTCCGCCTAAACTGCAACCAACACAAACGATGACGCTTGCATTTTTTGAAAAAGTGCTTATCGAGTTGCAGCCTTACACCAAGACTCTTGCTTTGCATGTGATGGGCGATCCTTTGACGCTCTCAAATCTCGTTGAGTATTTGGAGCTTGCTCATATGCACGGCTTTGAAGTGGAGCTTACAACGAGCGGCTACTACCTCAAAAAAACACCTATCGAGGTGCTGTTTCATAAGGCAGTGCGACAACTCAACATCTCGCTCAACAGCTATAACAAAAACTCTTTGCATCTTAGTTTTGATGAGTATATCCATGCGGTTTTTGTAGCATGTTCAAAAAAAGTACAAAATTACCCAAAACCATTTATAAACTTACGAGTTTGGAACCTTGATGACGCGCGCAGTGAGGCACCATACAATGCGTCGCTTTTCGAGAAAATAGAGGATTTTTTTGGCATAAAAATAGATGCGCAAGCCATCTATAAAGAGAAAATAAAATCACTGCGAGTCGCACCAAAAATACTCCTCCATTTTGATAGCTACTTTGAGTGGCCTTCGCTAAGTAGCACCCATGAAAGCGATGGATTTTGCTATGGACTCAAATCACATATCGCCATCCTTGCAAACGGGTCAGTTGTCCCATGTTGCCTTGATAGCGAGGGAGTTATAACCCTTGGAAATCTCCATGAAACCCCACTTCAAGAGGTGCTAAACTCCAGCAGAGCACAGGCTATAATCGATGGCTTTTCAAAAGATAAAGCAGTTGAAGAGCTTTGCAAAAAATGCACCTACAAAGAGCGTTTTAAAACAACCGTTTAAAACAAATGCTCTTGGATGTGTGGCTTCAGCCTCACTTTTACTCTTGGATGTGTGGCTTCAGCCTCACCTTTACTCTTGGATGTGTGGCTTCAGCCTCACTTTTACTCTTTGGATGTGTGGCTTCAGCCTCACCTTTAGGCTTTGATGCCCTCATAGGTACGACTCGTGTGAAAATACCATGACCAGATATTTTGAAAGTCGTACTTCCTACAAAATACACTCTTTCATATGCTCTCTCCAGTCCAAATCGAAATGTTTTTCTATATAATGCTTGGTATGAGGGATTGTGCATGCAGAGCAGTCTTGGTGGATGGCATCACCATAAACTGCGGCTTTGCCCTCTTTTGCATCAATGCTACAAAAACTAAATTTTGTTTTGCCTTCAACCTTCTCAACCCCTGTATCGCTAAAGCGAAAATAGGGGCAAGCGCAGAGGTAGCAGTTGAGATACGCTATGTCATGGCACTTTTTATTTTGTTCATAGAGTGGACAAAAATCACTCTCATTTTTTACCATATTTTCAAAAACAAAATACTCTACAATCTCCTCTTTTGTTTTCCCAAGTGCGACAAGTTTTTCTACGATATTTTTGTGTCTTTGTGCGTGTGCATCGAACCATTCTAAGTAAGTCATTTTTTTCCTTTAAATGCTTGTGTAAGATAAATAATAATCAAGATCTCGATTGCTAAAAGTAAAAAGTGCAGCGTATAAACCTGCGCTTGCTTGTCAAATATCTCTAAAAAAAGTTCTAAAAATTTATAAAAAAGATACGAAAAAAGCATCCCCAAAAGATAACCCGCCTGTTTTGCTACATCCACTTTTTCTAAAAAAAGTGTTTTTTTCAAAAATAAAGTCTCTGCTCGGATCAGGTAAGAGCCAAAAGTAAAAGTGAGCTGATACCCCCCATACATCACAAGCGCACTCATGTAGTTGTACGAAAACAGCAAAAAATAGCTCACCATTGTAAGTGTCACTATCTCCACAAAAAGGGATATTTTATAAAAATAATCTCTATTCAAAATCTTCGAGTAAAGTTTCGCAACTCCAAGCATCCCAAAAGCCAAAGCAATCCCGCCAAGACTATAAACAGAGGGCTCAATAGGTCCATAAACCGTAAAAATACTCCCGACAGAAACGCCTAGAAATAGGGAGTTCAGGAACTTATATTTGAGAAACTCTCGTATGTTTATATGGAGCAATTTTTTGTTGTTCATCCTCTTCCTTCGTTTTATATTTTACCATAGAAAATTTGGCGTTATGGAGATATTATTGAGACTTCTTACGCAACCTAGATTGCTTCGTCGTACCTCCTCGCAATGACAGTTTTTGACAACGCAATGACAGTTTTTGACAACGCAATGACAGTTTTTTGACAACGCAATGACAGTTTTTTGACAACGCAATGACAGTTTTTTGACAACGCAATGACAGTTTTTGACAACAACTGCCATTGCAAAAACAACTGTCATTGCGAGGAGGCACGACGAAGCAATCTACAACTAACTTTTAGTATCTCACTTTCACCCCTGCCATAGCGGTGGTTGTAAAGTTTACGGGGTAAATCGCGTCATCTCGTACCCAAAGAGCATTTTTTTGGTTGAAGAGATTGTTTACTTTTGCGAAAATTTCCCAATTGTTTTTCGTATATGTTGCGCTAAAATCGGTGCTTATAAAGGAATCTTGTTTTTGCAAAAAGTTGTTTTTAAAATCATCCGCCGCATATGCCTCACTTCTATAAATCTGCGTCAAAGCAAAAGCAGCATGTCCGTTTGGCAAGTAGCCCAATGTTACTTTGGCGTTGTGGTTGCTTACTCCTGGTAAATGATTGCCCGCATAATCATCCCCGTTTTCTCCCTCTTTGTCGATAAGTGCTTGAACATAGTTATAGTTCAGTGCGATATTCCAGAAGCTACTAAAGAGGTACTTATCGTACACATCCAGACCGTATTTGTGGGATTTGTCTATGTTTGTATTTTTAGAATTGAGATACGTTGGGTCTGCATAATAGTAAATTTCATCACGCAAATCAATATAATAAGCAGAGATTTTGAGCTTGTTTTGTGCGTCAATATTGGTAAAACCTACGGTGAAGTTGTTGGCATGAGCGGGCGAGATAAACTCATTGAAGCCTCCATAAAAAGAGAAAAATCTATCAATATCAGGGGCTTGATACGAGTGAGAAAAGTTGGCAAAGAGGGACGTTTGTTTAGAAAGTGTGTAGTTGAACCCTAGCTCAAAACCATTAAAAAAGTTCTCTTGCTCGAGATTTTGCGAGGGATTGTTGTATGCATATTTTACATTTTCATATCGATAACCCGCTTTTATGGAGCTGTTTTCCAAAGCAAAATGCGTCATGATAAATCCTGCGAGATTCTTTTTCGTCGTCTCGTTGGCAGCGGCGTAGAGTGACGCATGCGCATTACGTGTCCCATCAAAAGTATCGAGTCCCACCAATATTTGTGCAACATCGCTTAGAGAGTTGAGGGTTATTTTTGCAGAATTGTACACATAATCGGAGATGAAAGCGTAAGTGATATTTTGAGATTTTTTCTTTTCATGATTTGTATCAATGTCGACAAAGAAAGCCTCATTTACAAAGTAGCTCACCCCTGCACTCAGGGCATCTGCATCATACAAAAGATGCGACGGGGTACTACTCCCTTGTTGCGCAGGATTTTCTTCATACTCCTCTTGTGTTATAGCTCCTCCATACGCGACATCTGTCCTTGCAAAACTAGCGCTAAGACGCAGCTCTAGCTCTTTTGTGGGTGTGTAGGCGAGATGAAAAGCACCTGTTGAGAGTCTGTTCTCATCTTTGTTGCCTTGTGCGTCGATAGGGCGAATGCCAGCGTTTTTTTGTGCTTCGCCACTTGCGCTTAGCGAGAGGTTTTCATCGCTATGCCCTAAAGAAAACGACCCTGAAGCAGCGCCATACGTTCCGCCATAGAGCATCACCTCTTTATCATTATTTTTTTTGGTGATGATATTGATGACACCCGCATTTGCGCCATCACCCGCAGTGACGATGCCGCTGGATTTGATGATTTCTATCCGTTGTATGGAGCTTGGTGCGATGGCATTTAAAAGAGGTGCGACCATGTCAATGTTGTTTATTTTTCTCCCATCAACTGTGATAATGATATTTTGATATCCATCACCAATACCATATCCGTGCATGTCGAGTTTTTGCGAAAAAGGGTTTCCATAACTTGGCATGGTTGTCACTGAAGTTTGGCTATTTAAAAACTCATACACATTTTGCACATGCGCTTTTTCTATCTCCTGCGCAGTGTAAACTTCTACCGCGTCACTAGATTTGAGCTCGTTGGTTGTGATGGCAGTGGAGGTGATGCTCAGCGGTTGGAGCGTGATGACTTCTTCTGCTTGAAGTGAACTTATCAAAGCGAGCAAAGCCAGAGAGAGTTTAATTTTCATATAGTTTTTTCCTTATTTTGGAAGTGCGACTTCAGTCGCACTAATTTTAGGTGCGACTGAAGTCGCACTTCCGTGAGAGGTAGCTTGTCATGTGAAAATAGGGCGGAGAAATAGCGTTGTTTAAACTCTTGAAGTAGCTTTGAAAAAAGTTTTGATTGGGGAAAAGATGAAGAATTTTACGTGTTTTTTTAAAAAAATAACAGTTGCAATGGCAAGGCTTAAAAGAGAGTTGCAACGGGCAAAGGGTTGCAGGGTCCTCTTCTTCAACCTCTGCTTCAAGTTCAGAGCTTTGAAAATTTTGCAAGTGAAAACTTTGCACACGCGAAGCATTTGCATGAAGACTTACTTGGTTTACAGTGGCGGTAATAGCTCGGAGGGTAAAATAATTTTTACCAAAACCTTTAGGTAGCTTCATGGTGCTCTTTAAATTTTTATAAAATTGTAGCGAAATTGTTTTGAATATATAACCTTTTGAGTAGACTCTATTTGTGGTTTTAAAAATTTCCAATTTCAAAATAGAGATGCTTTTTTAAATTTTTTTGTGTACAATCTTTAAACCTGAATTATGCAATAGGAAATTAAAAAAATCATTCATCATTGAACCTAATGGACATTCATCTAGACGAAGGAGTCGCCATGAAACTATCTCATTTAAAGCAAATCACAGCCTATTTGAACCATTTTACAAAAATATCTGCCATTTATAGAGTTTCAGATACCATCGTGAAAATCGTTTTTGATAAAGAGGATGAGATCTATTTTGAGATGCGTCGCGCAAATGCCAACATCTTTAAATGCCTCTCGTATCCCCGTTCAAAAGTTTACAATGCCCCTTTTGATGTTATCCTCTCAAAACGCTTTAACCGCTCAAACATCCTCCATCTTGACCTTGTCAATCATGACAAAATCTTGAGAATAAAAACATCCGTAGCCTCAACCTACAAACAAGAGATGAGTTATCTACAGATAGAGTTTACTGGCAAATATACGAATGTTATCATCTTGGATGAAGAGGAAGTTGTCCTTGAAGCGCTTCGGCATGTTGACCTTTTTTCCTCTTTTCGTGAGGTTCGTGTTGGGCAAAAACTTCTGAATGTGCCACAAGCACCTTTTGAGGCAAAAGAGTATCCGCTTGCGGATGTCGAGGCGTTTTTGTACGCCCAGCATGACAAAGAACAAGAGCAAAAACTCGAAATGCTTAAAGGGCAAAAAAGTGCCTATTTGACGAAAAAACTCCAAAAAATTGAAAAAATTTACCAAATGCTTGAAGAGGAAGAGACGCTTGTGCAAGAGGCTCAAAAACTCCAGCATCATGGCAATCTTCTTCTCTCAAATATCCAGACGATTCAAGCGTATGCGAAGAGTTTTATTCTCAAAGATTATGATGGAAGTTTCGTAGAAATAGAACTCTCCAAAGAGTACGCAACGCCCGCCATGATGGCAAACTCGCTTTTTGCACGAAGCAAAAAAGCCAAACAAAAAGCGAAACATCTCCACTTAGAAAAGCAAAGTTTGCGCTCTAAAATGGAGCACTTAAAGCTTTTTATCCATGCAGTCCATGAGGCAAAAGATATCGCAAAAATCGAGTTTTTATTTCCAAAAAAAGTTCAAAATAAAAAAGTAAAAGTCAACGAATCGATAGAGATTTTTTTCATTGAAGGGTATAAAATAGGGCTAGGAAAAAATGAAAAAGGAAACATTGAACTCTTAGAAAATGCCAAAGCCAAAGATGTTTGGATTCATATGAAAGATGTCCCCTCGGCGCATGTTATCATCACAACTGACAAACAAAATGTCCCACCACACATCATAGAAGCTGCTGCAAGACTCTGTGTCGATTTTACAACCATTGCAAAAGATAAGTATTTGGTCGATTATACCCCTAGACGTGAAGTGACGATTCAAAGCGGTGCGAATGTGTTATATAATAAATATAAAACCATTGAAGTAGATACGAGATAGTATAAGGAGAGGTTATGGCAATCGGTCCCATTGGAAATACCATTTTTGTCAATCAAATGACAGCGAGTGTCGCTTCTGCGCATGCAAATCAAAATAACCGTTATGATCTCCAGAACGTCCTTGCACAAGCTGCTGTAAACGAAAAAGATGAGAAAGTTTTAGAGGTGCGTCCTACTGAGGAGAACCAAAAAGTAGACGCTGATAGAGAGCACCAAAAAAATGAAGCGGATCAAGAAAATGCAAGAAATGAAAAAAAAGAGCACCAAGAGGAAGAGTCACAAGAGGAATTTACACTCTATAAGCTAGATATTAAAGTGTGATGGGATATAATTTAAAAATTTTTAGGAGAAATTTCATGGCATTTTTTGGTGAGCATCAAGAGAGAGTTGTAACAGGTTTGGTCCTTGTCGCGGCTGCTCTCCTTATCGGTTTGATAAACAATTTTTTTCTTATGTGGCTTGTTTTTGGTGCCATTTATCTTTTGGCATTTAAAGAAGCACTTCTCCTTTTTGATATTAAGAACAGCGCGCTCATTTATATCGCGTTGGCACTTTGGATTGTTGCGGGGATTTACCCTCATGGGGATGACCTTTTTGTCGTAGCTGGCGTTGTTTATGCAAGTGCGGTGGCATACAGTAAAGAGTTGGAATGGAAGAGTTTTCTCCCCTTCATTTACCCCACTGCAGGGGTGCTTTTTGCTTTTACGATGTACCAAGAGTTTGGCGTCCTCTCGCTTTTATGGCTTGTGATGGTTGTGGCACTCACCGATATCGGAGCGTATGGAATCGGCAAAAGTATAGGCAAAACCCCGTTTTGTGAGGCAAGCCCTAAAAAAACTATGGAGGGTGTTGTTGGAGGAATTCTCGTAGCAACAGTGGGTGGAGCCTTTGTTGGGCTCATCATGACAAGCTTTATGGTTGCCCTTATCGTCTCTTTTGTGGTTGCGACAAGCTCCATCTTTGGAGATTTGTATGAAAGCTCTTTAAAAAGAAAAGCAGGGGTAAAAGATAGTGGCGATTTGCTCCCAGGTCATGGCGGAGTGCTCGATAGAATTGATGGCTATTTGTTTGGTGCCATCGTGATGCTCGTTCTCTTAAGAGGATTGGTATAGCCTTTTGATACTGCTTGGTTCAACGGGCTCCATTGGGGTCAACACACTTCTTGTTGCAAAAAAACTCTCCATGAACGTTGATGTTTTGGTTGCAGGAAAAAATATAGAACTCTTAAACACACAGATACATGAACACACTCCAAGTGTCGTTGTTGTGGCAAATAAAGAGGATATTTATAAAGTAAATCACAAAAATGTTTACTGGGGTGAAGAGGCGATTGTAAAAGTCATACAAGACTCAAACAGCAAACTTGTGGTCAATGCTCTCGTTGGCTTTTTAGGGTTACGCCCAACTTTGGCGGCTTTGTCTAGCGGAAAAAAAGTAGCCCTTGCAAACAAAGAGTCATTAGTGGCATGCGGGGCATTTTTAGACATGAGCCGCATTCAGCCCATCGACAGCGAACATTTTGGGCTTTGGTATTTGATGCAGGATAGACCTGTAAAAAAGATGATTATCACCGCAAGCGGCGGGGCATTTCGTGACTGGGATATCGAGCGGTTAAAAAGTGCAACCTTGTCCGATACGCAAAAACACCCCAACTGGTCAATGGGTCAAAAAATCACCATAGATTCTGCGACCATGGTCAACAAAATCTTTGAACTCATCGAGGCAAGATGGCTTTTTGGCGAGGGCAAAGAAGAAAAAATACTTTACGACGCCATCATAGAAACCCACTCCCTCATCCATGCACTCATTGATTTTAAAGACGGCTCAACCACCGCACACTTCGCAAATGCCAGCATGCAACTCCCTATTGCATTTGCGCTTGACGGTAAAATGGGCCAGAACATTCTCCCTCATGTAGACCTTCTCAAAGTCGGCTCCTTAGAGTTTCGTGAAATCACAACTGATAGATACCCGATTTGGCAGATAAAAGAGGAACTTTTGAAAACCCCAGCAAGAGGCGTCATAATCAACGCCGCAAACGAAGCCGCCATAGAGCTTTTCATCGCCAAAAAAATCGGCTTCATGGACATCAGCAGAACCATCATCAACGCATATGAAAAGTTCACAGATGTCCCAAAAAATATAGAGGATGTGTTTGCCCTTGATAAAGAAGTGAGAAGATATATTCGATAGATTTTTTACTTTATTTGTATATAATCATCATATACAAAAAGGGTTTTAATGAAATTTGATTGCTTAGATGTGAGTGAAATATCTCAATTTGATTGGGATGATGGCAATATCTTGAAGAATGAACAAAAACATAATCTTCAATGGCAACGCATTGAAGAGATTTTTTTTAATGAACCTTTACTCATTGTAGAGGATTTCAAACATTCTCAAGAGGAATGCAGATGTTTTGCACTTGGTAAGACAGATGAGAATGAGAAGTTGTTTGTGGTATTTACTGCAAGAAAAAATAGAATCAGAATAATCAGCGCAAGAGTAATGAACCAAAAAGAGAGGGCAGTTTATGAAAACTTTAAAAACAATTCCGAAATTTAGTAGTGAGAAAGAAGAGCAAGAATTTTGGCAAAATCACGATAGTATGGATTTTGTTGCATGGGAAAGTGCAAAACCTGTTCGATTTGCCAACCTTAAAAAAAGTACAAAAACAATATCGCTGAGATTACCTGCAGATATGTTAGAGAGCCTAAAAATAAAAGCCAATGCCGTGGATGTACCCTATCAGTCGTTGATAAAAATGATTTTGCAAAAAGAGATTTCAGCTTCTTAAAATATGTATTTTTACTTTAAAACATAAGCGTGTTTATGATGCTTCAGCTTCGAGACTTAAATTAGTCAAGCTTAGATGAGTTTTAGGCAAGCTTTTAGAAAAGTTTTTTGTATATTAAGGATTAAGGAACTTATAAAAAATGAAATTTAATGATATAGACATGAAAAACTGGAAAGAATCCGATATAAATACAGATTCTCTTTGGGTAATAAACGAAAGAGATAAAAGCGGAAAACATAAAAATGTTTATCACGGCAATTTTATACCTCAGATTCCAAATCAACTTTTAAAGCGATACACAAAAGAAAATGAAATAGTTTTAGAACCTTTCATGGGAAGCGGAACAACACTTTTTGAATGCGAAAAATTAAACCGAAAATACATAGGATTTGATATAAATCCAACTATGCTTGATTATGTGAATGAAGCTATGACTGACGACAAATATAGTGATAATTTTTATGTAAATCATTGTAACTCACTTGATGCTCAGCAGGTGGATGAGAACATAAAAAAAGCAAATGAAAAATTCAATTCTCCACATGTACAGTTTGTACTGATGCATCCGCCATATATGGATATTGTGAAATTTACAGAAAATGAAAACGATTTATCTCAGATAGATGATATAGATAGTTTTATACAAAAATTTAAAATCATCTGCGAAAATTCTCTTAAGCATTTAGAAAAAAATAGATATTTCGCTATAGTCATCGGTGATGTTTATAAAAATAGCGAAGTAATACCGCTTGGATTTTACTGCATGGATATGATAAAAAGAAATTTCAAGGTAAAATTAAAAGGTACTATCGTCAAAAATATAGAGGGTAATCGAGGAAAACTTGGGGTCGGCGGTATTTGGAGATATAGAGCTTTGAATAGTGATTATTATATATTTAAGCATGAGTATATTTTTGTTTTTAAGAAGGACTTTTAAAAATGGATTTGCCAAGAGTAGAAAGAGAATTAAAAAAAAGGCTTCCCTATCAATACAATTGGGGAAGAAAACAATCTGATTCTTGGGACACTGACACAAATTTCATATACAAAACATATTCATTCGA
>JFJP01040276.1_pt1 | contig 11541 bp, 9 predicted proteins | sample 431651 | NCBI WGS metagenome assembly JFJP01 (sample SAMN02602958, study PRJNA72255) | Microbial mat metagenome, whole genome shotgun sequencing project. | biome: fresh water; feature: sink hole; material: water; isolation source: purple microbial (photo- and chemosynthetic) mats found in... | reverse complement strand
GATATAACTCCTCATTCAATCGTTCGGTAAAATATTTTTTAGAGTACGCTCCGGTCTGTTCATCAATAGCAATATGCTCCCCAAGGATCATATTCAACTCTGCGATCTCAAATGCGGGAGCAATCGTAGTAGAAAGAGATTGAATGGATAGAATATCCTTCTTCGAGAATGAATTTACCTTCCGATTTGAAACCACCACTGCGCCAAAACATTTTCCGCCGGATGAGAATGGAATTGATACCAGCGTTCCTTGTTTTAATACTTCAGACGGTCGTTCACTCTCATTAAAAATAACTTTTGAATTCTGTGCTAGATTGATCGTCTGCACACTGTTTGTCTTGATCGAAAAACCGACGATACTGCCGTCAAAATCGATCAATTGTTTAGGCGAGACAAACCTGTCATTTCCTCTTACTCTTACGGATGCTACTGCCCATGCCCGCTGGCCTTCATCGAACAATACAACGCAGATCGAATCCCATGCAATAATATTCTCTAATTCTTCCGCTAACGAATTGATGATCAATGGTACCGACGGTTGGATGGAAATTTTCTTTTTCAACTGCGTATCGGCTTCAACCAATTTCACATCAGCAACCAGATCGTATTTTTCCGTAGAACTGATCAGCAGCGACGAGATCAATTTAGCCGTATGCGAAAGGACCTCAAATGTCTCATCACCATATGCATCCTCTGCTTTACTATCAACCGCTAATACTGCTATCGGTGATTGGGCGGAATTATCACCAGCATAAAAGATAGGAACACCGATCAATGATTTTACATCCTGCAAATTTTTATAATAGCAAAGAATATCCCGTTCAGTCTCCGGAAGGATGCTGTTCACAAGCTGCGGCTGACCGTTCACCGCAATCCTGCTCACTACATCGAGACCGATCGGAATTTTTCTTTCCTGAATGAATGAATCGCTGTCGCTGATCTTGCCTTCAACAATTAACTGACGCGTTTCTGACTTCACCCAAAAAAAAACGACCGAATGTGCAAAGCAAACTTCTTTGATAATCGCCAACACTTTAAGCAGGAGATTATTGAATTCACTTTGGGGTTCTGCTTGACTCATTGAAATACGTTGGTTATCCTCAAAAAAATCTGCTGCAGAAAATTCTGCTCGTGCTTGCTGCGGTTTTTGTTGTTGCGGAACAAATTCTGTTCGTTTGAACTGGAACAATTCACTGTCCGGTTTTCTGATCTCGTTGTGTTCGGTCTCCGCTAATGTTTCATTCTCACGTTCGAAATATTCTTCACCTTCTTCGATCCCGACTTCTCCGTCATCATCGGTACTTCTTTTCGGATCTCCGAATTTGCTGCGGTACGATTTAAACGCGATATAGAAAAGAAAAACGCCTATACCAAGTGCAGCAATATTGGTCAACGGCACTTTGCTGAACACCGCTAAAAATACAAGAAGGACTCCAATGCCTGCAAGAACGGCCTCTTCTAATAATTCTTTCATACTAGAATGGACGATTTCCTGCTGATTTTCCTGCATTAATGAGTCCTTGTCCGTTAAGAAATCGCAAAAAACATTAATAATTTATCGAACTTTGGACGCAAAGTCAACGATGATTTCACTCTAACAATAATTCATTATTCAAAAATATCGTGCACTAAAGTACGGAATACCAAAAATTACAAAAAAAAACATTTCACTGTTAGGTATTGCGCTCTTTTCAATTTTTGCCTACACTTCAATAATGTAATTCCCTCTCACTAATCGAGTATCCGCTATGAAAGCAGTCATTATGTCCGGCGGCTTCGGAACCAGACTCCGACCGCTCACGTGCAACATTCCAAAACCAATGGTCCCAATGATGAACAAGCCAATGATGCAGCACATCGTTGACCTGTTAAAGAAACATGGCATCACCGAAATTGTTTCCACACTTTTTTATCAACCAGAGATCATCACCGGATATTTTGGTGACGGAACAAAGTTTGGAATTAAGATGCAGTACCGTAAGGCAGAAGCTGATTATGGTACCGCCGGCAGCGTTCGTAACGCCGCCGATTTTCTGGATGAACGGTTCATCATCATCAGCGGTGATGTGTTGACCGATTTTGATCTGACAAAAGCGATCGAATTTCACGAACAGAAGAAAGCAAAGGCAACACTCGTTCTGACCCGGGCGACGAATCCTCTCGCCTTCGGTGTGGTCATCACCGATAATGGCGGAAAGATCACCCGCTTCCTCGAAAAACCATCGTGGGGAGAGGTATTCAGCGACACGATCAACACAGGCATTTACATCATCGAACCCGAAGTGTTAAAACTTATTCCATATCAAAAGGAATTTGATTTCAGTAAGAATCTTTTCCCCGCAATGCTTGAACAGGATATGGGATTATATGGATACATTGCCGAAGGATACTGGCGCGATGTTGGTAATTTAAATGAATATCAGGAAGCCCATCTTGATGCACTTGATGATGAGGTCGATCTTGTACACGAAGGGAACATTGTCGGCAGTGCTTTTGTCGGATCGAACACGATGATCGAAACGGCTATTGAAAATTTGCAGGGGAAAGTTCTGATCGGAAAGAATTGCAAAATTGGAAAGAATGCAAAAATCATAAAATCAGTGATTGGAAATGACTGCGTCATTGATGACGGCGCAGTGATCCGTAATTCCGTTATTTGGTCTGACACAACAGTCGGTAAAGGTGCCGAACTCACTTCGTGCGTTGTTGCGAAATGGTGTACCATTGGAGATTATGCGATGATCAATGACAATGTATTTATCTCTGATAAATGCGTTATCGGTGCAGAGAGCAGGCTGGCTCCGAATATAAAACTATGGCCGAATAAAGAAGTTGAAGATGGAGCGGTGTTAACTCGCTCTCTTGTTTGGGAAGATAAATGGTTAAAGGATCTCTTCACCGATGCACGCATCACAGGACTTTCGAACATAGAAATGAACCCGGAATTTGGAGCAAAGATCGGAGCAGCATTTGGTGCACTGGCGGGACCAGGAAAATCGATCTTGATGAGCCGTGATTCCGATAATGTTTCACGGATGATGAACCGCGCAATCATGTGCGGGTTGATGTCTGCGGGAGTAGATTCCGGTGATCTTCGTGCGGTATCCATTCCAATTCTTCGGCAGGAATTGCGCGGAGGCAAACATTCCGGCGGTATCCACGTACGGAAATCTCGCTTGGACAAAAACCTGACAGACATTATTTTCTTTGACGGGAAAGGAAAAGACCTTCCGTCCAGTAAAACAAAATCGATGGAACGATTGTTCTTCGGCGAAGATTTCCCTCGTGCAAAACAAGAGAATGTCGGCGCTGTAACGTTTCCGGAACGGGCCCAAGAAAATTATATAGAGAAATTCCTTTCGACGCTGGATGTTGAAGCCATCTCACAATCAAAATTCAAACTCGTTGTCGATTATTCAAGCGGTATTGCATCCTCCATCTTCCCGAATATTCTTGGATCGTTTCATTCCCAGGTGCTTTCCCAAAATGCATATCTTGATGCAAAAAAAATCACACGAACGCAGGAAGAATTCGACCAGAGTGTTTCACAATTGTCCCACATTGTTACCTCGTTAGGCTATGATGTTGGTTTTATTCTTGATGCGGGAGCAGAACGCTGTTTGATCGTGGATGAGAATGGAAAATTCATCGAGACTGACCGTTTACTGACCCTTGTTACTCATCTCTTCCTCACCGTCTATCCGGATGTTAAGAAGATCGCTGTTCCCATCACCGCATCAGCAGAAATTGATCTGATCGCCGAACATATGGGTGTTGAAGTTGTAAAGACCCGCGACAGTCATTTATCGTTGATGGAAGCTGCAATCAAAGACGATATTAAATTTGTCGGCGGAACAACCGGAGGATTTATTTTCACCGATTTCCTGTTTGCCAGTGATGGTATGTACTCTGTAGCAAAGATTCTGGAGATGTTGGCTCTCGCAGGAACTCGATTCGGACAATTGGATAAACAAGTTCCGAAACTTCAAATGAACAAAAAAGCGATCCATGTTCCATGGGATAAAAAAGGGCGCGTGATGCGATACCTGATGAAAGACACCGACAATCAACCGCACAGAATTCTGCTGGATGGTGTGAAACTGATTCTCGACAATAAAAAATCAACGTCGGTTATGATGTGGCCCGATAGAGCAAAACAACTGTTCCATGTTCATGCCGAATCGGCAGATAAAGAGCTTGCTGAAATTCTTATCTCTCAGTATGAAGAGAAGATCGTTGAATGGCGTGACACGAAAGATTGACGGCAGGAATTTATACTACCATTTAGAGGTCGAAAGTTGTATATTTATGTCCGAATTTAATTCGGTTGATATTTTGGGAGAATAAGGAAAAATGAAAATCAGTGATATTTTAGATGAATCAGTTGTCCGCGTAAAGCTCAAAGGAAAATCAAAAGACGAGATCATCAATGAGATGATCGCCATCGTCAATCATTCTGCAAAGATCACCGATATTGAAAAAGTTCGCGATGCGATCTTTGAACGCGAAAAGATAATGTCCACCGGTGTGGGCAATGGTTTTGCAATTCCTCATGGTAAATGCGATGCTGTACTTGATATTGTTGCCGCATTTGCCATTACCGAAGAAGCGATCGATTACGAATCGCTGGATGAACAGCCGGTCCATCTTATTTTTCTTCTTGTTGGGAAAGACAGCATGGTGGGTCCGCATATCAAGCTGTTGAGCAGGATCTCCCGTTTGATGAACAAAGAAGATTTCCGAAAGAAACTGCTTGATGCAAAAACTCCGAAGGAAGTGATCGAGATATTCAAGAGCGAAGAAGCTCAATATTTCGAGAACTAATTCTTCTTCAGGTTCCGGAACATTCCGTATTTCTTTGAAACGAGAAATTCTCTTCCCAATTTTATAACTATTTCTGAAATCACGTGAACTATCGATCGATAAAAGGCACCAAAGATATTCTCCCTTCTGAATCGTCGCAGTGGCAGTTTGTCGAACAGACAATGCGCGATGTGTTCCACCGCTTCAATTACAAAGAGATCCGCACACCGATTTTCGAATCCACCGGATTATTTGCGCGAAGTATCGGCGAACTGACCGACATCGTCGGAAAAGAGATGTACACGTTCGAAGACAGAAGCAAGGATAGCATTACGCTTCGTCCGGAAGGAACAGCATCCGTCATGCGTTCATTTATCCAGAACAATCTGGGTGAATCGCAGCCGTTGACGAAAGTATATTATATTGGACCAATGTTCCGCCAGGAGCGGCCGCAGGCAGGCAGACTCCGACAGTTCCATCAATTCGGCGCGGAAGCGATCGGATCGCCGACGGCAGAAACCGATGTTGAGATCATTGCAATGGCAATTGAAATCTATAAAGCTCTCGGCATCACAAATTACTCTTTACAGATAAATTCTGTCGGCGATGAAGAATGCCGTCCGCGATACAAAGAAATTCTCAGCACAGCATTACGAACGATCGCCGACAAACTTTCATTCGAAAGCCAGAAAAGGATCGATCAAAATCCAATGCGCGTACTCGATTCCAAAGATGAGAACGATAAACTGCTGACCGCATCAATGCCGCTGATCACCGATTATCTGAATGAAGATTGCGCAAACCATTTTGAGCGGGTAAAATCATTACTGACTGCTTACGGAATTCCATTTACCGTGAACGGCCGATTGGTACGCGGATTGGATTACTATACCAAAACTGCGTTCGAAATTACCAGTACCGAACTTGGCTCGCAGGATGCTCTTGCCGGAGGGGGTCGATATGATCTGCTGGTGAAAGAGCTTGGCGGAAAACAGACTCCGGGTGTTGGATTTGCAGCAGGTATTGAACGATTGATGATGATCCTTGAAAAGAAAGGGATCCAACCGCCGCAGCGAAACCCAAAAATTTTTATTGCAGCTGCAGATGAGGCTTCACGCGAATGGGTGTTGACAACAACGATGCGGCTTCGTTCTGCAGGTATTTCAGCAGAGACCGATCTGCTTTCTAGAAGTCTAAAGGCACAGATGAAAGAGGCTGACCGTCAACGATCTGAATTTGCACTTGTTATCGGCACAATGGAACTTGAGAGCGGTAAAGGATTGTTGAAGAACTTAGGAGATCACACTCAACAAGAGATCGTGTTGAGTGATATTCTCACTTTCTTTCAACAATAGTGCAGCAACGGTAAAACTCCGTTCTGCAAAGGAGATTATGCCGGCAATAAAGCATCCGATTGAATACCGATTATTGGTACAGCCGACTTTCGATACAACGAAACATAAGGACGGAATTATTTTTTTACTTGAGACATCGAAGCAATTCACCAATTTCAGTTACATCATCGATGTCAAGGAATCAGTTGAAGGAAAAAAAATTGTCTGGATTTTGCACGGACTCCGTGCTCCATCAATGAACATGCCTTCTACCGGAAATGCGCAATACCGTTCCATCTATTATGATCTCGGCAAAGAAATGGATTTTACATTGATCAAAAAAGAAAAGGTTGAAGCTTCCGTGTCGCTGAAATTTTTACGATCATCGGTCAAATCTTCCGCATCAATCGTGAATTTTTTGAAGATCTACACCGATGAACATGAATTCATTAATAACAGAATGACCGATGCTGATGTTCCTGAAAATAAACCGGATGTCCATCGTGAACATGCAGCATCAAAAAAACTAACAAACAAAAAGAAAAAAGTGTAATGCATCCAATAATCTTCTCCTTCGGCGGTATCACCATCTACAGTTTCGGCTTAATGATGGGCATCTCATTCCTTATCGGGAATTATATTCTTACCAAAGAATTCAAACGAAAAAAACTCCATCCTGATCTTGCCTCGAACATCACACTGATCGCACTGATCGCAGGAGTTTCCGGCTCTAAATTCTTGTATCTGCTGGAGAACTGGAGCGACTTCACCCGCGATCCATTTGGAATGATCTTATCTCCCGGCGGATTGACCTTTTACGGCGGGTTCATCCTTGCAACGATTTCGATCTATTTCTATACAAAGAAAAAGAAAATACCTTTCATGATGATCGCTGATGCGGCGGGACCGGCATTGCTGTTAGCCTATGGTATTGCACGCATCGGATGTCATCTGGCAGGTGACGGCGATTATGGATTTCCGTCCACCCTTCCCTGGGCAACGGATTATTCCAATGGAACGTATCCGCCTTCTGCTGCGTTCAGAAATTTTCCTGAAGTAACTTCTTTGTTCCCGAACGGTGTTGTTCCCGATAATACGCTTTGTCATCCCACACCGATCTATGAAACGATCATCTGTTCACTGTTCTTTTTGATCCTTTGGAAAAATCGAGAGAAGTGGAATATTCAGGGACAAGTGTTCTATGCATATCTCGTTCTTGCAGGAATTGAACGGCTCTTTGTTGAGTTCTTCAGACTCAATCCGCGGCTGCTGTTTGGATTAAGCGAAGCGCAGATCATTGCCATTATCCTTATTGCTGCAGGTACGATCGGATGGAATTCGCTGAAACGTGAAGAGAAATTAACAAAATCCTAAAGTGAATTCATGAATCTTATCCTCGGCAGAAAACCAGTTCTTGATGCGCTAAAATCCAACACACCAATTGACCGATTGATGATCGCGCAAAATTCACATGGTGAAGTGATCGATGAGATCATTAGAATCGCAAAACAAAGAAATATTCCGTTCAGATTGTCTCCGGCCGATCAGATCTCAAAGACTGCACAGAATCAAAACACACAGGGGATCATTGCTTTTGTCGGAACCAAAGAATTTTCCGATATCAGCGCATTATTTGAAGTTGCAAAATTGAAGAATGAGAAACCATTCTTCCTGATCTTCGATGAGATCGAAGATGTTCACAACCTCGGCGCGTTGATCCGCACTGCGGTCTGCACCGGAGCCCATGGCGGTATCATTCCCAAACATCATAACGCACCGGTGAATGACACGGTTGTAAAAACATCGGCTGGCGCAAGCATGCATTTTCCGATGGCGCGCGTTACGAACATTGCACAAACCATCGATGAGTTAAAGGAGAACGGTGTCTGGATCGTCGGAACAGAAATGACTGCACCGAAGAGTTTTATTGATGTGGATTATTCTGTCCCGGTTGCATTGGTAATCGGGAACGAAGGAAAAGGGATGCGCCGATTGGTGAAAGATAAATGCGACTTCCTCGTCAAGATCCCGATGAAAGGTGATTTTGAATCTCTTAACGCTTCGGTTGCCGGCGCCATTGTCATGTATGAAGTTCTGCGGCGCAGATCCAAATAAACTGTTTCACCGGATTCAGCAACAGTGCTGACCAAACAACACAATAATTCATTTCAGGAAAACCTATGACTGAAAAAAAATCCTCCTCCCTACTTTCAACATTCCCAAAGGTCTTTTGGACCGCTAATGTCATGGAGTTGTTCGAGCGCGGAGCATATTACGGAATGAATTCTGTCCTTGCTGTCTATCTCACCAATTCCGTTCGCGAAGGAGGTCTCGGATTCACCGAACAATCAGTCGGATTCCTGCAAAGTTTGATCTACGCCTGCACTTATGTTATTCCGATTCTCGGCGGTGCGCTTGCAGACCGGTACGGATATCGAAGAATGTTAATGGTAGCGTTCTCATTCCTTGCTGTCGGGTATTTCCTTGCCGGACAAATGAGCGCATATGGTGCAGTCTTTGCAAGTCTGCTTATTATGGCAACCGGTTCGGGATTGTTCAAACCGATCATCAGCGGAACGATCGCGCGCTCGACCAATGAATCGAATTCCGGCTTTGGGTTCGGCGTGTATTACTGGATGATCAATCTTGGTGCATTTCTTGCACCGCTTGTTGTCAGTTATTTAAAAGGATTTTCGTGGAGCTATGTTTTCATTGCATCGTCGCTCTATTGTGCATTGATGCTCATTCCCACCCTCTTCACATTCACCGAACCGCCGAAACCGGAGAATACAAAATCGTTGAAACAAGTATTGAGCGGTATGGCAATGGTGCTTGGCGATGCACGATTCATGCTGATGATCTTCGTCTATTCATTCTTCTGGATCCTCTATTTTCAGAATTTTGGATCGGTACTGTGGTTCCTGAGAGATTTTGTGAATACTGCACCGATCGATTCGTTCTTTGCTTCACTTGGAATTCCGATCAAATTCGATGCTGAACATGTCACGGTCATCAATGCGGGAACGATCATTCTCTTACAGGTATTCATCAGCCGCATTGTGAAAAATACAAAGCCTCTTCTGACAATGGTCAGCGGAATTGGATTTGGAGTCCTCGGATTCATCTGCCTTGCGTTTGCTTCAAACATTTGGATATTCATCCTTGGTATTGCCGTGTTTTCTATCGGTGAAATGACCGCTCATCCGAAATATTACAGTTATGTCGGTCTTGTTGCACCGTCGGATAAAAAAGCGGTCTATATGGGATATGCTTTTCTGTACGGAGTTGTTGGAAGTCTCGTCGGTTCAAATCTTGGCGGAGCAATGTATGAAAATTTATTGAAGCCGCTTGTTGGACAAACCGGAATTGAGGACAGCATACGCACATTCTGGCTGATCTTCGCTGTACTTGGAATTTTTGCTGCACTCGGACTTCTTCTTTACAATAAATATTTCTCTGCCGATACACCTGAAACAAATGCAAAAGCACGGACAATTATGATCGGTGTCTATTCAACCTTGATCATCATCGGCGTTTGGTTCGTGGTTCTTTCACTTTCGAAAGAAACAGTTTCGTATAAAACGCTCGTGCAGGCAACAATTATGCTCCTCATCGGAAGCGGCGGGATTTTTATCAGCAGAAAAAAAACGAATATGCCATGATCACACGGTATCGTAATACCGGAAAAAAGAAGTTCGAGTGGATCGATGTCATCAATCCATCTGTTGATGAACTAAAGATCATCGCTGAAGAACATTCACTTCACAGTAATTCAGTTCAAGACAGCATGCAGCCTGAACATCTGCCGAAATTCGAGTGGATCGACGATACGGTGTTCATCATCGCCCGTGTGTATGATTATGTCTCATCCAAAGACGCAGATACCATACAGGATATCAGTAATAAGATCGCGCTCTTTGTCGGAAAGGATTTCATCATCACTATCCACCGCGGTGAGCAGCCATTCCTGAATGCGATACGATCGAAACATTTTGAAACCGCTCAGTGTGCGGCACCGAACGATCTGTTGATCAAGATATTATATTATATTTTTCAATCGTTCGTTTCTCCTTCACTCATACTGGAGGCAGAACTCGACCAGTTGGAAACCCAGATCGTTCTGAAGAATCAGACAAATACCGTTCTGCGTAAACTATATCATTTAAAACGCAAAGCAGCGGTCTGTCTCCGGATCTTGCGGCTTTCAAAGACTATCATCGATAATCTGGATAAGAATACATCAGCCGTCATACAGCAAGATCTCCGTGAATTCTTTCTTGGGTTGGAAACGTCGTGCGATCAGACGATTGAAAATGCGAACAACCTTCTCAACCTCTACATTTCTCTTTCATCGCAGCGAACGAATGAGGTCGTCCGGGTGCTGACGCTCTTCTCGGTCTTCTTTATGCCATTGACGTTCATTGTGGGTATTTACGGTATGAATTTTGAATTCATGCCCGAACTTCGCAGCCCCTACGGATATCCATTCGTCATTGTTTTTATGGGTCTTATCACACTCGGAATCTATCTCTGGTTCAAGAAAAAACATTGGCTGTAATCCTGTTAAAAACTCTTCTTGACACTAATTTCTTGAATTCATACCTTTCTATCCGAATTAACGCTGTATGGTTGGACTTCATCACTTTTCACAGGAGTGTGTTATGATGACTAAAAATTTCTGGATCGCCGGACTTGTTGGCGGTGTTGTAGTAAATGCTCTTGATTTTGCGATCATGGGCAACGTACTTCAAAATATGTATTTCGTTAACATGTCGATCATGAATCAAACGACAAATCCTGTATGGTATGTCATCGGAGATTTTATTGCGGCGTTTGTCTTCACGTGGTTCTATCACAAAGTGTATAGTAGTTTTGAAGGGGGCATGCAGGGAGGAATGAAATTTGGGATCTATGCAGGCGTGCTTATCAATTTCCCCGCAATGATCTTTATGCATTTAATGTTCAAAGATTATCCTTATGCACTCTCGTGGATCATGACTTTTTATGGAATTATTTGGTCATCCATTCTAGGTGCCGTGGTAGGAAAATTCTATGTAAAAGGTACGTCTGCTGCGTAATATTTGTCAACCTTGTCAAGGTTTTAAATCTTGACAAGGTTACTTGAATTTATTTTCCCCACAACACATCACTCGGTAGAACAGTATCATCCTTCAGCAATCGTAATCCAAACTCTTTTCCTTTTGCATTCGCCTGTTTGTCCCGCGGATCATTGTTCCCTCCCAACACAAATCTATTTTCCCCTAACTCGAACAGGTCACCGATCCATTCCGTAAATGTTTTCGAGTTTGTATAATACGCAATATATGCCGAACCGAAAAAATGCTGTAATTTATCTTTATCGCTTGCTTTTAGATTATCATTGAGGACTTTTTTCGGTAGATGA
>JFJP01032355.1_pt1 | contig 11541 bp, 12 predicted proteins | sample 431651 | NCBI WGS metagenome assembly JFJP01 (sample SAMN02602958, study PRJNA72255) | Microbial mat metagenome, whole genome shotgun sequencing project. | biome: fresh water; feature: sink hole; material: water; isolation source: purple microbial (photo- and chemosynthetic) mats found in... | reverse complement strand
GTATCCAAATCGGTCGTGGGGTAATTCATGATTTTGACGAGCATCGGTAAATTGACCCCGGCAACAATTCGCACTCGGTAAGTTTGAATGAGGCTGCACGCGATATTACACGGAGTTGCCCCGAATAAGTCGGTCAGCACCAACACGCCGTCCCCTCTGTCCAAAGAAGCACACACTTCTTCAGCATGATAACAAAAAGTGAGCGGATTACAATCTTGACGAATGGGCAAATTTTTGACGGACATAGGTAAGGTATTGCCAAACATTTGTTCTAAACTGAATAACAAACTTGCGCCAATATCGTCATGAGTTACCAGTAAAACACCCACGCTCATGCTAGTTCTCGCGGAAAGGGATGAATCAAACCGGCATATCTCCCAAATTCTGACATGAGTTCCATCGTTTATCTCAGGGTAATTCTCGATGCCGCACGAGAACGACCGCCCGTTGTTTGGAAAAAAATTGAGTTAATTGTTCTGCCATAAAGACTGAACGGTGATGCCCCCCCGTGCAACCAATGGCGATAGTTAAATAGCTGCGATTTTCAGCTTCAAATTGTGGTATCCAGTCAGACAAAAGTTTGACTAAATCTGCATACATTTGCTGTACTTTAGGTTGCGCTTGCAAAAAGAGGATGACGGGTTCATCGCGCCCGGTGAGATTTCTCAATCCCGGCTCCCAATGTGGATTTGGTAAACAACGCATATCAAACACAAAATCTGCATCGCTCGGCACGCCGTATTTAAATCCGAATGATTCAAAGAGTAAGGAAAGTCCGGGCAGATGTCGCAGTTTCACTCGCAAGCGAATCATATCACGTAATTGATGCACATGGGTATGTGTGGTATCGATGCGAATGTCGGCGCGACTGGCAACGGGTTCGAGCAATTGACGTTCCCGCATGATGGCTTCTGCCAGGGGAATGTTGGGGGTGGAAAGTGGATGTTTGCGACGAGTTTCGCTGAAGCGTTTGATAAGAATATGATTATCGGCTTCTAAAAACATCACTTCGTATGAAATATTATTGTCGCGTAATGTTTGCAACAAGGTAGGCATATCTTGCAATGCGACGGTGCGTGCATCAATTCCCACGGCAACACAACGCTCTCCGATCTCCATTCTACTGATTTGTTCTGCAAAAGCCGGCAATAATCCCACCGGTAAATTATCGACACAATACACATCCATGTCTTCTAAACTATTGAGAGCAATTGTTTTTCCAGCACCTGATAAACCACTGACAATAATAAGTTTCATAAGAGTGCGTCTATTTTGAGAGAATCGGTTAAAATCTGGAAATTTCAAGTTGACGGTCAATTTCATTTCAAGAACGAATGGAGAGAGATTGCCAAACATCTTGTTTTATTTTTTCAATAAGTTGTGGAATTGTTGCCGCCACCGGAGTGCTGAGAGGAATTTCCATCTGATTTGATTGTTCTCCCCCAATTTCCACACCATACAGTTTCCAGTGACGTAATTGACCTAATATTTCAGCAAGTTGCAATATTGTGGCAAGATTAACTCCATGGCTTGAAAGTCCGTGTTCTGGCAACTCGGCAAGTTCCTGCCAACAATGAAGATAACCGATGGGCATTGTGCCAGAATGTACTGCATCGACTAAAATAATTGTTTGCGCAGGGTTGAGCAATCCCAATAATTCACTGGCAGGCGAAGCGCATTGTAGCAAATCAATAGAAATGTTCGCGGGAAATTCATCATGCAGTTTTTCCACAATCCGCCAACCCAGTTGATCATCGCCATACGCGGAACCAATGCCAATAATGCGAAATGGTTGCATTGTTCGTTTCTGTTCTTTTTTCATTGAGTTAATTGTTTTCAGCCGAATTGGCTCATTGATAGAATAAAACCCAATATCCCAATTCCGATACACAAAATCACTAATAGCCGGTGACGATACCTCAAATAGCGTTGTCGCCGTTTGGATGAGTGGAAAAAAATCAGTTGTAATTCAGTCAATTCCTCGCGTGATTCATCATACAGATGTTCTAATCGTGCCAAATCCCCTGAATGCCACAATAACCGTGTAGGACGACGTAGCGATTCCCATGATTGCGCCGCGTGGCTTAAACGTTGTTTTAACAATTGTTCTTCGCGATATTCGAGCAACCACTGTTTTAACGTTGACCAATGGTGAAATAACACTTCATGCGTAATGGTTGCAGTCTGTTGTGATGCGTAGGATAGCGTAATGAAATGACTGTCATGATTGGCGTAATAACGTAAAATTTCTTTTACTTTATCATTGGCTTGCGATGTTAAATCGGCTATTTTGCAGCTACAATGGCTTTGACACAGATTGTCGTTTAATTTGATTAATTTCAAAAAAATAGACTGTGCCAATTTTCTTTCAGAATCAGCAAGATTGCTATAAAGCTGTTGCGCGATAAATTCAAGTACGTCAGATAAATTTTCTATAGATTCGATGAGTTGCGTTTCATGACTTCCGCGTTGGCGCATATCCCATAAATGAGTTAATGTCAGTTGTAGTAATGGCAGTGCGTGTTTTTGCCCCTTGGTGTGTTCAATAAGTTGCTGCACGGTCTTCATTTCCCAAGGAATTCCCGCCAACTGCGCCGGTTTCACGATGCTATCACGCAATTCTGTGATATTCATGAATGGTACGATATACGCTTGTTTCGCCAAGATTTGATACAACGAGGGATGCGTTTGAGTCTCGGTCAAAAATTCACTGCGCATTGCGGTGATCACACTAATATTCAAGGACTTATCTGCCGCTGCGAGAAGCAGATTGTCAATAAATAAGGTGCGTTCAAATGGTTCTTTGCACAGCGTATATAATTCTTCAAATTGATCAATGACTAACACCACTGGTCGATTTTCAATCTCTGGCAACTCTGCTGCAATCTGTCGCAATCCATCTCGTTCGCTGAGTTCTTTAAGGTAAATTCGAGCCTTCGCAAACGGTGCGATATCTTGGGTTGCCAAACGCGCCAACATCACACTTAAATTTTGCAGTGGATAAACACCGGGCGTTAAAATGGCGACACGTAAATTTGACATGACGGGCAAACCGCGTCGAGCCAATTCGGGAATTAAACCTGCTCGCAATAGTGAGGATTTTCCCATCCCAGACGGTGCCAGCAAGGGTAAAAAACGCAGGGATAATTTACCTTGTTGGGTTGATTGATAAAATGCTACCAGTTTTTCCCACAGTTTCAGCGTCAGTTGCTCTCTCCCAAAAAAACGATTGGCTTCAAACTCTTGAAATGCTGCCAGTCCACGATAGGGATTGATAGTGAGATGTGTTGTATCATACGGTACGGTTTCTATGGCAGCACGGCTGTAAGCAGAAATGACATGTATCTGCCCTTGTTGCCCGGTAATAATTAATGTATCTTGTGCATCTCGCTCAATTTTTACGGTAAATTGGTTATTCATATTTGGACATCAATCGGCAAAATCGTGGTTAGGAGTCACTAAAATCAAAATTCATGTAGTCACACGATGGATCGTAATCAATTATCGTCAGCGACGGGTTTTCAATTTCTTTGCGTTTAAACAGGCAAGAACGTCACCAATGAATCATTTTCCTGTTGGTGATAATCAGACAATTTTACCAAAAAGGATATTATCATGAAAACGCTGACAACCCTGTCTGTTGCGATCTGCCTCAGTTTTAGCACACAAGTGACGATGGCTCGTCCAAATCACAATGCCCAAAGTTCAGCAATGCCACAAAGCGAACAAACTCGCCAAGCTCATCATCAAGCACGGGTGGCTGAAGTTTTGTCTCGGTTCGATTTAAATCAAGATGGACAAATCGGTTTAGATGAAGTACAGTCTGTCCATGGTGAGGAGTTTGCCAAGTTAGATTTAGACAGCAACGGATTGATTAGTTTCGCAGAATTTCAACAAGCCGCTCCTCGTCATGGTGGAATGGGTAGGGGTGGACGTGGACATCATCCCCCTCCGATGAATAGTTGCCCAACTTCTACGACAACCACCGATACCACGACGACCAGATGTCAACCAGCAGATCGGGTACAGCATCAACAAGCGCATTTTACTCGGTTAGATACGGATGGCGATGGACAGATTTCTAAAACAGAATTTATTGCCAATTTACCCTTGTTTGACCGCCATGATTGCGATGAAAATGGGGTGATCACTCAAACCGAATTGCTCAATAAATCATGCTCTACTACAACCACAACGCAGTAAGTGATATTTCACAATAATGATGCCTACAGATGTCTATCTGATTGTTTTTTTAGGTATGAATCGATGAGCGAATTGACTGATGACGTGCTCATGTCGCAGATTCAGCAACAAGATGAACACGCGTTCACCCTCTTAGTCGATAGACATCTGACAGCACTACACGCTTTCGCCCGGCGGATGTTGGGAAATACGGCGGATGCGGAAGATATTGTGCAAGAAGCTTTTTTGCGAGTTTGGTATCGCGCCCACACTTGGCAGCCGGGGCAGGCAAAATTATCTACATGGTTGCATCGTATCGTGCATAATTTATGTATTGATTTACAGCGGCATCGTAAGGGTGAAAAGATGAATATCAATATTGAAACGGTTCAAGACGAACTCGCCGCGCCCAGCAATACGCCAGAAGAAAATTTGCTTGAAGAACAAACTTCCCAACAAGTCGAGTGTGCCTTGCAAGAATTGCCAGAAAAACAACGCAGTGCCATCATTTTATGTCATTATCAAGGCATGAGCAATCGTCAAGCAGCAGAAATATTAAATGTCAGTGTCACCGCCCTAGAATCGCTAATGGCGAGAGGACGCAAGACGTTGCGACAAAGATTACAAATGTAAGGGAAGATTTTATGAATAACCAAGAATATGGCATGGACGAATCACAATTTGCCGGTATTGTCGCGATATATGGTGGCGAAATACAGCACTTTCCTGAAGAATCTCAGGCAGCGGCACGACAACTTTTAGCCCATTCCCATACCGCACGTCAAATACAACAAACGGCGTTAAAATTGGATAATTTATTGGATACGGTTAAAATTCCTCCACCTTCGCCCCTGTTACGTCAACGAATTTTACGAGCCACTCGCGCCGCAACTTCCCCCGACATTTGGCAACGTTTGTGGCAGTGGGCAATTGGCAGTACCCCAACTGAATATTTATGGCGACCGGCGGTGACTTTTTTACTCCCCTTATTGCTTGGCGTAACGATAGGTTTTTATTCCGTGCAAAATATCAACAATGACATCCACGCGCAAACCCTCGCCTCGCCGAACCTGCAAACCACTTCGATTGAACAAGAAATTGATCTGCTCGGTTTAAGTAGCGATGAATTTTTAGGATGGGAGTGATGAATATTAACCGACAAACACTCGTTGCAGTCGTACTTTTAACCTCGTTGACTTGCAATGTTTTTCTCGGTGGTTTTTTGCTCGGCAACCATTTAGGACATCCTCCGCGTGGTTTTCCGCACCCGCCCGGCATGGAACCTCCACCACCAGAATTAAAGATTTTGCGTGAGTTACCGCCCGAAAGTCGTGACAAAATTCGTCCATTTTTACAAGCGCATAAAGCAGCGATGCAGCCGGAATTTGAAAAGATGCGACAAGCGCAACAAGCGGTTTTTGAGCAATTAGCGGCTGAAAATTTTAATGCCACCGCGTTAGCCACTGCATTTTCGCAATTACAACAAGAGCGTAGCCGAGTGCATGAAATCATGAGCCAACTGATGGTCAATGCTGCGAGCAAACTTGATAAAAATGAACGACTTGTATTAGCAAAATCTATGCGTAGAAGGGGTCACCATCCGCCACCTCCACCTCCATCAGATCGAGATGATTAAAAAAATTGGGTAGTGATTCGTCAACAGTCAGTGAAATTTTATCAATATTTTTAAAGTGATACTGATTAATTTGACGAAACTCACCGCCCATTTTAAAATGTCGCTCAAAACATCAACTCCTGCGAGCTCCCCATTTTCCTCATTCAAAAACATTTTTTAGTCGTGCTAACGATATTTCTCACGCAAGGACTGACGGCTTGTAGTCACATTTCCTATTACACTCAAGCAGTAAGCGGACATTGGGATGTCATGCGTCGTTCCCAACCGATAGAAGAAATCTTAGCCCAACCAGAAACTTCCGACTCCTTACGTCATTACCTAGGCGAGGCGTTAAAAATTCGCTCGTTCGCCCACACTGCATTGAAATTGCCTGACAATCGCAGCTATACCTATTACGCTGATTTACAACGTTCTTCTGTGTTATGGAGTATTTTTGCCACGCCCACTTTATCATTTACCCCAAAACAATGGTATTTTTCCCAGCAGGACGCTCAACAAGTGGCAACGGAATTGCGGACTCAAGATTACGATGTGTATGTTGCGAATATCTCAGCCTATTCTACTGTCGGTTGGTTCAACGATCCCGTATTAAACACCATGTTGGATTCATCGCTGACCGAATTAGCTGCGGTAATTTTTCACGAATTGGCGCATCAACAATTGTACATTGCGAGTGATACGGTATTTAATGAATCTTTTGCTGTGGCGGTGGAAGAACTGGGGGTGAAGCGTTGGTTATTGCAGCGGGGTCAGCCAGAAGAATTACAACAATATCAAGTAGCTAAACAACGACATGGTGAATTTAAGCAGTTGATCCTCAATAGCCGTGATCAGTTGCAACAAATTTATCAACGCCCTGCCTCGCACGCTGAATTGCTACAATTAAAAACGCAAGCCTTTGAGCAATTAAAACAAAATTATGCCGCGCTGAAAAAACACCGTTGGCAAGGTTACTCTGGCTATGACCGTTGGTTTGAAAAAGATTTGAACAATGCAAAGTTATTGTCTGTGGTGACTTACCATGATTTGGTGCCGGCATTTCACGCCTTGTTTCAACAGCAAGATGAAGATTTTGAAAAATTTTATCAGTCCGTCGCACAAATTGCTCAATTGCCTATTGCACAACGTCATCAAAAATTGCAAGCCTTAAAAATAACGCAACCGTCTGAAAATTAAATTGAATATTTTGGATATTATTTTATACCACAACACTGGGACAGTTTTTCGTAACTCTTCATTGGAACAAATATGTTAGGTGCTGCCCTAATTTGCCAACTGACTGAGATTGCGATGAAATTTTAAAACTGCCCAACGTATTGATACTAAAAAATTATTGATTTAGCCGTTTGCAATTTTTGCCAACCAAGCTGTGACCAATGTTGATAAAGTTGTATATTCTTGTGCTGTTAAACGAGAACAGTCAAAACGACAACGTTGATGTAATCGTAACATTTGCTCTAAATCTTGTGAAATCAAGTGAGTGCGTTGTAACCATTCGCGTATTGTTTCCCCTTGATAACGTTGATAGCCGGCGTGTTCCAAGCGCATCAAAACTTGATAAAACGGTGAATCTTCCCCCTGTCGCACTCGATTTTCAGATGCAACAACAGCTTGCGTTTCTGGCTTAACCCGCTCTTTAAAATACAATCGCCATAATAATACTATCATCAACACAATCGCCAATCCCAAGAGCCAGCGATTATCAACCTCTTGTTCACTCCACCGCCATTGATAAAATTTGTACATAATCCAACTATAGACATCATGCAATGGTTGCCAGAAACTGGCTTGAGCGGTTTCAATCTCGCCCCATTCCGCTGGTGTATTGTCAATTTCCTGCCATGTCCCATTGAGATAGGCTAAAGCCCACGCGTGTGCATGACGTTTTCGCACGATGTATGCATCTTCAAAATGGCTATATTCCTGCACAGCATGTCCTGCTGCATAACGTGCTGGAATACCGGCAGCGCGCAATAACAAGACACTTGCCGTTGCAAAATATTCACAATGCCCAGTGCGAGTTTGTTGTAAAAAATGTTGTAAGGGCGTGATATGTTTCTGAGATGGGGTGGATAATTCGAGAGAATAACGGAAATGCGTGTGAAAAAACTCGCTGATTTGCTTCACAGCTTGCTGCGGGGTGCGCGATAAATTCAATTCTTCGACCAATTGCGCTAAATATTTCTGCTCAGTGGCGGGTAGGATGCTGTCTTCTACGGTAGGTGATTTGTCACGCGGTGAACCGGTGGCAGCGAAGTATGCGTCATAATTGACTAATCCCGGTCCTTGGGTAATTTTGACCGTGCCTAGGGAACTTAAAAATAGATTTGCGCCAACCAATTTTCCTAATTTATAGCCATCGTTTGGAAGAGCCAAAACACCGTGCCCCCGCCGTAAGTAGCCAGAAATTTTAATAAAATCAGGGGAGGGATGCGCTATTTTTTTAAATATCCAACTGTCATCTTCTTCCGCAGTCAAGGGGAGAAGTTCAGCTTTCTTGCTAAACCATGAGCCGTTGTAATAAGTATTGTAACTCGCTTCTCGCAACAGCAAGGGGTAAGGGGCTTTGACGCGTAACACGATGCTGTCCGATTCCTTCAACCGTCCAATATCGCCAATGGCAGTGCTTTGTTGATAAGGATCGCGCCCGCTGTCCCATGTTAGAAACCAGTTGAGCACCCATTCTTCGATGTGTGATTGAAGGCGATATAATCCTAATTGCCCGGCAAAACCGAGCGTTCCGACCAAGATCAAACAACTTGACCACACCAGCCATGAATACCGTTGTGGACGAATGGCGGCTAATCCCCATATTCCGAGCAATAGTGTACCTAGAAGAAACCAATGGTTTTGATCCGCTGCACTGGTGGATAAAATGCAGATCATCCAATAAGGATAACGTAAATCCACGCGTTGCAATGGTGGTAGGGCAAACCACGTTTGATAAGCCGTTTTTTTATCCTCAAGATTGCGCAACGAGGAGAATAAACTGCTTAATTTAACCGTACCTTGAGTGCTGTAAACTTGAGCGAATAACAGCGGAAAACATAACATGGGCAACCAGTTAAGCAGATGAAATAATCCTTCACGCCCATACTGATTGAACAGGTAAAACGCTGCCCCCGCAAATAACACAGCACAAATATCGGCGAAACGGTTTAACTCCTTGTCCGATAAATCCCATCGCCAGCGAACCCAACGCGCGGCTTCTAAAACAATGGCTTGCATACCCGCGAAAGGTAACAGGTCGCTTTGCCAGCCCCAAAATAACAACGTTGTACCAAGAAAAAATGGGGGAATCATGACCGTAGATGCAGTTGAAATAGTGGTAGAACGGTGGGTGCGTCAAACGGTTATCAAACTTAAAAATTAGGATTTGGTTCAATTAAACTGATTGATACGCAACAAATTAAAACCTAACTTACCCTAAAATTATGCTATGACGTTGCACTATTAACGCGCGTGCAAGTTGGCATTTTCCATCAAATAAGTGCGCAGTTGCCGTTTAAAAGTCCGTGACTCTTTGGGTAAAAATTCAAAAAAGTCGGGTTCGCCCTTGGTACCCATTTCTTGCAAGGTAATCGCCACTTTATAAGGTTGATTTTCTTCCGCCGGCGAAGTGGCACTAATGATAATTTCCAGATTCTCATAGGTTTTCGTCGGAGTCGAGAGCGGAATATCGCGGGTGGCTTCTTGGGTCACGTTGAGTTGCGAAGAACTGACGATTTCTTGAACCATGCCTTGAATTTCACGCAAGATTTTTTGTTCCCGTTCCGTCCCTTTTAATTGAAACGAAATGCTCTTGACTGCCGGAGTCAAATTTTTCAAATGCAGTTCTTCATTTGGGTTGACCGTGAGATTTCCCGTCTTCGTGGGTTGTCCCGTGGGTTGTCCCCCTCCCGCTCGATTGGATGTCATCGCAGGCGTTGTCGGAATCGCACGTTGATGAGGGGGGGTAATCTGAATCACAGGCGTTTCCGCAGCGGATGAACCTTTGGGACGCAGGCTCAACACTTTGGTTAAATAAGATTTTAACTCATTGTAAAGTACATATTTATCACGGGAAGTATAGTCAAAAAACTCCGATTTTGCCTTGATACTCGTCCCTGCTTCTTGTAATGTGATGCTCACTTTGTAAGATTGAATTGCATCCAATGGTGCCGTGACTCCCACCACAATGTCAAGATTTTCAAAAGCTTTTAACACAGGAGTCGCATCGGTATCATCAGACACGGGCACTCTTACCACGCCCAATTCAGAATTATTGATCACGCTCTGAATCATGTCTCGTATTTCGTTCAATTGCTGCTGCTCCCGTTCCGTGCCCGACAGTTTTACTGACACATTTTTGACGCTTGCAGTCAAATTTTTCAATTGCACTTCATTATCAGCGAGCACTTGATCCTGTGGCAAGGCGTGAGCAGCACTCAAATTTACCACCGTCAGCAAAACAAATATCCAATATTTCATATCAATATACTCCACTAAAGATAAAATAAGCGATCATGGTAAATTTTTTCAGAATTTTAAGGTTGAACTATTTTTTAAATAATCAATCACTAGCAACCGACCACGATCCAATAAGCGATGATTCAACTATCAATGCGGCGGACAATTTTTCATCATTATCTGTAGAATCAATCTGTTGAAAATGTCGCACTGATTTATTAACCGATTGAAATCCAAATAAAATTTTAAAACTGCCCAAATGATTGATTATCCGTGTAATAGGACGTAGCACCCAAAATCTACGCCAACGGACGGCTCTATCTACATCTTTCGGGTCGTACTTATCCGTATCAATTAAAAATGACGTAAAGTTTATTCCTATGCAAATAGAAATTTTTCCCTGCCCGTTTAGAAATGGTGACTGGCTTGAGTTTACCATTAAAAACGGATCGGTTGACGCAAATCTATTCTATCTGACTTTTCAACTTTTCAATTTTTTGCGTTCCTCTGTTGGTCTTAATTCAACCTTGTGTGCTAATCACATGGCTTAATCTGCTGCTTTAATAAAGGATTTGTCAGATTTTTTAGGCTAACCTAATTGTACAATAGTCATTGTCTATCGGCAAATCTATCAACGAATGAGAAGCATTATATCATGGAATTTCTATTCTCAGGTATGATATTACTGTCATTTGGATTGACCGGTTGAATTTTTCTTGGGAATGAGTCGCGCCGGCACACCGACAGCAATATAATTATCAGGAACATCCGTAATAACCACCGCATTTGCGCCGATAGTAACATTGTCACCAATCTTAATATTTCCTAAAATTTTTGCACCCGCCCCAATATCCACACAATTCCCAACCACTGGCGAACCTCGCGTTCCGGTATGTCGCAATCCCACAGTCACGCCATTACGAATGACCACATCATCGCCAAATACAGCATCACCACTGATAATGATTCCGCTAAAATGTTCAATTTTAAAACGTCGTCCCAAGGTGACTTCACAAGGAAGTTCAATGCCTGTCAGAATTTGGATGAAGATAAACAATAATTTATATAAAAATGAAAATGGTAAACGAAGTAGTCGCGGTTTAATTCCATATCGCCAACGTCCAAAACGATAGATGAGCATGACCCAAAACCCCTGTCGTGTGATGTCGCGATCATGGGTACGCCAATCTTCACGAATATTCTCAAACATGGTGACTTCCTGATTTTTCAACTATTTCCATTTATTTTTGACAATAAAAAACCCACTTCCCAAA
>JFJP01000348.1_pt1 | contig 11541 bp, 9 predicted proteins | sample 431651 | NCBI WGS metagenome assembly JFJP01 (sample SAMN02602958, study PRJNA72255) | Microbial mat metagenome, whole genome shotgun sequencing project. | biome: fresh water; feature: sink hole; material: water; isolation source: purple microbial (photo- and chemosynthetic) mats found in... | reverse complement strand
TCCAGGGCGGCCAGATTCTGCTCCAGGTGCTCCCGCCGGGTGGTGCCCGGGATCGGGACGATGTGCTCATCCTGGGCCAGGACCCAGGCCAGGGCCAGCTGGGAGGGTGTTACGCCCTTGCTCCGGGCGATCTCCGTGACCCGGTCCACCAGTTCCAGGTTCTTCCGGAAGTTCTCTCCCTGGAATCTGGGGGAGAACCGGCGGTAGTCCTTCTCGTCCAGATCCTCGAACTGCCGGAAACGCCCCGTCAGGAATCCTCGGCCCAGGGGGCTGTAGGCTACGAAACCGATACCCAGTTCCCGTACGGCGGGCAGAATCTCGTCCTCCGGATCCCGGGTCCAGAGGCTGTATTCCGTCTGCAGGGCCGTGATGGGATGCTCGGTGTGGGCTCGCCGCAGGGTGGCGGGGGAGGCCTCGGAAAGCCCGATGTACCGCACCTTCCCGGCCTGGACCAGCTCGGCCATGGCGCCCACGGTCTCCTCGATGGGGACCGTGCGGTCCACGCGGTGCTGGTAGTAGAGATCGATGTGATCCACGCCCAGGCGCTTGAGGGAGGCATCACAGCTGGCGCGCACGTAGTCGGGCCGGCCGCAGACGCCCAGGAAGCTGCCGTCCGTGCCGCGCATGAGGGCGAACTTGGTGGCGAGGACCACCTGTTCCCGGCGCCCCCGGAGGGCGCGCCCCACCAGTTCCTCATTCTTGAAGGGGCCATACATGTCCGCGGTGTCGAGGAAGTTCAGGCCCAGATCCAGGGCCTGGTGGATCGTGGCCACGGATTCCTGTTCCGATGCCCCGGCGTAGAAGTCGCTCATGCCCATGCAGCCGAGTCCGAGGGCGGAAACGGTCAGATCCGACGTTCCGAGGGTGCGTTGCTGCATGGCGGCTCCGGCTGGAGGAATCCAGGTCCTGGAGGTTGCAACGAATTGCAAGGCAGGTCAAGGGCGATCCCATCCACAATGGTGGGGGGAATCTCCATGAACCTGCCAGCACCGCATACATCGCAGGAACCTGCTCTGCAGGAACGCAGATGGATCCTGTTGGCGCTCACCTGTGTGGGCGCCTTCATGGCCCCCCTGGATGGTTCCATTGTGGCCGTGGCCCTTCCCAGGATGGGGCCCGCGTTGCATCTCAGCTTCGGCGCCTCCATGTGGGTCCAGGCTTCGTACCTGCTCACCATGGCCGTCCTGCTGATCCCCCTGGGGCGTCTCGCGGACCAGCGGGGCAGGATGCATTTCTACCTCGCAGGCATTGTGATCTTCACCCTCGGTTCCCTGGCCGCCGCCCTGAGCTTCAGCGGAGCGACCCTGATCCTCAGCCGAGTCCTGCAGGGCCTTGGAGGGGCTCTGTTGAGCGCGACGTCAGCGGCCATTGTCACGGCGGTCTTTCCTCCCGCGGAGCGGGGCAAGGCCCTTGGGCTCAACGTGATGTGCGTCTATGCGGGACTCAGCATCGGGCCGCCCCTGGGCGGGTTCCTGGTGGACCACTGGGGCTGGCCCTGGATCTTCCTGGTGAATCTGCCCATCGGGCTGGTGGTGTTTGTCTGGGGCTGGTTCCTGCTGCCGAAGCGGGAGGCTCCCGTGGCCAAGACCAGCGGGGATCCTCTGGGCACTCTGCTGCTGGGGAGCGCGCTCGTCTGCCTGCTGCTGCCCCTCACCTTCGCTTCCCAGTGGGGTTGGCTCACCCTGCGGACAGGGGGGTTGCTGCTCTTGGCAAGCCTGCTCGCCGGGTTCTTCCTGCTCGCGGAGACCCGGGCGAAGGCTCCCCTGGTGGACCTCGATCTCCTCCGCCGCAATCGCCTCTTCGCCATGGCCAACCTGGCGGCGCTGCTCAACTACATGGCTCTCTACGGCATCGCCATCCTGACGGCGGTCCATCTGCAGCTGGTGCAGGGGCGTTCCGCCAAGGTCACGGGCTGGATCATGCTCTGCCAGCCCCTCATGATGTCCGGTTTGAGTCCCATCGCGGGTCGTCTCAGCGACTGGATGGGTTCGCGGCTGCTCAGCACCGCGGGCATGGTGATCACGGCCCTGGGCATGGGCCTGCTGGCCGCCATGGGGAGACAGCCCAGCCTTCCGCAGGTGGCCATCGCCCTCGCCATCGTGGGCATCGGCATGGCGGCCTTCAGCGCTCCGAATACCAGCGCCATCATGGGCAGCGTGGACCGCAGCCAGCTCAGCGTTGCCAGCGCCTTTCTGGGGACCATGCGGGTCGTGGGACAGGCCTTGAGCGTGGCGATCCTGGGGGGCATAGCTTCCAGCCGGTTGGGGTCCGAGGGTTGGCAGCAGCTTCTGCGCCATGGGGGCTCCTCCGGCGCCGCGGAAGCCTTCGCCTGGGGTTATTCCTCGGCCATGCTGGCCGGGGTTCTGCTGGTGCTGCTGGGGGCTTGGGCCTCCCTCACCAGGGGCGCCGGGTCAGGCCGTGGCCTGTGACGCTCCACCATGCGTGGCGATCCAGCGCTCGAACCCTGCACACATCGCCGCCTCCGATTCTCCGTTGTCGGCGATCCGGTCGGCGCCGTGCACCAGGCGGATCGCCGCATCGAGGGAATCGGGATAGGTTGATGGATAGGTCCGGGCTCTGGCTGCGGCCATGGTCTGCTGGGCAATCTGCCAGGCTTCCTCCACGGACTGGTTGCACAAGGCCGCTAGGTAGCGGGACGAGAATCCTTCGCCGGTGAGGCTTCGCAGGGTCTGGTCGTGGCTCACCCCGTTGCCCGGGTTCCAGTAGTGCTGGGCCAGCAGGGGGCCAATGGCGGGGTTGTCCGTCAGGTAGCCGAACTCCCGCAGGAAGTGGGCCCGGGTCTGGTACACGGCCATGTGGGCCAGCAGGTAGCCATGGTAGGACGCCGCGGATTCCTGGTTCAGCAGGTGCGGGATGGCCAACAAGGGGCGCGGGCTGATGGCCACGCCCAGGATCCGCTGCTCCCAGTGGCGGGCCAGGGCGAGGACGGCTTCCGGCGTCCGCTCCCGGTCGGACAGGCGGTAGAGCGCCCGCTCGAAATAGGGGACCACCAGGATTGAGCGCTCGTCGTAGGCCTGGAAGGGCTGGACCGCCTCGATCTGAGCCCGGACCAGGGCATCGGGAACGCTTTCGCCCTGGGCGTTGATTGCATAGCGTTTGAGCCAGTCAGCGTCCTCCAGGAGGCTGTCGCAGAACATGGACTGGGTCTCGGCATAGGCCATGGAGGTGGGGGGGAATTCCTGGGAGAAGCAGGGGGCGTTCTGGGTGACGTTGGCGAAGTGGGCGGCGTGGCCGCCCTCGTGGAACAGGGTGTTGAGCGCCCGGGCTCCGCTGCCCACCTGGTCGGGTTTCCCTTCCGAGGTGAAGTTCACCTGGGCCGGGATCCACTGTCCGCCCTCATCGAAGAAGCTCGGGACGGGGCCGTGGCAGAAGCCGTTCTGGAACTTCCCCTTCCGTTCCAGGAGATCCAACTGCAGCAGGGCCCCCCGAAAGGTGATGCCCAGGCGCCGGAAGCTCTTGACCCAGCGCTCCAGGCCCTTGGCAAAGGGCAGGAAGGGGTCCATCTGGCGCACCACGTCTCCGCTCATGTGGAAGCGCAGGTTGCAGGGTTTCAGGGCTTCGGATCCCTTCTCCCGGGCAAGGTTCTCGAGCGCCTGCTCCAGGGCCTTGCGGGTCCGGGCTTCGAAATCATCCAGGATCGCGAAGAGTTGCCCGGAGCTCATCTGTTCGTTTTTCCGCACCTTGAGCTCGAAGTAGTCCTGGTAGCCCAGGGCCCGGGCCAGCTCATTGCGCTTCTTCACGATATCCAGGAAGCCGTGATCCAGTACCCAGGCCTCCAGGCCCAGGAGCGCAGCATGGGATGACTGGCGGGCAGCCTCCTCCGGGTTGGTGCCCAGATTGGTGCTCAGCATGCCCAGGGAGGCTTCTTCCCGTTCCCCGCGCTCGTTGATGTGGGTCATCCGGTAGCCCTGACGCTGACGGAACAGCCCGGCCTCCAGCTCGATCAGGGCGTCCATGTGGTTGCGGGCCTCGTCGTTGTCGACGATGTTGCACTCGAACAGGGCCCGCCAGCCTTCCAGGCCATGTTGCAGGGCACGTTTGGCGTCGCTGTCGGGTTCCGGTTCGAGTTCGGCAAGGGCGGCCCGGACCTGCCGCAGCTTGCCTGGATCGGCAATGAAGGCCTTGAAGGCCTGCTCGGCCCGGGCGAAGCCCTCGTGATCGTCGCTGGTGGCCATGTAGGTGGCCCAGAACAGGTCCTCCTTGGTCCGGTGCACCTTCAGGTAGGCCTGGTTGAGTTGATTGAAGAATGCTTGCGCCTTGTGCATGGGGTCTATTCGCTCCTCTGGTCCAGTTTGCGCTGCACGCTGGCCACCTTGTCCGCCATGCACTGATCCCGGTCCACCCGGGTCCCCAGCTTGATATCCGTATGGATGCGGGGGACGCCCATGGTGTGAAGGCTCTCGTGACAGCGGCGGATGGCGGTCATCACCTCCTCCCATTCCCCTTCCACGTTGGTGCCGTTGGCGTGGAGTTCGTGCTGCAGGTGCGAGGCCTGCAGGACCCGCTCCACCTCGGCGATGTAGGGCGACAGGGAGATCCCGGCCCCCACGGGCACCACGGTGAAATCGACGATGACGTGCATGGCGTCCTCCATGGTAAGGATCCCACAGACGCAGCCAGGAAAGTCCACCCGGCCGGGAATCACCAGGAACCGGGCCGGTTCTGGTACATTGAACAGGTAATTACAACCGGTCTAGCATGCATATTTGGGCGGTGGGAGGCGGAAAGGGCGGAACAGGCAAGAGCCTGGTGAGCAACGGTCTGGGCACGCGTCTGGCTGAACGGGGGCAGACGGTGGTCCTGGTGGACACGGATTACGGCGGCCCCAACCAGCACACCTACTGCGGCATCCGCAGGCCCCAGACGTCCCTGGTGCAGTTCTTCGAGGAACGCATGCCTCTGGAGGAGATCGCTCAGCCCACCAAGATCGAGGGGCTCCGTCTCATTCCCGGCAACATCAATTCGCACAATACGGACAACCTCACCACCACCCAGAAGCAGAAGCTCTTCCGCCACCTGAAACACCTCCAGGCGGATCACGTGATCCTGGATCTCGGCGCGGGGACCGGCTACGACACCCTGGATACCTTCCTGCAGGCGGACGTCCAAGTGGGCGTCATCGCGCCGGATACGCTCGCCATCGAGAACTTCTACCTCTTCCTCAAGAACCTGAAGTATCGGCAACTGGGCAACACCCTTTCCCAGTTGAGCCTCCGGGATCGCGCCAAGGACATCTGGAAGCATCGGGCGGACCATGGGATCTCCACGACCAAGGACTTTGTCGCGTACTTGCGGATCCTGTCCCCGGAGTTCTCGGAACTCTTCAACCAGGAACAGAAGAAACTGCAGATGCACGTGGTTCTCAATCAGGTGCGGGAACATCGCCAGGCGGAGATCGGGCTCGCGGTGAAGAGCGCGGTGGGCAAGTTCTTTCACATCACCGCTGCCTATGCGGGGCACGTACGCTATGACAAGGACCTCTGGCAGCAGTTCGGCCAGGATACGCCCGCCCTGCATCGCGGGAGTTCCTTCACCCTGCGGCAGGATCTGGAAAACATCACGGAAGGGATCCTCAAGGCCCAGTTTCCGGAGGGATCCTAGATGGACGAGCGCCAGTGCCGCCGGATCCTGGAAGTCTCCGAGGAGGCCTCCCTGGAGGACATCACCCAGGCATACCACCTGCTGAAGCGCATCTGCGAGCAGGATCAGGCGGTCTTCGCGGCTCCCTCCATGGATGAATTCGCTCCTGAAGCCAGGGCGGAGATCCTCGAAGACCTGGAAACAGCCTATCGAGAGCTGAAGCGGCTCCATGCAGACGTCCAGCCCCAGATCCATCCTGTGCCCGTGGTCCTCCCCGAAGGCGGCCTGCCGATCCATGGCACAGACTTGCGCCGCATCCGTGAAGCGGCTGGGATATCCCTCGAGTATGTGACACGGCAGACCCATATCCGGGCGGAGCATTTGAGCGCCTTGGAGGAAGAACGTTTCTGGGATCTGCCACCGGCCGCCGTCAATGTGCGCGGATTCCTGTCGGCCTACGCCATGGAGATCGGGCTCCCGGTCGATGATGTGGTGCCACCGTACATGCAGCGATTCCAGCAATGGCAGGTCCGGCGCGGAAAGTGAACGGGGAACTGCCCGGGTCCGGTTGGGGTATATTCGCACTACAAGGGGAAGTCGCATGCGTCTCGTCAATGCCTTTGTCACCGCCAGCCTGGCCCTGCTTACGGCCTGCCAGACCACGCCCCCCATCGCCGTGCCCCAGGCCCAACCGCCCGTTGTCGCCCAGGTGCCCCAGGGACCGCCGCCCAAACCCAGGATCGCCCTGGTGTTGGGGGGGGGCGCGGCCCGGGGCTTCGCCCATGTGGGCGTCATCCGGGCCCTTGAGCGGGAGAAGATCCCCCTCGATATGGTGGTGGGTACCAGCGTCGGCAGTCTCATCGGGGCCATCTATGCTTCCGACTTGAACAGCTTCGAGCTTGAATGGACCGCCTTCCAGCTGGAGAAGGACGATCTCTTCGATTTCGGGGTCATGAACGCTGTCTCGGGCATGGGCCTCGCCAGGGGCGACAAGCTGGAGGAATGGGTCAAGAGCCACATCAAGACCGTGAACATCGAGAATACGAAGCTCCCCTTCGCCGCGGTGGCGACCGATCTCAACTGGGGTTACAAGGTCGTGCTGGACAAGGGCTCGGTGGCGCGCGCCGTGCGGGCGAGTTCCGCCATCCCCGGGGTGTTCCAGCCGGTGCAGCACCAGGGCAAGTTCCTGGTGGACGGTGGCGTGGTGGACAACATCCCCATTTCCGTGGCCAAGGCCAAGGGGGCGGATATCGTGATTGCCGTGGATATCAGCGGGAACCTGGGGAATCCCAACATCACCAACCTGCTCGGGGTCACGCTCCAAGCCACGAACATCATGTTCGCCCTCAACGTGGAGCACGCCAAGAAGGATGCCGATGTGCTGATCACGCCCACCGGCATTGGTGATGTCGGCATGCTCGACTTCACCCAGAAGAAGCGCTGCATGCAGGCCGGTATCGAGGCAGCCCAGAAGGCCATGCCCAGTATCCGGAAGGCCATTGACGCCTGGGTGGTGGCGCATACGGTTTACGGCCCGGCTACCCTCCCAGCGCCTTGAGGCTGGCCAGCCCGGAGCCATGAGCTCCGCCTTTCCGGTTTCGTCCCTGCCGTGGCACCGCCTATTTCAGGAGCCCAGGCGTTCCGAATGCTAGGATGAGGGATGACGAAACCCCTGGTCCCCTCCGCCCTCCTCCTGGCCATTGCGGCAGCCAACGGAGAGGTGAAAGCCGCTGGGGATGGCAAGCACAAGGAAGCCAGCCCCAGGAGCGGCGCCACGGAAAAGCAGAGCATCCGGCCCGCCAGGACCGCCATCGCCCATGTGCGCGGGGGCAATAAAGGCAAGTAGGCAGAGCCAGGATAACCCAGGGAGACGGTTGGAAAATTGCTTGCAACAATAACATTTTCCTGGGACCAGATCGAGTACGGGATAGTGAAGGCGAGGTCACCAGGATTCGATGCGCATTCTCCTCTTCCAGCCTCGCGGCTACGACAATGCAAAGGGTCAGATCCGGGTCGGCAGCCTGGCGGTGAACCTGCCTCCGGTGGGGCTGCTGACCATCGCTGCGGTGCTCAGGGACGCTGGCCACCAGGTGCTTTTCCTGGACGCTGCCCGCCAGTTCCGGGTGACCAATGCCGAGTGGGCCCGGCGCATCCAGGCGCTGGCACCGGATCTGGTGGGCTTCTCCGCCATCACGCCGGCCTTCCTGGATGCCTACGATGTCTGCCGCCGTGTGAAAGAACTGCTGCCTGAGGTGCGCACTGTCTTCGGGGGCGCTCACGTCTCCTGGGGCCGGGAGCGGATCCTCCGGGACTATCCGGCCATCGATGCCGCCATTGCAGGGGAGGGCGAGTATGCGTTGCGCGATCTGGCGGGTGGTGCGGAGCCCGCCACCATCGCTGGCCTTCATTGGCGGGAAGGTGATGGGATCCGTTCCAGTCCAGAACGGACCAAGGAGGGGCTCTGCCGGATGGATGATCTGCCCTTCCCGGCCTATGATCTGGCCCCTGGTTTCCCGAAGCACTACCACCTCGCCATGTTCTCCGCGCCCAAGGAGCCCGGCACGAACATCATCTCCTCCAGGGGTTGCATGTACCGATGCTCCTACTGCGATCGTTCGGTCTACAGCCATTCCTTTCGCTGGAACTCTCCGGAGTACACCTTCGAGCAGGTGAAGTGGTTGCAGAAGGATTTCGGCATCCGTCACGTCACCTTCTACGACGATCTGTTCACCCTGAACCAGGATCGGGTGGCCCGGCTCTGCGCCCTGCTCCGGCAGGCGAAGCTGGGGCTGAGCTTCAACTGCATCGTGCGGGTGGGACATCTCAGCAGCGAACTCATCCAGGAGCTCAAGAGCGCCGGCTGCTGGATGGTGCATGTGGGCATTGAATCCGGGGACCAGGACATCCTGGACCAGCACAAGGACGGGCTCTCCCTGGAGCTCATCCGCCGCGACGTGCAGCGCCTCCACGATGCTGGGCTGTGGGTGAAGGGGCTCTTCATGATGGGGTTTCCGGGGGAGACCGAGGCCTCCATCCGGCGCACCACCGACTTCGCCTGTTCCCTTCCCCTCAAGGACGCCAATATCACCGCCTTCACACCCTACCCCGGGGCGCCGATCCATGAGGGGATCCTGGCACGCGGGGCCTTCGACACAAGCGATGGAAACTGGGCGAACCTGGATTGCGAGACCTTCGTCTTCGAGCCCAAGGAGGGGCCCGGCAAGGAGGTCCTGGAGAGGCTCTACGGCGACTTCCTGAAGCGCTTCTACCAGCGGCCTTTCGCCAAGGAGGTCTGGCGGCGGATGCTGGTCGAATCCCCCCATAGCTACCTGCGGTTGCTCCGGAACCTGCCCGCCTACCTGAGGTTCTGGTTTTCCAGGACAGCGGGGTGAAGCCGTTTCGCCTATCAAAACGGAACTCCCACCAAGTTCACCAAGACAGAACACCAAGATCACTAAGAACATCACCAGTACCGGCATTAGTTAGCGTTCAGGTCCCCCAGAAGGGAGTTCTGAGTGCGAACCAAAAGCCCAACGCGGAGGTGCGGAGAATAGCTGGAGGATCTCGGAGGATGAGGGCCCGATCGGGAGCCTTTCTTTTGGGCGTGAGGGATGGGTTGGAGAATTGCAGCAACTGCCACTCCTGCTTTTCTCCGCGATCCTCCCTCGCCCTCCGCGCCTCCGCGTTGAGCTTTTCCCTGAACATTCGTATGGCCTGTCCGGCAAGGTCGCTCAAGGGCTGGGTTGTGTTTGTGGCCTGTGCAGGGGGGGTGAAGACTCACCCGCATTATTCTTGGTGAACCTAGTGCCTCCTTGGTGCTCTTGGTGGGAGAGTCTTTCTCATTTATCGCAAAACCTTTTCAGGCCTCCCCGGCTTCGAGGATGCCGCGGAGCTTGTCCTCCAGTTCCTTGAGGGTGTAGGGCTTCTGGATGAACCCCGCCAGGTTCTTCCCGGCGAAGCGGGCGGTGACTTCCTGCTCCGTGTAGCCGCTGCTCATGAGCACCCGCACGGCAGGATTCACCTGGCGCAGCTCCCGGAAACTCTCTTCACCGTTCATGTGGGGCATGGTCAGGTCCAGGAGCACCAGGGCGATGCGGTCGGCGTGGCACCGGTAGAGGTCCAGGGCTTCGCGGCCGTCAGCGGCAGTGAGCACCTCGAAGCCCAGTTCCTGGCACATGGCCTGCCCCAGGGCGCGCAGAGTTTCCTCATCGTCTACCACCAGCACCGTGCCCTTGCCCTTCCAGGCCGGCAGGTGAGGGGCAGCCTCGGGGGGCAGGCCCGTTACCGCCCCGTTCTTGGCGGGGAAGAGGAGCTTGAAGGTCGTGCCCTTGCCTTCCTCGCTGTAGACCCGGATGGAGCCATGATGGCCCCGGATGATGCCCAGCACTGCCGCCATGCCCAAGCCCCGCCCCGTGAACTTGGTGGTGAAGAAGGGGTCGAAGATGCGGCCCTGGGTCTCCCGGCTCATGCCGCAGCCCGTGTCCGAGACCTCCAGGAACACGTAGAGCCCCTCCTTGAGTTCAGCTTCCAGGGTGCTTTCCGACAGGTAGCGCCCGTCGCAGAACATGGCCCCCGTGCTGATGGTGATGACACCACTGCGTTCCCCAATGGCTTCCGAGGCATTGGTGATGAGGTTCATGAGCACCTGGCGGATCTGGGTGACATCGCCCTCCATGGGCGGCAGGGTCTTCTCCAGGTTCAGGTTCAACAGGGCCTTCTTGCTGATGGAGGCCTGCAGCAGGTGGACCATCTCCGAAACCAGTTCCGAGAGCAGGAAGGAACTGACGACAAACTTGCCCCGGCCCGAATAGGCCAGCATCTGTCGACTCAAATCCGCAGCCCTCCGGGCGGCGCCCTCGATAGCCTCCAGGTTGTCCCGGGCGGGTGAAAGCTCTGGCAGCTTGGATTGGGCAAGGTCCGCGTGGCCGAGAATGGCCATGAGGATGTTGTTGAAGTCGTGGGCCATGCCCCCCGCCAGTACTCCCAGGCTCTCCAGCTTCTGGACATGCAGGACCCGCCGTTCCAGGTCCTGGCGTTCCGCTTCGGCCTTGACCCGATCGGAGACGTCCATGACCGCCCCCGTCCAGATCCGGCTGCCATCCTCCAACCGGCGGCTGCGGGAGGCGAAGTGCAGCCAGCGCTCCGCGCCCTTGACCTCCACGCGCCCTTCCCAGAGGAAGAGCCCACTATGCTGCACGGCTTCCCGGTCGCTGCGCTGCCAGCGGGCCAGATCCTCGGGCGGCAGGTGGGATTCCAGGAGGGAGGGGGCTTCCAGCAGTCCTTCCCGCGACAGCCCCGTGAGTTCGCAGTAACGATCGCTGATGAATTCGAAGACGCAGCTGGGGCGGCCGGAAGGGTCCAGGGTCCCCGGTGCCGTCTCCCGCATACGATAGATGCCCACCAGGCTGTTGGCCACTAGGTCTTCGTAGAGGGCGTGGGTGTCCCGCAGGGCTTGCTGGGCGTTCCGGCGCAGGGTGATATCCCGGACGATGGCCAGTAAGTCCTGGCCGCAGGCCGTGAGACGACTCTCGAAGTAGCGGGTTTCCGGCAGCTTCAGCGTGTACTCGTAGAACTGGGTCGCCCCCGTGGCCTGGACCTGCCGGATCATGTCTCGGGTCCGGGCCGCCAGTTCCGGAGGCATGGTTTCTTCCACGGTGCGCCCCAGGAAGGCTTCGGGGGGCTTCAGGAGCTCTTCCCTGTTGCCTCCCTGGAAGTCCAGGATGCGGCCCTCCGCAGAAAACAAGAACATCATGTCGGGCAGGGCCCCCAGGATCGCCTGATTGCGCGCCTCGCTGGCCCGCAGGGCCTTCGCCATGAGGAAGTGGGTTTCCAGCTCCACGAAGAGCCGTCCCAGCAGCATGAAAGCGAGGGGGTAGAGCAGGATCACCGGCAGGGCCACCTCGCGGAAGGCATCCCCGCTGAGCCCCCCGGGCAGGAGCG
>JFJP01034857.1_pt1 | contig 11542 bp, 13 predicted proteins | sample 431651 | NCBI WGS metagenome assembly JFJP01 (sample SAMN02602958, study PRJNA72255) | Microbial mat metagenome, whole genome shotgun sequencing project. | biome: fresh water; feature: sink hole; material: water; isolation source: purple microbial (photo- and chemosynthetic) mats found in... | reverse complement strand
GCCGACAGCCCGATGGGGCCGTACACCGGCGCAGGCACCATCTTTGGCGCTACCGGCGGCGTGATGGAAGCGGCGCTCAGGTCAGCCTACTACCTCGTCACCAAAGAAGACCTCAAGGACGTCAACTTCACCGGCGTCCGCGGTATTTCCGGCATCAAGGAAGCCCGTGTACACATCAAGGGTATCGAGGTCCGCGTGGCGGTTGCCCACCAGATGGGAAACATTGCATCCGTGCTCGAGGAAGTCCGCAAAGCCAAAGCCGAGGGCAAGGACGTTCCCTGGCACTTCATAGAGGTGATGGCGTGCCGCGGTGGTTGCATCGGAGGCGGTGGCCAGCCATACGGCGCTACCGACATCGTGCGCCAGAAGCGCATGGCCGGCATTTACTCGGATGACGAGCACAGTACCTACCGCTGTTCGCACCACAATCCCCATATCCAGGAAGTCTACAAGGAATTCCTGGGCGAGCCAAACGGGCACAAGGCGCACGAAATCCTGCATACGAAGTACGTTAAAAAGGAATTGTACAATATCTGACGCCGTAAGCTTTGTGCTTGCTGTAATGCCGTGACAATCGGGTGCCCTCCTTGCGGGGGCACCCCTTTTTTGGTTTATACTCGGGGGAGAGGAACTACAATGCCAGAGACTAGAAAGATGAAGGCGGGCAACCGTTGGGTGGTGCCCATCATGGGAACCATACTGCAGATATGCCTGGGAACCGTGTACGCCTGGAGCTTTTTCCAGAAACCCATCATGACGACATACGGATGGAACAACGCGCAGACCATGTGGATATTCAGCATCGCCATATGCTTCCTGGGACTTGCAGCGGCATGGGGAGGCATAAACCTGCCTAAATTCGGCCCGCGCAAACTGGCCATGGCTGGCGGGGTCCTGTATGGACTGGGCTGGATACTGGGTTCACTGGCCATGAGGCAGCAGAGCCTCGTGCTGTTCTATATCGGCTATGGCGCGATAGGCGGCGCGGGGCTTGGCCTGGGGTACGTTACTCCGGTGGCAACGTCAACCAAGTGGTTCCCCGACCGGAAGGGCTTCATCACCGGCATGGTGGTGATGGGTTTTGGCCTGGGTGCGCTGTTCATGTCAAAAATCCTGGGGCCGCTCATCCTGACCATCACCAGCAACAATCTGCCGGGCACCTTTCTGTATATCGGCCTGGCAATGTTGATCATTGCGCCTCTGGCCGGCTGGTTCATCGTCAACCCGCCGGCTGGCTGGCTACCGGCCGCTTATGCGCCTCCGGCCGTCAGCGCAGCTTCAAAGGCCGCTGACGACAGGATGAGCGCCAAAAATGCGATACTGTCACACCGTTTCATCCTGTTGTGGCTCATGTTTTTTGCCAACATCTGCGCCGGCATGATGTTCATCGGCCTTCAGTCGCCCATGCTGCAGGAAATGCTCAGGCTGGGAAATCCAGCGCTTGAAACCGCAGCGCTTGCCGCTGCCGGCGCTACACTGATAGCCATCAGTTCCGTCTTCAACGGGATAGGCAGGTTTTTCTGGGGTGGCCTCTCTGACAAGATTGGCCGGGTGCTCACCTTCAGACTCCTGCTGTCTACCCAGATCATCGTATTCGTGGTGCTTATTTTCATTAAAAGCCCATTGATTTTCGGGGTGCTCGTCTGTTACGTGCTCCTGTGCTACGGCGGCGGTTTCGGGACCATGCCCTCCACGGTAAACACCATTTTCGGTTCACGGCTGATGGCTGTGGTGTACGGCTTCATGCTGACTGCATGGTCGCTCGGAGGCATCGTAGGACCGCAGATCGCGGCGATGATCAAGGATATGGCCGGGGCAAAGGCTCCCGCGTATACGTTTGCGACCGGGGCTGGCATCCTGCTCGTCGGCTTGATCCTGTCGCTCATGGCCAACGACAGCCCTGTCACCGAAAAGAAAGCGGGTTGAGGGAAGCCCCGAAGCGTGTGCAGTTTACATGACGTTTCTTGCCTAATACATTAGTATTTTACTATATTATACCCATGCCAAGGAGGCAGATATGCCAAAGAACATGGGATTGATAGACAAAGTAGTTCGTTTACTTATAGCAGTGCTTGTGGCGATATTATTTTTCACCGGGCAGATCAGCGGAGTAGCTGCGATTATTCTAGGTGTCCTTGCCCTGGTATTCGTAGCCACCAGCCTGCTTGGTACCTGCCCCCTCTATCTGCCGTTCAAGATCGACACTCGGGGCAAGAAGAAAGCCTGACAGTAGCCCGCACTGGAAAAATGGCGACCCATCCTATAAAAAAGGATGGGTCTTTTTTTTCAGGATGGCTCTACCGGGCCAATCTTGATGACGATTTCTCCATCCAGATTGGTTTTCTTGAGCGGTTCGAGAAGAGCGATTATGACGTTCTCGATGGTTTCCCTTACAAACGGTTTGAGGGGTAGGTTGACGCCACCCGTCGTGATACTCAGCTTTCTTTCATGCATGCCATAGCCTCCGTAATTCTAAACAAGATACTTGGTCGGGAAATCAGGGTAGGTCTGGACCTGGTGTTCCGTATTTTTTTTCCACCCGCTCTGGACTCTAGCATCAAGGACAGGGCGACTGCTACACTCAAGGTTTCCGGGGAGGTATGGATGGCGTGGTATGTTGACTGGGTTTCAGGAAACATCCTGCTTTCGGCATTCATTCAATTTTCGATACTCGGCAGCGTGGGTGAAGCGCTCGGTATCGTCGCCTCGAAGAGGCGATTATCAAAAAATATTCTCGAGTGGCTTGCAAAGGCCTTGGTATGGGGAATCCTGGGTATCATGATCAAATACGTCTTCACGGGTTTCAAGGGCTTCCTGGCCATACTTGTCGAGAAGAACTTCCTGCCACGTGCCCTCGAAGAGGTTTCCATCCTGCGGGCCTTCTCGCTGTCGATCCTGGCCAACTCGTTGTTCGGCCCGGTTCTTATGTTCCTGCACAGGACAAGCGATAATCTGATAACGGGGACCAAAGGCTATACCGGCATACAGAAGAGCCTGGCGACTCTCGCCTGGTTCTGGCTACCCGCCCATACCGTAACCTTTGTCATGCCTGTAGACTTGCAGATAGGCCTCGCAGCCTTGTGGTCAGTTGCCCTGGGTATCATCATGGGGTTTACAAAGAGAAACTCACAGGAAGCTCCAGTGATGGAGACTTAGGTACAAAGCCTCCGCGTCAGCCAGAAAACCATTCGTTTTTACCTTTCATCGGCTTTTTTTTACATGCCACTTAATCAGAGTCAGGAAAAGTGTAACCTTCTGCCACCTAAAGGGGGGATGAGGTGAAAACCACCATGGACTACAGGAAAGCGATCCTGGTATCGCTTCCGTTCTTTGCGATCACTATTTTCTGGCAGGCCTATGACACGATCATGCCGCAGATACTTGCCTACCATTTCGGCATGAACTCCACCAATCTCGGTATGGTCATGGGCATCGACAACCTGGTAGCCTTGATATTCCTGCCCTTGTTCGGCGCGCTTTCGGACCGCATCAACTCGAAGATGGGACGCAGGACTCCGCTCATCCTTTGGGGCACCATCGGCGGAGCAGTCAGCTTCGTGCTGATGGGCCTGGCGGACAACCAGCAACTGGCCAAGCTCATCGAAGCCGGCATCCCGCAGAAACTGACAGCGGCCACCACTGCCGCCGCCAAGGCAGGCGTCATAGAAGAGATCAAGGCAATCCAGGCTTCGAACATGGGCATCTTTGCCATGATGATGGCCGCACTGCTGCTCGGTGTGTTCCTCATGTCGCTGTTCCGTTCCCCGGCAGCTGCGCTCGCAGCAGATGTATTCATCCGGCCCCAGCGCTCAAAAGGCAATGCAGTCCTCAATATTCTGGGCGGGCTCGCAGGCGTTGCCTTCCTTGTCCTCAACAAGAAGCTTGCCAGCCTCTTCGGCGGCTACATGAAGCTCATGCTTCTCTCCGCTATCGTCATGCTCATCGCCCTGGCTATCTACATGATTTTTGTCCGCGAGAGAAAACTGGTACAGCAGGTCGAGGATGACAACAAGCGACTCGGCCTCACCGAAGACGTCGACGCCGTCAAGGGCGGCAAGCTCAAGCCCGAGGTCATGCGAAGCATGCTCTATATCCTGGCTGTCGTTGCCCTCGTGTACATGGGCTACAACGCGTTCAGCACGCACTTCGCCATCTACGCGATAAAGCACCTCCAGATGACCCCGTCGAGCATCTCCGGGCCACTGCTTGTACGCGTGTTCTCGGTGCTCATCTTCGCCATTCCCTCTGCGATGCTTTCCACGAAGATTGGCCGCAAGATGACCACGCGGATAGGCTTGGTCATACTCACGGTGACCGTCTTCATGATCTACTTCCTGACACCTGAGACAGCCAAATTGCTCAGCCCGATCTTCGTCGTCTACGGCATTGGCTTCGCGATGGTAAGCGTGCAACTCGGTCCCATGGTCGTTGAACTATGTTCGAACGCAGATGTCGGCCGTTACATGGGATACTACTACCTGGCCACGACGATAGCCCAGATCATCACCCCGGCATTCGCGGGCATTTTCCTGGACAGGTTCGGCCAGCAGACCATCGCATTGTATACAGCCGTTTTCATGGCTATCGGATTTGTGGTCACGTTCTTCATCAAGCACGGTGATTCAAAGCCGATCAACATCAAGGTTTCTGAAGTTCTCGCTGGCAACGACTGAAAACAAAACGGCATGGTGGCACTTCGATTTGCTGCCATGTCGTTTTCCCGGGCCCCAGTCCGGTTGCCGATGAAAGGTTCAGCATGTTTTTTTTAGCTTACTTGTTCCTGCTCCTGGCGCTCTTTGCCATCCTGGCATTCGTATGGATGATCGCTCCAGCCCGGGCTTCTCCATCGATGAAAAAACTGATTGCAGGGCGCAAGTACGCGCACCGGGGTTTGTTCGACAACGCCGGTCAGGCGCCGGAGAACTCAATGAAAGCGTTTGAAGCCGCCATCGAATCCGGCTACGGCATCGAGATGGATATCCGGCTCACCAAAGACGGGAAAGTCGTCGTTTTCCACGATGACACGCTCGCCAGGGTTTGCGGCTTCAAACAACCCGTTGATACGCTGACTTTGGCTGAATTGAAGGAACTCAGGTTGTTGGGTACCGAAGAAAGGATTCCAGAATTCGGGGAATTCCTTTCACTGGTCAAGGGACGGGTACCGCTCCTGGTCGAATTCAAAACAGGGCTCCCGGGTGTCAGCAAGACCAGGGCTGACACACTGTGCCAAGCGGCTATGGAGCTCCTGGATGCGTACCCGGGTTCTTTCGTCATTGAAAGCTTCGACTACCTGATACTCGCGTGGTTCAAGGTGCATCGGCCTGGCATAATGCGCGGGCAACTGGGAATGGGCTTGCAGTGCTACGTGCCGGCTCTTGGCAAGCAAGGCGCGGACGCCATACCGTCGTACCGGCAGAAGATGCTCTCATGGCTGCTCTATAACCACGTCGGCAGACCTCACTTCATTTCATATCGATTCCAGGATGCCGGCTTTGGGATAGCCACCTGCCGCACACTTGGAGCCCCGATTGCCGTCTGGACGGTAAAGACAGCCGAAGACAGCGTAAGGTTATTGAAACAATACGACGCGGTGATATTCGAAGGCTTTCCTGCGTAGGATTGCCATTCACAAGGAGATTTTAATGGGCAAGGCTTACGCAGTACCGGAATGCGCACCCTTTTACAGGAAAAACACGGGAACGGCTTGCTGCCTGTGCATACACGGTTTCACCGGGAGTCCGGGCTTGTACATTCCCCTTGCGGACCGCTTGTTCGAAGCCGGCTTCAGCGTTTCCGCTCCGCTGCTTCCCGGCCACGGCACGTCTCCCGAAGACCTGAACGGCGTCAGTGACGGCGATTGGCTTACCAGCGCCTCGCTTGAACTGGAACAGCTGCTTTCCAAGTACGCGACCGTCCACATCGTCGGCCTTTCGATGGGTGGCGCGATAGCCTCGATTCTGGCTGCCGAGCATGCCGGAGACTCTCGATTGGGTCATCTGGTTCTGCTTGCGCCTGGCTTTGGCCTCAAGGACAAGCGCTATTACGCCGTCAACTATGACACGGTGGAAAACAGGATGATCCCGCTGCCCCAGCGTCAGCCGAAGGGAGACGGCCTCGATGGAACCCGTTACGGCTATCCGGCAATGCCCCTTAAAAGCGTAGGAAAGTTGATATCCATCTCGAACAAGGCGAAGGCTTCGCTGGAAAACATCCGGATGCCTACGATGCTTTTATATACGGCTGCCGACGTCACCGCCGATCCGGATGAGTGCGAGCAGGCGACAGGAAAAATCAAATCGCTGGTCGCCAGCAAGCGCTTTGAGCAGAGCGAACATAACCTGTTGCTCGGGTGCGATCGACTCGAAGTCATCGACAGGACAGTCAGCTTCGTAGCAACGCATTCGTGATTGCGGTCCGTGCAAGCGTTTTCTTTATCTCCTAAATTTTCCGGGCTGTGTATGAGGCAAATATGCTGCGGGCGTTTGAAAGGCCGATGCTGATCCTGATTTTATGCCCGGTCTCGAGGGTCATATGGTGGTTCTCGATAGCGAACACATAGTCGAGGTTGACGAGAAAACTCTTGTGGCAGCGCAGGAACCGTGGGTCGTTGCACTGGTGTTCAAAGTCGTCGAGCCGCACGTAGAAGCTCAGGTCCCCCTGGTTCCTGGTATGAATCGTTATTACCCTGGCGTTGCTCTCCACAAACACAATATCGCTGAACAGGATTCTGTAGCTGCCCTGTTTGTTCACAAGGATGGAAAAACTATCAGCCTCCCGCGACATTATTGTAATCGCCTGGTCCAGCGCTGCAAAGACGGCGTGATCGGCAAGTGGTTTTACAAGATACTGCAGGGCATGGACTCCGTAGCCGTCGATCGCATGCCCCCTGGAATTGGTGGCAAAAATGATGGAGCACGATTGATCATGAGCGCGAATTTCCCTTGCGATATCGACACCGTTCACGAGCCCCATGAACACATCGAGGAAAACAATATTGAAGGTATGCCCTTTGTCGATCGCGAAAAGGAGATCCTCCCCGCTCGAAAAACCTCTGATCTCGCAGGAGACATGCTTCAACCTGGTGTAGCGCTCAATCATCGCGCTGAGCTTATCGAGGTCGGGCTCTTCGTCGTCGCACAAGCCAATAGTGAGCATGCAGTCGATCTCCGTTGATTCACGCGCAATCTTTGGTCAGACTTGTACTCACCAGCCCTTGTGTTTCGCAGGCATGATCATCATCATATCGTACAAGTTCCCACCGGACAAAAGCAAGGAAAGGTTTCCAGACAATGCTGTTCAGCCCCATCATACCAACCATAACACTTCTCGCACAGCTGATCATCGAGTACGGGACGCTCACAAGGCGCCGCTCCCTATTGACGCATGCCGTGGTCAGAACCATATCGTTCGTTTTTGTGTACGGCGGCCTCATCCTGCTGAATAAATTTGGCATACGTGAATATGCGGTGTATTACCTGTTGACTGCAGCATACATCCTCGCGTGCATCTACCTGTTCAAGGAGAGCTTGCCACAAAAGATATTCATATACTTTACCAACTGGGGAATAACCAGCTTTCTTTCATCGCTGTGCGCATGGCTGGCCTTCTGGATCGCTGGCGGAACAAACAGGGAAACGCTGTACAGGTACATCATCTACACCTCGTGTTTTGTACTCATCATTCCTTTGTACTTGAAGTTCTTCCGTAACCGGGTCAGGGAAATATTGGCACTCTTCCAGAAAGGCAACCCATTCTACGCTGTCTATCCTGTCTTGACCTTTGTCGTCTTTGCCATTCTCTTCGGACCAACGACAAAACCACGATCCGCCTACTGGTTTGTCATGATGGTGCTCTTCGAAGGCATAATACTGTTCAGCTATTATCTTTTGTTTTCCCAGATTTACGCGGTATTCAACCGTATCCAGACGGAGACCCACCTGCGCAATACCGAAAGATACGTGCTGCTACAAAAAAAATATTATGAAGAAATAGACAAGGGCGTTCGAAAACAGGGGGAACTGCTCCATGACTCCCACCACCACCTGGTGGCACTGGCGTCGCTCCTGAGAACGGGGGAGTATACGTCCCTGGAAGCGTACATCGAACAACTCCTTGACAAAACGGGTCGCCAATACGCCAAACGCTTCTGCGCCAACAAAATGGCAAACGCCATCATTGGTGGATATATAAAAATAGCAGAGGAAGAGGGAATATCGGTTTCGGTCGAACTTGATGTTCCGGAAGACATCGGGATTGGTGATTACGAGCTGTGTACGATTTTTGGAAACACCATCGAAAATGCCATCGAAGCCTGCCAGCGCATTCCAGACGAATCGGAGAGCCATGCAAGGCGATTCATAAACATCAAGTCGAAAGTCGACAAGAGCCGCCTGATCATCCGGATCGAAAACTCCTTCGATGACCAGTTGCTCATGGACCATGGTGAACTGCAATCGAGCAAAGGATCGCTCGGTGGCATCGGACTGGAAAGTGTCAGAAATGTAATCGACCGATACAATGGCTCGTCAAACTATGATACCGAAGGATCCACCTTCATTCTTTCCGTAGTGCTATCCCTGCGCCAAATTGCATCCAATTCTCCGTATTACTCCCAGCGTGGACCTGTCAATCCCGGTGATTGAGGCAAGCCCCTGCTGCCAGGTATCCATCAGTCTACATCAGTAAATATTGCCTCACAAAATCAGCCGCCTGGTCTGTATGGAATGTCTTGCATCCCTTTGCCTGTGCGGTTGAAGAAAGTCCCTGGTCATTGCTTATGACGACATCAAAGTCATCAAGTGGAAACTTCAGTTCTGATTGGTCCTTTGCTGCGCCGCCCACCAGAACATGTACGGCATCATCGAACAACCTGCCCTCCACCAGCAGCACGCCAGCTTTAGGGAACAACGATTCCAGGTACTGACGATTCCAGCTGGAAGGCGCGGGCTCGATCAGGTGGGCTTCATGGTCGGAAACGATGGCGGCATGTGCGCCTGCCTCAAAAAACCTGGTGCTATCCTTGCCGGGTACGTTGAAGCTACCTTCGTGATGGACGCACTTGACGGCGCCGACGACTTCCCCCAGGGATGTCAGCTGTTCAATGCAGGCGATGATGAAACCGGTCTTTCCGGTATCCGACCAGCCGACAAAGCACGCCATCCTGACTTTCATCGCATCAGAAATTCTGGTGGTCGCTCAGAAAATCCATGAACCGTTTGACGGAGCTGTCTTCGATGAAGCCCATGGAAACGGCCACCTCACCGAATTTGCGCGTATCCCCGTTCTTTTGCGCCAGCAGGATTGCGTTTACCTGTTCGTCCTTCAAAGCTCCGATTGAAACAAGGTATTCACCAATTTTCATGGCCATGCAAAGCCCCCTCCAATTCTACTGCTTTTAGTATATTGCATAAGGTGGCACAATGCCAGATCTTAGGCTTCGTCGTTACCTATACTTTTCAGCGTAGTTTCCGGGCCAAAGCCCCACCCACCTTCACGCAACTCTGGCTGGTGGATGCGCAGCAAGTCATAGCGCTCCAGGGAAAAAAAGCCGGCATGCGCTGCTGCCGGATCGTCCTTGCGCGCAGAGAAGGGGAACCTGCCGCCAGCTCCGCAGATCAAGTAACGGATGCGGCCACCCTTGTTGAGCATCGGCGACGATACGACGCGGTACAGGTCGCCATCACCGGTGTGGCCCGCAGTCGATGCTTCACCGGGATGCACGGCCGCAGTTCCATAAAGCTCGACGCCTGGCGACCCGGTTGACGGGGGGCGGAGAAGGAACCACGTCATCTTGATGAGGCCCCTGTCCAGTCCTGCTTTTTCAGCAAGGCGTTTCACGCTAGCGGGAACGGACCAGCTGGCTTCGTCGTGACACGTATGGTTGGAGCCGCCTGCCAGAGCCGGGCAAGGGCCACGGAATGTGCACGGCACCAGGATTGACCAGGCGCGAGCAGCCAGCGCATCGCGGAGGGCGAGCGTTTCACGGCTGGCCTTGAGCGTGGCGGGGTCCATGATCAGAATTTTCCCTGTTGGGGTCAGAGCTGCCGCCGCCCGTTCGAGTATGGCGAGCCGCCGGCGCAGCCAGTCTTCGGCATCGCCCACCTCGTTGAGGCAGTGGCCAAACGCCACGAGGTCAAAAGGTCCGGACGGGATTGCCTCAGGAGATTCCAGATCAGCTGCCAGGGTACTCACCGTGTAGCGCTGCTTCCTTGAAAATGCGTGCCCGGCGAGCGACTTTTTTGCCTGTTCCAGAATGCTGGCTGAAGAGTCAACGAGTGTGAACGAAGTTGCGCCGGAATCGGCAAGCGCCAGTGAAACCGATCCGGGGCCGGCTCCCAGGTCAAGGACAGACCGGGGGCGCAAACCCGTAAGCGACAGAATACGGAATACCTGGGCTTTTGAAACGGCAAGATAGTAATCGGTGTACGCCAAAGCCAGTTGCGGATCGTCCATGTAGGCTGTCCCGGCCAGTCGCCTTTCGCCGGTAAGGCCTCTCTGCAGTGCAAGCAAGTTGTCAGCGGCTCTGTGGGAAAAGCCGGCTTGCACCTCAGAATCCTTTGGGAGGATACCCGGCATCCTTGAGGATCGCAGCAAGGGAATCCTTGCTCGCTCCACTCTCGATGGTGACGGTCTTTGACTTGAGGTCGACCGTCCAGGCTTTGGCTATTCCTGAGGCAGAAAACGCTTTTTCTATCCTCATCCTGCAGTGGTCGCACGACATATCCGGTACATCAAAAACATATTTCATGGTTGCCCTCATTCATGAGTGAATATATATAGAATACTCGAGGAACTCCGAATGGGCAAGTTTACTGTCCGGCTGTACGATCGTTCATCCAGGTGACGGATGCATCGAAACCGGCCATCCTCGTGTAGCGGTGGCTGACTTTGGGAAAAATGAAGTACTTGACCGTGCTGCCTTGTGCCCGCAATGCCAGCACGAATTTTGTCTGGGTTGCGGTGGTGACGATGAAATCGGCGTCACCCTGTATGACCAGCGACGGCACGCCATGACCGGACAGGCCGCTGTGGTTCTCCGCGAGTTTCTGGCTCAGACCAGGATAATCGCGTGCCAGCGTTCCGCCATATAATGCCTTGGCGAATGGCGGGGTGTACAGCTTTTTATAGTCGTAGCCGTAATATACCTGGAACTCGTCAACCGGCATGCTGGAGGCATCCTGCATGAACGTAGGCATCCAGCGTTCCTGCAGGTATTCGGCCGGGCGTATGAAAGTATCACCATACATGTCGAGGTACGAATAGAAGATGAGCGGGGCGTAGGCGGTGCCTTCCCTGACCAATGCTTCCACGTCGTTGGTTGAACCGTAGGTTATGACGCCGGAAAGCGGCAGGTCGGGAGCATAGCTTGGCCGCAGATCGGCGGCTGCCATGGCCGCGTGGCCGCCCTGTGAATATCCTGCGGTAAAAACGGCCCCGGACGGCCTGGCTTCCGTACCTTCCAGCGGAAATGACGACAAGGCTGCCCGTATCGCGTCGAGCATCATGAAGCCCTCGGCACGCCTGGAGAAATACCGTTGCGGGC
>JFJP01045164.1_pt1 | contig 11544 bp, 7 predicted proteins | sample 431651 | NCBI WGS metagenome assembly JFJP01 (sample SAMN02602958, study PRJNA72255) | Microbial mat metagenome, whole genome shotgun sequencing project. | biome: fresh water; feature: sink hole; material: water; isolation source: purple microbial (photo- and chemosynthetic) mats found in... | reverse complement strand
TGAGAAAAAAGAGGATTGTATAAGAGCAAAAGTTGCAAATCTATATAATGTTGAAATTTGGTTAATTGATAAAAATTTATTTGCTAGTTGTTCTTGTTATAAAAAATTTAAAAATAATAAAAAATGTTTCCATGTTGGGGCTGTTTTATATAAAATTATTGATGATTTGCATCCTGAATTAAAAACTCGTGAGGAGATTAATAATTCTATTACTCAAAAGATTAAAAATGAAAAAAATTTATCTATTGAAGAAAAACCAAAAGAATTTGATGTAGCTGATTTGTATAAAGAAGTAGTTTCAAATAGTAAAACAAATAAATATAAAACTAATTATAATGATGGTGAGGATAATGATAATTGTAATAATAAAAATAGTTCAAATCAAAATATTGAAACTTCACAAAAAAATAATATAATTTCAAAAGAAATAACAATAGATGATATTGTTTCTTTTTCAGATACAGAAAATATTTATGAAAGAGGAAAGAAACTTCATATTTCTAAAAATTTATTATATTTAAAATTAGACCCAACTGATAATATATACAAAGGAGAAATCATTGGAAGTAAATCAAATGTGTATGATATTGAGTTATATTTAGATGATGGTGAAATCGAAGGAGAATGCACTTGTGAATATGGATACGCTTGTAAACATTTAGTTGCAGGTTTATTTCATTTAAAAGATACAAAACAGAAATTATTTGAAATAATTGAAAATGATTTTGAAGATTTGAAAGGTGTTGAAGAAGAGGATGAATTTGAAAATTTTAATGGTAATAATAGATATAAATCCCGAAGAAATTTAAATTCAAAAGTAAAATCGAATTATGTTGATACTTCAGCAAAAGTTGTTTCTAATTCTAATTATAGTACTAATGATAATATTGGTATTAACATTAATAATTTAAATAATCATTTGGAAAAATTTAAATTAGAAGATTTAAAATTTGATTTTATATTAAATAAAAATAATGATTTTTTATTTATTGCACTTTCATTTATAGAACAATTTGAAAATGTTGTTTGTGAAAAAAATAAAATAATAGGTATAATTAATGTTGATAAAAAGAAAGTAGAAAGAGTTGAAGTTATATTTAATAAATTAGATTATATTACTGGTTCTTGTTCTTATGATCCTTGGACTAATGATTTTTTGTGTAATCATAAAATAGCGCTTATAATTAGATATTTTAAAGATAAAAGGTCAAGTGAGTTTCCAGAAAATTTTATCGCAGAAGTTAAAAGAAAAGAGAATGAAAAGAATTTTTTTATTTTTGATTCATTTTTAGATAAATTAAATAAAGCAAAAAACGAGGAATTTTCTTTTGATACTAAAAAAAATAATGTTAAATTTGTGTTTACTAATGAAAAAGATTATGGGATTTGTCTTAGAAAATGTACTAAAACTAAAAATGACCTGTTATCTACGCCAACAAATACTTCGGAAAAATTTGTAGAGAGTAATTTAAGTTCTCTTTCAACACTAGGTAAAAGAGTTGTTGATTTATTTATTAGTTCAAATCAGGCAACATATTCTAATTATTCTAATAAATTTGAGAAAAGAAATTTTAGTCATTTAATGGATTTAGAGTTACTAAAATTAATGCGTGAGTATTACCTCGAAGATAAATCTAATTTTGTAAATATTGAGTTTTTAGAAAAAGCAATTGAAATAAAAATTGATAGTGTGAAAAAAGATGAAAATTATATTTTAAAACCAATAATTATAATTTCGGATATAGTTTATGATTTAAATAATAAAAATTTTGAGTTTTTTGGATATAAGGATAAGTGGGCTAAAATAAATAATATTGGTATAAATACGAATAATAAAAATAATATAACTACTAATCATAATCATAACATTAATACAAATAATAGTAATAAAATTATAATTTTTGAAATTAAAAATGAAAAGATTTCTATTTTATCAAAGTTAATTAATTTAGGCGAAGTTTCTATTTCAAGTAATCGTTTTGATGATTTTATAAAAAATAATATTATTTTAATTAATAATGAAATTGAGATGAATTTACCTGATGAAAAAAAAATTGTTGATGAAGTTTTTGAATTAAAACCTAGGATTTATATTAAAAATTATGCAACGTATTTTAGTTTAGAACTTGGCTTTTTGTATGGCTTGCATGAAGTGTTTTATAATGATTTAAAACAAATTATTTTTCATGATAGAAATAATATTTTAAAAAAAATTATTCGAGATATAGATACTGAAAAAAATTATTATTTAAAATTACTTGAAAGTGATGTTATTGAAAGAAATGGGATTTTATTTCCAGCAATTGAACCACTTGATTTTCTTTGTGATAAGTTAGATAATTTAGTCGAAGCAGGTTTTGAAATTTTTGGAGAGGAAACACTTATTAATTTTAAAATTGTAAAAGATGAGCCTAAGTTAAATTTAGAAATTACATCCGGAATTGATTGGTTTGATTTAAATGCTGAAATTAATTTTGGTAAGGAGAAGGTAAGTTTTAGAGATTTAAAAAAATCTATTTTAAAAAATGAGAAATATATTAAGTTAAGCGATGGAAAAATTGGAGTGATTCCTAAAAAATGGATGAAAAAATTAACCGGTGTTATTGGTTTTTTAAATGAAAACAAAGATGATGAAAATAATTTACGTGCATCAAAGGCTCAAATTAAAATTATTGAGGATATGCTTGATATTTCAACTAAACAAAAAACTGATAAGAAATTTGATGAACTTAAATATAAATTTTCAAATTTTGAAGGTATTTTTGAAGTAACTATTCCAAAAACTCTAAATGGTAATCTGCGTGATTATCAAAAAGGTGGCTTTTATTGGCTTAATTTCTTGCGTGAGTTTGAACTTGGTGGATGTCTTGCTGATGAAATGGGTCTTGGTAAAACTATTCAAGTGCTTACGCTTTTATTAAATGAAAAGGAAAATAAGAGATTAAAAACATCTTTAATTATTGTTCCAACATCACTTGTTTTTAATTGGCAAAGAGAGATTGAAAAGTTTGCACCAAATTTAAAATTTTATATTTATCATGGTTTTGATAGAGAAAAAGATATTTCAAAAATTATTTCAAATTATGATATTATAATTACAACTTATGGTACACTTAGAAATGATATTTTAGTGTTTAAAGAAGTAAATTTTTATTATATAATTTTAGATGAATCACAGCAAATTAAAAATCCTATTTCTTTAATTGCAAAATCCGTTTATTTATTATCAGCAAAACATAAACTTGTAATGACTGGAACTCCTGTTGAAAATAACACCCTTGATTTATGGTCACAATTTGCTTTTTTAAATCCAGGTTTTTTAGGTAGGATGGATTTTTTTAAAAATGAATTTATGAAGAAAATTGATAATGAAAAAGATAAAGATAAAATGTTAGCTCTTAAAAATATGACAAGTCCATTTTTATTAATGAGGAAAAAAGAGCTTGTTGCAAAAGATTTACCCGATAAACAAATAATTGTTCAATATTGTGATATGAGTAATAAACAAAGAGTATTTTATGACTCGTGGAAGGAAAAGATTCGTGATGAAATTCAAACTGCGATTAAGGAAGAAGGATTTTCAAATGTTAAATTGAAAATACTTCAAGCTTTAACAAGACTTAGACAAATATCTAATCATCCAAAACTTGTAGATGATAGTTTTACTGGAGGGAGTGGAAAACTTGATGCTTTACTTGAACAAATTAAAAGTGTTATTTGTGAAGGTCATAAAGTTTTAATTTTTTCATCTTTTGTAGGTATGCTTAAAATTATAAGCGAAGAATTTGAAACAGAAAAAATTGGATATTCATATCTTGATGGACAAAGTACTAAAAGAGAGAACATTGTTAATGAGTTTTTATCTGATGATTCTAAAGTTGCATTTTTAATAAGTATTAAAGCCGGTGGTGTTGGACTTAATTTAACTGCAGCAGATTATGTGTTTATTGTGGACCCATGGTGGAATCCAGCTGTTGAGATGCAAGCAATTGATAGAGCACATAGAATTGGACAAAAAAATAAAGTGTTTGTGTATAAAACTATTGTAAAGGATAGTGTTGAGGAAAAAATACTTGAGCTTCAAAATTCAAAACGAGAACTTGTTGAAAATATAATCTCAACTGATGAGGGTGTTTTTAAGAATTTATCACAAAAAGATATTGAAAAGATATTTGAATGAATAATTAAAAATTCTCTATAGTGTATTTATAATTCTAAATCATCAATTGAAATTAAATAAAGATCATCTCTTATTTTACATTCTTCTTTTAAATTATCTTTAAAATTTGATTTTGAAAATAAAAAATATTTAATTTTACGTTCTTTTTCTTTGTATTGTATTAATTTCGTCTTTTCTTCTAAATTTTTTAATACTTTAATGTTCATTGGTTCATTTTCAAATTTACATTCGCCAACTATCAATAATTTATCTTTTTCACAAATTGCAAGTACATCTATTTCATTCTCACCATACCACCATGAACCTATTTTATCTATTTTTATATTTTTATTTGAAAATAAATATTCTGTGCAAATTTCTTCAAATGTTTTTGAAAATGGAAAACTAACTTTTTTTAATTCTTCTTTTAGAAAAGAAAACTCTTCAAGTTCAATATTTTTTTTATTAGGATAAATAAAAGATAACCAAAATCTAAAGTATTTGTCTTTAATTATGTATATATTTTGTTTTTTGTTTTCTATAGTTAATGGTGAAACTTTTTCGATAATTTGCAATAATTCAAGTTTAGCTAAATATTTATTAAGATTATTTGGTAAAATATAAGATTTTTGGTCTTTTAATAAAAATTCAGCTTCTTCATATAATATACTTCCCTTTTTACAAAAAAGATTTAATATGTTTTCATTAAAAGATAAATTTGTATTATATAATTGTAAATAAAGTGGAACGCCACCTAAAGCTGAATATATTTTTATCTTTTCTTCTGTTTTTAATTTGGGGAAAAAATCTCCTATTTGGGAAAACCTAAATTCTTTCAAATGAATTTGCGCTGTTCTTCTTCCATATAATGGGGACTTATATCCTAGAACATCTTGCTCCATAATCGAAATTGAAGAGCCACTTAAAACTAACTTTATATTAGAATTTAATAATATAGTATCCCAAATTTTTTGAAATTCTGCTGTTATTCCTTTATCTTTTTCAATTAAATACGGAAATTCATCAATAACTATAGTAAAATTAGCTGGCATTTTTTCTACAATTTTTTTAAAAAGTTCAGTAAATGTTTTTACTTCGCCCAAATAAACTCCAGTTTTAATTGATAACTCTTTTACAAAAATTGCAAGTTCATAATCATAAACACCTCTTGATGCCATAAAGTAAAAAGAATTATTCATATCTAAAGAATTTTTTATAAGTGTTGTTTTACCAATTCTTCTACGACCATAAATAATTATAAATTCTGAAGTATTTGATTTATATTTTGATTTAAGAATTTCAAGTTCTGTTACTCTACCAATAAATTTAGAAGCATCCATAATTTAGAATATATTTATTTATTTATAAATTTAATTAAATATCATAATACATTATGGCATAATAGATTATGGTAATTATATTACTTATTAAGTTAGGCATTACATTTTATAAATATTCTAAATTAATTCGTATATATTTTTTTATAAATTTTTATTATTTGCTTTAAATAGGTTATTTAATACAAATGAATTTATTTTACTTTAATAATATTAAACTAGTTATAGCTATAAAGTTAGGCATTACAAATCAATATTAAAAGAATTTATATGAGAAGATCTGTTATTGATTGATAAATTATAAATGAATTAATTTAATTTATCAAAAATAATATAACTTTCTGGTTCAAGAATATTTGTGTCTATATTTATACAAAAAGACCAGTTTTTATTTTCTGTAATTTGTTTTGAAATTTTCTCTGCCTGTTCTATCGTGAAATTTTCATTTACCCTCATAAACAAAATAAAATTATCATATTTTTCATTGAGTTTATCATAATCACCATCAAATTTTTCCATAGCTACATATTTTTTATTAGCCATTTTTTGGTAATTATTGAATATTTTCTCTACTTGCTGTGCAGAAATACTAATTAATAATGGCGTACTTGTAATTAATTCTAATATTAGATCTAATCTTTTTAACGGTTTATTTGTTTCTTTAAATAATAGTTGATTTAACTTATTTTGAGATTTGTTTTTTAACAAATAATCATTTATTTCGTTTATTTTTTGATATTTCTCTAAAATAATCTCTCGCAGCGATTTTCCTTCTTTATCTCTAATTTCAGTGTCAGCACCATGTTCTAATAATAATTTAATTATCTCAATATTTTCATTTGCATGGTGTAATGCAGTCTTTCCATCTTGATCTTGAAAGTTAATTAAATTAAATTTGGTTTCTTTTAGGATATATTTTATTTTTTCAATATCTTGAATCATAAGTGATGCAATCAAAGTTGTATATGCATAATAAGTAAAAGGTATTTCTTCTTTGCTTAACTTTGAATAAACCTTATAATCACAAATCCAATTTATATCATAATTTTTTTCTTCAATTAAAAATTTACAAACTCGTAAATCTCCCCAAGGTGTATTGTGTCCATTAAATGCATTTTTTAATATTTCTATTTTATTTTCAGGAGTTAGATTTTTTTCATAATAATTATATAAAAATTTGTAAATTTGAAAAGATTCTTCTGTTTCATAAGAACCATTAAAAAAGTAGTTATTATGATTTAGATATTCTTTAGGAAAATAAGAAAAAGCAAATGTTATTACTTCCATATTATTTGAACTTAATAAACATCTCATCATAAATAATGTTTCTTCTGTATACTCGGTATCTTTTGAAGATAAATCTCTTTTGTCAAGATATTTTTTTAATAAATCAAAATCTTTGTTATTTAGAATTTTATTAATTTCTTCCATTATTACTTCACATTGTATTCCCATTTTTGTTTCCATCAATAATATTTAATAGTTTTTGAGAATTTTCCATTTGTTTAGTTAATTTGTCTTTAATTGAAATTCCTAGATCATTTTTTATATTAGGATCAGCTCCGTATTGTAATAATAATTCTAAGAGTTTTTCATTTTCTACTGCTTTAAATAATGCTGTTTCTCCATTATGATCTCTAAAATTAATGTTTTCTTTAGATAAATTTTCAAGTACATATTTAGTAAATTCATATTTTTTACTAAGCATACATGCAAATAAGTAATTCCAATGATGTGAAATTTTATATTTTTTAGTTTTCATATCAAAAACTTTTACTGGATATGATTTATTCAAATCAATTACTTTTTCGTTTACTAAAAAATGTATAATTCTAAAATCTCCATCAGTTCTATTTGAACTAATAAACTCTGTAAATAATATTTTATATTTATCTTGCTCAGTCAAATTAGCTTCAAAGTGATTGTATAAATATTTGTAGATTTCAAAAGAGCTATCATCACCTGAAGAAACATCGTTAAAAAAATATCTTTCATCTTTTAGAAAATCTTTAGGGAAGTAATCTAAAGCAAATTTAACAATGTTTACATTGTTTGAATTTAATAAAACTTTGAAAACTATTAAATTATTTTCTTTGTCTTTCACATCAATTGAATCTAAATTTATACTTTCAAGAAAATTTTTGATTTCTTTCAAATCGCTTTTTTGTACTAATTTATTTATTTCTTCCATAAATTCTAATGATTTGTACATAACTTCATTATCTCTTTTTTTATTTCCTTCAATAACCTTTTTTACTATTTTCATTTTTAGCTCTTGACTTGTGTTATTCATTTTTTAAAATCTCCACTTTTTTATTTGTTCACCCATAAATATAAATTTAGAAAATTAGATTTATAAACTTTACTTATTAATGTTATTTTAGCGATTATTTACATTTAAATGTTAATTATTACTAATTTAGTTAGAATTCTTTACTTACCATGACTCTTTGTATATCAATTTCACCAGTTTTTATGTTTATTGAAGCTCTTTCTAAAATCATAATTAAAAAATCTATTGACATTTGAACATGATTTTCATTAATAGTTTGTGATAATTCTAATTTTGCATAAGCTTTAGATAATTTAATTAATGTTTCATATTGCTTTAATGTAAATACTAATCTTACTGGTTCTGTATCTTTTTGTTCGTCTTGAGTACTACTTCTAAATTCAGCATAAAACTTTATCAATTTCTCTTCTGCTTCTTTTGAAAATGTTGAATTAAAACTATTTGCATATTCTAAAAAACCTACTGCGAAATCTAATTCTGTTAAATTAACAGGAGTATTTTTTAACATACTTAATGCAATTTTAGAATCCATTTTAACATCAGGTATATCTTTAAATGCAAAAAATAAATCAAATTCAGAAAATATTTTTGGACTAACTCCTACTTGTTTATTCCAACTAGTATAAAGATCAAATTTTTGATTTATTACATTACCTATTGCAATAATATTTCTATTTTGTTTAATTAGTTTTTCAAATACATTTTCATCAAAAATAGTTAAATCTTTTATAATTTTAAAGTTTTTATTATGTAACAAAGAACTATTTTGTTTTTTCAAATGACTTAAAAGTTCAAGAAATAAATTCAAAATATAAGTTTTTCCTGTCTTTCTATCTCCAGTTATGAAAATAGTCAAATTATCACTTAATAACATAAGTACTAATGCATCTTTTAAAAGACCCCTTCCAAATACTTGAGGAAATAATTTGTTACTCAAATCTCTAATATAATCTTTGTTTTTAGTAAATTCAATATAATCGCTTTTCATTTTTAGATATAACTTAATTAAAATTTTCTTTTTTCTTGATATATTAATGTTACTTTAAACTCATTTGGATCACTAGAGTATTTAACATATTCAAAAGAATGAATATCTTCTAATAGAATACCAAGTTTAGCTAAATAATTCTCAAGAAAATTAATTGGTTGATTCTTTCCCACTTCAAATAATAAGAATACAAAATTATCTTTTAACAAATGTATATCTTCATTATAATCAAAATTTTCTTTTAGATATAACTTAGAACTTGGATGTATAAAAAGATTAAGATCATTAAGTTGCATTCTTTGAGGTGAATTTGAAATCATGTAATCTAAAAAAAGATTTCTAATTATCATTTTATCAACATCATCTTCAAACTGTAACTCTTCAAAGAGTTCTAAATATGTTTTATAATCAGTTACTTCTTTCATAATCAAGTTACATAAAATTGGGTTTATAATAGTTTTGATAATTGCTAGAAATAGAAATAAATAACATTAAAATGTTAATTATCAATTAAACTTTTATTCTTTCTTTAATTACTTTTCCAATTCCTTTAGCAATAATTATAAATTCTTCTTTTGAAAAAATATCCGACTTTGCATTATTACAATAATAACAAGCAAAAACACAATTACTTTCACTATACTCAGTATCTTCGATTCTATCTATTTCTAAATTTTGTCCTCTTTTTAAATTTATTTTAATTTGAGGTAAAGTTTTGTGAAATGCTTTAATTTCTTCGATTGTTGATTTACAATAAAAACATCCTTTTTTATTTTCTTTAATATACCATAAGATAAAATCTTTTTTCTCCCAATTTATTTTTGCTCTAGATTTAATTTGATTATATCTTCGATTTGCAACTTTTTCTTCATCATTTAAATAAATTTGTTTTCTTCCCATATTTATAAATATACTACACAGTAATTATTTAATTAATTCCTCCAAGCTAATAGTTTCAATCTCTTCTTCTTTATTCATATAGGTCCAAAATATTATTTTTTACAAACCATTTTTTATTTGAATAAATTTGTTTTAATACCTGTTCTAAATAGAATATTAGATGAAAAAAATTGACTTATTCAATTAATTTTAATTTTTTCAATCTAGCTTTAATTCCTCCAGATTGTCTTTGAAATATCTGCATCATTTCACCTATACTTTTATCTTGATGAAATAGATTAATTAATTCTTTATCTTCTTCTTCAGTCCAGCTTTTGTATGCATTGGGATATTTTTCTTTTATTTCTTTTAATTTTTCTGCACTAAATTTTTCATTATTGTTTTCTTCATCGTAATTAGGTTCAAACATTAAATTTGCATGACATTTTTCAAATAATTCAATTGCAAGTTCTAATTCTTTTTTTCCTACAACATTATTATTGTTTAATTTGGTGTAAGCTTCAGTATATTTTAAAATATAATTTATATCTCCAAATGAAATGCCATTAATTGACATTCCTTCGGCAAGTTCTAAAGTAAATTTAGATTTACTTTCAAAGTAATATTTTCTAATTCTATTCAGTATTTCTTCTGGAAAAGTTATTTTCAATTTTTTTAATGAATTTAAATATTTAATAACTTCTTCATTTATACTATTATTTTTATCTTCATAATTTTTAAATATTTGAGTTAAAACTAACTTTTGAGTATTTTCATCATAATCTTCTTTTAAAATAAATATTAAATCAAATGGTTCTCCTTTAATAAATAAGGTTTTATCTTCTAATTGTTTTAATACTGGTCCATATGGGTCGTATCTACCATATACAAAATTAGATATAGCAAAAATTTGTTTATCAATAATAAATTCATTTAAATTTATTTCACAATTAAAATTATGGAATTTATCAATTAAACAATAATTCTCAGTTGTAATTAAACTTGAATTGTTATTTAGACTTATTTCTTTTAAATTATTTGAATCAAGTAATTTAATCGCTTTAATAAATTCAGATTTTCCTACACCTGGATTTCCTACAACTAACACATTAAAAGGTTTATTTAATACATATTGCATTAAAATAGCTTCTTTTATTTTATCATGACCAATAATATTTGGAAAAATATCTCTTTTTAACTCATCTAAAGTATATTCCTTTACCATAAAAAGACAAAGAAAATATTATTTTATAAATATTAGTACTAATTTAATCTAAACTATGAACTGTAAACTAAATATTAATGATATAAAAAATAATATCAAATAAAATGCATATTTGAAATTCATATGTATAATAAAATAAAATATTCCAACTATAATTAATATGAAAAAAAACAATTAAAGAAAGAAGAGAAGAGACAATAGCATCCAAACTATTCTAGTAATTTTTATTCGGTAATACTTCAATAAATAAACCTACTAAATTAGATGCATCCAAACTATTCTAGTAATTTTTATTCGGGTAGGGTTCAATTAAATTTGTCACTAGCTAAAGAGCATCCAAACTATTCTAGTAATTTTTATTCAGCGTGAGTATATTTTTAAGCGGACGGGTAGATAAGCATCCAAACTATTCTAGTAATTTTTATTCTAAAAAAAATGGTATCAATATTAGATAAAAGCGTAAATATGCATCCAAACTATTCTAGTAATTTTTATTCTTTCAATACTTGAAAAAGGCGTAAATATGGCGGACTAGCATCCAAACTATTCTAGTAATTTTTATTCAAATAGAACTAAATAAACTTTGTAAAGCATATAATGAGCATCCAAACTATTCTAGTAATTTTTATTCTAACTATAAGGTGGTTATATTGAACGGGTATT
>JFJP01006059.1_pt1 | contig 11544 bp, 10 predicted proteins | sample 431651 | NCBI WGS metagenome assembly JFJP01 (sample SAMN02602958, study PRJNA72255) | Microbial mat metagenome, whole genome shotgun sequencing project. | biome: fresh water; feature: sink hole; material: water; isolation source: purple microbial (photo- and chemosynthetic) mats found in... | reverse complement strand
ATTCCCATCAAGGACATCTGGCTGTACCCGCTGCGTCGCGACTGGCAGGGTGTCTTGTGTTGTGATGGGGGTTAGGCGAATAGTTACCAAAATAGGCACATAGCAATGGCGCAAGTGCTTGATTTTTAACAATACTTCATGATTGGTTACAGCATTGTGACGGCATCGTCGATGCATTGGCAGTGAAGTAGCGCGGCCAGCAGTTTCGTCGGTAGTGATTTTTTTTCTGCAAATTTGATTTATGTCAGATTTCATGGCGATGACCTGTTGCATAGTCCGCCATCACGGATCATCAATTTATAAGCACTTATCAAAGGACAGTCACCATGAAAGCAATGCAGGATCTCTTTTCCACCGACTACGGCATCATGAGCATTGTGGGCATCATCATGATGGTGGTGGGGATGGGCTGGGCCTATGTGGCGCTCAAAAACAAGATGGCCGAGAGCGAGAAAAACGCCTCCAAGTAAGCGCTGCGCCGGGGCCATCGCCCCAACCTGATGGGCATATTGGCTGCCCGTCTGACATGGCTTTGAGCCGATTCATGCGTGGCTCAAAGCCTTTTTGTTGGCACCATCATCTGGTCGCGCCCCTGGGCCAGGTTTCCCGCCGACGGTGCCACCCTTGGCCTGACCAGTATCTTCAGACAGAATCGGCCATTTCAAGCTGATTGACCTGTGTGTGAACAATCCTGTTTTTTCTTCGCTGTTGCCGGTGGTTTTGCTGACTGCTATTGGTTATGTAGCTGGCCGCGCAGGTTGGATAAGGGCTGAGGCCACAAAAGACTTGTCAAACCTGGTTTTTATGGTGCTCACCCCGGCGCTGCTGTTTCGTGCCATGAGTTCGGTGCATATCGAGCAGCTCAACTTCAAGCCGGTGGCGCTGTACTTTGTCGCCATTGGCATTCTGTACGCTGCCGTGTTTGTGGCACAGGGGCACAACACACGCGCGGCTGTGCTGGGGCTGGTCGCCACTTTCAGCAACACGGTGATGATCGGTATTCCGCTGATCGGGCTGGCTTATGGGCAGGCTGCGCTGGTGCTGCTGTTGACGCTGATCTCGGTGCATGCGCTGATCTTGCTGACCGCGGCCACCATCGTGCTGGAGATCATGGAAGCGCGCCAGTTGCCCCACTCTGGCCGGGTGGATGGCGTTGCACCGCCGCACCACCCGGTTCCGCTGCCCATCATCATTGGATTGCTGTTTGCCCAGAGCGGTCTGGTGATCCCCGAGGTGCTGGAGCGGCCGCTGCAATTGCTGGGCAACGCCTTCGGCCCGGTGGCTTTGCTGCTGGTGGGTGCCACCCTGACACGGGCGCATGTAGGTGCCAACCTGCGCGCCGCCCTGGTGCTCAGTCTGTTGAAAAACCTGATATTGCCGACGCTGGTGGCTGCGGTCGGCTGGTTGGGTGGCTCGCGCGGGCTGGACCTGACCGTGATGATCGTCGCAGCCTGCCTGCCGACGGGTGCCAATGTGTTTTTATTTGCCCAGCGCTACCAGGTGGCGCAAGACCTGGTGACGGCCAGCATGGCAGTGTCATCGGTACTGGGTTTGCTGACCATCACGCTGGTGATGTCGCTGGTGGGCTGGATCGCCTGAGGTTTTTTTCGGGGCTACCGTGGCCGCCAGGTCGGGTTTGGCATGGCTGAACGGCTGGGCTCAGGGGGCCAGTCGTTGCCGAATCCATCGTTCACCAGGCGCACTTGGTGAGCCTTGCAGCGTGTAGCGCAGCCGGTCATGCAGTCGACTCTTGCGCCCCTGCCAGAACTGCCAGTGATCCGGTTTGAGCCGGTAACCACCCCAGTGCGGCGGACGCGGTGGCTGTAGCATAAACTGCGCGCCATATCGCGCCGCGTTGGCGATCAGTACGCCGCGACCTGAAATCACCTCGCTTTGCGGGCTGGCCCAGGCACCAAGGCGGGAGTCCAGTGGCCGGGTATGAAAGTAGGCATCACTTTCGGCATCGCTGACCTTTTCTACCAGACCTTCAATGCGAACCACCCGCTCCAGTTCAACCCAGTGAAATTGGAGCGCAGCGTAGGGGTTGCCCGCCAGTTCCTGACCCTTGCGCGACTCAAAATTGGTGTACCAGACAATGCCACGCTCGTCATAGGCCTTGATCAGCACCACCCGCGTACTCGGGCGCAGGTTGCCAGCGACGGTGGCCAGTGTCATGGCGTTGGGTTCGGGCACCCCAGAGGTAATGGCTTCGTTCAACCACTGCTCGAATTGTTTCAAGGGCTCAGCATGCGAGGCATCTTCGTTGAGTTCGGCGCGCTCGTAACTTTTGCGGAGGTCGGCGATAGAGGTCATGTGCCCAGTATAAGGAGTCACCGGTCACGCCCCATTGTGCTGGCTTTTGCCGTTTGCCTGTGATGGCGGGTCTGGCGCAGGCCTTGTAGGGCAGGCGGTGTCAACTTACCCGCCGGGACTTGCCCTGGTTCAGCGACCACTTTGCCAGACTGGCTGCCATTGACTCGGGCGATGATTAACGCAAACCAGCTTTCATCGCGGTTTCGCTGCGTTCAATCAACTCCACCTTGTAGCCATCCGGGTCGGTGACAAAAGCAATCACCGTGCTGCCCCCTTGCACCGGCCCGGCTTCGCGTGTGACATTTCCGCCGGCCGCCCGAATTTTGTCGCAAGCCGCCTTGGCATCTGGCACGGCCAATGCGATGTGGCCGTAGGCGGTGCCCAGTTCGTAATGATCGACACCCCAGTTGTAGGTCAGCTCAAGCTCGGCGTGGTCCGGGTTGTGGCCGTAGCCGACAAAGGCCAGCGTGTATTTGTAATCGGGGTTGTCTGATTTGCGCAGCAGCGTCATGCCCAGCACCTGGGTGTAAAAGTCAATCGAGCGTTGCAAGTCGCCAACGCGCAGCATGGTGTGAAGCAGTCTCATGGTGTGAAGGTCTCGGTTGGGTTTCAGGAATAATGATCGCTTCAGCCATTTTGCACCGACACAACCATGCCTGCATTCACCAAAATTGTGCTTTTTACCGACACCGATGGCCGCGCCCGATTTCGCGAAGAATCCGTGCCACTGGATGAGGGCACGCCGCAATCGGCTTTATCAGCGGTGATGCCTTCAGGTGGTTACCAGTTGCGCACCAGTCCAGTGGGGTTTCGCAGCAGTTTTCACTGCACTGGTGCGCCGCAGTGGGTGTTTATTTTGGGCGGGCAGATGGAGATCAGCCTGCAAGACGGAAGCGCACGGGTGTTCGGCCCGGGTGAGCATTTTTACTCGGCTGATGTACTACCCGCTGGGGCCACGTTTGATGCCGGCGTCCATGGTCACTGGAGTCGCCAGGTCGGTCCTGACCCGCTGGTGACCTTGTTTGTGCGAGGCTGACCCCTTGTGGGGATGCGGAAATCACAAATATCCCGTTTCTGCCGGCTCTGACGGGCGCACAGGATGATTTTGTTCGCTGATAGATGTTGTTTGAAATCAACAGCGTCACCCTTCGCACTGAACATTGCATCCCATACCCGTTACATACACGGCTATGCAGCCCGATGGATTCACAAGCGCGACAAATCTTTCAGAACTTCACGTTCGCCTGGTAGAGCGGCATGAAGAGCCACGCTACCAGGAGCAAATGGCTCTGCACCACTACCTCGGGTGTCTATCAAAGCTGGGATTTCACCTCTCAGTTTGGCAGGCTCAAACTCATCGCCAGCAACAGCCGTTTCCTTATCCCGCCCGAGTGGCATCATCCGGTTTCCACCAATGCAATGAATACCGTTAGCTTTGCTGCACAAGCGATTTGCAACGACGCAGTGCGCCCAAAGCTGGCGAGCCAAATGTGCATGTTATTTGTGGACAAGCCCTTATTACGCACTCATTCCAGCCGGTAACGCAGGCGCAGGTGTTGCTTGAATATCCGGATGATGCGCAGCGCATCCTTGAGCTGATCGCGGTCGAGCGTGCCCAGGCTGCTCAGTTCCACCAGATTGCTCACCGGTTGCCCGAGCGACAGCTGACGCAAATTGTTGCGCAGCTTGAGCGCCATCAACATATGCAGGGTTTCGATCAGGTCACGCACCAGTGCTGGCGCCACGAAGTACTCATTGGCCATGGCCTGTAGCCGCTCCACCGTGCCCAGCGCATCGATGCGATGGTCGAGTGCCAGCACGCGTGCACCGTGAACAATCGGGAAAGTACCGAGTTTCTTCAAATCGAAGGTTTCGGGCGCACGAAATTGCAGGTGCGCCAACCGGTTCCACCAGCCGCTGGGCGGCTCGCTGAACTGGTTGATGGCGCTGGCCATCTGGCCGACAAAGGTGTTGCTGCCGATCGCCATCTTCAAGGCGTGGTCGCGCGCCAGTGAAAGCAGTTCAGCGTCACCGGCGACTGCGCGCGCATCCAGAAAAATGGCCAGATTCATTTTGCCTTCGGGTTCTGCACCATAGAGCCAGTGGCCAATGGTCTCCCGGAACGAGGCCAGGCTTTGGCACCACAACGGGTTCGTCACCATGATGTCACCAGGGCAGGGCGGGTAACCAAAGGTGAGCAACGCAGCACTGAACTGTTGCGTCAATTGGGTCAGGTCGGGATGTTGGTAGCCATCACGCAGCAGCAGCGCATTGTCCTGGTCGGTTTTCAGGATCTGCTCACCGCGGCCTTCGCTGCCCATCACCAGCAGGCAACTGTTTTGCACCAGTTCGGCCGGTGCCAGCAGCGACCACAGCTTGGTGAAGATCTGGCCATTGAGTTGGCTGACCAGTTTGGAGATGATCTCGATGCGCATGCCCCCGCGCTGTAGCATTTTGATCGAGTCGTCCACCTGCAGTGCTGCCAGGCGCAACTCCTCTACCGTGCTGGCCTGCTCGACTTCCAGGGTGATCAGGTGTGAATGATTGGACATGAAGCTCATCAGGTCCAACTGGCTCAGAATGCCCAAAATAGTGTCACCGCCTTGCACCAGCACCCGGTGCACACGGTGCCGAAGCATGGTCAGCAGGGCCTCGAACAACTCGGCTTCCGGGCGTAGCGTAATCAGGTCAAAACGGGCGACAGCCCTTACCGGTAAAGCGTCAGGTGCTATTGAATTTAGTAGGGCATCGCGCAAGTCGGTGGTGGTGAACATGCCGATGCGCTCGGTGCCATCCTGCACGTCTCGAACCAATGCATTGGTCAGCTTCTGCTCGGACAGGATGCGGCACACCGACACCAGGTCAAGTTGTCCATCCACATAAAAAGGTTTTTGCAAGTAGGCATCTTTGACCCGCACCAGCATCAGCGACATCAGCTCCCGGTTGTGGTCAATTTCCTCGTTGTCGGCCAGATTTTGGGCCACCTGCGCAAACACCTTGGCGCTGAAGCGGGCGTTGTTGGCCAGCAAGGTCATCAGTGTGGCCTTGGGCCATTGCCATACCTGCACATCATCCAGCGCCTGGGCCTTGGCATGGTTATGCCCAGTAAGCAGTGCGCGCCAATGAAGCGCTTCGCCTGCATCAAGCACATGCACATGGCCGTCTTCATCCAGTTGCACATGGCCACTGCGCATGATCCACAAGTGTTCTGGCAGGGTGCCAGGTATCAAAAGCACCTCGCCGGTGCGGCATTGCACAGTCTTTGCACATTCGCGTAGCCGGGTTTGCTCGGTGGCGCTCAATTCATTGAAAGGCGCAGATTCAAATGGAAAATTGTCTGACACAACCGTCTTCAGAAAAAAAAAGGACTGTCCGCTCATGCAGACAGTCCTCAATATACAACATCAGGCCAACGGCTATGCCGCGGCCTGACCCGTCACAGCTTAATGGCCGGAAGCTGACGAAGATCCAATGCCGGTTTCTGAACGCACTTCTTGCGCCGGGTAACCGGCACGGTCAATGACGGCACGCTCGCCACGGTCCATCAACGACACCAGCCAGATGGTGATGAAGGCCGCCGGTATCGAGAAAATGGCTGCCGAGTTGTACGGGAACCAGGCCGAGCCCGCTGGGTAGTGCATCACGGCTTCCCAGACGCTGGCCGAACCAATGGTCAGCACAACGGCCATGATCAGGCCAACAAAGCCGCCGGTGACAGCGCCCTTGGTGGTGCAGTCTTTCCACAGCACCGACATGAACAGCACCGGGAAGTTGGCCGAGGCGGCAATCACAAAAGCCAGCATCACCATGTAGGCGACGTTTTCTTTCTCGAAGGCAATGCCCAAGGTGACGGCGATGACACCCAAAGCCACGGTGGTGATCTTGGATACGCGCAGCTCGTCGGCCTGGTCAACCCGGCCCTTGCGCCATACCGAGGCATACAAGTCATGCGACACGGCCGAGGCACCCGACAGGGTCAAGCCAGCGACCACCGCCAAAATGGTGGCAAAGGCCACGGCAGAGATAAAGCCCATGAACAGATTGCCGCCGACTGCCTTGGACAAATGCACCGCCGCCATGTTGCCGCCGCCGTTCAAGCCCTTGGTGATGTCGCCACCGACAAAGTAATCGGTCGGGTTAGGGATCAGGTTGGTAATGGCACCAAAGCCGATGATGAAGGTCAGGATGTAGAAGTAGCCAATCCAGGTGGTGGCCCAGCCGACCGACTTGCGGGCTTCCTTGGCGCTTGGCACGGTAAAGAAGCGCATCAGGATGTGCGGCAAGCCAGCGGTACCAAACATCAGCGCCATGCCGACTGAAATGGCCGAAATCGGATCCTTGATCAGCGCGCCAGGAGCCATGATGGCTTCTTTCTTGTCGTGGATTTCAATCGCCTTGACAAACATCGCCTCTGGCGAGAAGCCAAACTGCAGCAACACGGCACCGGCCATGAAGGTGGCGCCGCCGAGCAACATGCAGGCCTTGATGATCTGCACCCAGGTGGTGGCGGTCATGCCGCCAAACAGCACATACATCATCATGATGGAACCCACCAGGATTTCAGCGTAGAGGTATTCCATGCCAAACAGCAGCTTGATGAGCTGACCGGCGCCAACCATCTGGGCAATCATGTAGAAAGCCACCACCACCAGCGAACCGCTGGCCGCAAACACGCGAATCGGTGTCTGGGCAAAACGGTAACCGGCGACGTCGGCAAAGGTGAACTTGCCCAGGTTGCGCAGGCGCTCGGCCATCAGGAAGGTAATGATCGGCCAGCCGACCAGCCAGCCGATCGAGAAGATCAGGCCGTCAAAGCCGTTGGCAAACACCAGCCCTGAAATACCCAAGAACGACGCTGCCGACATGTAGTCGCCCGCAATCGCCAGGCCATTCTGAAAGCCGGTAATGCCGCCACCTGCGGTGTAGAAGTCTGCCGCACTTTTGGTTTTGGCCGCCGCCCATTTGGTGATCCACAGCGTGGCCAACACAAATGCGCCAAACATGATGATGGCGGTCCAGTTGGTGGCTTGCTTGGTGGCCTGACCCAGGTCGGCACCGGCGGCGTAGGCACCGGCTGACAGGGTCAGCAAAGAAAGCAGCGCGAGCGCGCCCTTGTAGTTGAGTAATTTGGTCATTTCGCTGCCGCCTTGATGACTTGTGATGTCAGATCGTCGAACTCGCTGTTGGCGCGACGTACATAAATATTGGTGATGATGATGGTGAACAAAATCACGCCGATGCCCAGCGGCATGCCCAGCGTGATCACGCCCGAGCCGATTTTGCTGGCCAACAGCGGCTTGTTGAAGGCCACCAGCAAAATGAAGCCGTAATACGCGATCATCATCAGGAGCGTCAACGTCCACCCGAAGGTGTGCCGCTTGGACTTGAGTTCCTGGTACTTGGGGTTACTGGTAACCCTTGCAACCAAATCGTCTTGCATGAAAGTGTCTCCTTGTAAAAATGTGACCGGCGCGAGGCTAAGTGACAGTTCTTACCGATTGCTGACCGCAAAAATCGGTCAACGGCAGTTTGCTCAGCAGGTGCGCTGGTTTGCATGGTTAACCCGCAGACCAGCAAGGGAAATTCGGCTGAATGCACAGTCTTGGCGCGTTGTGCATCAATTTGGATGCTATAACTAATATAGCTTATAACGCTTATGGATATTGGGCTTTTGGCCTTTTTGACCTGGAATTTCGGGTGGAAGGCAGAGATCAATCGGATTTCCTTCTACCGGTAAAAGTCTTTTAACTCGGTGTTTTCCCTAGTTTTTGCCGCAATTCGGGCTTACAAGCTTTCAGCGGTGGATTCAAGCGACAAGACAATCAATAATCCAAGCGTTATCTTGCGAGCCATTGTTTTTTCAGGCACCAGCTTCAACCCATCACAGGAGACAAATCGTGTTCAACGGAATCGATGCCCAGCGCCTGCTGGCCCTGTTTGTGCTGGGCTGGCTGCTTTTTAATTTTCCGCTGCTGGGTTTGTGGGACCTGGAAACCACCGTGTTCGGGGTGCCTCTGCTGCCAACCGCGCTGTTTGGCATCTGGATGCTGCTGATCGCCCTGACCGCCTGGCTGCTGGAGCGCCCGGCACGCTCACCACAGGAAGACTGAAGGTGTTGTCACCCGCCCTGGTTGTCGGGGCCTCGTTCGCCTATTTGCTGCTGCTGTTTGCGGTGGCCAGTTTTGCTGACTGGCGTGCCGGAACAGGCCGCTCGATCATTGCCAACCCCTGGACCTATGCGCTGTCTTTGGCGGTTTACTGCACTGCATGGACCTACTTTGGCAGCATCGGGCGTGCTGCCTCGGGCGGTATCTGGTTTTTGCCGATTTACCTGGGCCCGACGCTGGCCATGTTGCTGGGCTGGATGGTGCTGCGCAAGATCATTCGCATCGCCAAGACCTACCGCATCACCTCGATTGCCGACTTTATTGGCAGTCGCTACGGCAAGAGCCCCTTGCTGGCGGCGCTGGTGACCCTGATCGCGGTGGTGGGTATCGTGCCCTATATCGCCTTGCAGCTCAAGGCGGTGTCAGCGGGTTATGCATTGCTGACTGCGTTGCCGGGCGACGCTGCGGTCAGACTGATGCACTGGAGCCAGGACAGCACTTTTTACATGGCACTGGCTCTGGCCGGTTTTACCATGGTGTTTGGTGCCCGCCATCTGGACTCGACGGAACGTCATGAGGGCATGGTGGCGGCAATTGCGTTTGAATCAGTGGTCAAGCTGATTGCCTTTTTGGCGGTGGGTCTGTTTGTGGTGTACGGCTTGTTTGATGGCTTGGCCGACCTGTTTGCACGTGCCCGGGCAGTGCCTAAGCTGGCTGGTTTGCTCAGGTTGGATCAAGCGGGCAGTTTTGCCTGGACGCAGTGGTTTGCCCTGACCTTGTTGTCGATGTTTTCAGTGGTATTTTTGCCACGCCAGTTTCATGTGATGGTGGTGGAAAACGTGCGGGAGAGCCATTTGCGCCGCGCCGCATGGGTGTTTCCCTTGTACTTGCTGGCCATCAATCTGTTTGTGTTGCCGATTGCGCTGGGCGGTTTGCTGTATTTTGGCCCGGGGCAAATGAATGCGGACAACTTTGTGTTGTCCTTGCCGCTGGCTGCCGGCCAGCCGGCGCTGGCCCTGTTTGCCTTTATTGGCGGTCTGTCGGCGGCGACCGGCATGGTGATTGTGGAAACCATCGCGGTATCGACCATGGTCTGCAACGAACTGGTGGTGCCGCTGCTGCTGCGTACCGCCCATTTCAAGCCCGATGCCGGCAATGACCTGACCCGCGTCTTGCTGGGCATTCGCCGCCTGGCCATTTTGTTGGTGCTAGTGCTGGGTTATGTGTACTTTCACCTGGCCGGTGAGGCCTATGCGCTAGTCAGCATTGGCCTGATCAGCTTTGCTGCGGTGGCGCAGTTTGCGCCGGCCGTGCTGGGGGGGCTGTACTGGAAAGGTGCCACCCGGCGTGGCGCGCTGGTGGGTCTGCTGGCAGGCTTCCTGATGTGGTGTTACACCTTGATGTTGCCCTCGCTGGCCAAGTCGGGCTGGCTTGATGATGGTTTTCTGACGCATGGCTTGTGGGGCCTGGCCTGGTTGCGGCCTGAACAGTTGTTTGGCATGGGTGGTCTGGACAACCTGACTCATTCACTGTTCTGGAGCCTGATGGTGAATGCCGGTGCTTATGTCAGTTTGTCACTTTGGCGGGCACCATCCGGGCAAGAGGCCAGCCAGGCCTTGCTGTTTGTGGATGTGTTTGAGCGCACCAGCAGCAGTCGGCCGGTGTTTTGGCGTGGCAGTGCCAAGGTGCCGGATTTGCTTCGGCTTTGCGAGCGTTTTCTGGGCGCCGACAAAGCCCATGCCTTGTTTGACGGCTATGCAATGCGGGCTGGCGCGCGCAATGTTCAAGCCATTGTTGCTGACGCGCATCTGGTGCTGTTTGTCGAAACCCAGTTGGCGGGTGCGGTGGGAAGCGCTTCGGCGCGGGTGCTGGTGGCCTCAACGGTGGAAGAAGAAACCCTGACCCCCGATGATGTGCTGCGCATTCTCGACGAGACCTCGCAACTGCGCGCGCATTCGCGTGAACTTGAAGAAAAGACCGATTCGCTGGAGCGCGCCACCAGCGAGTTACGCGCCGCCAATGAGCAGCTCAAAAGTCTGGACCGCCTGAAAGACGACTTCATGTCCTCAGTGACCCATGAGCTGCGCACCCCGCTGACCTCGATTCGGGCGCTGGCCGAACTGATGCGCGACGACGATGACATGCCACTGGCGCAGCGCCAGCAGTTTGTGGGCATCGTGGTGGCGGAAACCGAGCGGCTCTCAAGGCTGGTGAATCAGGTGCTGGACATGGCCAAGATCGAGTCTGGCCACGCCCAATGGGATACCGAACAGGTCGATATGTGCGCGTTGGTGAATCAGGCGGTGACCACCATGGCCGAGATGTTCCGTGAGCGCCAGATTACCGTCACGGTGCACTTGTCGAAGCCGACCTATATGATGCTGGCAGACCCTGACCGGCTGGTGCAGGTGATGCTTAATCTGTTGTCCAATGCAGCCAAGTTTGTGCCGATACCCGGAGGTCGGGTTGACGTGAGCCTGCACTGTGACGATGCTGGGGTGACGGTGGTGGTGAAAGACAATGGACCCGGCATCACGCCAGAGCAGCAGGCACTGGTGTTTGAACGCTTTCGCCAGGGTGGCGAGGCCACCAACCGGCCACAGGGCACCGGGCTGGGATTGCCGATCAGCCGCCAGATTGTGGAGCACTTTGGTGGCCGGCTGTGGCTGGAATCGCAGCCGCCCCATGGGGCCAGCTTTTTGTTTTTCCTGCCGGTGACCCCATAGAATCATCTCGAATGACTATATTAAATTAAAAGATGGAGACAGACCATGAGCCAAAAAATACTGGTGGCAGACGACGAGCCCAATATCGTGATTTCACTGGAGTACCTGCTTAAACGCGAGGGCTACACGGTAACCATTGCCAGAGATGGCCAGGAGGCGCTGGATGCGATCACGCGGGAGCCGCCTGACCTGGTGCTGCTGGATGTGATGATGCCGAAAAAAACCGGCTTTGAAGTCTGCCAGGAGATGCGACTGAACGAGGCCCTGCAACACATCAAAATCCTGATGCTGACGGCCAAGGGGCGTGACACCGACGTGGCCAAGGGCCTGGCCCTGGGTGCCGATGCCTACATGACCAAACCCTTTGCCACGCGGGAACTGGTGCAAAAAGTGGCGCA
>JFJP01002308.1_pt1 | contig 11546 bp, 4 predicted proteins | sample 431651 | NCBI WGS metagenome assembly JFJP01 (sample SAMN02602958, study PRJNA72255) | Microbial mat metagenome, whole genome shotgun sequencing project. | biome: fresh water; feature: sink hole; material: water; isolation source: purple microbial (photo- and chemosynthetic) mats found in... | reverse complement strand
ACCGCCACCTCGATGGACGTGGGTTTCCGCATCGGGCCGCGGCTGAACGCCGCCGGTCGGATGGATGTGCCGGAAGACGCGCTGGCGACCTTGACGACGGATTGCCGCCGCCTCGCCCACGAGCTCGCGCAAAAGCTCGACGCTTATAACAAGGAGCGCCAAACCCACGAAGGCCTGATCCGGCGGGAAGCCGTGGAAATGCTCACGCGGGATTTCAACCCGGAGCGGGATCCGGTGATCGTGCTGGGTTCGCGGTCGTGGCATCACGGCGTGGTCGGCATCGTCGCCTCGCGGTTGATGCGCCAGTATCACAAGCCGACATTCGTGATCGCGATCGATGAGGACGGCGTCGGAAAAGGCTCGGGCCGGAGCATCGACGGGATTTCCCTGGTCGAGGCGATCCGCGCCTGTGAGCAGCACCTGATCGCCGGCGGTGGTCACGCGATGGCGGCCGGGCTCTCGATTCAAGAGGATCATCTGGACGATTTCCGCGCCGGATTCGCGGACTACGTTTTGAACAACAGCAGCCCGGAGCAACGCCTGCCCAAGCTGATGTACGACGCGGAAATCAGCTTCGATCAGCTTTCCTTGGAATTTCTCGCCAGCTACGACCTGCTGCAACCCTTCGGCAGTGGCAACCCGCAGCCCGTTTTCATTTCCCGCGAGGTCGGCTTGAGCCGGTCGCCGCTGCACATGAAGAACAACCATCTGCGCTTCATGCTGCGCCAGGGCTATCACGAGCAGGACGCCGTCTTCTTCGGCGGCGGCGAGTATCCGCTGCCGGACCCGCCGTGGGACATCGCGTTCACCATCGACCGGAATACCTTCCGCGGGCGGACGACACTGCAACTGATCATCCAGGACGTGCGGGCGGCGGCCACCGCCTAACCGGCGGCGTTCGGGAATTTGCTTTTCCAGCACCGCGATTCCCGTCATTCCAAGGGCATGAAAAACGCTGCCGACTTGGAGAAATTTCATCCCCAATATTGCGAGTTGCACGCCGAGCTGTTAGCGCGGCCGTTTCCGGTCGTCTCGGGACAGGTGATCGTGTCGCATCGTGCGATCCATTTCACTCCGGGCGAAGCGGCCTCGCACCAGTCTGCGGTTGAGGCCCTGGCCGAGGGGCCCGGCGTGGTGGCGACGCCGGAAGAGCATGGGTTCCAACTCCTGCGGCTGAATGGCGCGGAGGTGCGGATCGAGCGGCACGCGGAGTTCACCACTTTCACGGTGTTCGCGCCGCAGACGGGAGCGCCGTTTGCCGGGTCCGCCATGGATTTTCTGCCAGAGGGCTGGTTTGACGGAATTCCCGGCCGGATCCTGGCGGCGGTGGAAATCGCCAGCGAACTGGTGGCCGCCAGTGATGCCGGGACGACGAAGACCATGGAGCGCGTGCTGGAATACTTCGGTCAGGAACCGCTTGTCGGCGGCTGGGTGGTCGAGCGGGTCGCCTCGGTCTGGAGCCACTTCCGGCTCGACGATCGCGGCGCCACCCGGTTCCTGGTGCAGATCCACCGGCTCACCTCCGGCCGCTACGGGCGCCTGTTGCAACGGCTCGTGGAAATCGAAACCTATCGGATGGCCGCGATGCTGGGCCTGCCGCCGGCCCGCGGGCTTTTACCCCAGGTCGAGGAACTGGAGGCGCGGCACGTCGGCTTGGTGGAGCGCATCGGCACGCTGGCGGACGGAAATGAACGCGAGCTGCTAGGAGATCTGGGCGACCTGTCCATCGCCATCGCGCGCCTCCAAGCGGGTTACCGGTCCCGCTTCAGCCTGACGGAATCCTACGCCCGCATCCTCTCGGCGCGGGTGAAAGAACTGCGGGAGGAACAGGTGCCTGGCTATCAGACGCTCGGCGGGTTTTTCGACCGACGACTGGCCTCGGCCTGGCACACCTGCGAGCAGGCGGAGGCCGGGTTGGACGCGCTGGCCGGGCGGCTTCAATCGACGACAATCCTGCTGCGCACCCGGATGGACATGAATCTGCAAGGCCAGAAATTTCCGCTGCTCCCCAGCGTGGACCGCCAGGCCCCCGCGCAGTTGCGCCTCCGGCGGAATGTCGAGGGCCTGTCCGTGGTGATCCTGACCTCCTTTCTAGCAGGATTGATGAAGATCCTCCTGGATGCGACCCGGTCGCTCGGGTTGAATTTCAACTCATCGCTGGTGGTCGCCTTGTTGTTACCCCTGCTCGCTTACGCGGTCTGGAGAATCGTGCGGTCCGCCAGGCACGATCATATATCCAGGGATTGAATCACCTGAATCCGCCTAACCGACGTCACCGTGGCTGGATCAGCGCGGGGAGTTCCAGATCGAAACGCACGTCGTCGTTTTTCGGTGGCCAGTGGATGCCCACCCGGATCTTCGCACCGGGAATCAGCATCGCTGGCGGACTCAGCCAGATGACATTTTCATCAAAATTGGATCGACCTCCGTAATTACCGTAGCGTCTCCTGCCGCTGTAATTATCGAGAATTCCGCCCGATTCGCTACTACCCTCCGCGAAAATCAGACAGTGCCATTGTCCCAGCTTTCCGATCCGGTTTTCGAAGGGCTCAAACTGCTTGCTACCGGCCTCCCCGGATACATAGAGAGACAGTTCTTTCCAATCCTTCGGTACGTTGCCGTTCCATTCCGATCCAACCCGGTTGATCCGTCCCTCCGGCATCCTGGTGATGCCAAATTGCGCAGCGTCCGGAAGCGGCTTGAACTCCACACCCAGTCCGTCCGGACTCACCACCCCCTCGAGAACCGGGTATCCCGTGGTTGAATTGCGCGGACTGTTCAGCGTGCGAATCACAGTGAGATGCACCGTCATCCGGTTGGAAGATGCTGGCAGAAATGCGCCGTAAAGGGTCTTGTTTCGAATCCCACGCTGTTCGAATTTCACCACGTTTCCCCACTCATCCTCTACCGTCCCTCCATCGAAGGACAGGGGGCTGCCCCAGTGATTAACCACCTGCTTGCCACCAGATAGGAAATCCAGTTCCACCCGCGAGAACGGATGTTCGCCCAAGTTGGCGAACCGTTCCACCAATCGCGCGGTCATCGTGTAGTCCCCGCCGCTGTGGACTTGGGGAACCGACCTCGCTGCTCCTGGCAAGGGGGATTTGCGATAGTCCGGATTCACCAGAGAGAATTCCGCCACCTCTCCGTCCGCACGGATCGCCCGGCACTCCAGCGTGCGAAGGTGCCGCGGCCATGCCGAGAGTGCGGCGATGTAGCGACACGCCCCCTTTTGGTGATACTTGGATGGCCCAATGAAATTGATCCATCCGCTCTGTGGATCCCGATGCTGGATGAGCACGTATAGTCCATTGTTGACCATTTCAGCAACCAGGGCGGCCACGCTGTCATTCTTCGGTTGGAAGAAAAAGGGAGATGTTGGATTGTTGCCGCATTCTTCGTTGCGCGTCAGCGTCATTTCACTCCCGTTAATCTCCGTCATCCTAAATTCCATGAGCATTGCCGTTGGCGAATCGGACAGCATTCTGCAGCGGATGACTTTACCGTTTTCCGATTCGGTACTCACTTGCAGACCGCCAAAGGTTCCACCGCTAAAAGTTCGGACACTGCTTCCCTTGCCGCTGAAATACCTGAGTAAAGACCATTTTCGCGGGGCGACGTCCACCACTCGCTCACCCACGGATACTCCGAAGATCTCCAATTTTCCGCCGTCTTTGAAGGTCACTGTTTGCCGTGGCCCGTCCACTGTCGTATTCGGAGTTGTCAGCAGATCCAGCTTCAGCGCCAGCCCGATCATGCCCACGACCAGGACAATGCCTGCCGCTGCAATCAAGATCTTCCGCTTTAGCGGTTTCGCTTCATTCATGACCCACCATTGCAGGATCTATCCATCGGGCAAGCGATCTTCCATCAGGCGGGAGGCGCTTTCCAAATCAGCCGCACGGCGTCGAGGCGGACGCGGGCGTTCGCGATGACTGCGGCGAGTTCGGTTTCACGTTCTTCGAGCGCGGTGATCTCCTCCGGTTTGATGTGGTCATTCACCTCGGCGAGATCGCGCAAGCGGGCGATTTCCGCAGTCATCTCGGCGTGCATCAGGGCCAGTGCTTTTTCGATGACCGCGTGGCTTTTCGAGGTGCCGAGGGATCGCGTTTGTTCCAACATCGCTGGCAGGAATTTCCGCTTCACCGCCTCGTTTCTCATCAGACTGGCGGGATCGCCCTTGCGCAGAACCGGCTTCGCGAAAGCAGCGTTCTCCGTGTGATCCGCCCCCTTGTGATCGACCAGGATCCGCAGCGGTGTTTGTGGCAGGAACCGCTCGACGTGCAATCGCGCCGGGGCCACGCACTCGACGACGATCCACGATTCCAACAGAATGATCTTCTCCCCGCTCGAATCCCAGACGCCGAAGGTCGCGTTTCCCGCTTCCGAGCCGAGCATCAGATCGAGCGCGCCGCGCACCATCGGGTGGTCCCATGTTAGGAAGGCTTCCTGCTCCCGCTCCAGCGAGCGCCGACGGTCCAGCGTCACCGTCATGCCGTCCGGCGGCAGCGAGGGGAAGGCATCGGATTTCAAATTCCCCGGCAGCAGGAAATAGCGCCGCTTCCCGAGCTCCTCGATGTGCAGTCCGGAGAACTCGAACAAGCGCATCAGAAAGTCCTCGAAGCCCGCATCCTCATCCCACTCGCGGATTCTATCCACCAGCCACGCCGACCTTTCCGGCCGGTGCGAACTCCGTTCTAGCAGGCGGTCCTGCCCGCGGGCGAGCCGCTCTGAAATCCGCTTCCGGCAGGCGAGGGTTTTTTCAATGAGTTCCTCGATGCCCTCGCGCTCACCGATGGCCTCTTCCAGGTCGAACCGCAGCTCGCGCTGGATTTCCGCCGCGCCGGGAGGACTGGCGCGGAAGGCGTCGAGCCCTTCCTCCAGCCAGCGCATGCGGATTTCATCTTCGGTCCCCGGCAGATAGGGCACGTGCACCTGGATGGTTCCCTTCTGGCCGATCCGGTCGAGTCGCCCGATCCGTTGTTCCAGCAAGTCCACGTCCTCCGGCAGATCATAGAGCACCAGATGCCGGGCGAACTGGAAATTCCGCCCCTCACTGCCGATCTCGGAGCAGACGAGGATTTGGGCGCCATTCTTCTCCGCGAAAAACGCTGCGTTCCGGTCGCGCTGGAGCAGCGTGAGGTCTTCGTGAAACAACGCTCCGACGACGCCGGTCTCGGAGCGCAGGCTTTCCAACACCTCCTCCGCCAGCTCGCGGGTCTTGGTGATCACCAGGACTTTTTCCTCTCCCAACTCCTCTAGCAATCCGATCAACCATTTCACCTCGTCCTCCACCGCGACGATCCGTGGCTCGCGCAGTGGAAAGCCGCCGAGTTTGGTCCGTGTATTCCGGAACATCACGCGGCCGACGCCGAAGCCATCGAGCAAATCCGAAATCAACCGCTCCCGGGCATCCGGTTTTTCCGCGATGAGATCCGCCACCCGCTGTTCCAACCGGTGGCGTCCGGCGACGAATTTTTTCAACCTCTCATCCACTGCCGCGCCAGCCGCCAGGGACTCCACCACGTCGGCCACCTCTTCATAATGCAGCGTCTCCTCGCGATATTGTTGGAGATCGGCATATCGATCCGGATCGAGCAATTGCAGCCGCGCGAAATGTCCTTCCGGCCCGAGCTGCTGCGGTGTGGCAGTTAGCAACAGTAGCGCTTCCGTCGTTTCCGCCAGTCCACGCACCACCTCGTACGCCGGTCCGGCGGCTTCCGGCGACCACTCCAGGTGGTGCGCCTCATCCACTACCAGCACGTCCCATCCGGCCTCAAGCGCCTGGGCGGCCCGTATTTCGTTGTCTGCTAGAAAACCCACGGCCGCAAGCACCCACTGGCTGTCGAGAAACGGATTACATCCGGGATCGCCATACTCGATCGCCTCGCACCTTTCCTCGTCATACAAGCTGAAGGATAATTGAAACCGCCGCAGCAGCTCCACGAACCACTGGTGCACCAGCGGCTCCGGCACCAGAATCAGCACCCGCTCGGCACGGCCGGTCAGGATCAAACGGTGCAGAATCAAACACGCCTCGATGGTTTTTCCCAGTCCTACCTGATCCGCTAACAAAACCCGCGGCTGCGGGCGGTTCGCCACCTCGTCCGCGATGAACAGCTGGTGGGGGATCAAATCCATCCGCGCACCCGCCAGCCCGCGGACCGGTGAGCGCCGCATTTCCGTGCGACGGCGCAGCGCCTCGCCGCGCAGATCGAAGTCGCCGTGATCGTCGAGTTTTCCGCCGAACAGGCGTTCCTCCGGTTTGCTGAAGCTGATGGAGTCGGACAAATCGGATTCGAGCACCTGGCCGTCGTCGGTTTCATAAATCCGCAATCCGCGTTCCTCCCGCACCGCTTCCACCGTCATTTCCGCTCCCGAGTGGACCTTGATCCGGTCACCGGGCTGGAACCTCACCCGCCGCAGCGGTGCGGTGTCTGTGGCGTAGATCCGCGTTTCGCCGGCGGCCGGAAAGTCGATTTCCACCCGCCCGTCGCCGCTTTTCCGGATGATGCCGAGGCCCAGTTCCGGCTCGCCGTCGCTCACCCAGCGCTGCCCGCGCGTCCATGTGTTTCCTGATCCGGCTTGTTCCGACATTTCGCCGGAGCGAACCCGGTCCCGTCCGGAAAGGAAAGCGCGGACTCCGGAATTTCCTCACCTCCACCGGTGAGTTCCAGCCTTGCGCGACCGCCCGGCGACCGTTAAACGTCCGCCCGCATGGCCACGATCAACTCCAATTTCCTCAAACTCAAAGCCGGTTACCTGTTCCCTGAAATCGCCCGCCGGGTGCGCGTTTACACCGAACAAAACCCCGACAAAGCCGCCCGCATCATCCGTTGCGGCATCGGCGACGTGACCGAGGCGCTGCCGCCCGCCGTGGTGAAAGCGATGCACGAAGGCGTCGATGAAATGGCCAGCCGCGAGACGTTCAAGGGCTACGGTCCGGAGCAGGGATACGAGTTTCTGCGCCAGGCGATCGTGGACAACCAGTTCGCCAATCTCGGCATTTCCGCTGACGAGGTTTTCATCTCGGACGGCTCGAAGTGCGACACCGGCAACATCCTCGACATCTTCGGCAAGGGCAACGTCATCGCCATCACCGATCCCGTCTATCCGGTTTACGTCGATACCAACGTGATGGCCGGCAACACCGGTGACGCCGATGAAAAAGGCGCCTACGCCGGCCTGCTCTATCTTCCCTGCAATGCGGCTAACAAATTCGTCGCCGATGTCCCCGCCGAAAAAGCCGATCTCATCTATCTCTGCTTCCCGAACAACCCGACCGGAGCCGTCGCCACCCGCGCGCAGCTCGAAGCCTGGGTGAAATACGCCAAGGCCAACGACGCGATCATCCTTTTCGACGCCGCTTACGAGGCCTTCATCCAGAACCCGGAAATCCCGCGCTCCATCTTCGAAATCGATGGCGCGCGCGATTGCGCCATCGAGTTCCGCAGCTTTTCGAAAAACGGCGGATTCACCGGCGTCCGCTGCGCCTACATTGTCATCCCGAAAACCGTTAGTGGTAAGTCGGACACTGGCGAGCGCATCCCGCTCCATCAGCTTTGGAGCCGCCGCCACAGCACCAAGTTCAACGGTGCCAGCTATCCCGTCCAGAAAGCCGCCGCCGCCGTGTTTTCCCCCGAAGGAAAACAACAAGTCAGCGCGCTCATCGAGCACTACATGGGCAACGCCAAGCTCCTCCGCGAAGCGGCCGCTGCTGCCGGGCTCCCGGTCTTCGGCGGTGAAAACGCGCCTTACGTCTGGGTCGGCTGCCCGGCTGGACTGAGCTCGTGGGACATGTTCGACAAAATGTTAGGCGAGGCCCAGGTCGTCATCACCCCCGGCTCCGGCTTCGGTTCGGCGGGCGAGGGTTATTTCCGGATCTCCGCGTTCAACTCGCGTGCGAACGTGGAGGAAGTCTGCCGCAGACTGAAAGCGCTGGTGGCTTGAGGCTCGCCCCTCATTGGCGGTTGAATGGCTTTGATTTTTCAAAAGACGGAAGTTATTGGCAGGCCCACCATATGCACGATTGCCATGTGTGAGAAAATAATTGAAAGGATTAGGCTTCAGCCAGCGCTCCGGTTAGCACTATCTCCCGTTTTCACAAATCATCATGCGCGCCAGCACAACCGTAGAGCTTTTTGCAGCTCGGGCGCGCCCGTGAGGTTTTCAATGGTGGTGAGCTCGCCTCGTGGTGGGTATCGAGCGCTTCGTCGTTCATCCCGCACGTTCGGGCAGGACGCGGGCCCGTTATTTAATCGGGTGTTCCTTGAGCAATTCCTCGGCGATGTAGAAGCTTTGGCGGCCGGCGGTGGCCGCGCGGATGGCGCTGACCTGGGCTGGCTGGACGGCGGAGGACTTGTTGCCGAAGCTGTTGCGCACGTAGGTGAGCACGGCGGCGACTTCGTCATCCTTGAGCATGCCACCGAAGGGGGTCATCGGCACCAGGCCGTTGTATTTTTTTCCGTTCACTTCGAAGGGACCCATCAGGCCGTGCAGGGTGAGCTTGATCAAGCGGTCCGGATCACCGGCCACCCACGAGCTGTTAGCCAGGGGCGGGAAAGCCGGATCGATGCCCTTGCCGTCCGGCTGATGGCAGGTCGCGCAGTGGGCGTCACGGAAATAGATTTCATGACCGGCGAGGTATTGCTGTTTTTCCGGGGCGGTCAGGTGGGCGGGAACCGGCGGGGCGGGATGTTCGTCCACCACCGTGTCCTGGACTCCATCCAAGCGAGATTTGGCGGTGGCGGCGGCTCCCTTGCTCCATTCGTCGAGCGGCTGGGCGGCGGCGATGGCGACGACTTTTTTACCCGCCGGGTTGTTTAGCCAGGAAGCGGCGATGATGGCTTCGAGGCGGACGCGGCCGTGGGGATCGGCGGCTGCTTTTTCGAGCAGCGCGGCATGACCGGCGACGCGGTGGGTGTTGTATCGAAGCACCCGCACAGCGGCGGCGCGGACGTGGTAGTCCTGAGCTTCGAGGAGCTTGCCAAGGAGGGGTTCGTCCACTTGATTCAGTCCCCAAGTGGTCCACAAGGCTTCCAGCAGGTGGTGCTCGTGGCGCGGCGACTTGGGGTCAAGTTTGGCAACCCATTCCTTGAGGGCGGGCAGCACTTCGGCGGCGGGATGGGCGCGGAGTTCCCGGCGGCTGCGGTAGCGGGTGCGGTATTCGGGAAGTTTGAGGTTTTCCAACAAGGTGGCGGCCGGAGCCTTTTCGACCTGCGCCGGCTTGACGAGCGGCCGCGCCGGACAGGTGATCCGATAGACCCTGCCGTGGACGTGGTCGCGGAGCGGGTCGCGCGCGTTGTGCTGCATGTGGCCGATGAGCACGTTGTGCCAGTCGATGACATAGAGCGAGCCGTCAGGCGCGAACTCGAGGTCCACCGGGCGGAAATTCCCATCCGACGACTTCAGCAGGTCCTGGCGGAATGCGGTTTTGTAACCGGTGCCGTCATCGACGATGGAGTGTTGTTTGATGCCGAGGAATCCGATGGTGTTGCAGAGCAGCATGTCGCCCTGGACTTCATCCGGGAAATGGCGGGAGGAGACGAATTCGAGGCCCGAGGTGGGACGCACGGCGTTGCCCTTGGGAGCGAGGTCGGGCGAAGACGGGCTTTGGCTGCCGTAGGTGGGCCTGGAGGAGGCGGGAAGCATCCAGTTGATGCTGGTGCCCGAGGTGTGAAGGAAAAAGTCCTGACCCCAGTCGTCGAAGGCGATGCCCCAAGGGTTCGGGATGCTGAGTTGGGCGGTGCGCTCGAGCTGGCTGCGCTGCGGATTGTAGCGGAAGAAGCCGCCGTTCATCGCCCGCACGGGACCGTAGGCGGTTTCCACATTCGAGTGGAGGAACACGCCTTCTCCCATCAGAAATGCGCCGGATGGATCGGCACAGAAGGCGCTGATGGCGTGGTGCGTGTCGTGCGTGTCGAAGCCACCTAACACGATTTCCCGGACGTCGGCGCGATCATCGCCATCCGTGTCGCGGAGCAGGATGAGATTCGGCTCTTGGGCGACATAAATGCCTTCCGGCGCGAATTCAAAGCCGATGGGCAGGTGGAGCTTGTCGGCGAAAACGATTTCCTTGTCGGCGCGGCCGTCGTTATTGGTGTCCTCGTAAATGAGGATCTTGTCGTTAGGGAGCGCGTCGCCGGGGCGGTAGGCGGGGTAGGTGGGCATGGTGGCCACCCATAGGCGGCCGCGGTTGTCGAAGGAAAGCTGCATCGGGTTGGCGAGGTTGGGGAATTCTTTTTCCGAGGCGAACAGCTTGACCTTGTAACCTTCCGGGACGGTGAGGGTCTTCTCGGCTTGCTCTCCGTAAAGGTATTCCGGGTTGCCGTTCTTGCTGCTGGGCTTGTAATTGGTCGCCACCGGTGGCAGCGGGTGGGTCTTTGAATCATCGACGCTGAGGTTGGTGGTTTTGCCGGCGGCCACGGCGTGGATGAGCTTGTCGCGCAGGCCCTGCATTTCCCGGGTTTTCTGGACTTCGTCCGGGTAGTTCTGCGGGCCGAACGGGTTGTAGCGCCCGCCGTGGGAATGAACGCCGTTGAGGATGCCGTAGTCGTTCTGCCAGAACCAGTTTTTCTGTTTGACCGCAGCGAGCACCTTGGCGGGATCCGCTTTGGTGCCCACCGGTTGGGAACCGTAAACGCCGTCGGCCAGAATGCCGGCAAGCTGCTGATAGCCCGCCTCGGTGGGAATGAAGCCACGGGTGGTGAAGGGATCCTTGGCCTTGCCGTAAATTTTCTGCGTGGGGGTGAAGAGATCGACGAAAGTGAGTGAGTGCTTTTTCGCCACGCGGCCCATGGCGGCGGTGTAAAGCTTCAGGTTTGCGTTTTCAGCCGCGCCATCCGGGAGGTCGCGGGTTTTGGATTGGTCTTCGTAGGCGATGGGGGAAACGAGCACCAGTCGCGGCGCGGCGGTCCCGTTGTAGGCCTTGCCGAGAGTATGGACGACGAAGGCGTCGAGCTCCGCCTCGTAGTTGGCGACGCCTTTGGGCCCTTCGAAGGATTCGCTGTAGCCGAAGAAGGCGACGATGGTGTCCGCTTTCAAATGGGTGAGCCATTGATCGGGCGTGGAAAAGAATCCCTTGCCACTGTGGCGGGACTTGTCCGGGTGGAATTTTTCGGCACCGGGAAACGCCCACTGCGAACTGCGGGCGGGGTGGGGCCGGAAGCCCGGAGTGTCACCCGGGCGGCCCATGTTGCGGATGATCAGCTGCTTGTCGGGATTGCGGAGATAGAACTCGGTCTCTAGCCGGCTGTAGTAGAGATCCCTTTCGGCAAGGCCGTTGCCGATGAAGACGACTCTCTCGCCGGGCGCTGGCGGGGCAACGGCCTGGGGACGCGCTACGGCTGCGGGGCCTGGCTCGTCGCTTGGGGCGTGTCGCTGGGGATCATCTTTTTTTTTTGCCGGTTCCGGGGCGGCGGCGTCCGCCTTTTTCCCGGGGAGCCCGGTGGCGGGGCTCTTTCCAAGCACGTAATCGTCGGGCTTGAGATTGCGGGTCTTGTAATAATCCTTTTCGCCAATCGCGCTGTAGTTGGTCGGTTGGAATG
>JFJP01040664.1_pt1 | contig 11547 bp, 12 predicted proteins | sample 431651 | NCBI WGS metagenome assembly JFJP01 (sample SAMN02602958, study PRJNA72255) | Microbial mat metagenome, whole genome shotgun sequencing project. | biome: fresh water; feature: sink hole; material: water; isolation source: purple microbial (photo- and chemosynthetic) mats found in... | reverse complement strand
ATTATGCTTTAAAAATCAAATATCTTGAGAGAATTATAGTCTATACCTCATTAACGAAATATGCATTTTGGGGCAAGCGATACAAAGCGATTAAAGAAAAAATAAATTAAATCAGCAGCAAAAAAATCAAAGTGAATAACACCGACACTTTTATCCATTTGGTATATAGAAAAAAGCGATCATTTGACAACCAAGAGGTGAAACTTCCTGCTAATAAAGCAACTGAAGAAAAAACAATAATGGCCTGAATCATAAAAATCAATCCCAACACCATCATTTGAAGTGCTTTCGGATAGCCTATAGGACTAACAAATTGTGGTAAAAAAGCTATAAAAAAAAGGGATACTTTAGGATTTAAAACATTCATTAAGAAACCGGTTCTAATATCCCTTTTCCAATTTTGTGTTATATTAGAATGTTGATTTGTATAATCCAATTTTGCTTTTTCCTTGATAGCCATAATAGCTAAATACAACAAATAAGCCGCACCGGTATATTTAAGAATAGTGAATGCCAAAGCCGACTGTGTAATAATAAGAGTAACACCCGTAGCAGCTAAAAATGTGTGTACAACTACGCCCAAAACCAAACCGATGGCGATAGATATTCCAGCTCTAGCACCATTGGTTATACTCTGAGAAATAACAAATAAAATATCGGGACCCGGCATCAGTGTTAGTAATACAGAAGCCACAATAAAAAGGAGGGACTATGCATAATCCCTCCTCAAATGAATAACTAGATTTTTTTTGCTATATAAAAAACATAACCATAATAATCTTTATACTTATGGTATAATGCTGCTTCATGTCGTTGGTTTTCGACTAAATCAATTGCCATTTTATTTCCTTTGTATTTATTAAGGAAATCATCCTGAATTTTAACTTGAGGTAAGTAAAAATTTTCAGTCCAGCAAATCTCAGGCAAAATGAAAGAAGCGACGGGAATATAGCCGGCCTTTTGAATTTGAGCCATTTTATTAGGAATGGTATCGATTTCAGGATAGGCGTCAGTCCAAAATGTATTGATTTCGTCGGGTCTATTTTCAGTAAACCACGAAACTTCTGATACTGCAATATGCGCGCCCTTCTTTAGATACTTACGCCAACTATTAATTCCATTCTCAAAACCAATATTATAAATAGCTCCTTCAGACCAGAATAAATCTATTTCGTTTTCTAAAAATGTCAATTCACCCATTGAGCCAACATTTCCCTTTACCCTATGGCTGAGATTTCTTAAAGCCACATTTTGGTTAAAGATTTCGATAAATTTTGGAAATATGTCAATCCCCAGGATATCGCCCTTAGCATGATTGGCCAAAGTAATAGTTTGACCACCGGTACCACAACCTAAATCAACTATTTTAGATGCGTTAGTAAGACCCTCTACAAAACTTAAAGCTTTAATTGTAACATCGTTGCTCCCTGGACCCTGACGTTCCATAGCAGCGTAATAATCGCAAATAACTTCAAAATCGAATTCGTGTATATTTTTAACTTCTGAACTCATGATGTTTATAATTTTAAAATAAATAAATAGAATAATTAAAGCGATGCAATTAGCATCGTTAATAAACAATCCTTCTGTTTGATAGAACTCAACAGAAGTTTAAAGTACAATATCCGAAATAATTATAAACATCCAAAAATATTAGATGCAGCAAATGTAGAAAGAAATAAAAAAAAATCCAATAAAAAAATACATTTCTTAAAATTATATTTACTTTGCATCAATAATTGAATTAAACAGCATGACTAAAACTTATCAAATTGTTGTTAAAGGAAAAGTTCAGGGAGTGGGATTTCGTCAATCTACTATGTTTAAAGCAATAGCATTAGGATTAACAGGCTTTGTTAAAAACCAGAATGACGGAAGTGTTTTGATTGTTGCAACTGGAGAAATAAAAGCCTTGAATGAATTTAAAGAATGGTGCAAAAAGGGTCCCCGATATGCATCTGTGGAAGATATTATCATAGAAGAAACCTTAGATAAAGGATTTTTAAACTTTAATATTCAATAGTATAATTAAATTTGTTATACCGCATTGGAAAAGGAATATAGCCACTTGCATTCCATTGAAATAATTACTATATTTGAGGAAACAAAAACAATTGAAATGACTGGGAATGAACCAAAAATCGATATTGATAAAATTGTAAAGCACTGGATAGAAACTTCAGATAGTGATTTCCAGACAATGTTAGATTTGTATAAATCAAAGTCGTATGGATGGTCTTTATTTTTAGGTCATATTTCAACTGAGAAGCTTTTAAAAGCACTTTATTTGAAAAAGCTTAATGATCATCCACCGCGTACCCATAATTTGTATAGATTGTGTGAATTAATTCAAATAGATTTATCTGACGAGTATGCAGATTGGTTAGATGAAATTACTTCATTTAATTTGAACGCAAGATATGATGATTATAAAAAAGAATTTTATAGATTATGTACACCAGATTTTACAAAAAGCTGGATTGACAAAATTTCAACTATACGAACATGGATAAAACAAATGCTATAGAAATTGCGACAAAATATGCTGAAGCAGTAAAAACAAAATATGATTTTGTAAGAATAATACTTTTTGGTTCTTTCGCAAAAGGTAATAGCAATGTAGATAGCGATATAGATATAGCAGTAATATTGAAAGATTATAATAATATAATCGAAACTCAATTGGAATTAATGAAATTGAGAAGAAAAATAGACAGCAGAATTGAACCTCATCCATTTAGAGTAGAAGATTTTCACATTAACAATCCGATTGTTTGTGAGATTATCAAGTACGGAAAGGATATAAATCTCAACGTAGCCTAATAACGGGGTTTTTGAGCAGTATCACTGCATCAAGCGCATATAAAAACAAAACTAACGATAATGCTTCTTATTACCTGGTTTTGAATTCTTGCTGGCAGGTTTATTTCTGGAATATGATTTATTATTAGTAGTATTTGAATTATTTGTCTTGCTATTATTAGGGGAATTAGGCTTTGTTTTAGGTTTAGGTTTGTTAGGGCTAATTGGCTGCGCTGATTTGGGCTTCGCTTCGGAAGTTGATTTTTCGATGGTTTTTAAGAGTGTAGCAAGTTCATCATCTTGGAGTTGACGCCAATCGCCAACAGGCAGCCCTTTGAGAGTTATATTCATGATGCGCACCCGTTCTAATTTTTGCACTTCATAATTAAAAAACTCGCACATCCTGCGAATTTGTCTGTTCAAGCCTTGAGTTAAAATAATTCTAAAAATATAAGGCGTTTCTTTTCTAACCAAACATTTACGAGTGGTAATGCCCATCATGGTAACACCCTTCGACATTCCTTCAATAAACTGATCGGTAATGGGTTTATCAACAGTAACCACATATTCCTTTTCATGATTATTTCCGGCCCGCAATATTTTATTTACTATATCGCCGTTATTGGTAAGCAGAATGAGGCCTTGTGAATCTTTGTCTAAGCGACCAATGGGAAAAACTCTATCAGAATGATTTACGAAATCAATTATATTTCCTTTTGTTGTTGTTTCGGTGGTACTGGTAATACCAACAGGTTTATTCAATGCAATTAGAATAAAGCTTTTTTCTTGAATTTGCTCAAGTAAATTTCCGTTCAACAAAACTTTATCGCCAGGCTTAACCTGATCGCCCAATTTTCCCTTTTTTCCATTGAGCATTACATTTCCATTCTCAATAAACTTATCGGCTTCGCGTCTGGAACAATAAGCTTTTTCGCTAATATATTTATTAAGTCGAACTGAAGATAAATCACTCATTTTTTTTCAAAAGTTTGAATTAATACACTCTTTCCCTCTTCCCTTTCACCTCTTCCCTATTACCTCTTCCCTTTCACCTTCTGCCCTCTAGTAATAGGTTTTTTATACTTTTCTTTTCTTTCTCTGATATACCGTTTTTCTAATTTTATCTTACTATTTTTTGCTGAACGTTTATGAAATGCCGCACCCCTATCCTTATCTACAGGAGGAGTGGTAGGAGTTTTCATTATTATTACCGGTTTTTCATCTTCGGTGAGTACATCAGAAAGGATGAGATTTTCAGGAAGTTCTTTAACCGGAATTGACATTTTCATTAGCGATTCAATTTCTTTTAAATACTTTAGATCTGCACTTGTGATAAAAGCTATTGCTTCGCCGTTTTTGTCAGCACGCCCCGTTCTACCTATGCGGTGAATATAATTTTCAGGAGTAGATGGTAAGTCAAAATTTATAACATGTGAAACTTCAGCCACATCTAATCCGCGGGCGATAATATCAGTTGCAATTAAATATTTGCACTCTCCGGAACGAAATTGTTTTACTGTATTAAATCGGGTACTTTGCGCCTTATTAGAATGGATAACACCAAAACCTTTTGGAATGCGCTTTTCCAATTCTTCGAATAATTGATTCGCTAATGCCTTTGTTGCAGAAAATATTAAAACTTTAGACATTTCTTTATTTTCTTTAATCAATAACTCCAGTAAATTTACCTTAGTATTAAAATTAGGTACCCTATATGATTCTTGTTTAATATTTTCTAACGGTGTTCCGGTTGGTGAAGCTTCAACACGAGCAGGAGCAGCAAAATAAGTATCCATAATTTGCTCTACTTCGGGAGTAATGGTAGCCGAAAACATTAAATTTTGTCTTTTCTCTGGTAATAAATCAAATATGCTTAACAATTGATGGCGAAAACCCAAATTAAGCATTTCATCCACTTCATCAATTACCAATTTTTTAACAGCTTTAAGTTTCAGTGTTCCGTGTAATACTAAATCTAATAAGCGACCGGGAGTTGCAACAATTACATCTAGTCCATCGCGCACCAAAGCGGTATGCCTTGCCATTTTTACTCCACCATATACCCCACCAATACGAATATTAAAATATTTCGATAATTTTTCTAGTTCCTCTAACACTTGCACAACTAATTCGCGAGTAGGCACCAGAATTAACACCTGAGGCGATTTTTCTTTTGAAAACTTTATTTGCCGCAAGCAAGGTAGTAAATAAGCGATTGTTTTTCCAGTTCCCGTTTGGGCTATACCTACAACATCTCTTCCCGACATAGCAACAGGAAGTACTTTCTGCTGAATGCTTGTAGGGGTATTAAATCCGAGATCAACTAATGCATTTAATAGAGGAGTTGTTAAATTTAAATCTGAAAAATTCATTTCTTTGTATTTAATTTTGATTAAATGCAGCTAACCCGCACCTTTTTTTGTTTAAGTTTGGAATTATCGAGTAATTGAACCACTTGTTTTGCAACAGATGCTTGTACAGCCACAAAAGCGCAGTCCTGCTTAATTTCAATAACACCCAGTTGATCATTATTAAGTTTGCCTTGCTTGAAAAATAAACCCGCAATATCACCTTTTGATATTTTATCTTTTCGTCCCCCTGATATGTAAATGGTCTCCCATAGTGATACAAGAGCTACATCAGTTTTTTTTATTTCTTCGATTGCAGCACCCTGAATAAAATCAGGTAAATATTCGTGCTTCCACTTTAAAACATAAGCAGTACCATCGGCATTCATTCGGGCTGTTCGGCCATTTCTATGAATAAATTCTTGCTCACGATGTGGAAGTTGGTAATGAATGATGTATTTTAATTCAGGAATGTCGAGACCTCTTGCAGCCAAATCAGTAGCAATCAATACATGGTAGGTGCCATTTCTAAATTTAATAAGGGCTCTTTCTCTGTCTTTTTGCTCCATTCCGCCATAAAAACAAGCATGTTTGATATTATGATCAAACAAATACTCACTTACTAACTGGATGCTATCTTTAAAATTACAGAATATAATTCCGGAATGATTTCCAATACATCTCAATAAATCAACCAGCGTTTCTAATTTTTCTCTAGTGGAAGCTATAACAGTTTTTACCTCTAAATTAGGTAAGCTATCGCTTAAAAAATTAACAGTAACAGGTTTTTCTAGTTTTATAAAATCTGGGTACTCGATCAATTGAGTAGCAGAAGTTAAAATTCGTTTTTCAATATTGGGGAGGGCTTCTGCAATTTCGCGCATTTCTTCTTCAAATCCAACTTCTAATGATTTATCAAACTCATCCAGTACTAATGTTTTGATATTTTTAGTAGTAAAAATCTCCTTTCTTAAATGATCGGCAATTCGTCCGGGAGTACCAATAAGGATAGCAGGTCGGTGCTTTAATTCTATTCTATCCTTTGAAAAAGCCCTACCTCCGTATACGGCATTTGTTTTAAAGCCTGCACCTAAATCTCTAATAACTTGTTCAATTTGAATGGCTAATTCTCGAGAAGGAACCAATATAAGAACCTGAACTTCTTCGCAATTTTCGTTAAGTGCAGCAATAATAGGCAATAAAAAAGCCAATGTTTTACCTGTTCCGGTAGGTGACAATAAAATGATATCGGCACTACTCTGTATTGCAATTTGGGCTTCCTCTTGCATTGGATTAAGATGCTGAATACCCAATTTACTTAATATGCTCTGTTGATTTTTTACTATATCTGACATCCTGCAAAGATACAGTAAAAATTGATAACCTCCACAACAAGCTTATAAGCTGCTATGAATAGGATAAAACGTAAAGCTATCTTAACTTCATGAGGAAAAAAGAAAATTTCAAAGCATTTGATTTTGCCTTCTGTTCATTGGTTGAAGATCCAGCATGCCCACCTTCAGTATTTTCATAGTAATAGCTTTTATAACCTAAATCATTCATTTTAGCAAGCATTTTTCGTGCATGCCCCGGATGCACTCGATCATCGCGGGTGGAGGTAATAAAAAAAAGTTCAGGATACAACATACCCTTTTTCAGATTATGGTAAGGCGAATATTTTTTGATGTACTCCCACTCTTCCGGTATATCGGGGTTACCATATTCCGCCATCCAGCTAGCACCTGCCAATAGCTTATTATAACGTTGCATATCTAATAATGGAACTTCGCAAACAACAGCTTTATATAAATCAGGTCGCTGTGTAAAAGCTACACCCACCAACAAACCGCCATTACTCCCGCCCATTATTCCTAAATGCTGAGGAGATGTTATTTTTTTTGAAATCAAATCTTCAGAAACGGCAAAAAAGTCATCAAATACGTTTTGTCGTTTTTCTTTTAATCCAGCTTGATGCCATTTAGGGCCATACTCCCCTCCTCCCCTAATATTGGCTAATACGAAAACACCTCCCTTATCTAACCAAGCTTCTCCTAATAATCCGAGATAAAAAGGCGTTCTTGATATTTCAAATCCACCATAAGCATTTAATAAGCATGGATTACTACTGTTATAAGCAATCCTTTTTGAATGGATTATAAAATAAGGAACTAAAGTACCATCTTTTGATTTCGCTTTATATTGATTTACTTCGTATTTACTAGCATCAAAATATTCTGGTAATGAGCTGATTTTTTTTGATGTATTATTACTTGCATTGGCAAAATATAATGTTGTAGGCTTCAAAAAACTTTCGAATTGAAAAAAAAATTGATCAGAAAATTCATCAGCAGAAATTCTAACAATAGCACCAAATTCAGGAGTATAAACCTTTTGCTGAACCCACTTTTCATTAATAAAAGTGAAGCTATACAAATGATCGATAACATTAGTTAATACTCTAACTAATAAATAATTCCTAGTATTTGTAACAGATTCTGATATGCTAGTAAATTCATTAGGTTCAATTATAACAGATACAATTCTATTTCCTATTAATAATTCAGAAATAGTTAAACTAATTAACGATCCTGATTTATAGATAGAATTATTTAATTCCCAATCAGACTTTAAATGAATGATTAATTGATTCTTCTGTAATCCAACAATACTACAATCTATAGGAATATCAAGTTCTATAGGCCTACTACCACTCCATATATAATATTTAGAAGTATAAAAAGTTAATGATCTTTCAATAGCAATATACGAAGTCATTTCATCATGCAATACAAAACCTACAGATCGAACATCATCAACAGAACCTTCAAAAATCAATTGAGCATCTTGAAGCAAAGTGCCTCTATTCCATAATTTCACCTGCCGTGGATAGCCAGATTTAGTCATGGTTCCTTCACCAAAATTGGAAGAAACAATGATTGTATTTTCATTCACATAAGCTGAATTACCCTTTGATTCATCAATAAAAAATCCATTACTAATAAACTGTTTTTTATCACCATCAAATTCTTTTGTAATTACAGCATCGCCACCACCATTAGAAAGTTGAACTAAAAATTTATTATAGGTAGGATACAATCCCGAAGCGCCCTTCAAAACCCATTTAACATTATCCTGTAAAGAAAGGGCATCGATATCAAGTAGGGTTTCCCATTGGGGATTTCCATTTGTATAATCATTTAATCTACATCTTCTCCATAATCCTCTTACATGCTGATTATCTTTCCATAAATTATAAACAAAACTATCAATAATTGTAGGCTCTGCAATTTTTTCAGGGGAATTCGCGATTTCTAAACTCTTATTATAAATAGATTGATAATTATTCTCCTTGCTTAAAACAGAAAAAGTAGCGGTGTTTTGTTCCCTCACAAAATCCAATGCTTTTATCCCATTCACTTCTTCGAGCCATTGATAATTATCTTCTTGATTCATAGCTGATTGATTAATTATAATAATTAAAAATAGTATTAAATAAAATTTCTGCATCATTCTAAAAATTTAAAAAAATAAAACATCTTAGTGAAAAAAATCAATTCAGATCATATATATCAATAAGATAAGCATAATAAAAATTGACAAAATTTAAATTTATAAACCTTATAAAGCATGCATAACAACAAAAATACAAAAAATGTTTAACAATACAATTTAATGACAGAAAATTAAAAATAAACTCCGGCAGAAAATGTACCAATCCAATAAGTGAAATATGCAATTCTTCGCTATAACTCTGTAAATCAAACTAAGCAACTTTAGCTCATCTTTGCAGAAATAACATTTACTAATATTAAAATCATATGAATTCAAAGCTTTACACACTAATTCTTTATATTTTGGTTGCAGGTATTGTGTTTACCTCATGCGTTTCGAGTAAAAAATATGCCGCATCGCAAGCTAAGGTAAATAAACTACAAAAAGATAGCGCTAATACATTGGAGCAACTAAACTATTGCTACACTAATATAGGCAATATTTCGTCAGAGAAATTGAATCTGCAAACTAAATACGATTCGATACAAAATGAAATGATAATGTTCATTAAATCTTCGAACCTCACTATTAACGATCAGGCAATGCGAATAAAAGGATTAAACAGTCTGGTTTTCGCACAAAAAGAAATGTTAAGCAAACTAATAAACTCACTAGATGATGCTCTAACACATTATGATGCTGCTGACTTAAGTGTGTATACAAAAGACGGGCAAGTTTACGTTTCGCTCGAGGAAAAATTACTATTCAAACCGGGAAGCGATGTTGTAGACGTAAAAGGTAAGGAAGCACTAAAAATACTTGCAGGTGTGTTAAATACCAGCAATGATATAACCGTTATGATAGAAGGTCATACCGACGATATTGCCATAAGTACTTATAAGTATAAAGATAATTGGGACTTAAGCACCGCTAGAGCTACTTCAATTGTACGGATATTAACAAATGAATTTGGTTTTGATCCGTCCCGAATTACAGCATCAGGCAGGGGTAAATTTCAACCCATTAAAATTAACGATACATTAGAAGGTAGGGCAGCAAATCGCCGCACTGAAATTATTCTAACCCCTAATTTAGAAGATCTTTTTAGAGTAATATACCAATAGGATTGAAAAATAGTAATTTTAAATAAACAAATACATTTATTATGAAAAAATTTGGATTCACTTTTATGCTAGCAGTTTGCTGTTATTTATTCAGCAGTGCACAAAATTATAATACTGGAGTTGGTCTTCGTGGCGGTTTTGCCAATGGTTTAACCATTAAGCATTTTGTTTCGGATAGAACTGCTTTTGAAGGAATAATTTCGAGTCGTTGGCGAGGCTTAGAATTAACAGGTTTGTACGAAGTTCATGGCCGTGCATTTTCAACCGAACAAATGAAATGGTACATTGGTTTTGGTGGGCACATTGGATTCTGGAACGGAGATTACACAAGGAAATATTGGGGCGATACTGGTAATTCATATACTGTGGTTGGTATTGATGGAATACTTGGACTTGAGTATAGTTTTTTGGAAGTTCCAATAAACATAGGAATTGACTGGAAACCCGCATATAACTTTTTTGGTTATTCAGGCTTTTGGGCTGATGGGGGTGCAATTTCGATACGTTATATTTTTTAAAGTATAACAGAAAAAAAATTGCTTACAATGAATAATAAAAATAATTCATTCATCATTTATTAAAAAACATTAACATGAAACTTAAAACAATTATTACTATTTTAGCCTTTATGCTACCAATAGTATTCTTGGCAAGCTGTAAAGATATCGAAGATGAAGAAGATAACACATTAAAACCTATTATAACAGCAAAAAGAATACTTAGTGGCGGAGCATTAGCGAAAAATATTTTTTGGCAAGTAGCAGGTCAAGTAAATTTAGGAATAAATACTCATTTTGAAGGAATAATTTTATCCAAAACAGGTATTACCTTTCAAACTGGAGCTTCATTAAATGGTCGTGCACTAGCACAAACAGCAGTTGTTCTTGATGACAACGTAGTTATACAACCATAGAACTTAAAAGAGGTTGAGTAAAAAGCGTTTTAGACTTTTTACACAGCCCTTTAAATTTTTTAAATCAAATTAACAAGAAAATAAAAAGATCTCAGCTTTTTAATAATTGCACTTAATACTATATTTCTGTACAATATAATCTTAATTAAATGACCTATATAGATTATTATAAAATATTAGGAATAGAAAAAACAGCAACGCCATCAGACATTAAAAGTGCTTATCGAAAATTGGCAAGGAAGTATCATCCCGATTTGAATCCAAATGACAAAAATGCAAAAGCAAATTTTCAAAGCATTAATGAAGCCAATTCAGTATTGAGCGACCCCGCAAATCGCAAAAAATATGATGAACAAGGCAGAGACTGGCAGCATGCTAGCAATTTTGAAAATAAAAAACAATATCAAGAATCCAATTCAAATTATAGTGATCAAGAATTCTCCGATTTTTTTGAATCCATGTTTGGAGGAGCTGCAAATGCAAATAGAAGCAACAAGGTTCGATTCAGAGGAGAAGATTACCATGCTGAATTACATCTCAACTTGATAGACACCTACAAAAGTCATCAACAAACATTAAAAGTTAAAGGTGAAAATATTAGAATTACTATTCCAGCAGGTATTGAAAATGGCCAAACAATAAAAATATACGGACATGGCGGACAAGGTGTAAAAGGAGGGCCTAATGGGGATTTATACATTACATTCTCCATTATTGATCATCCAGTTTTTAAACGATTAGGGAATAATATTTATGCAAACGTTGAACTAAACCTATTTACTGCAGTATTAGGTGGAGAGTTTACTATGGAAACCCTAGATGGAAAAGTTAAACTAAACGTGAAGCCAGAAACGCAAAATGGAAGTAA
>JFJP01040272.1_pt1 | contig 11547 bp, 9 predicted proteins | sample 431651 | NCBI WGS metagenome assembly JFJP01 (sample SAMN02602958, study PRJNA72255) | Microbial mat metagenome, whole genome shotgun sequencing project. | biome: fresh water; feature: sink hole; material: water; isolation source: purple microbial (photo- and chemosynthetic) mats found in... | reverse complement strand
TTGGCGCGTGAACTTTTATCGGAAAGAGGGAGTGTGTTTGTGCAGATATCTGATGAAAATTTGCATCATGTAAGAGAAATAATGGATGAAGTGTATGGGCTAAATAATCTTATTTGTATTATTTGTGTACAGAAAGCACCCTATGCAACAAGTAATACATTACCAATAGTGAATGATTATTTATGTTGGTATGCCAAAGATAAAACTAAACTTAAATATAGGCAATTATTTAAATCCAAAGAAGAATTATCTTCATTAGATTTGTATCGTTTGGCATTATCGCCTGACGGTAGAACCTATCGTCCCTTAACAAATGAAGAAACTGTCACAGGTATATTGGAAAAAGGTTGGAAAAGATATAGGCTTGTTTCTTTAATTTCACAAGGAGCATCTGCAAATCCTGAACCTTTTGAATTTAATGGGAAAACATATTATCCACCAACAGGAAACCATTGGAAAGTTAGAGCTGAAAATTTGAAAAGAGTTGCCGCTCAAAATCGTATCCAAGAAACAACTAATTCAATACAATTTAGAAGTTTTATTGATGATTTTCCAATTTCAATTATTCATAATATTTGGACTGATACAATAACAGGAAGTTTCAATGACCCTAAAATTTATGTTGTACAAACAAATTCGAAAGTAGTTGAACGTTGCCTTTTAATGGCGACAGACCCTGGCGATTTAATTTTAGATATTACATGCGGTAGTGGTACAACTGCATTTGCATCTGAACAGTGGGGACGCCGATGGATAACTTGCGATACTTCAAGAGTGTCCATAACTTTGGCAAAGCAACGCTTAATGACGGCCATGTTCGATTATTACGAATTGGCCCAACCTACCGAAGGTGTAGGCAGTGGTTTTAAATATAAAACAGTTCCGCACATTACATTAGGTAGCATAGCCAACAATGAGCCTGCACCACAAGAAACGCTATACGACCAACCGCTTACAGATAAAAAACGTTGCAGGATAACAGGTCCGTTTACGGTGGAAGCAGTACCATCACCGGTTGCAAAATCGTTTGATGAATTGGAAACTGAAAACCCGGCAGCGTCGGCAGACCTGCCGGCGTTTAACCCTGCCGACGCCAGCATTTCGCGCAGTGGCGAAACACTGCGCCAAAGCGAATGGCGCGATGAATTGCTACGTGCAGGAGTACGTGCTAAAGGTGGTAACCTGATTGAATTTAGCCGGGTAGAACCATTGAGCGGAACACGAAACCTGCAAGCCGAAGCCGAAACTAAGCCTTCCCTGCGCAGTGCTGAGCCTGTCGAAGTAAGCGGAGCCGAAGGAACAGATAAACCAAAGCGTGTAGCCGTTTGTTTTGGTCCCGAACATGCGCCATTAGAACAACGTACCGTTGAATTAGCATTGGAAGAAGCAGCACACCTGTTCCCAAAACCCGAAATGGTTTTGTTTTGTGCTTTCCAATTCGACGAAGAAGCCGCCAAAGATATTGATGAAACCAACTGGCCGGGTGTAACATTACTTAAAGCCCAAATGAATGCCGACTTATTAACCGACGACCTTAAAAAGAAGCGAAGCAGCAACGAAAGTTTCTGGTTAATTGGTCAGCCAGATGTCTTGATGAAAGAAACCACCGAAAATGGAAAATATATTGTCGAAATTCTCGGTTTCGATTATTACAACCCAAAAACCGGAACAGTGGAAAGTGGCGGCAAAGCGGACATTGCTATGTGGTTGTTAGATACTGATTACGACGGACGGAGTTTGTTCCCTTCACAGGTATTTTTCCCGATGACAAGCAGCAGCGAAGGTTGGAGCCGCTTAGCCAAAAACCTCAAAGCCGAAATTGACGAAGAGAAAATTGAAGCTTTTCGTGGAACTGTATCATTACCATTTACACCCGGCAAAGCCGTAGCAGTAAAGATAATTGACGCAAGGGGAATTGAAAGTTTGAAAATAATAAGAATGTAAAATTATGCATAATCTAAGAAAAATAAAGATCGAAGGTTACAAATCTATTAAAAACCAAGAAATTACTTTAACCGAATTAAATATTCTGATAGGTCAAAACGGTGCAGGTAAAAGCAATTTTATTTCAATGTTTCGATTCTTAAGAAATATTATTGAACAACGCCTAAAAAACACTTCTTTAACAATAGGCGCAGAAAGTCTATTATATTATGGTAGCAAAGAAACCAAATATATTGATTTTTACCTTGATTTCAGACCAAATGTGTATCAATTGAAATTGCAACCAACTAATAATAATACATTAATTGTTAATAATGAAGAATGTGGTTATTGGGATAAAAAGTTTCTGCAACCATATTGGAAATCAATAGCGAAATCAGAAGAAGAGAGCAAACTAAAAGAAAAAGTAAAAAAAGATAATGTCGCAGACTGGACTTATCATGTTCTAAAAGATTGGTTTGTTTATCATTTTCACGACACGAGCGACACGTCGGGCATGAAAAAATATTGTTCAATTTCAGATGGTAAAAGATTATTTGAAGATGCCTCTAATATTGCATCATATCTTTATACCCTACAACACACACAAAATGAATTCTACGAAAGAATAATAAAAACAATACAATTAGTAATACCTTTTTTTAAAGATTTTGTTTTAGAACCTTCCATTCATGATAATGAAAGAATAAGATTAGAATGGCAGGACATTTATTCCGACAAAGTTTTTACACCACATGAATTATCTGATGGCTCATTGCGGTTTATATGTATGGCAATACTATTATTGCAAAAAGAATTACCGCATATGATTATTTTAGACGAGCCGGAATTAGGTTTACATCCTTCGGCAATTACTATCTTAGCCGGCTTATTAAAAAAAGCATCTAAACGTTCGCAAGTGGTTATTTCAACTCAATCGGTAAATCTAGTAAATGAATTTGAACCAGAAAATATTATCGTTGTTGAGCATATCGAAAAGGAAACGGTTTTTAAAAGATTAGATTCAGAAAAATTGGAAAAATGGTTGGAAGAATATTCTTTGGGCGAATTGTGGGATAAAAATGTAATTGGAGGAAGACCATGAAATATTTGAATATTACAGTTGAAGGTTTTTCGGAAGAAAAGTTTGTTACTGATATACTTCGACCTCATTTACTGCAATTTGAAACTTATACTTTCGTCCGGAAAGTATTAACTAACAGAAAACTAAAGAAGCGAGGAGGTATTGTAGGATATCATAAATTTAAAAACGATGTTACACAGTGGATAAATGAAAATCCGGATTTCTATCATACAACATTTATTGATTTATACGGATTAAAAACAGATTTTCCGGGTTATGAGGCCACAAAACAATTACAACCTTACCGAAGAGTTCAAGAAATGGAACGTTTGATATATGAAGATATTAATTTTCATAAATTCATTCCATACATTCAGCTACATGAATATGAAACATTATTATATTCAGATACTAATGAAATGGAAAAATGGTTAAGTCTTTACAATAAGTTGCCTGAAAATTGTTTTTCCAATATTAAGAATTCAATTCCAAATAATAATCCCGAGCTGATTAATGAAAATCCGGAAACGGCGCCATCTAAAAGAATTTTATCATTATGCAATGCTTACGATAAAGTTGATGACGGTGTTTTGATTTTAAAAGAAATTGGATTAACCGCATTGCGGCACGAATGCAAGCATTTCGACGAATGGATAACAAAACTCGAAAATTTAGAATAAATGAGCAAAAAACTCAGAAAAATAGATAAACTCATTATAAATTCGCCATACGAAGAGCCCAAACTATATTGGGAGTATTTGCGAGAAGAACGAAAATTTATACTAAACCAAGGCAGGCGCCCGGCAGGTTATATTGTGGCGAGCGATAGTTCAAAAAGTTTCGACGACCCAGGCATTTTCTATGAAATTGATTTTGTAAATACCATTCGCCCGCGAATAAAAAAATGGAAGGAAGCCGGCTATCCGGGAATTTCTGGAATTACAAAACGATTGCTTGATCACTGGCAAGCCCCTGAAGAACGAAAAGATCGAAAATTTTTCTTTTGCCAATTGGAAGCAATTGAAACACTTATTTTTTTAACTGAAGCACCCGAAGCCGATAAAATCGGATTGGATATAAAAGGCGATGGTGGCGATTTTATACGTTGGTGCTGTAAAATGGCAACAGGTTCTGGCAAAACCATTGTAATGAGTATGCTTGTTGCATGGCATATTTTAAATAAAGTTGCCAACCCCAAAGACACAAGGTTTTCAAAAAATATATTGGTTGTAGCACCCGGATTGACTGTAAAAAGCCGCTTACAAGTATTAAACCCTACCGACCAGTATAGTTATTATGAAGAATTTAATATTGTTCCAGCCGGATTAATGGATAATTTACGACAGGGGAAAATTAAAATTATCAATTGGCATGCTATGGCTTGGGATAGCGAAGAACGATTATCGAAAAGGAAAACCGTTGACAAACGTGGCGCAAAAAGCGATGAAGCGTATGTTCGTGAAGTGTTGGGCGATATGCAAAACGCCAAAAATATAATCGTAATAAACGATGAAGCTCATCATGCGTGGCGTGTTCCGGCAGAAAGCAAACTAAAAGGAGTTAAAAGAGAAGATATTGAAGAAAGCACTATTTGGGTGGGTGGTTTAGACCGCATTAACAAAGCAAGGGGAATTTTAAAATGTTTTGATTTATCGGCAACACCTTTTGCACCATCAGGAAAAAAGGCGACAGAAGAAGCCCTGTTTCCGTGGATTGTGAGCGATTTCGGTTTAAACGACGCCATTGAAAGCGGATTAGTAAAAACACCTCGTGTAGTAATCAGAGATGACGGACGACCAGATGACGAGCTACGCTCGAAGCTCTACCATATTTACGAAGCCGACGTGAACGGAGAAATTATAAAAGTAAATTTAACCAACAAAGGAGCAACAGAAAGCACACCACTACCCGACTTAATTAAAAATGCATATATGCTTTTGGGTAAAGACTGGAAAGCAACCAAAGACGAGTGGGAAAAACAAGGTCATACCATTCCTCCCGTTATGGTAACAGTTGCAAATACTACAGCCACATCATCACGTATAAAATATTCTTTCGACCATGACTATTTCGATTTGAAAATTGCAGGTTTGGGTGAACTTTGCGAGCCTGATAAAACATTACAAATTGATAGCAGCGTTTTAGATAAAGCTGAAGCAGAAACCGGAGAGGTAGATATAGAAACCGAGACAAGCACAGAAACCGAAGACGAACCAAAAGAACGAATATTATCGAAAAAAGAACAAGCTGAAATCCTACGTAAAACAGTGGATACAGTAGGTAAAAAAGGACAACTAGGAGAGCAAATCCAAAATGTTATTTCCGTTGGAATGTTGAGCGAAGGATGGGATGCTAAAACCGTAACACATATTCTAGGTTTGCGAGCTTTTAGCAGTCAATTGCTTTGCGAGCAGGTTGTTGGACGAGGTTTACGTCGCACATCGTACGACATTGGCGAAGACGGTTTATTTGAAGCTGAATATGTAAATATTTTTGGAGTTCCGTTTACTTTCTTGCCACACGAAGGCGGCAGTAGCGACGGACCGCCACCACCACCGCCGCCACCAAAAACCAAAATAGAACCCGATAAACAAAAGTCAGCGTTTGAAATTTCGTATCCAAACGTAATACGTATTGACCATATTTATAAAGCAAAACTAACTTTAAATATGGAAACGGTTAAGGCATTGAAACTTGACCCACACGATAGCATTACAAAAGCTGAATTAGCTGCAATTCTAAATGGAAAACCCAATCCGGCATCTTTAACCGACATTGATTTAAAAGAAATAGGCGAAAAATTCCGTATGCAATCCATCATTTTTCGTATTGCATCAACAATTTATAATTCAGAGAAAAAACCGGATTGGAAAGGAAGTAAAGAAACTTTTTTAATTCAGTTAATCAGTTTAATTGAAAAATTTATCACTTCAGGCAAAATCAAAATTATAAACCCGATTTTCGATAAAGACGAAATACGAAGGAGAATATTGATAATGCTAAACATGAATAAAGTTATACAACACATTTGGAACGAAATAAAAGCAGAAAACGCAAAGGAAATAACGCCAATATTTGACAAGGAACATCCGATAATTTCTACCTCGCAAGCTCGCACATGGTACACAAGCAAACGTTGTGAGGATTTTGCAAAATCGCATATAAATTTTACTACCTTCGATAGTAAAATGGAATTTATGGAAGCCAGGACACTAAACGAAAATGATAATGTAATAGCTTTTGTAAAAAACGACCATATTGGATTTTCAATTGTTTATAACTATCAAGGCGTTATTCACAAATACTACCCTGATTTTATTGTAAAACTAAAAAATGGCGTAACCTTAGTTCTTGAAACCAAAGGAAAAGACGATGACCAAAACCGAACAAAAAGAGCGTTTCTTGATGAATGGTGCAGAGCAATAAATAATCACGGTGGATTTGGTAAATGGATTTGGCGAGTTTCGTTTAATACCAATGATTTAGAAGAAATATTATTAAATCTAATATCAGCGGAATGATAAACAAAATATGAATGACTTTTGTGCAAATTTCGTTCAGGAATACAGCTATAGTAACAAACCTAAAAAACAACCAAATAATTCATTTTCTCATTTAATCATTTATTAGCGATGAAAAATAAACTCACCTTTGTTTTGTTGATTGCACTATTAACTCTCAATTCGTGTGCAAGAAAAATCTATGTAGATTACCAGGCTGATGCAAGAAACACAAGTAAGATTGTTTTAAAACCAAGCAGCCCTACTCCACAAACCTTCGTAGCCATTAACGACAAACTGATTGTTGATAAAAAATATGTAAAATCAGTAACCATAAATAATGTTCCCTTGGGAAATCACCAAATTCATTACACTTCAAATAATTCATGGTACAAAGAAGAACTTGATGCACATATCCCTCTGAATGTGGAAAATAACAAGGAAATTACTAAGATCGTTGTTGTTCCCCCTATGAGTAATGGGTATTACGCATACTTGACTGCGTTGATTATAATTAGCTGGCTACCAGTATTAACGCTTAAATAAACAGACAGACAATCGAGTAACCCCATCAATTGCAAACCTACCCAAATGTCTTCACTTGGAAGCTTTGGAGAAATACCTAAAAAACAAATCCCTCCCCCACCACGCCATATTTTGTCGCAGTAGCTCCATATCTTTGTACAAAATTATACGGATATGGAGCAGAATATAAAAATAAGATTACTGGAAAGCATCGGGCAAGTATATGAGCTATCGAAAGATAGCAAGCTCGATGCGGCGTTTTTTGAGATACTGGATGTTGAACTCAAACATATTTCCGATTATTTTAAGGTTTCCCGCAACCAGTCCTTGATCATAGCCATGGTTTTTGTGATGAATTACAAAGGCGATACAGTGGATTTGAAAGACCTGATAGATCATTTCCAATGCAATCCGATGAAACTGTTGGAATTCAGCGACGATTTCGATACGCTATTCGCAAAGGGCATTCTGAAAAAACAAATTTCGCCACGTAGGTTCAGGTTGGCACTTTCGAGCGAACAATTTACAATAAATGAAACCATTACAGAAGCCATTCTGAACAATAAACCCATGCCTGATGTAAACCGCCAAGAAGTCAAAGATGGAATAGAACTTCTTGAAAAACTCATTATGTTCGGTAAAGATAGGGATGACGATGCAATGACTACTTTTGAGCTATTCGCCCAAACGAAAGAACTTATTTCTACACATTTACACTTTCCGCTTATCAAGAAAATACATGATTACGAGTTTGATATAAAAGATACCTATCTACTCGTTTGCATGATTTGGGAAACCATAAGTGGGAGTGAAACTACGGATATTGGGCGCACTACCACCCGTATTTTCGACAATCCCTCCGAAAGAATTAACTATATCCAAAAAATACTGTCGGGTGATAATCAGTTGGTCAGGCAAAACTTTGTAGAAATAGTAGAATCAGATTTCTTCAACGATACCGAATTGAAGCTATCTGAGTCATCGTTGAAAATGCTGCAAGAATTCGGATTGAGACTTTTTGCAAACAAAAAGAGGCGCAACAGCATCTTAGAACCCGGCAAAATAAACCCTAAGGTACTATATTTTAATGAATCTGAACGCAAGCAACTCGATTTATTGAAAACACTGCTGGAAGAAGAAAATTTCAGACAAACCCAACACAGATTGCAAAGCAAAGGATTCCCCAAAGGCATCACGGCACTGTTGCATGGCTTGCCTGGCACCGGAAAAACAGAAACCGTACTGCAAGTAGCCAAGGACACAAACCGGGAAATTGTGAAAGTAGACATCAGCCAGTCGAAATCGATGTGGTTTGGCGAGAGTGAGAAAATCATTAAAAGCATTTTTACCGATTACAAGGCGTATGCAAAAGACTGCGAGCGGATGCCCATTTTGTTGTTCAACGAAGCCGATGCCATTATTTCTAAACGCAGGGTGAATAGTACTAGCAATGTTTCACAAACCGAAAATGCCATTCAAAACATCATTCTCGATGAGCTTGAAAATTTTGAAGGGATATTTTTTGCCACCACCAACCTGGTAGAAAATCTGGATTCGGCATTTGAACGTCGTTTTTTATTCAAAATAGAATTTCAGAAGCCCGAAATTTCGGTAAAAGCCAAAATATGGAACTCAAAATTGGTCAGCCTTACCGACTCGCAATGTGAGGCGCTTGCAAGCAGCTTCGATTTTTCGGGAGGACAAATTGATAACATAGTCAGGAAAAGTGAAATACATGAAATAATACACGGCACAGCAGTAGATTTCAACAATATTTCTGATTTTTGCAAAACGGAATTGCTGTCAAAAAACAGCGAAAGTAGGATAGGTTTCACAAAAACATAAAAACCATGTCGAAGAGAGAATCAATAGCACGATATAATCTGATAATCAAAAAGCTAAGAAAACAGGCGGCGTCATTCAAGGAGATTTCCGACTACCTCGCTTTTGAATCGGATTTGCAGGAATACAATTTCAACGTTTCGAAACGGACTTTTCAGCGGGACATAGATGACATTCGCTCTTTGTATAACATGGATATTCAGTATGATTTCTCGCGAAAGGTGTATTATATCGACTTTGATGAACAACCTGAGGTAAACGAAAGGATTCTGGAAGCTTTTGATACGTTCAATGCCCTGAATATCAGCGACAGGCTTTCCAATTTTATTCACTTCGAAAAGCGAAGACCGCAAGGCACCGAAAACCTGTATGGCTTGCTACATGCCATAAAAAATAAGGTTCAAATCACATTTTCGTATCATAAATTCTGGGAAAATGAAAGTACCCATCGCACCACAGAACCCTATGCCCTGAAGGAATTTAAAAACCGATGGTATGTGCTTGCCAATGACCTGAAAGACAAGAATGTAAAAAGCTTTGCATTAGACCGACTATCAGATTTGGAGGTAACAAGGAAGAAGTTTCAGTTCCCAAATGATTTTAATGTGAATGAGCATTTCAAATATTGCTTTGGGATTATAGGCCCGAATGAGCAAAAACCACAGGAAATCATATTGTCCTTCAATCCATTTCAGGGTAAATACATAAAAACATTGCCGCTGCATGAATCGCAAGTGATACTGAAAGATGATGAGCATGAATTACTTATAAAACTCACCTTGTTCGTGACTCATGATTTTTTCATGTAATTGTTGTCTTTTGGCAGCAATGTAAAGGTGATTCAACCGCTGAGCCTGATTACAGATATCAAAAAAGCCTACGAAAACGCTTTAAAACTTTATTGATGTGGAGATAAACCTAATTAATAGCTGTACTGCTGCATTTTGAGAATTGCGCAAAATTCCATAACTTGCCGTACATCTGAATCATGAAATATGAATACCGAAAATAATTATATTCAGCAGATTAGAGAACAGCTTATTCAACTGAAGCCACATTTGATATTGCTTTTCGGTTCGTATGCATATGGCAAACCACAAACGGACAGCGATATCGATTTGCTGGTTGTAACCAACGATAATTTCATTCCCCAGTCATTCAGGGAAAAACATGAATTATACAGGCTGGTAAATGAGAAATTGCGCCCTATAAAGGCTCATATTGCAGTAGATTTGATTGTTCATACCATACCCATGCACCAAACTTTTATAGCACAAAACAGCTCATTTGCTCAGGAGATATTAACGAAGGGGAAAATTTTATATGAAAGCAATCACTCAAGAATGGATTAATTTCGCAAAAGCTGATCTCAGAAGTTGTGAAAACAATCTCAATGATGAATTTCTTACAAGCATTGTTGCGTTTCATTGCCAGCAAGCAGTTGAAAAATGCTTCAAAGCAATAATTGAGGAATATGGACTTGGTTTAAAGCGGATCCATAATTTATTCAGTTTGTATAATATTATAAAAGAACATGTTACATACGAAATTGCAATTGATAAACTTGAGTTATTAGACGAATTATATACAAGTTCACGTTATCCCGGGGAAATAGGTTTAATGCCAAATGGAAAGCCAAATCAATCTGATGCAATTGAAATGTATGACTTCGCACAATATATTTTTGATAGAACTACTGAAATGCTCTCCAAATAAAGTAGATAATTACAACTTAAACTAGGGGAATTAACATCACTCCCCTACTCAAGTTTATCCGCATTTGGTGTGTTTCAATTCAACAATGGCAAAATTCTAATTCTTTATCTATATTTACAACTTGTCTAAAAAGCCTACCATTAACCATACAAAGAACAGCTTTTAAATAGTTTATCATATTCAAAATGTGAAGAAATTTTAGAACAAACCAATGATTTGAAGCTATGGATAGAGAAGCAGTTATAGAAAAATTGAAGAAATATAGTGAGCTTGTAATTACTGTGGTAGCACCAAATAAAATCGTTTTATTTGGCTCATACGCTAAAGGTAATTGGACAGAGAATAGCGATATTGATGTAGCAATTTTTGTTAATAAAATAACGGACGACTTTCTTCAATTATCAGCCAAGCTTAGTAAATTAACAAGAAATATTGATTATAGGATTGAACCTATACTTCTTGAAGAAAATAATGATAAAAGTGGATTTATTTCTGATATAAATAAACACGGAATAATTGTGTATCAAAAGAATTAGATACTCCCCTACGTTAGACAATTTCCTTTCAAAGATAATTTAACCGAGCAATCGTATTGCAAAAACTCATATACTCTTATATCCTAGCATATAACTCCCACCCTTCTTGAAAAGGTTTGAGATAGAGTATATCAAAATAGTTTTTCTGTCAGAATCGTCCGATAAAAACGTTATCGCCTATACTATCAACCTTTAGACATACATGTGCATTGATTTTAAATTTTCACTTTATAATTATACATTTGGCGGTACAAAAACTTCTTATGGACAGAATACTAATACAAAAAGAAACTGATTAAAATTTTTAAATGAGTCATTTTAAACAAATACAAGATAAGGAAAAAAATACCCCTAAAGCAAAGAAACAGAAAGGCATAAAAAAACAAAGGAATATACCTAATTTTGTGTACAGGAGTACCTA
>JFJP01011442.1_pt1 | contig 11547 bp, 14 predicted proteins | sample 431651 | NCBI WGS metagenome assembly JFJP01 (sample SAMN02602958, study PRJNA72255) | Microbial mat metagenome, whole genome shotgun sequencing project. | biome: fresh water; feature: sink hole; material: water; isolation source: purple microbial (photo- and chemosynthetic) mats found in... | reverse complement strand
AAATCGCGGAGTTAGCACGCCCTCGTGCTAACAGTGACACACGAGGGCGTGTGTCACTCCTCAAAATGAACGGTTTTGCGTAAGTCCTACCCCTCTCCCACGTAGGAGAGGGCTGGGGTGTTTGCGTAAGTCCTAAACGTTTGTATCTTAGCGACTTTGCGTCTTGGCGTTAAAATTTCAACGCTAAGACGCAAAGTCGCTAAGTGGCAAAAAAACTAATTTATGCCTATTAACAGTACAACTCGGCAAGCCATTTATTTTACAGCCCCCTATAAAGTTGAGGTGCAAAGTGAACCCATTGCCTCGCCTGGCCCTGGGCAGGTGCTAGTCCAAGCCATGTTATCGGCGATTAGCCCTGGCACGGAACGGCTGATTTATCGCGGGCAAGTGCCACTGGATATGGCGTTAGATGAAACGATTGCCGATTTGCGCGGTCAATTTCGTTATCCTTTTAAATATGGTTATACGATGGTCGGGCAAGTGGTGGCACTGGGCGCGGGTGTGGCGGCGGAGTGGCAAGGCCGTTTGGTTTTCGCTTTTCATCCGCATGAAAGCCATTTTATTACTACACCTAACAATTTATGGCCGTTGCCACCCCATGTTACGCCAGAGGCAGCTATTTTCCTGCCCAATATGGAGACGGCGGTCAATTTATTGTTAGATGGCGCGCCGATTATCGGTGAACGGGTGGTGGTTTTGGGGCAAGGCATGGTCGGCTTGCTGACTACCCATTTACTGGCGCAATATCCTCTCAGCGATTTGGTGACGATAGAGCCTGCCGCTACCCGCCGAAACTTATCGTTAGCGTTAGGGGCGCGGCGCACTTTTGAGCCGTTATCCACCTTACAACTATTTGATAATGGGGCTGACCTGATTTATGAACTTTCGGGCAACCCCGACGCACTTAATCAAGCCATTGACCTGGCGGGCTTTGATAGCCGCATCATCGTGGGGTCATGGTATGGCACCAAACTTGTTACACTTAATTTAGGTGGGTGTTTCCATCGGCAACGGATTCGGTTAATCAGTAGCCAGGTAAGTACCCTCACGCCCCATCTCAGCGGCCGTTGGAACAAAGCGCGGCGGCTAGAATTGGCTTGGCAGAGATTATTACAACTTCAACCGAGCCAATTTATTACGCACAGATTCCCCATCAGTCAAGCAGTCGAAGCCTACGCCCTGCTTGAAGCCAACCCTAATGAAACAGTGCAAATTGTGTTAACTTATTAATCTACTTCTACGGAGTCCAAAGCCGTAGGCTTTGTCCCGCTGCTCAAAGCCTACGGCGTTGGACTCCATTACCATAACCATGTACACCTTAGCCGTAAAGCGCGATTTTGTTGCCCAACATTACCTTATTGGTGGTGATTGGGGGGCCGAGAATGAATGGCACTCCCATCATTATGTCATAGAATTACAACTAAACGGGGCGACCCTTGACCAACATAACTATTTAGTGGATATTGTGGCGGTTGAACGAATGTTTGATGACATAGTGCGTTATTTCAAGGATAAAACCTTGAACACCTTAGCCGAGTTTGCCGATACCAACCCGAGCATTGAACTCTTTGCCCGCGTGGTCGCAGAGATGTTCGCGAGGCAGCTAAACGCTCCCAACCTTAGCGGCCTGGAAGTGAAAATTTGGGAAAATGAGATTGCCTGGGCCGCGTATCGGCGGGAGTTATAGCCCATGTTCGATTTCACCCATTATCTCGCAGCCAAAAAAACGGTAGATGACCGCGCCCTAAATCGTCCTGTATTGGAACAATTGGTAATAAATTTGCCTGAGCAAACCGTCGCCGCGCCGCTGCATGTTTTAGAGGTAGCGGCAGGTATTGGTACAATGTTGGAACGTTTGCTGGAGTGGGATGTGCTAACCAACGTGGTTTACACGGCCCTTGACCAACAAGCCACCTATCTGGCAGAGGCCGCGCGGCGATTGCCCCAATGGGCCGCGCAGCAGGGGTTTCAGGTGGAGTCCACCTCGCCCCAACAATTCAAATTGCAGCGCGCGGGTCAATATATTACGGTAAACTTAGTTGCGGCTGACCTGTTTGATTTTATGCGGTTAGCCGAAAATCAGGGGCAATGGGATTTATTGATTGCCCATGCCTTTTTGGATTTGGTGGATTTGTCGGTGGCTTTGCCGCAAATATTGGAACTATTGAAACCGAACGGGCTTTATTACTTTACCATTAACTTTGATGGCGAGACAATTCTTCTGCCCCAAATTCAATGGAATACCGAAGTTATTAATAATTATCACTGGGCGATGAATCAGCCGCAAAAGGTGGGCGGCACACGCTCAGGCCGCATGTTGTTCCCACAATTGCAGGCCGCAGGCGCGCAAATTTTAGCGGCGGGTAGCTCTGATTGGGTGGTTTATCCTCACCACAACGGCTATTTGCATGAGGAAGCCTACTTTTTGCATTGCATTATTGACACAATTGAAGCCACTTTGCATGGCAAAACACCCCTCAACCTGACGGCATGGTTAGCCCAACGCCATGCTCAAATTGAACGAGGCGAACTCATTTATATCGCCCACCAACTTGATTTTTGTGGGATAAGCCAACCACCCTCTTCCATATGGCGAGGGAGTAAAAATTACCCTCTCTCACTGGGAGAGGGCTAGGGATATATAATATGACCTACTTTAACTTTTTGCTCCAATTTATTGGCTTGCCATTGCTGGTGTTAGTCGTATTGACTTGGTTGGATAGCCAACAAAAAAAGCCACTTCCTTTAACTTTACAAGGTGGCTCATTTTGGCGCGTTTTGCTGGCGCATGTCGTGGTGGCGGTGGTTTATACGACTCCGTGGGATAACTACCTGGTAGCGACGGGCGTTTGGTGGTACAATCCGCAACTTGTTACAGGTGTGGTTATCGGTTGGGTGCCGCTAGAGGAATATACCTTTTTTGTGGTGCAAACTTTTTTGGCGGGCTTATGGTGGCTCTATCTGGCAAAGCGACTGCTGCCCCCCAAACGTTTTAACGAAGGTCGTTTTTTATGGCGCGCCATCCCCCTCTTTAGCTTAGGTGTTCTCTGGTTTATTATGGCACTCATTCTGGTATTTCGCTGGTCGCCTGGCACCTATCTGGCCTTAGAATTAACTTGGGCTTTACCGCCCATCATGCTCCAATGGGCGTTAGGGGCGGATATTTTATGGCATTATCGGCGGCTGGTTTTCACCAGTTTAGGGTCACTAGTCGTCTACCTTAGTCTAGCGGATAGTTACGCTATCCAAATGGGAACATGGGCGATTGACCCCGCCCAAACGCTGGGTTTTCATTTAGGGAACACCCTTCCCCTAGAGGAATTTGTCTTTTTCCTGCTTACAAACAGCCTCATTATCTTTGGCCTTACCCTCATGCTCGCGACGCACAGCCAACAGCGCGTGAGTCCAGAGATATTACGATGGTTTAAAATAGTCATCGGGTGACTTAAAGTTACCCGATGACTAAGAAATATGACACGGCCTAGCTAACCAACGGCAACGTTAAGGTAAAGGTACTGCCCATATTGGGCTGACTTTCCACCCACACTTGTCCATGATGTTGGTCAGCAATAGTCTTAACAATGGATAACCCCAAGCCCGTGCCAGGCACATCTTCATCCACCTCGGCGCGGGCGCGGAAGAATTTTTCAAAGACGCGGGGTAAATCTTTGCTGGCAATGCCAGGGCCATTATCGGCTACGGAGATATAGGCTTGGTTATTATTACGGAGTAGTTTCAACCGTATTTTGCCCTGACGTGGCGTATATTTAATGGCGTTGTCCAGAAAATTACTAATCGCTCGCGTCAGTAAAACGCTGTTCCCCTCAACTCGTAACCCCAACGTAATTTCCTCAGCCGTCAACTCAATCCGTTTAGCTTTCGCCGCCGAACGCATATAATTTAAGCTGGCTTGGATGATGTCCTCCAAATCAATCGTCTCGCGGATAAGCTCGGTTAGTTGCTCTAAGCGGCTGAGTTCTAACAAATCTTCTACGAGAGACTTCATGGAGTTTGCGGCCTTCACAATGCCCGTTAAATCCTCTTCTTGCAATTCGGTTAACGCGCCATCCATCCGTACCAAATCGACATACCCCTTAACGGTGGCTAATGGGGTACGTAAATCATGGGTAAAAGCCACCACAAAATTACGTTTCATACGGTCAAGTTCTTTATAGGGGCTAATATCACGCAAAACTGTCACCTTATCTAAATCGGGAATATGGGTGACGCTGGCCCACATGGTGCGACCATTAGGTAACGTAACCTCGCCATTCGTCGGCACGTCAGGCAGCAGCAATTTGAGTAAATCAGGGTTTTTAGTTAGTTCCGTCAACGGCTTATCTTGCCAGTCGCGTCCCTCAATTTGTAACATTTCTTGCGCCGCAGGATTCAATAACAAGGCATGATTTTCGGGCGTAGTCACTAAAACCGCATCTTGCGTACTATTAATAATTGCTGAAAGTTTACTACGTTCCTGTTCCGTTTGCTTAAACAGGCGCGCATTTTCCAACGCAATCGCCGCTTGCCCCGCAATGGCGTTCAGCAAAGATAAATTTTGCTCCGTGAAGCGATGCGCCTCGTCATGCACCAACGTTAAAATACCAATCACCCGTTGCCGTCGGCGCAGCGGCATGCCAATAACCGAGCGCACATCATACGGCTGCTTATCATAGACCACCCAACGACTGTCCAAATGGGTGTCATGAATGACATCGCCTTGCCCATGGGTGAACATCCAACCCGCAAAACCCTCAGTCAACACTTTACCCACAATCCGACTGGCGCGCTCACGGCTCAAATCTTCTTGTTGCAAAATGTAAGAAGATACCCTATCATCTTGGTCAAAGAGCATAATACTGCCCGTGCTGGCCGCAAAGTGTGCTACCGTCAAATTCAACACTCGCCGCAACATTTTGTCAGGGTCGAGGTCTTTATTTAATTCATCGCTAATTCGATTAAGGAGGGCTAATTCTTCAGACATGGTAATCGCGTTTTTTCTAGGAGTCACAGCGCTTGTTTTGTGTCACAAAGCAAGCTCTGTGACTCCTATTGATACATGTCAGCCACTAACTGCCTGACATGTTCCCATTCATGAGGGGTATTCATATTTATAAATGAATTATAATTGGGGTCAAAATTCGCCACTTCCGACGCGCTCACATAACGAACAATAACATCAGCAAAAAAACCAATGACGCGCAGTTGGTTGGCTAATAAACGCCTTTCAATCGGAGCTAAACAATTTTTACTATAAACAGTATGCAGGGTTTCGGGCTGAGGTGGGGCAATAATGGGGGCAATAACATCGGCAGTCGGGGCTAAATCGATTAAATATTGGAGCAAGGGCTGATTTAAGAGTGGCATGTCACACGCCACAATTAACACCTGGTCATATTTCGCGGTGTGAATAGCCGTATAAATCCCACCTAAAGCCGCTTTATCGGGGTAAATATCGCTGACTGTCGGCCAGCCAAAGCGGGTAAATTTTTCGGGGGTATTGGTACTGATAAATAAATCATTTGTTAATGGGGCAACTTGAGCGATAACTCGCTCAATAACTAACTGTCCGTTTACCTCTAGGAAGGCTTTATCGCGCCCCATGCGTTTACTTTGACCGCCCGCTAAAATCGCAACACTCACATGGGGCATGGGTTCTCTTTTCCTTAATTTATACTCCGTTTCACTTGAGACTTACACTTTTATGCTAACGAGCAGGAGTTCGCCATCCTTTGCGAACAGCCCGCAAATAATTGCGGACTCCTACGCCAAAAGTGCAGTTTTCATAGGGGACATTCCAAGACCTTATAGGTTTTCAAAACCTATAAGGTCTCGAACTTGATACTTTTACAGGTGGCTGTATAAATAATTGACTGCTTCGCCAACAGAGGTGATTTTCTGAGATTCTTCATCAGAAATTTCACCGCCAAATTCTTCTTCAAAGGCCATAATTAACTCTACTAAATCAAGTGAATCAGCCTCCAAATTATCTCGAAAATTGGCTTCCATGGTAATAAGGGCTTCCTCAACCCCTAGTTGATCAATGATTATATCCTTCACTTTTGTAAAGACTTCATCTTTGGTCATTTATAGTTATCTCCTTTAAGTTAAGCTGTTTGATAAAATATGGTGCAGGATGACCATGAACCAAGTCATTAGGCAGGTTAATTTAACCTAACCCAACTCATTGTAAGAAAAATCACGGTATGATTTATTTATAGCAAGTTTAAGCTGGCTAATGCCTTACTACATAAATTGGCTAGATATTACCACTTTGCTACAACTAAAGCAAACCTTGTGTCTCTAAGAACGCTGTTTTTTTACCTCTGCCGAGTTATGGTATAATCGAACCATTCAATTACCCAATTTCAAGCCAAATTAGTGAAGACCTGCAAGGTTTTCAAAACCTTGTAGGTCTAAAAACCATGTCACAACAAAGAAAATCAGACCACATCCGTATCAACCTAGAAGAAAATGTTAATTTTCACAAACTAACAACGGGGTTAGAGAATTATCATTTTCTACCCCAAGCCCTGCCCGAAATCAACTTGTCACAAATTGACACCACCATTGATTTTATGGGCAAAAAATTACAAACCCCTCTCCTCATCTCTTCCATGACGGGCGGCACAGAACAGGCGCGCCAAATCAACTATGTTCTGGCCGAGGCCGCCGAAGCGCGCGGCATTGCTATGGGCTTAGGCTCCCAACGGTCTGCGTTAGAAGATAGCCGTTTAGCCCCCACCTTTCAAGTGCGCCATTTAGCCCCCACCACCGTTTTATTAGCCAATGTCGGTGCGATTCAACTGAACTATGGCTATACCGTTCAGCATTGCCAACGAGCCGTAGACATGTTACAAGCCGACGCGCTTATTCTTCATTTCAATGCCATGCAAGAAGCGGTACAGCCTGAAGGCGATACTCATTTTAGGGGTTTGCTGGATAAAATTGAGCAGGTTTGCCGCGCTTTGCCCGTCCCCGTGATTGCCAAAGAGGTTGGCTGGGGCTTTGCCGAGGATACCGTGCGCCGTTTGGTGAATGTGGGCGTGCAGGCCATGGATGTGGCTGGCTCTGGCGGCACCAGTTGGAGTCAGGTGGAGATGTATCGCGCCCAAACCGAAATCCAACGGCGAGTGGCCGCGACCTTTGTGGATTGGGGTATTCCCACCGCCGAGGCGATTTTAGCGGCCAAGCGTGGCAGCCCCGCCACCATGCCCATTATTGCCAGTGGCGGTATTCGTAATGGACTAGAGATTGCGAAATGTATCTCTTTAGGGGCAATCATAGGGGGCATGGCGGGGCCTTTTTTGAAGGCTGCCACGCAATCGGTGCAAGCGGTGTTAGATGAAATAGACATTACGGCCAAAGAGCTACGCGTGACCATGTTTGGCATTGGCGTGGACTCTATTACGGCCTTGCAAAAGAGTGAACGGTTAGTAAGGATTAAGAACTAAACTCTTAGGCTGTTCCAAGAAAATAAATCTTCCAAAGAGGAGTTATACTGCGTTTTAAATGAAAACTACACTTTTGGCATAGGAGTCCGCAATTATTTGCGGGCTGTCCGCAAAGGATTGCGGACTCCGGGCTGTCCGCAAAGGATTGCGGACTCCTAATGGTCATCATAAAAGTGTAAGTCTCAAACGAAATGCAGTATAGCACGCCCTCGTGCTAACGGTGACACACGAGGGCGTGTGTTGCTCCTCAAAATTTGGGACGATTTAAATCTTGGAACGGCCTTAGCCACTTTGCGCCCCTGCGTTAAAATTTAACGCCAAGACGCAAAGTCGCTAAGGTTTTTTAGTGTAATCCATTAAGGCATGGGTAGCAGCCAAATTTGCAGGGCGGGGAACTCCAAATGGACGGTTTGACCGAGGCGAAATTGGTCAACTTGACGGGGTTCTGCGACCACCTCCAAGATCAGGTTGTTTGCCTGAACAGTAAAACGGACATGTGTCCCTAAATACAATTGCTGCTGAATGGTGGCGAGAACGATATTTGACCCTGCGGGCGGAGTTGGCCCGTGGGGTTTTATATTGAGATTTTCAGGCCGAATGGTCAGCATGACAGGGCCATCGGGCAGGGTATGGGGTAGGCTATGTAATATACCGAGAGGCGTTTCGAGTTGGAGGCCATGCTTGGTGGCGGGTATAAAATTGACTCCACCAAAAAAGCGGGCCACGCCGACGCTGACGGGGCGTTCGTAAAAATCACGCGGCGGGGCAAATTGCTGCAATCGCCCAACAAACATCAAGGCAATTTGGTCAGCCATCAGCATGGCCTCCTCTTGGTCATGGGTAACAAAAATGGTCGTAATCGCCAGTTTTCGTTGGATAGTTAAAATGAGGTCGCGCATTTCGCCGCGTAAATGGGCATCTAAATTAGAGAGGGGTTCATCTAAAAGTAATACTTGCGGTTCAACAATGAGGGCGCGAGCGAGGGCAACTCGCTGTTGCTGCCCACCTGAGAGTTGTTTGGGGCGGCGATTTTCTAGGCCGCCGAGTTGTACCCACTCTAGCATGGTGGCGACGCGACGGCGAACGGTGGCCGCGTCCACGCCGCGCATTTTCAAGCCAAAACCCACATTCTCACCGACTGACATATAGGGAAATAATAGATGACTTTGAAAGACCATGACCGCGCCGCGTCGTTCGGCGAGCAAGTTCAAAACTGATTTGCCGCTAAATTGAATGTCGCCCTCCGTCGGCTCAACCAGCCCCGCAATCATCTTTAGAACGGTGGTTTTGCCACAACCCGACGGCCCCAGCAGCGCGGTGATTTGACCTGTGGGCAGGGTTAGATTGAGCCGATGGACGGCGGGTAGGTTGGCCTGGGGATAGGTTTGGCTGAGTTGGTGTAAGGTGACTTGGGTCATGGTGAGGAGAGTTTATCATAAGCTGAGGGGATAGGCAATGAATGTGGGGAATGAAGTATAAGGCCGCTAAATATATTACGATTTTTGTTGGTTTGAATTTGGCGTTATAATATAGACATTATACCGATTTAATGATTGTTCGTAGGGGCAGGGCTTGTCCCTGCCCACAATGGGGGCAAGCACAAGGCATTGCCCCTACAAAATGTCAACGATTTTTTAGACGCGCCAGGCCGTGTCTGTCATGTAACCATGTTAAACAAAATAGGGCGCGGATTGACGCGGATGCACGCGGATAAAAACCAATTTTAAAAATCCGCATGTATCCGCGCCCATCCGCGTCCCAACCTAACCATGACCATTCAAATCACCTTTCCCAATGAATTACTGGTAGCGGTGGGGGAAGACCGCCCCCAATTTACCGAACGGGTGTTAATGTACACCTTAGGGCAATTCTATCAACAAGGCAAAATATCGTCGGGTTTTGCCGCGCAAATTTTGGGCTGTGACCGTTGGGAGTTTTATCAACGGCTCAGTCGGCATGGCTTTGCGGTGATAGATTATGCTATAGATGAACAAGAGGCTGAGGCGGCCTCTAGCCGTCAAATTGCGACACAAAAACAATTAAGTGGAGTAACAAATTATGTCACGTCGAGATAAATATCATTATATTGTTAAAAACGCCCTCATTACAGAAGGTTGGCAGATAACCCATGACCCTTATTCTTTTGCCTCTAACCCTGAATTGTCAACCGATTTAGGCGCGGAACGAGTTATTGCGGCAACTCGTCAAAACCATAAAATTGCGGTAGAGATAAAAAGTTTCTTAACTCTATCGCAAGTTGTAGACATGGAACGAGCCATAGGACAATTTGTCATTTATCGGGGGTTGCTGAAGCGACAAGAACCCGATAGAGAACTTTATTTGGCTGTTCCCTCGCATGCCTTTGAAGATATTTTTAGTGGTGATGTTGGACAAGTGGCAATTACTGAGTCAAACTTAAAATTGCTTGTCTATACCCTTAATGAAGGAGAAACCTTACAATGGATACCGTAACTTTTTATCAACGCTGTATTAAACAACTCTTAAGTGAATATCAAACCCTTAGCAATGAATGGTCACAAATAAAACTCCTCTTTGATGACCACAGCCTGAATTACATGGTGGTACGGGTGGGGTGGTTTAAGCACAAACGAATCCACCTTTGTTTAATCCACATGGAAATTGTGGGCGATACGATTATGGTGCAGGCCAATAATACGGAACATTTACTGGATGAGTATTTAATGGAATTAGGGATTCCCAAAGCCAAAATTATCCCTGGTTTTGTCCCCGCCGAGGCGTTGGCCTACGCTGAACCTGCCGCGAGTCTTTTGCCGATGGCGGCTTAAAACAAAATGGGACGCGGATTTACACGGATACACGCGGATAAAAACAAGTGTTAAAAATCCGCGTGTATCTGCGCCCATCCGCGTCCCAACCCCATGATGAACACCCAAACGATTATTACCGATTTTACCCAGCATATCCAGGCCATGTTGCAGGATAATCTCCTCAGCGCGTACCTGTTTGGTTCATATAACAGCAACCACTGGAACATGGAATCTGACATTGACATTTTGCTCATCGTCAACAGCTTTGACCCGACCCTGCGGCGACAACTCAGCGCGCTGGCCTCTGACTATGCCCTGGAGTGGGGGCTTATTTTCTCACCGATTATTAAGGATAAGCAGGTGTGGGCTAAGAATGAATATTACAAAACCTTGTTTTATCAAGAGGTGATGCAAAAGGGGATTAAGCTATGTTAGAGCAAACAGCCTGCGATTTATCCATTTATCGCCTAACCAAAGCCCAAGAAGTATTACAACAAGCTGAGGTGTTACAGCAACATCAGCAATATGATGGCAGTATTAACCGTTCTTACTATGCCGTTTTTAGCGCGATACGGGCGTTGTTAGCCTTAATACAGCTAGATAGTGGCAAACATTCGGGAGTCATTGGCTATTTTGATAGGTATTTTGTGAAAACGGGGATTTTTGATAAAACCTTTAGCCGTATTGCCCATGCCGCATTTGAGGCACGGCAAGATAGTGACTATGAAGATTTTTATGTGCCTAATCAAGTGGAGGCATATCAACAACTAGAGGAAGCCAAGTTGTTCATTCAAGAGGTCAAAGTAATCCAAACGAAATTGATAAAACAGGAAATAGCTTTACCTACGATATAAAGGACACGGCTTCACGCGGCTAACGTGCCGCGCCAGGCCGTGTCTGCAATGTAACCATGTTAAACAAAATAGGACGCGGATTTACACGGATATACGCGGATAAAAGCAAGGTTTAAAAATCCGCGTGTATCTGCGCCCATCCGCGTCTTAATCTAACCATGACCATTCAAATCACCTTTCCCAATGAATTACTGGTAGCGGTGGGGGAAGACCGTCCCCAATTTACCGAACGGGTGTTAATGTACACCTTAGGGCAACTCTATCAGCAGGGCGACATTCAAAGCTATTTACTCCAACGGTTAGCCCAATGCCGACTCCCTCACCAACCCAACAAAGTGCGCCATGAACCCCGAAAAGTCAGACGAAAACCTGCCGTCTTTCCGCCATTAAAAGACGACAGGAACATCGCCCGACAAGAAATTATCGACCACTTTGCTCAACTTGCCAATTCTT
>JFJP01002307.1_pt1 | contig 11547 bp, 12 predicted proteins | sample 431651 | NCBI WGS metagenome assembly JFJP01 (sample SAMN02602958, study PRJNA72255) | Microbial mat metagenome, whole genome shotgun sequencing project. | biome: fresh water; feature: sink hole; material: water; isolation source: purple microbial (photo- and chemosynthetic) mats found in... | reverse complement strand
TCAGACAGTTCTGGCTTGCCCGGATCGCCCGCATTTGGCCGGGGCTGCTGATGAGCTTTATCCTTGCATTTCTATTGTTGCAGTTGAGTTGGGACAGCAAAACCGCGCTAGCCAACATTTTCATGGTCAATGCGTGGATACCTCTTTCAAAATACTATTTCTCATATAACTCGCCATCCTGGAGCATTTCCACGGAGTTCTTTTTCTATTTGGTCTTCCCACTTCTTGTTCTTCGATGGAACGTGACCGGGTGGAAAAAGCTTTTGGGTGCCGCCATGGTGGTAGCCTTGCTGATTATAGTGTCCAATGTCTTGAATCTCCAACCGCATACAGGTGCGGTGACAGACGGTATTACGAGCACTGCGTTGTTATACATCAGCCCGCTTGGTCGGATTTTCGAGTTCGTACTTGGTATTTTTGTTGCCGGTTGCTGGCGACAGAATGTGGAAAATGTTCAATGGAGTAAATTGCGGGGAACCTTGTATGAAAGTTCCGCTCTTTTGCTCGTTGTGTTGTCAACGCATTTTGCTTCAGCACTCATCGCATGGATTGCCCGGAACTGGCCCAATCCCGCCCTGAGCGTATGGTTGGCAGGAAGTAGTTCGATGCTTGCATTTGGCCTGCTCATCTATGTGATGGCGATGGGGCGTGGCTGGATCACTGCCTGGCTGTCCCACCCAATCCTGGTCGTTTTGGGTGAGATAAGCTTTTCGCTCTACCTTTTGCACCAAATTGTCATACGATACTATCTGGCGAATTACATTTCGTTTTCAAAGTGGTCGGATTCCCTCCTCTTGTTGGTTTTCTGGGTCGTCATATTGCTTGCATCCTATTTGATGTGGGCTTTGGTTGAGATGCCGGGAAGGCGCCTCATACTTGGACAAAAAACAAGGGGAATGCACGGCACTCAGGTGATGAAGGCGTCGTGGTATGACCATTTCGGTCTCAATCGCAAGACCGTTTGGGCAGCTTCGGTGCTGGCCTGTCTTTTAGTGTCAATCTATTTTTCCATGGGAAATCTGAATCGAATTGACGCTTCTGATGCCAACATGATGACTCCACCGGAGTTGCAATCCATTGTGGGAACCCGCTTTGGCGACCGATTCGTATTGCGTGGAGTAAAGATTGTTCGCGACCAAAACGGAATGCACATCGATTTTGCCTGGGAAAGTCTTGTTGAACAAAAACTGGGATTTACCAACGCGGTTCATCTTACAGATGGGGGCGGGAATATCCTTGCCCAACATGATTATAATCAACCGTTCAGCAGGCTCGCCATCAAACAAGGAACGATCTGGAAAGACTCAATCTCCATACCATTGGATAAGTTGAAGGGTGGGGAAAGCAGGCTCGCAATTGCCTTGTTTCCGCAAGGTCATCCGGAACATCTGCTCGTGGTCGACCGGGGTGATCGGGATTGGGGTGATCGACGCATGTTTATTGATTTGTGAAGTTGCGGCGCTTAAGATTCAGAAAACAAGGCGGGACTTCTTGAGGATGCGGACATTATGGCACTTCGAATCAAAGGTTTTCTGCGGGGGCCATTCTTAAAAGTCTATCAATAATGATTTAAAATGATTAATGCTATAGAACCGGACTTCACCGATCTGCCTGGACTTAGGGTTAAACCTTGGTCTTTCAGACTACAGCCATCGACCCGTGATTTACAGGTCGATGTCTCCATTGTTACGCCTTATTACAATGCAGGTCTATTTTTCAAGGAGACACTTCAGTCGGTCTTCAGGCAAACGTTACAGAACTGGGAATGGATCATAGTTGATGATGGTTCCACTGATGCCGAGTCTGTCGCCCGACTGGCCGAATTCGGGCTGATAGACTCACGCATCAAAGTTGTCAGACGGGTTAACGGCGGGACGGCTGCCGCCCGTAACACAGGTTTCAAGAATTCCAAAGGCAGGTACATATGTCTGCTTGATCATGACGACATGCTCGAATCAACGTACCTCGAGAAGTGTGTCTGGTTTCTCGATTCCAATACCGGATTCTCGTTTTGCAATTCCTACAATGTGATATTTGGAGACCAGCAGTTTTTATGGGAACAAGGTTACGAGCGCGGGAAGGAGTATTTAAAGGCTAATAGCGCCCCGCCCATTGCCGTAGTCCGATATAGCGCTTTTGCGGAGGTTGGAGGTTTTGATGAAACAATCGATTATTTATATGAGGACTGGGATTTCTGGCTGGCTTTGGCCAACAAGGGGCATTGGGGTTATACCATACAAGAATACCTTCAATGGTATCGGAAGTTAGGCGGAGGACGGTATGAGCAAATTATCCAGTCAGGTTATGATAATGCTGATTTTGCGAAAGCCATGCAGGAGAAATATCCTGACCTCCACACCAGGTTTCCAACGCCTTTGAGGCGTGCGCCCGAACCTTATGAGTCAATAGAAAGTGAATCGTTGGTAAACAATGCCCTTGAGCCCAACCGCAAGGGCAGGCGTATCATGTTTATTATTCCCTGGATGGTTGTTGGTGGTGCCGACAGGGTGAATCTTGAGCTTATTGAAGGTCTCGTGGGAAGGGGCCACGAAGTAACGGTTTGCGCCACGCTTTCCGCCAGACACGTGTGCGAATATAAGTATACGGAGCTAACCGAGGATGTTTTCGTGTTGCCTAATTTTCTGCGGGAAATAGATTATCCCCGGTTTATAACTTATCTGATAAGTTCACGGAAGATTGACACCGTCGTTTTAAGTGGAAGCACCATTGGTTACCAACTTCTTCCCTACTTGCGGAGTGCTTCTCCAAATACCGTGTTTGTTGACATCAATCATGTGGAGGAGCTTGATTGGATAAATGGTGGGCATCCGCGGTTTGGCGTCGGCTATCAGGACGTGTTGGATATGAATATTGTGACAACCGCACATTTGTCGGGATGGATGCGTTCCCGGGGAGCTGATCCCGGCCGTGTCAGGGTTATGTATACGGGTGTCCGCCCCCCTGGACTGGAAAGGACCATTTCCAACCGGGTTATTGTCAGGTCACGTCTCGGGATTGATAAAGAGCTTCCACTTGTTGTTTTCGGGGGCCGAATGACCAAACAAAAGCGACCGGAGCTGCTTGCTGAAATTTTCAAGGCAGCAGTGGAGGCGGGTCTTGTATTTCACGCTCTGGTGATAGGTGACGGTGAACTAAAGGCGGATTTCGAGTCACTTCTGGATATGTATGAGCTGAGATCCCATGTGACAACATTGGGCGCGGTACCACACGAACAGTGGTTGGACGCCTTGATTGCTTCTGATATCCTGCTTATGCCTTCGTTATATGAAGGCATTTCGATCTCCCTTCTCGAATCGATGGCTGCCGGCGTGGTGCCTGTTGTCAGTGATGTTGGCGGGCATTCGGAAGTTTTAGACGTGAATACCGGATTCCTGATTACAAGTGGTGATAAGAATGTGGCTGATTATGTTGAAGCTTTGAAAAAGTTGATCAATAATCCTACTGTTCTCAATTCGTTCTCAATCGCATGCCGACAGCGGATCGCGGAGAGGTTTTCCTGGGAAAATACAATTGATGAATTTGAAGCTTCTATCAATAGTTCACACAATCATATAGGAGGTAGGGTTTGCCAATTGACTCCTGCTTTCGGGCTTGAGATGGTATCGCTTGCATTAGAGAACATGCGCCTCAACGAGTTGGTGTCCCGCACTTTAGAAGCCCGCACTTTAGAAGCCCGTCCGCCAGATCAGACTGATAGTATTGTCAAAAAAACCGAAGTGGATTCAGGTTTGCGTTTCATTGTTGTGAAAATCTGGACCAAGATCGGGCGTATGTTATACGGGAAACCGGTCATGAAGAAGTTCGATCTCTTGCGTTAAGGCGTAAGCGCCCGATGTCTGGCTGGCGGGCGTTTCCCGCCGGCGGCGCATCGATAGCATACCCAGGTGTGTATGTTGTCCCCCATGTTATCCGGTTCAGACCGGACAGACCTTTTGAGTCGGCACTGGAGCGCTTGTCCGTGCGGCGGGCTGCCTGGGGGAGGGGAGCAGGACGGTGAGACCGTCTTGGTTGGTCCGGCCGGTGTGGATGTCTGCAAGGCGGACTTCCGGGTCTTGGCTGTGGCGTTTGGCGCATTCGACCGGTGTGTCGATGACGACGGCGCACTGCCTGGCGGTTTCTCCGCCGACGAAGATACAGTTCTTTTCCTCCGGCCGTGGGGCGGGGTGCAGGAAGAATTATGTCCTGAAGCAGGAAATCCATGATCCTCCTGTATTTTTTTGTGGCAAGGTATATGGTTCTGAATATACTGTGAGCCCATGAAGATTAATCAGCTTCCCGAACGCATCAAACAAATGGTCGCGATCACCTCTATGGAGCGCGGCCATCTCTCCGTCATCCGCACGGGCCCTGACGGCCAGCCTTACTACAACCTCCAGCATCGCAAGAACGGTCGCAACGTAACCGAATACATCCCTCGCGACCAGTTGCCTGCGGTCCAGAAAAACATCGCCGCTTACGAGCGCTTCAAGGTGCTTGTGGAAGAGCAAATCGCCGAAATCTCCGAAAAATCACGACAGCGGCGCAAATCCGCCGATTGATCTAGCGATGAGCGGACTCAAAAAAAGCTGAGCAAAAATATGGCTCGGTGCCGGATGTCGAAGCATTTGCGGGTTGGTTACAGGTTTTGGCTAATTCGAAGTAGCGCTCCAGCCATGCAGGAAATTGCAGGACCGCTCAGGGGCGGTTGTTTGCGCTTCTGGAGCCAGGAGGCCAGGGTTTGATAGTTCTCACTGACCCGTCCGACATGGAGCCGGGCGGGGATGATTCCGCCATAATGCCAATTCATGATCGTGGGGACGCTGACATTGATGAGGGCCGCCAGTTCCTGGGGTTTCAGAAGCTGCTGCATGTGCGGTATTGTGATGGGTGAATGGCCGGAAAGATGATGGTTGCTCTTTCAGAGGATGGGCAGGTAGGGGATCATGGTTATGGGTGATGTTTAGCGCCTATTGATTACGCGTGCGATCAGACCACATCAGAACAACTCCCCCTGCCGCGTTCCAGCACCCGGCCGCTTCGCCAGCGGACTCTCGCACGTCGTCACCACCAGAGGCCCGGCGAAGGGCTGGAAATCCCATCGGCCGCTCCCGGCCAGCCACTCCTGCATTTCCTCCCGCCACATGCCGCCTTCCTGTTTGTCGGAGCGCGCATTGTTGATCGCCGGGTTGAAGCTCCGGTGGAATCCCCAGCGCATAATTCCACTCGGCCGTCAGCACGCACGACCATTCCGGGGTCGGACTTGCGGACGAGGGTGGAAGCCAGCTTGGCCGTCGCCTCGCTGACCCGCTGCGCCAGACTCGTGGCTCCTCGGTTCGGTTGGATGCGGTAGCTGTTACACATGGTAACAATTTGCCAAAGCCAAGGCGTCGGGCAACGAGAAACGATGCGCCACATCCGTGGCAGCTGGCACATGATCGCGGTGGCTCACGCACGACCGCTCCATCAGGCCACTGGCGTTTCGCGTCGCAGTTGTTTGACGGCCCGGTCAAGCTGGCGCAGCAAGTGCCACACTCCAGACAGTCCGAGCACGAGGCTACTGCCGAGTCCGAGTGTGAGAATGACTTCGGAGTCCGAGATCAGCCAGACCAGTGCGGCAAGACCGGCAATGGCCCCACTCACAGCCAGTAGGCCAAGGCAGATCAGCCAGCTTGTCGCTTCCAGTGTCCAACGGGTCCATAGTTTCAGTCGCTCGATCTTGATGGGTATCACAATGTTTTCTTTCATAGCGGGGCGACGATCGCGCGGCTGCGTGCAGGCCTGACGAACTCCTGGTGAATTTTCGATGAAATGGATGTCTGCGAGCCGTCCCGCTTGCCGGGCTACTGGTCGCCCGGCTACAACGTCCGCCCGCCCATGCAGCACCGCCTTCATATCCGGCCCGCCCGGAAACAAACATCGACTGCCTCACGGAACCGGTTGCTGTATGTGGCCCTGGCACTCGCCGTAGTCGCGGCAGGGCTACTGTGGCGTTCGGGTTTCATCCCCCTGCCGCCGGACTTGTCGAACTACGGTGGCGACGCGCTGTGGGCACTGATGGTGTTCGTGGGTTTCGGATTCCTGATGCCCCGGGCATCAACGTTGATCGTCGCCCTGCTGGCGCTGACCTTTTCGTGGGGAGTCGAATTCTCCCAAATCTATCACGCGCCGTGGCTCGACGCGGTGCGCGCCACAATCCCGGGACGGCTGGTGTTAGGAAACACCTTCAACTGGCCCGACTTGCCCGCCTACGCCGTGGGGATTGCTCTCGGCGCGTTGGTGGAGTGGCGCTTGCGGGACTGAGCGTCAACGAGGTCACCACGCAACTGCCACCGCAGAGCCGGCCTTCACCGCCCCCCGCCGGCGCCGGAAAGAGGATTTGTTAGTATTCATCGCCGCCGCCCGGCTCCGTCGCAAGATCCCGTTCAACCAGCTTTTCTTCCGCCTCCAGCGCGACCTTCGCGCCTTTTTCGGCAGCTACGCCAGCGCCGAGGAAAAAGCCCGCGAACTCATGTTCGCCGCCGGCGACTCGGACGAATTGGAAGTCGCCACCGCCCAACTCGATTTCGGCTTCCTCGATCCCCGGGAAGGCCACTTCACCGTTCACCGCAGCCTGCTAGGCGAACTCCCGGTCATCCTCCGCGTCTATGTCGAGTGCGCCCCCGCCTTGCGGTTCGAGCGCTATCTTGGCATTTTCGCATCACTTTTGATCCGCCTCCAGGCGGAGCCGTTGGAGATCGCCACCCAGGTAGGGCCCGACCGCCTGGCGCGCCCACCCCACCTTCTCATAGTTTTAAGTGGTTCCGGCGTTCTTGGACCGGCGTAGTTGCAAACAAAGCCGTCTCGCGTGGCTGTGGCGTCTCGCCGCAGACCGTTGCCGGAGCGTCTCGCTCTGAAACTTCCTGGAAACTTAAACCTTGCAAACTCTCTCTCACTGCTGACTCGGCAAACTCGCCAACCTCAACGTCGCCCGCACCGGGACACGCGGCATTACACCCCACAAGCCGCTGATGTTGCTCACCGTCATCGACCTGATCGAATCCGGTGACAGCGGCAATGGCGATCCCCGCAACGGCCTCGCCCTCACTCCCGATGTCCACTGGACGTTCGACGCCGGGCTGTGGACGGCTATTCCAAAATCCGTGAGCCGTCCTGGGTCGCTCCGTACTCGATGAATTTCACCGATAGGATCTGTTTCAGCTGGTCGTCGTCGAGGCCGTCCCATGCGTGTTCGTCATCTCCCAAGGCTGACAGGTGCTGGCAGTCGTCATCCGCCTCCGGTTGGCGTTTTTTGAATCGTTTGAAGAAGCCCATGGTTCGGTGGGATTGAGGTTTCAAGGGAGTGGCGGGAGCGGTTTATTCGTCGTCCGGCGCGATCGTGTGGGTGGCAGCGACACCAAGCACGTCGCCCGGCCAGTTCAAGAAGTAGGAGGAAAACGACGTGGATGCCTGTTCGCAGTCGCCGGCGCGGTGCAGGGCCAAGCCGCGCAGCCACGGATAGAAGCCGGGCTCGCCCTCGGCGGGTTTCCCCAAGAACCGTAGCGCCTCGATGTCGTCACCGCCTTCGATCATCGCGATCACGTAGGACGGGCTGAGCCACTTCGCGCCGGGATAGCGGCCGTGGCGGATGCCGCCTTCCTTCGCCGCGCGGATGGCGGGCAGCCAACGGTGGAGCTGGCGGCAGGCCATGCATTTCAGCGGAGCCCACTCCTTGCGTGGAAAGTCGGCCGGGTGTTCGCGCAGCAACTGCAGGACATCCTGCCAGCGGCCAAGTCCCCGGGCGAGTCGCAGCAAGACCAGCGGCGTGCGCTCGGCTGTCGGCACTTGCAGCCCCTCGTCGAGAAACCCGGCGAGGTCATTGTGGGGGAGATCCTCCCAGTCGATTTCGAGGCCGGCGACCTGCTGCCAGGTCAAGCGGGTCGGCATGCGCAGCGGGAAGAACCACTCGAAGTCATCCGCCAATTGCGCCAACTCGCCGAGCCGGTGGCGGACGATCGCGGCGTCGTCGGCGCGCACCATGAGGTCGCAACCCACGCTCATCCGCCCGTGATACCCGAGCTGGAAATCGGCACGGACATGGAAGGGGCTGAGCTCCAAAAGGTTGCCGACGAGCAGGGCCGGACCTGAAGCGCTGTCGATGAAATGGCCGGCGAGAAGGCTGATCCGCAGGATCGACCGCATCTCATCTAGCGGCAACGCCTGGACGTGGACGAGACGGCCCCCGCCCAATTCGCCGCGCACGAACGGAGGCTCGCCGGATTCCGGATCGATCAATTCGAACCCGGGAGCATCCTCGGCCGGGTTGAATTGTTCCTCGAACGCGGGGACGACGAGTTCCCTGAGCAGGGTGACGAGCGGCGGGGAATTACGGACGGTCTTGTTGGTCTTTTGTTTGGACATGAGGATGGAAGCTGATTGGTTTCGGATAGGGAAGATAGAAGAGGATGGATGCAGGCGGCCCGAAGCGAACCATCGGAGGGGGGCTGGTCCATTAGGGACCGCCTGCAAATTTTCAACGACTGGGAAGCGGGGTATTCGTGTGCTTGGATTCAGTCATGCGCCCACCGTAGCAGGAGGGGTGGGACAAATAGCGGGGGTGGGTAGGGAAATTTTCAATTATTTTTTGAGCGCGGATTTCGGATGCGGGAACTGCCACCAGGCTGGATTCGTTCCACCTCACTCAAGCCAATGGCCGCGTCCGCGTGGTGAACATCCGCACCGGTTCCACGATCCGCACGATCTAATCCCCCCACCCTGTAGCGGCGTGTCTGTGACCGTCGCTGACTCGCCCTGAGGCCGGACGGCTCATGGCAAGCCAAAGAAAATGAACCGCCAAGGCATCGCAAAGACGGAAGGATTTGAATCGAAACGCGAAGCTGCGGAGATCGCGGAGGAAGACGCCGGGGAAACCATGGTGCGGCTGGACTGACTCACCCGGCCCACCTGTCGCGAACGGCGCGCAGCGTGACAGCAAGATCCTAACGCCCCGCTAACGAATCAGGACAGCGGCAGGGATTTCCAGCCCCTCATGCCGCGAGCGAATCATTCCGGGACGGTATCACGAGCGCGACCTATTCCGTCGCACCTCCCTGCCAAATTACGCTCTTCGCCACCGACACCCCATGACACCCCGACGATTCCAATCTCCGTATAACCGCCTTCTCGCACTCTGGGTCCTCCGCGCTTTGGCTCCCGGGCTCGGCCGTAGTTCGTTAATCAAAAATGGCGAGTATGAGGATCCGGACATCGCAGAGTTCCTGGGACTCCCCCTGAATCTCGACGCGGCCAAGGTCGCGGCGACTCCCCGGATGCTGGACGCACTTCAAGCCTCCCTCGAAAGCGCGGGGCCGACGTCCCTGCCTCGAAGAGCGCGGGGCAATTTGAGTAAACTCGCGGCGTCACTCAAGCTCAACACGACCGAGGAGCGGGTTCTCGAATTCTTCGTTTGCAAGGAGGTCGAGTCGCCACTGGTCGACATGTGGGCGCTGCTCCACGGCGGCAAAGCATCCAATTCCTCCCGACTTCTCTCCAAGGTCCTCGGCCTGCCTCAGAACGCGGTGTCTTCGGTCCTATCTGCAAGTAGCCGATTGACGAAATGCGGTCTGTTGAAGCCAAGCGACCATCCTCACCGAATCGGAACTCTGAATTTTCATTCCTCCGCCCTCGCTAAACAGCTCATCCGCGATACCTACCAGCCATCCAAACTTCTGAAATCGTTTGGTGTCGTCACTCCCGCCCCTCCGAAACTCGGACTCGAAGACTACCCCCAACTCCAAGCGAGTCTGGACCTGCTGCTGCCCTATCTGAAAAAGGTCAGGTCCAGGCGCAAGGTCGGGGTGAATGTCCTGATCCATGGTTCGCCTGGCACTGGCAAGACCCAGCTCGTTAGAGTGCTGGGACGTGCGTTGGACATCCCGGTGTATGAACTCGACACCTCCGACGATGATGGCGACCCTATGAGGGCCCCAAGACGACTCACCGCGCTCAATCTGGCGCAGACGTATTTTCAGGATGAGCCGGTCCTGCTGGTTTTCGACGAAGCGGAGGACATTTTCGCCCCCTCTCCTTCCAACCGTAGCATGGCGGGCTCCCACAAGGGCTGGTTCAACCAGATGCTGGAAACCAACCGCCAGCCGGTATTCTGGATCTCCAACTCGATCGATTCACTGGATCCTGCGTTCTCGCGGCGTTTTGATTTCATCCTGGAGGTTCCGATTCCGCCGAAGGCCCAGCGCGACAGGATTCTCAGGAAGGAAATCAGCAAACTCGTCACGCCCGGACTGATCGAGCATCTCGCCGGCATCGAAGATCTAGCACCTGCGGTCATCACCCGCGCCCGGGACGTCATTCAAGTCATCAGCCGGGATATTCCAAAGGGTAACCGGGACGCCGCGTTCACCCATGTGATCGGCGGAATCCTCAAAGCCCAAGGCCACACGGACCCTGCTAGAGCGACGATCCAGGTGATCCAGCCCGGGCTCTATGACATCGCCCACCTGAATACCGCCGCCGACCTTCCGCAGATCGCCGCCAACCTGCGGAGAAATCCGAGCGCCCGCCTCTGCCTGTATGGCCCGCCCGGCACCGGCAAAACCTCGTTCGGCCACTGGCTCGCCCAGGAAATCGGTCAGCCGCTCCAGCTCCAGAAGGCGTCCGATCTCTTGAGTCCCTTCCTCGGAGTGACCGAGCAAAAAATCGCCCGCGCCTTCGAAACCGCCAAACAGGATGGCTCGGTCCTTCTGATCGATGAGGTGGATTCGTTCCTGCAGGACCGCACGCAGACCCGGCATTCTTGGGAAGTCACCCAGATCAACGAGATGCTCACCCAGATCGAATCTTTCCCGGGGATCCTGATTGCTTCCACCAATCTAATCGCCCAGCTTGATCCCGCGAGCATGCGCCGATTCGACATCAAACTCCACTTCGGCTATCTCCTCCCGGATCAAGCTTCGCGCCTGCTTGCCTCGTATTGTCAGAATCTCAGGCTCCCGCAGCCGACATCCGCCGATCTGGATCTGGCGCACTCCCTCGAAACCGCGACCCCCGGCGATTTCGCGGCCGTTGCCAGACAACACCGTTTCCAACCGTTCCGCGATGCGTGCGGCCTGTTGCAAGCGGTGATCGCCAAATCCGATCTCAAGGCCGGCCGCTCACGGCGGATCGGCTTCCAATAATCCTAACCAACCCGCACCATGCCAAGCTCCGACCACGAAACCACCCTCGCCCGCCAGTGGGAACTGCTGCGCAACCACTTGCCATCCCGCCCGCCCGGCAAAAGCTCGCTCCAACTCCGCAACGCCATGGCAAGCGCCGGCCACGATGTGACGAAGCGTACCATCGAGCGCGACATGCATGAACTTTCTCGTATCTTTCCGATCATCCGGAACATGAAATCCGCGCCCTACGGCTGGCACTGGACGGAAAGCGCCCGCTTCGATGTGCTCGGCATGGATCTATCTGAAGCGGTGTCGCTCGGCCTGATGGAGGATGTGCTCCGGCAGATCATGCCGCCCGCGTTCCTATCCGCCCTTGAAGGCAAGTTTTCCCTCG
>JFJP01036627.1_pt1 | contig 11548 bp, 15 predicted proteins | sample 431651 | NCBI WGS metagenome assembly JFJP01 (sample SAMN02602958, study PRJNA72255) | Microbial mat metagenome, whole genome shotgun sequencing project. | biome: fresh water; feature: sink hole; material: water; isolation source: purple microbial (photo- and chemosynthetic) mats found in... | reverse complement strand
CGTAGAGGAGCTTGAGGCGGCGTTTTTCGGCCATTTCCTCGTTCAGCTCCTTGCGGGGCTTGTTGCTCTCGTGGGGATCGATCTTGGAAAACGCCTTCTGGGCTATCGCGTAGAATTCGGGAATGATCATGCCGGAGTGCTTGATGACACTCTTGATGATGTTTTCGCCGTCTTCCATCTTTTTCGACAACTCGACCTCCTGCTCGGCGGTGAGCAGGTTTTCCTTTCCGATTTCGCGGAGGTAGAGGCGTATAGGATCATCTATCGATGAATCCTTGTCACTGTATACCAGACGTTTGCGGTCGGTTTCCTCAGGTTTTTTGTGTTCTTCCTGGGTTTCCTCGTCTGCGGCAGTATCTTCTTCAAGCAGCTGTATCTTGTTTTGTTCGAGCAGCACCAGCACCTGATCCATTTTGTCCGTGTTAAGGATGGTTTCAGGCAAAAGATCGTTGAGCTCGTCCCAGCTCAAAATCTTTTTTTCCTTGGCATACTCGAGCAGTTTTACGACAGCAGGATCAAGTGCAAGATCCGTCATTCATTCATATCCTTCAATTTGGCAAGCTCTTCATCAATACTCTGTTTTTCGGCCATCATTTCGGTGACGGCACGCACATCGTCCGTTGTTGTTCCGCGAATCAGATTCATCCTGGTGACAAGACGTGTCTTGCGCTTTTCGAGAAGGTTCCGGCGGATCAGCAAGATACTGTCTTCAATGGTTTTCTGCGCGTTTTCGGCGAATTCGCCCTTCATCACCGTCTCGGCGACGAGGTTGCGCAAGCTGTCGTCTGAACAGCGCTCAAGAAGACTGTCGTATGTCGTTGAATCGGTCCGGTAGCATTCCTCCAGAACAATAAACAGTTCCCGCGCGACGGGATCCTCAAAATCATCGGAAGATAAACTGGAGCGCATTATAGGAAAGAAACCGGTATTTGCGGCGACAGCCAAAACCGCGCGCAATTCGGCATTTCTTTTTATATTCTGCATTTTCGGCCGTGCGGTTGTGTCTTGCCCAACGGGTTTGTAATCGGGGCGCGGTTGTTTCCTGTTTTTAAAATCGGATAACAACGCTTTTTCACTAATTCCGAACGCGGCGGAAAGCCGGTTTATCGTTGACTCCCTTTGAATGTCGGATTCCAGCACCTCGATGTATGGAAACAGCAAGGCGGATGCACGGGTTTTTCCCTCGGGACTTCCTATGTCGAAACGCGTTCCTGCGCTCAAAATAAGATAATCAAGATCTACTATAGAGTAATCAAGGAGTTTTTTCAATGCTTCACCCCCCTCATTCAGTAAAATATCGGCCGGATCCTTGCCGTTTTTTATCTCGATGACCCGTACATTGAAGCCGAACTGCCGGCACAGGAGAATTGCCTTGAAAGTCGCAGTCTGACCGGCCGTATCGGAATCGAACGAGAGGTACACCGTTTCGGCGAAGGAACGGACGAGCTTGGCCTGGTCGGCTGTAAAAGCCGTCCCGAGCGGGGCGACGGCGCGGCAGATGCCGGCCTGGTGCCAGGCGAGCACGTCCATGTAGCCTTCGCAGAAAATAACCGATTTGGTGGTGCGGATTTCGGAAAGCGCGTGGTCGAAGGCGAACAGGGTTTCGCCCTTCTTGTACTGCGGCAGGTCCCCCGAGTTGAGGTATTTCGGGCCCTCCCCGTTCAGGATGCGGCCGCCGAAAGCGACGACCTGGCCCTTGCGGTTGTTGATCGGAAACATGAGACGGTCGGAAAAAAAAGCGACTTCGGTGTATTTTTTCGAGAACAATCCCGATTTTTCGAGAAAATCCCGCGAATAGCCTTTTTTCGACAGAAAATCATGGAGCCAGCGGCGGTCGGCAGGCGCGTAGCCGAGCTTGAATTTTTCGATGATCTCCGCAGCAACATGGCGGCCTTCGAGATACTTCAGGGCGGCCTGACCCTGCGGGGACTGCGTCAGAAGATAGTGGAAACTGCCCGCAACCCGCTCATAGAGGGCGGCAAGGAGCTCTTTCGTGTTGTCCTTCGGAATGTCGGGGGCGGAATTGTCGCCCTCGTAAATTACTTCGATCCCGGCTTTTTTCGCAAGGGACTCGACAGCCTCGACAAAGGTGAGCTTTTCCATCTCCATCACGAAGGTGACCGGGCCGCCGCCCTTGCCGCAGCCGAAGCAGTGGTACATCTTCCGCTCCGGAATGACGTGGAACGAGGGGGTTTTTTCGTTGTGGAAGGGACAGCAGCCCCACCAGTCGTCGCCCCGGTGCTCGAGCCGGGTGTATTCGCCGACGATGGCGACGATGTCGGCACGCTGGTTGACGGCGTCCACCGTCTCGCTGGCGATCCTCGCCATCAGTTGCCGGCCGCTTTTTTGAGGTCGAGCTGCCGGCCCGCCTGTACATGCTCGCCGAGGGAGCGGGTGAAGGAATGGGTGCCGGCATCGGCGTCGGTCAGGCGGAAATAGAGGTAATTCGTTTCCGCGGGGCTGAAGGCGGCCTTGAGCGCGACAAGACCCGGGCTCGAAATGGGTCCCGGCGGCAGGCCTGCCCACAGGTAGGTGTTGTAGTCGCTCGGTATCGAAAGATCGCTGACCAGGAGGCGGTCCGGATGCGGTTTCCCCTGGATTTCCGTGATGATGTACTCGATCGTCGCGCAGGACTGGAGCCCCATCCCGATGCGGATGCGGTTGGCAAAGACGCTCGCGATGAGGGGTGCCTCGACGGCAACCCGGTATTCGCGTTCGATGATGCTCGCGAGCACGACCTTTTCGAACAGTGTTGCCGGATCGGACGGAACGTTTTCCAGGACGGCAATACGCGAAAAAAAGGTATCGACCATGATGCCGACCAGTTCTTCCGCATCCATCCCCAACGAAAAAAAGTAGGTGTCGGGAAACAGGAAGCCTTCGGCCGTCCTGCCCGGTATTCCGTGCGCGGACAACACCGCGGGATCGCGCGCGGCCGCCAAGAAATCCCCGGCAGTGACAATTCCCGCATTCTCGAGGTGGGCAGCGGTCTTGACGAGGGACAGCCCCTCGGGAACGGTCACCCTGGTATATTCCTGTTTCCCGTCGGCGATGTACCGTAGCACCGCAAGGGTGGACATTGAAGGCGAAAGCCGGTACGTGCCCGCCTTGAGCGGGAGGCCGAAAAGACGCGCGGCATAATAGGCAAAACGGGGGGAGCGGACAAGTTTTTTGTCGGCCAGATCCGCCGTTATCGCAGAAGTCGAAGCGCCCCGGGGAACCGAAAAGAGCACACCTTCCCCGTCTTGCGATACGGAGCGGTTCGACAGGAGTGAATAAATACCGAGCGCGGCTGCGGACAAAAGAAATATCGCCGCAAGGGCGGCAAGGCTACGAACGTACAGTCTTTTCATTGAAAAAAACCTCGGCTTCTTCTATGGTCATGATCTCGTAGATGTATTTTTCCAGAAAACATCTGAAAATATCCAGTTCCGTATCGGCGGCCGCCGTACTGTCCCTCAGGAGCAGTGCAAGGCGCTTGATTTCCGTATCGCTGAAGGAATATTCGACGCGGCCCGAACCCTTCATACGATGAGGTCCTGACCCTCGCGCGCGATGACTATGTCGATGAGCCTCGTCCCGGCATAGTCGCTGTACCAGTCGGCCGACTGCCGCAGGGTCGAAATCTTCTGGTCGGTATAGGTCGGCTCGTGATGGAACAGGACAAGCTTCTTGATGCCCCAGTTGAGGGCAAAATCGACCGATACGGAAAAGGTCGAATGGCCCCAGCCGGTTTTTTCGAGCGCCTCGCCCATGGTGTACTGGGAGTCCATGACGAGGATGTCCGCGTCAGTGAAGAAGTCGCTCCGTTCCTCGGTCTTGAGGAAATCGTCATGGGTTAGTTCTGTGTCGGTCGAGTAGATTATCTTCTTCCCGTCTTCGGGGTTGACCGTATGCCAGGACAGCGTGCTCGTCCCGATGCGGAACTGCCTGCGCTCCGGACCGAGGTGCACGAACTCGAGGGCGGCATTGAATCCCCCCGGACCTTCCATGGGAATGGGGAAATAAGGCTCCCTCATCTGACCGCCGAGAATCGACCGCAGTTCGGGATTGGTGCTGTAAAAAACGATGCGGTTGCGTGGATCGAAGGCCGGCGTGAAAAACGGCAGTCCCTGGATGTGGTCCCAGTGAAAATGGGAGAGCAGGATATGGTAGGTATTGCCGCCGGACGAATGCCCGGGCCGCTGCTTCAGGTTGAGGGCCAGCTCGCGGATGCCGCTTCCCGCGTCGAAAATTATGCAGTCCCCGCCTGCATTTTCTATTTCCACGCAGGAGGTATTGCCGCCGACCGTTCCGAACAGCCAGCCATGAATTTTTCGCGGGTGTCGGCCGACTCGACGTCCCGTGCCGACATGCGCTGCACGACCGCGGCGATGCGATTCTGAATCTGCAGCGGAGACAATGGTGTCGGAATGGAACCCCGAACTCCCCAAAAATGAATTCGCATACGCTGTTCCCCTTTGCCCGGTACGGTCAGTGCGCTTTTCTGTGAATATACGGCTGCGACCTTCGGGCGGTCAAGTGGGATTCGATTTCCTCGCGGCTGTGCAGAGTGCCCTTGTTGATGCCGGGACAGTCTTCCGCAGTGAATTCCCACCGGTCACCATCGCTCACGAGCGGTGCCCAGAACGGCCAGGACGAGCACTGCAGGGGCCGTGATTCGTAGGCTTTGCAACCGTTGTCCCACAGGATGCAGTCGAAATTGGACTTTTCCTTCAGGCACAGATATTCCTCGCCGTCACCTTTGGGAACCCAGCGGCACCAGGCGGCGATAAAGGACTCACGGTCAAGATTAGACCATTTGAGGAGTTTTTCAAGGTCCGTTTCGGACAGGTTTACGAAGCCGGGATCGAAGCGACAGCAGGAAGAACAGCGCTGGCAGGTAAAACAGAGACCGTCTTTGTAAAAAGGTTCCATATTATTCACTCGTTTTGCCGAGGCTTTATGGGGAGACAAGGATTCGAACCTTGGAAGGCGATGCCAACAGATTTACAGTCTGCCCCCTTTGACCGCTCGGGAATCTCCCCCAGTAACTTGTCGCAATGTATTCAATAACCAGCTAAGCCAACTCAGGGATTCGAACCCTGGACCCCGAGATTACAAATCACGTGCTCTGGCCAGCTGAGCTAAGTTGGCATTGCGAACGAGGATCAATCTACCGGATACCCCGATAAATGTCAAGCATTCACGGAACGGTTTTTTCGTAGAGCGGAAGATAGTGCCGCCCGATGATCGTATCCCAGTTGTAGGTATCGCGGACCAAAAGCGCGGCATGACGGATCATGTCGAGATATGCGGGTACGGCAGCGCAGCCCTCCCCGACCGATGCATCCATGGGCGCGCACAGCTCGAGCAGCAGCCGGGCAAGCGGGCCTGCTTCGTTTCCCGATTGGGTCGACGAATATAAAAAACCGCTTTTTTCGTGGATAATTTTCTGGAGTCCCCCGACGGCATGGGCCACCGGGATCGTACCGAAAATCTGACCGATGAAATCCTCGAGTCCGCACGGTTCGAACTTGCTCGGGAGGATCAGGAAATCCGAGACGGCCACGGCCATGCGCGCAAGCGATCGTTCGTAACCGCGCAGGTACACGAACCGGCCCGAATATTTGTCGGCAAGGCCTTCGAGCATGGCTTCGAGCACGGGATCGCCCTGGCCGAGGATGACGAAACGGGCATGGGGAACGGCCGCGAGCACCGTATTGGCGGTTTTCTCGAGGACATCGAGACCTTTTTGCCAGGCGATGCGTCCATGGTACGAAAAATATATCGCGTCCGGACCGGTTTCGAGATGGCCGTAGCAGGTGAGGCCGGAACTTGCGGGCAGTGACTCGATGCGCTTCAGGAAGGCTGCGCGGCAGCGGTATTTGCCGGAAAGGTCACCGGAAGCGGGATCGAAGGCGTACGGCAACAGGGACACGGCTGTATCCTTCGGCTGGTATTTTTCGAGGTCGATACCGTTCGTGATGCCGGCTATGTGTATCCCCCGCCGCTCGAATTCCCCCGAAAGGCCTTCGGTGAACTGGTCGTATTCGCCGCTCGTCAGTTCGTCGGCATACCAGGGAGAAACGGTCGTCAGGATGCCGTACTCGGCGGCAAGGAGGAAGGGTTCGACGTTCCCGTGCAGCATCGCCTTTTTCAGGACGGACTCGCCGAGGCCCGTGAGGGAGGCCGCACGCTCCCAGCCGGGAATGACCTGTCGATAGCCGGGGCCCGCATTGTGGATGGTGACCGCGATGGTCGTATGCTCGAACCGGGGAGCGAGCTCCGCGTCGGTCCTGATGAGGGCGGGAAGGATGGCCGTATGCGCGTCCTGGCAGTGAAGCACGTCAGGAACGATGCCCGTCGTTACCGAATATTCAAGAACGGCCTTTTCAAGGAGGAGATTCATGATGTCGACGTCGAAATGACCCTTGCCGCGGATGGCTCCCGGTATTATCCGCGCTTCTTCCCCGGTATAGACATAGACATTGTGTTTTTCCCTGAACAGGCTCGATTCCACGAAGACGATTTCCACCCCGTGCATGCGGACTTGCGAAAAATCCACCCGGTATTCCTCGTGCGCGCAGGAAATGACGCCCGAAAAAAGAAAGGAACTGTCGGCGGTGACGCAGCCGTACCGTGGTATGAACACGCTGACCGCCTTGTTCCTGCGGGCAAGCCCTTCGGCGAGGGAACAGGCTACGTTTTTGACACCGCCGGCCTCCGCAATGCCGGCATATTCCCGCGTTACGAGCCATACGGTCGAAACCGGGCGCATCATTCGGTTGACCGGTGGGCCGAAGCATTCGTGTCAAGGTCGGGCCTGAGCACCTCGGCACCGTTGCGGTACACCGGGACGGGTTTTACCGTGCCGTAAAAGGTCAAAAGCACCCGGATCACCCGAGGCAGGCCGCCTTCGAAATACTGTTCGGTGCAGGCAAGCAGGGGCACCGAGGAGGCCATGCCGGCCGCACGGAGGGCGGTTGCAGGATTCATGACGGTGATGTCGCCGGTCACCGAAAAAAGGACGGACACGATATCTTCTTCGGTTATGGAATTTCGGGAAAGGATTTCCGCATACAGGAGGGGAACTTCGGTCGAAACGGATTCCGTGGTGTTCACGCAGCAAACGGCTCCGCGAACGGCATACAGGCGCGCATTGGTAGTCATTATACGGCATCATATGTTGATCGGGAAATCTTTGTCAACGAGCTTCACAGTCCGCGGGAAAGCAGCACGATCGTATTAGAAAGTAGCGACAGGGCAATGCCGAGGCACAGGCACACCAGATGGGAAACAAGAAGGAAGGGATGGATGCGCTGTCGGCCCGCCATGCGCAATGCGATCTCGAGAACTATCACCGTCAGGGACAGCATGACCGTCACGAGGGCGGTTCCCGACAGGACTGCAAGAATCAGGTACTGGGTCGAATCCATGAATTCCTGGATGTTCCCGAACAGATAAAAAAGAACCAGTCCGGCGGAAAACGAGGTCGAGAAGAGGACCGTGCGGTGCAAAAATCGGGTGGTCAGTCCTCTTGACCACTATACCGGTATTCAAGCGATTTTGACAGGGGAATTCAGATGAAAAAAAACAGGCTGGCCGTGCTGCTCCTTCTCGTATGTTCCGCAACGGTTTTTTTTATCGGATGGATACAGTTCTCGGTGCCTGCCGGAAAATACGGGGTGCTCGTCTCGAAGACAGGCGGCGTGGATCCGGACCCGGTGCTTCCGGCGCGGTTCCGCTGGCAGTGGGAACGGCTGATACCGACCAATACCGAGCTGTTCGTCTTTGACCTTGTACCCGTGGGATCCTCCCGTCCGGATCGCTCTATAGCGGCATGCTCGAAGGAAATCCCGACTTTTCATGGAAAATCGCCCTGACCGTCACGGGACGCGTGGCTCCCGCAGCCCTCAGCGGCCTCGTGGGACGGCTCAACATCACCGACCAGGCATCACTCGACACATGGGCAAAGGAGCGGCTCGCAGCGGCGGCGGACGAGGCCGGCAGATTGGTAATCGCCGCGGCGATGGCGAATCCTGCGGCCGTTGCCGGCATGAACGCGGATCCCGCGAAGCTCGCCAAAACGGTCCTCGACAAATTCTCCGCCGAAAACCTGCGCGACATCGAAGTGCTTTCGGTCAGGCCCGAATCGCTCCGGTTTCCCGATTTCACCCTGTATTCCCTGGCCGCACGAACCTACGGCGAATACCAGACACAGCGGAGTTCCCTGCTGGCTAAAACGGCAGCGGCCGAGGCAAACGCATCGGTTTCCGAATATCTCCAGATCGAACGCTTCGCCCGCTGGGGTGAGGTGCTCACAAAATACCCGATCCTCATCGATTTTCTCGCTGTTGCCCGGGACGACTCCGCGGAGGCGTTCAAGGCAGTCAGGAGCCTCCGGTAGACTGTTCGACAGTTACACCCGCGCGCAGCGGCACGACGAGCAAAAAACGGCCCGAAAGCGCTTCGAACCTGATCGAGCCGGTATCGGAGCGGTTGCTGAGGCTGAATTTTCCGCCCGCCCAGTCGATATTGTCGACCGGCCAGTGAAATCCGCTTCCCCTGCATCCGTGCGGGCCGCTGCCGGCCGCGAAGAGCGACACGGGATCGTCGCCGCTCAGTCCCGAAACCCGGATACCGTCGCGGGGCGAACCGCCATCGGCGACCGCCACCACGCTCGTCTCGCCTATCCACAGAGAAGGAGCATAGGCGGCATCGAAGAGGGCCTTCAGGGCAAAAAAATGATCGAGCCGGCCTCCGCTTCCGCCGACCAGGATCACCTCGTCGATATGCCGTTCCTCCATGCAGCGGAGTGCTATTTCGGTATCGGTGAAGTCCTTGTCCCGCGGCCACACCTGCACTTTATCCGCAGGGTATTTATCCAGAATCGATGCGTCCGGAACGCTGTCCATGTCGCCCACGATGATGTCGGGAACGATGCCGGCAGCCTCGGCCCCGCAGAGCCCCGAGTCGGCGGCGACGACGACGGTATATCGCCCGAACAGCAGCCGTGCGGTGCCCATATCGGGCTGCACACCGCCGGTAAATAGAAGACCCCGCATACTAACCCTCGCTTGTGTTCATCCGGTTTTTTTTATTATACTGCAGGGGATATGGATAGAGTACCCGTTCCGGCAACTTTGAAGGATTTTTCGCGTTTTTTCACCTCGCACGGCTATCAGGTCTTTCTGGTCGGAGGCGCCGTACGAGACCTCTTTCTCGATAAACGGGCCGAGGACTGGGACGTGGCGACCGACGCACGACCCGAAGAAGTGGCGACACTCTTCAGGCGCATCATCCCGACCGGCATAGAGCACGGCACCGTCACCATCCCGTTTCGCGACAAAATGATCGAATGCACCACTTTCCGCACCGAAACCGGTTTTTCCGACGGACGGCGCCCCGATTCCGTATCCTTTCATGCAACCATAGAAGAAGACCTCGCCCGGCGCGATTTTACCATGAACGCCATAGCGGTGTCGCTGCCCGAAGGAACAGTCGTCGATCCCTTCGGCGGGCGCACCGACATCCGCTCGGGCATCATCCGCACCGTCGGCACCGCCGGCGAACGTTTTTCCGAAGACGGACTGCGACCCCTGCGCGCGGTACGCTTCGCTTCCCAGCTCGGCTTCATGATCGACGGCCCTACCCTTCAGGCGATAGAACCCGCCCTTCCGGTGACCGCCCGTGTCGCCCGCGAGCGCATCCGGGACGAACTGGTCAAGATACTGGTGTCCCCCGTTCCCTCGAAAGCACTCCATTTCATGGAAATCACCGGACTTTTGCGACTTGTGCTTCCGGAACTCTCCTCCTGCCGCGGTGTCGAACAGAAAGGCATGCATCGCCACGACGTGCTCGACCATCTCCTGGCCAGCTGCGACGCGGCCCCGGCCGACAGGCTCGAACTCCGCCTCGCCGCCCTCCTCCACGATGCAGGGAAGCCCCTCGTTAGGGCGGTCGGAACGGACGGCCAATTCACTTTCCACAACCACGAAACCGAATCGGCGCGCATCACGGCAGCCGTCATGGAGCGGCTCCGCTTTCCGCTCAAAACGCAAAGAAATGTGTGCCATCTGGTGGCCCGGCACATGTTCCATTACGAACCGTCCTGGACGGATACGGCTGTGCGGCGCTTCATCGTGCGCGTCGGGGAGGAACATATCGCCGACCTTTTCGCGCTGCGCCGGGCGGATTCGCAGGGAATCACCGGGAATGCGGCCGAACCGCAGCACCTTGCGGAGTTCCGTTCCCGCATAGACCGGGTCCTCGAAGCAGAACACGCTTTCAGCCTTAAGGACCTCAAGGTGAACGGAAAGGACCTGATGGCCGCGGGCGTGCCGCCGGGACCGCGGACGGGACTCATCCTGGACGAACTCCTCGAAGCGGTGCTCGAGGACCCGTCGCTCAATACGAGGGAGCGCCTGCTGGAGATTGTTACCGAAATCGTACGGAACAGAGTATAGTAAGGAGTTTCGTCAGGGGTCGATTTCGAGCGACTTCCAGGCGAGGCTGGCTGCGGCCTGTTCGGCTTCCTTCTTGTTCTTGCCGCTTTCCGGCCCGAAGACCGTGCCGCGGAGATCTACCGTCACCCAGAAGGTACGGTCGTGGTCCGGTCCGGTTTTTTTGATGAGGGTATATTTTGGAACCGACTTGTACTGTTTCTGGAAGTATTCCTGCAGGAGAGTCTTGTAGTCCTTGTGGTGCCGGTTCTGGAGCACCAGTTCTATCTGCGGATTCATTATCTCCAGCACGAACTGTTCTGCGCTCCGGTATCCCGAATCAAGATACAACGCCCCGATGACAGCTTCGACCGCATCGGCGAGGATCGCCTTCTTGCCGCGTCCGCCGGACATTTCCTCGCCCTTTCCAAGCACGAGGTACTCGTTCACATGGAGCGCAAGCGCAATGCCCGATAGGGTGTCCTCGGACACGACGACGGACTTGGTCTTGGCGAGGTCGCCCTCCTGCCGGTCGGCCATGCACTCATACAGGCGCGCGGCGACAACCATCCCGAGGACGGCATCTCCCAAAAATTCGAGACGTTCATTGTTTGTGCGGTTTTTATTATTCTCGTTGGAATAGGACCGATGGTGGAAGGCAAGGTCCAGAAGGTCGAGGTTCTTGAACCTGAAACAAACCTGTTTCTGGAAAGCAAGAAGTGCCTGCTTCCGTTCGCCGCTCGCAGTTAGACGAAATGGGAACAAAACAGACACTCCCTATCAGGAAAACTGATTACTTTGACTGCGATTTGATGAAATCGTACGCGTCGCGGACAGTTTCAAATTCATTGGCCTTTTCATCGGGAATGCTGATTCCCATTTCTTCCTCGATTGCATATACCAATTCATAGGTATCGAGGCTGTCGGCACCGAGATCCTGACGGAAAGAAGCATCGAGGGTGATCTTCGATTCATCGATTTCAAGTTTGTCAGCAATCAGTTTCTGGATTTTTACGAATAATTCGTCCATTGAAAAGCTCCTTGATCAACCGTTATTTTCAGGTGTGATTACCTGGCGTCCGCGATAAAAACCGCATTTGGGGCACACACGGTGTGTCAAAATA
>JFJP01040271.1_pt1 | contig 11549 bp, 8 predicted proteins | sample 431651 | NCBI WGS metagenome assembly JFJP01 (sample SAMN02602958, study PRJNA72255) | Microbial mat metagenome, whole genome shotgun sequencing project. | biome: fresh water; feature: sink hole; material: water; isolation source: purple microbial (photo- and chemosynthetic) mats found in... | reverse complement strand
GGGGGAGATGTTTCTGTATTTAGTTGAATTTCAAATAACTACATGTTTTTTCTCCCCTTCAAGGGGAGATGCCGCAAAGCGGCAGAGGGGTTTTATTCGCCATCTCAAATCCTCCCAGGGGAGATGCCGCAAAGCGGCAGAGAAATATCCCCTCAACCTCAGCTTAAAATCTTCTTCAAAAAGGTCCTCGGGATCTTAAGAATCAGGTTCTGGTCCAGCCTGTCAATCCTTACAACAAACCGGTTATGTGTCCCAATCTTTATCAGGTCGCCTGTTACTCCAATAAGTGCACCACTTACCACTTCAACTCTGTCTCCCCTTTCAAATCTCTCGGAAGAGACTTCAATATCAGCATTACTGTCAATGAGGATTCGAAGCACATCTATCTGTCGCTGGGGAATAGAGACAGGTTGTCCTTCAAATGAAACAAACTTAACTACTCCGTTTATTTTATAAATCTTAGGAAAGTCATGCCTGATCGCTTTTACAAAAATATATGATGAAAGCAGAGGCTTTTCAACAAGCTTTTTCCTGTCGCTCCACATCTTGTATGTCTTCTGAAGAGGAAGATATGTTTCGATACCAGCTTCTGTGAGTCTGTTATAAACAAGTTTTTCCGCCCTGGGGCGAGTATATAACGCGTACCATTTTTCTTCCGAACTGTTGGTCGGTATCACGTTTTTACCAGCAGTAGATATATTCTCCTTATCAACCATTAACAGCAAAATCAATTGGACATCAAAGATAAGTGAATTGTTCATTTTTTTTCCTCAAATTAATGCCATCGTCTTCTTATTTAATAGCAGATCATAAGAAATTATGAATAAGTAAATGAGTATAGGTTACCACTTATTCGTGATTGTCTTCCAAAATGATTTAAGATTATGAATTAGCCGCGGCGCCAGACTGATCTTTATGCTCATTTTATTTACATTTTAAGGAAGGCTATTACTATCTGATTTTCAACGCCTCCGGCGCTGCTCCGAATATTATCGAATTACCACGGACGTTACCGTGGCTATTGGATTTTGACGCTTATAGCGTCGTTCGCACGGAAATTAAAGTCCCTCTCCCCCGGGAGAGGGTCCCGATAGCTATCGGGATAGGGTGAGGCCAGGATACATAGTGGAAGACCTGGGGTGAGTTTGTGAGATAGCGAGAGATCTCCATCTCCCTTCAGCAGTCAGATAAATTGCAGCCACAACAGTTAAGAAAGCCGGGACCAACCCTTCAGAAAAGGGTAACATAGTGATTTATATTATATATTTGCTAATTAATCGACCAAGATGCCTTATCTGAGAAAACCGGCTTCCCTTTTGATCCTTCTCAATATACTAATATTGAATCTCCCGGCATTTTCCCAGGAAATCCCTCACCCGGTCAATAATACCGGGATCTATCTCTTTCTTGATGAACTGGCAACCAGCCATATAATTGAAATAAATTCAGTAATTAAACCATATTCAAGACTGTATATTGCCAACAAACTTAAAGAAGCCGGGGAGAAACGTGAAGAGCTGAACACCAGGCAACAGAAAGAATTGGAGTTTTATCTGATGGACTTCGGAAAAGAGATAGAGAGAGGGGGAGACGGGGAGAAGGGGAGAAACGGAGAGGGGGAGAGAAGCAAAAACGGGGAAGAAGGGACTGAGAGGCAAAGGGACGAAAAGACCGGGAGCTGGTTTAAAAGTGAGAAAGGGAAAAGGATAGATCTGTTTTATTTCAGCGATTCGTTGTTTTCGTTAACTGTGAATCCAATACTTGGAGGAGAGTTTTTTAACAATTCTGACGGAAAAGCCACATACTGGAGAAATGGCGCTGAGGCAAGAGCATATATCCATAACTGGGGATTTTATGCATCACTACGCGATAATCACGAAAAACCACTGCTTGGGAAAACTGATTATCTCACACAGAGAGAAGGAGGACACCTCAAAGGAATTACAGACTGGAGCGAGATGCAGGGAGGGATCACCTACGCGTGGAAGTGGGGTAATGCAGGTTTGGTAAAAGAGCGTCAGCAATGGGGAAACAATTATAACGGGGCAAACATCTTCGGAGGATACAATCCTACATTCATACAGCTAAAACTTCAGATCTCTCCTGTCAGATGGTTTTCATTTAACTATTTTCATGGCTGGCTTAACTCGATGGTAGTCGACAGTGCAAACTCCTACTATGTAACAAACAGTTATGGAACAGACTATCGCGAGGTATATCATAAGAAATATATTGCCGCCAATATGTTCACCTTCGTTCCACTGAAGAACCTGAATATCTCAGCGGGGAACAGTATTATATACACAGGCGAGAACATGCATCCCGCCTATCTTATGCCTCTGTTTTTCTATAAATCGGTCGATCACTCTCTTACCTCAGGTGTTGATAATATGAACTCCCAGATGTTCATCGATATAAGTTCGCGCCAGGTAAAAAACCTGCACCTTTATGCCACAATGTTCATCGATGAGTTGTCTGTTGCCCGTATTGGAAAAGATGATGAATGGAACTTCTTCAGCTACAAAACAGGATTTCGCCTGAGTAACTTCCCGGTATCAAATCTTTCGTTCACTACCGAGTTTACATATACCTATCCGCTTGTTTTTCAACACTACGTCCCTACCCTCTCGTTTGAAACAACAGGCTATAATCTTGGCCATTATCTGAAAGACAACGCACGGGAGATATACATGGCATTTGACTACCGCCCCCTGAGAACCATGATCGTCAATCTGTTTTTTTCTGATGCGATCCGTGGTCCGGATTATTCAGCCATGGGAGGAAGTCGTCTTGGAAATCCACCACTGGCTTCAGTTGAATGGCATAACACATCTTATGGCCTTAAGACATCGTACCAAATTATAAATGACCTGTATACCTGGGCATCGTTTGTAATAAGCGAAACCACAGGTGACGCACGTTGGTCGCCAGGGTATTTTTACGGACAAAAAAATACCGTAAATACCGGAATTACTTTTGGGTTTTAAAGGGCGCAAGGAAGAGGGGGAGAAAGGGAGAAAGGGAGAAAGGGAGAGGGGGAGAGAGGGAGAAGAGGAGAGCGAAGCGCAACGTAGATTCCGCGATTTCGGAAAAGGAAGATCGAGCCAAAATGTAGATACCATGATACCGGAAAGCGGAGATTGGGAGAAATCCTATCCTTTTGAAAACTAAGAGTTAAACCATTTAAATACAGAGTAATCACCCCCTCACCTCTTCACCTCTTCTCCCCGTCACCTCTTCTCCCCGTCGCACCGTTACACCCTTAAAGCAACCTTGCTCCTGTATTACCGGTCTTACTTAAACAATTTAATTAAATTTGCATTCATTACACAGACGAGAAGCATTTGCAGATAAAGACCAATGGAGAAACGCAAATTCAGGATAATCACCTTATTAACAGATATTCTTATACTGGCTATATCCTTCCTTGCAATGGTATGGACAAAACCAGCAAGCCTTAGATCATATCTCCCTTCACATACCCCATTCTTCCTGGGACTGGCTCTTATGTGGATTATTGTATCGCTTGCCAACGGGAAGATGCATCGCGGAAAAATCATCAACTTCACAACACTTTTTTCGAGAGTGATGACAAGCAATATTATCGCTGTTTCTATTACGGCCCTTGTGATGTATGTTATCCGCGATTATTACTATTCACGAACTATAGTCCTTGGAACCGCTTTGCTTGCAACAGCCCTGGAACTGCTGTTTGGATCAGTCTATATAGCATATAAAAAAGCTGTTGTCCAGGACTATGAGGAATATGAAAAATATAAGACGTATAAAAAACCCAGTGAGTATGACCTTGTTAAAGGGACTAATGGTAACGGGGTAACTGCTGAAGAGCATGATGAAATAAATCCAAGGTTTGCAGTAGCTATCGAGGAAGAGTGCGGTGCAGAAATGACACAGGCTATCCTGGAGATGACCGGAAAGAAGCTGAGCGATCGTACCGCTGTACTCTCTACCACTACAATATTCAATATAACAGGCCTTATTTATGATAATTACGATTATATCATCAACCTTCACAGGATAAATGATATTAAAAGACTTGATGACTTTCTTAATTCTGTCAACAATAAACTGAATCCAAAAGGATATTTTTTCTGTTGCGTGGAAACAAAAGACCAGAGGAAGCAGCGGATTCTTAAAAAATACCCTCCTCTGCTTAATTATATCTATTATTTCTTTGACTTTATTGTGAAGCGCATATTGCCAAAAATTAAGTTCACCCGGAGTATATACTTCTTTCTTACCCGTGGGGAAAATGCAGTCATCTCCAGGGCCGAAGCATTGGGAAGACTCTCAAGGGCAGGATTCCGGATCAGGCAGGAATCATTTATCGGGAACCAGCTTTGCATTGAGGCACAAAAAGTTGCTCCACCCTATCCTAAAAATGAAAATATTTACGGCCCCCTGATAGCCTTGCCAAGAATAGGAAGAGAAGGCAAAATTATTAATGTGTATAAGCTCCGAACCATGCACCCTTACTCAGAGTACATACAGGACTATGTATATAAATTACACGATCTGCAGGATGGCGGTAAATTCAAAAATGATTTCAGGATTACCTCATGGGGAAGCGTGTGCAGAAAAATATGGCTCGATGAACTTCCAATGGTTATTAATTATTTCAGAGGCGATATGAAGCTTGTCGGGATACGACCCCTCAGCAAACAGTATTTTGAATTATACAGGAAAGAAGTTCAGGAAAGAAGGATAAAATATAAACCCGGACTTATCCCCCCATATTACGCTGACATGCCCGCGGACCTGGAGGCTATACAGGCTTCCGAAATGAAATATCTTGATGCTTTCGACAAGCATCCCTGGACAACAGATATTAAGTACTTTTTTAAATCATTATGGAATATCGGGTTCCATAAAGCAAGAAGCAATTGACGTATTTCAGTTGGTCTTGCAGTCTTGCAAGTCTGATGTCTTGCAGGTCTGTCTTGTGTGTCTTTCCAAACCTTCAGGACCGCACGACCTGCACGACTTGCATGACCTGCACGACTTATTTCTCGCTGATTTTTATATTAAATAAAAAACCATACCTTTGCCGGATAAAAATTTTAATGCCATGGCTGAAAAGACTAGATATTCGGACGCAGAGCTTGAGGAGTTCAGAGAGATCATCCTCAAGAAGCTGGACAAAGCCAAAAAGGACTATGAGATACTTAAGTCAAGTATAACTCACGAAGAGAGCAATGATACAATGGACACCTCTCCTACTTTCAAAGTGTTGGAAGAGGGTGCTACAACTCTGTCTAAAGAAGAAGCCGGAAGACTGGCGCAGCGGCAGTTAAAGTTTATTCAGCACCTGCAGGCTGCACTTATCAGGATCGAGAATAAAACTTATGGCATTTGCCGCGAGACAGGAAACCTGATCTCAAAAGACAGACTTAGAGCTGTTCCCCATGCAACTCTGTGTATGGATGCCAAAATGAAACAGAAATAAGATAAAACTGACGGAATACGTAAATTTCAAGTATTAAAGGAAAAAGCCGCTTAATTATTCAAGCGGTTTTTTTATTTATAACCACGCGGTGCTATCTGCCCAGTTGCTGCTTAACTATCTTTGCAATATACTTCCCGAGAATGTCAAATTCAAGGTTGACAACAGTTCCTTTTTTGATCTGATGAAAATTGGTTACTTCCCATGTGAATGGGATTATTGCTACTTCAAATGATTTGGGCCTGGAATTGACAACCGTAAGACTGACACCATTTACCGAAACAGACCCCTTTTCCACAGTGATGTAGTCATCCTGAACAGGCTCATATTCAAAGGTATAATACCAGCTTCCCCCGGCTTCCTTTACACTTTTACAAACAGCAACCTGGTCAATATGCCCCTGAACCATATGCCCGTCGAGCCGGCCGTCAAGCTTTGTGCTGCGCTCAAGATTAACCTTGTCCCCGGGCCGGAGCAACCCCAGGTTAGTCTTTTCCAGGGTCTCCCTGATTGCTGTTACTGTATATGTGTCTTTATCTTTTCTGACAACAGTCAGACAAACACCATTATGCGAGATGCTCTGATCAATCTTCAGTTCATCTGTAAAGGAGCACTTCATAGTTATATGAAGATTATCCTGTTCCTTTTCTAACTTTACAACTTTGGCGGCTTCTTCTATAATTCCTGAAAACATATAACTGATAATTTTATTTAAAATGAGTATCGTCAATCAATAATAAGAAATTAAAATTTAATTAGTTTATAATGTTGTTAATCAATTGATTCCATTTTATTCTAAACTACCCCCCTTTTCCCGTCCCTACTATTCGGAAAGCTTTGTTTTCTGCTCCTTCCCCCGTGGGGGAAGGTCGGGAAGAGGGTATAAATAACAAAAATTGCTAACTTCATTACTGATAGCCGATAGTAATATAATTTATTTCTGCAAAAGTAGAGATTTTTTAATCTCTATCTTTACATGACAATAGAAGAAGATGCAAAAACTTGTTGTTTTAACCGGTGCGGGAATCAGTTCGGAAAGCGGTATCAAAACATTCATGGATGGTCTCTGGGAAGAGTATAATAGGACAGAGACGAAGAGACTTAGAGACGAAGAGACTTAGAGACAGCAGGACCAGAGGACACATTTTTTACTACTTTTACAAAATTATCATAAGCTAAGTTATGGAACCAGGCAAAAGGAAAATTGTGTTGGCTGTTACCGGGGCAAGCGGTTCTGTCTATGCACAAAAACTTCTTGAGAAACTTAAGAATCTGAGATATCCTCCGGAAGAGATCGCTGTCATTTTTTCAGATACTGCCAAAGAGATCTGGAAAGCCGAAACAGGTACTCAATATGTGCCGGAACTTCCTGCGAAGGAATATAACAATAAATCATTCCACGCCCCATTCGCATCAGGATCCTCCCTTTATGACACACTCATTATCTGCCCTGCATCGATGGGTATTACAGGCCGGATCGCAAATGGCACTTCCGACGATCTCATCGCACGTACCGCCGATGTTATGCTAAAGGAAAGAAGACTCGTGATAATCGTTCCGAGAGAGACTCCTTACAGCCTTATACACATTAATAATATGAAAACCCTTACCCTCGCCGGTGCAATAATCTGTCCTGCTACTCCTTCTTTTTACAGTAATCCCAAAACTATCGATGATCTTGTAATGACGGTAGTAAACCGGATAACCGATCTTGCCGGATTTGAGAATGACAGCTTCAGATGGATGAAAAATGATTGACAGTAAAATATCAGGGTTTTTAAAAAAGCATCATGTTCTTACAATAGCCACTTCCGTGGAAAATGAACCCTGGTGCGCCAACTGCTTCTATGCTTACATGGAAGAGGAAAATGCACTTGTCTTCACTACCGGAGGCGATACCCGTCACGGGAAAGAGTTTGAAAAAAATTCCCTTGTGGCAGGATCTGTTGTACTTGAGACATTTGTGCTGGGGAAGATCAGGGGCATCCAGTTTCAGGGGATCGTCTCTGAACCCACTGACGAACTTCTTTCACGGTCAAAAAGAGCATACCTGCTAAGGTTCCCTGTTGCAGCACTAATGGATACCAGGATCTGGATAGTTAAGCTGACTTTTATTAAAATGACCGATAACAGACTTGGATTCGGTAAAAAATTAACCTGGATGGCTGACCCGAAATGAGCCATGCTGTGCTTTCTGAGTAATTCATCATTAAAAAAGTCTACAGTATTTTAATGAGATTTTACTATCTTTGTGCGAATTTTTTTTCGAACAACAAAATTAATAACTGGCTGATACAATGGGGAAAAGGTTTCCTGAATATAAAGGTCTTGATCTTTCGCAGGTAAATAAGGATGTCCTGAAAGTATGGGATGAGAATGATACTTTTCATAAAAGTATCCGTGAGACAAACGGAAAAGGTGAATTTGTTTTTTACGAAGGCCCCCCTTCAGCTAATGGTATTCCCGGGATCCATCACGTTATGGCCCGCACAATCAAGGACGCTGTCTGCCGTTTCAAAACTCAGTCGGGATATAAGGTAAAACGAAAAGCCGGCTGGGACACCCATGGTTTGCCGGTGGAACTTCAGGTTGAAAAGGCTCTTGGCATAACAAAAGAAGATATTGGAAACAGATCTTCAGATAAATATATTTCCGTTGAAGATTTTAATAAAGAGTGCCGGAAAGACGTAATGAAGTACACCGACCTGTGGGAAGACCTGACCCGTAAGATGGGGTACTGGGTTAACATGGATCATCCTTACGTTACTTATGACAACCGCTATATCGAAACTCTCTGGTGGCTGCTTAAACAGCTGTACACCAAAGGTTTTCTCTACCAGGGATACACCATACAGCCTTACTCACCGGCTGCAGGCACAGGACTGAGCTCTCATGAACTTAACCTGCCCGGATGCTATAAAGATGTAAAAGATACTACTTGTATCGCACTGTTCAAGGTGATAAGAGATCAGCGATCGGAGTTCCTGTATAACAATACTGATACATCCGAAGTACATATAATGGCCTGGACAACAACTCCATGGACCCTGCCTTCAAATACAGCCCTTGCTGTTGGAAAGGATATTGTATATGTGAGAGTCCGGAGTTTTAATCCATACTCCGGCAATCCAATAACTGTGATAGTTGCCAAAGTCCTGCTAAATTCACTATTCCCGGAAGCCAATTCTGAAATTGACTTTGCTGACTACAAACCTGGTGACAAAAAGATCCCGTTTAAGGTTCTCGGCGAGTGTTCAGGTGAAGAGCTCCGAGGAATAAACTATGAGCAACTCATCGATTGGGTTAACCCGGGGAAAGGTGCATTTCAGGTATTAACAGGCGATTTTGTTACCACCGAAGACGGAACAGGTATCGTTCATATTGCCCCTACCTTTGGAGCCGACGACTACCGGGTGGCTATTGAAAACAACGTCCCTCCCCTGATAGTTAAGAGAAAAGACGGAACCTTCGGACCCATGGTCGACAAAAGGGGTTACATGGTCCCCATTGCTGACCTTGATGAAGCATTTGTAAAACAGAGTGTTAACATAAGTACATATTCCGGCTATGAGGCGCGTCCCGTTAAAAACGAGTACGATGTGACCCTGTCTCCCGACGCCGAGACTCTGGATGTTGAAATTGCTGTCATGCTGAAACAGCAGGGTAAGGCTTTCCGTATTGAGAAGCAGATCCACAGCTATCCTCATTGCTGGAGGACCGACAAGCCGGTACTTTACTATCCTCTCGATGCGTGGTTCATACGTACAACAGCCTTCCGCGACCGGATGATAGAACTTAACAATACAATTAACTGGAAGCCCCAGTCAACCGGAACAGGGAGATTTGGAAAATGGCTCGAAAACCTTGTCGACTGGAACCTCTCTCGTTCACGATACTGGGGAACTCCGCTCCCTATCTGGGTATCTGAGGACCGAAAAGAAGAAAAGTGCATAGGGTCAGCAGCAGAACTTAAAGCTGAGATTGAAAAATCGATCCGTGCCGGCTTCATGAAAATCAATCCCCTGGCAACCTTCCGGGAAGGTGATAATTCCCGGGAGAACTATGAAAAATTCGATCTTCACCGTCCTTTTGTCGATGACATAGTACTTGTAAGCAACAGCGGACAGAAGATGCTTCGCGAACCCGATCTTATCGATGTCTGGTTCGATTCAGGAGCCATGCCCTATGCCCAGGCTCACTACCCTTTTGAAAATAAAGATAAGTTTGGAGAGATGTTCCCTGCCGACTATATCGCAGAAGGTGTCGACCAGACAAGGGGCTGGTTCTTTACTCTCCATGCAATAGCTACAATGACCTCCGACTCCGTGGCATATAAAAACATCATATCTAACGGACTGGTACTTGATAAGAACGGAAACAAGATGTCAAAACGGCTGGGAAATGCCGTTGACCCATTCATAACAATTGGCGAGTATGGCTCCGACCCTCTGCGCTGGTATATGATAACCAACTCACAGCCATGGGATAACCTGAAGTTTGATATGTCGGGTGTTGACGAAGTAAAACGTAAATTCTTCGGCACCCTTTATAACACCTATTCTTTCTTCTCTCTGTATGCCAATGTTGACAATTTCAGGTATTCCGAAAAAGAGATCCCCTTAAACGAAAGGCCGGAGATTGACAGGTGGATAATATCACTGCTCAACTCCCTTATTAAAGAGGTTGGCAGGAGCTACAACGATTACGATCTGACCCGTGCCGGTCGTGCCATACAGGATTTTGTTACTGAGAACCTCAGTAACTGGTATGTGCGCCTTAACAGAAAACGTTACTGGGGGGGCGAATATGATAAGGATAAACTCTCTGCCTATCAGACCCTTTATTCCTGTCTCGAAACGGTTTGTCAGCTAGCAGCTCCTATAGCTCCTTTTTATATGGACAGACTGTTTATGGATCTGAATGAGACAACTGGGCGCCATAAAGAAGATTCGGTTCACCTTGTTCTCTTCCCTTCTTATGATGAAAAACTTATTGACAAATCGCTCGAGGAGAGAATGGATATTGCCCAGAAGGTCTCTTCCATGATACTGGGGCTGCGCAGGAAAGTAAGCATAAAGGTTCGCCAGCCACTGGCCCGCATCATGGTTCCTGTTCCTGATAAGTTTTTCAGAGATAAGTTTGAAGCCGTTAAAGACCTTATCCTGGCAGAAGTGAATGTTAAAGAGGTGGAATATATCGACGATACAGCATCTGTCCTCATTAAGAAGATAAAACCTAACTTCAAAACACTTGGCCCCCGTTACGGGAAGCTGATGAAAGAAATAAGCAACGTGATCAGTGCATTTACCCCTCAGGAAATTGTTGCATTTGAGAGTACAGGGAACCATACAGCTGACATTGCGGGACAAATGATTACCCTTACAGCTGAGGATGTTGAGATTATCTCGGAAGATATTCCGGGATGGCAGGTTGCCAACGATGGAAAGCTCACTGTTGCCCTTGATATAACCGTGTCTGATGATCTTCGCTATGAAGGTATTGCACGCGAGTTTGTCAACAGGATCCAGAATATCCGTAAAGAGACAGGATTCGACGTCACCGATAAAATTACCGTACTCATTGAAGATCACGAGTTTGTTAATGAAGCCGTGAAGAGGCATGCTGCATATATTGGATCACAGACACTGGCCACGGCAGTTACCCTTTCAAAAAACATCACAGGAGCTGGTAGCCGGGAAGTGGAAATAGATGATACAATTATTAAGATTTCGGTAAACAGGAATTAAGAATTAAATACGGAGTTACACAAGGGTTATAAATCCCCTCGGTCCCGCCGAAGCGGGACAGGCTCTTCGGCCACTCCCCCTGAAAGGGGGAGATGTTTCTGTATTTAATTGAATTTCAAATAACTACAAGTTTTTTCTCCCCTCCCAGGGGAGATGCCGCAAAGCGGCAGAGGGGTTTTATTCGCCATATCAAATCTTCCAATGGGGAGATGCCGCAAAGCGGCAGAGGGGTTTTATTCGCCATATCAAATCCTCCCAGGGGAGATGCCGCAAAGCGGCAGAGGGGTTTTATTCGCCATATCAAATCTTCCAATGGGGAGATGCCGCAAAGCGGCAGA
>JFJP01030349.1_pt1 | contig 11549 bp, 13 predicted proteins | sample 431651 | NCBI WGS metagenome assembly JFJP01 (sample SAMN02602958, study PRJNA72255) | Microbial mat metagenome, whole genome shotgun sequencing project. | biome: fresh water; feature: sink hole; material: water; isolation source: purple microbial (photo- and chemosynthetic) mats found in... | reverse complement strand
TCAAGCAACCCAGGTTGCAAACGGTAAAGGCCACAACGGCTCACCGGCAGGCGGTACCCGCATACGGCAGGATATCGGGGATAATCTGCACTTCAGTACTATAAACCTGATCGGGTTCGAAGACCCCGGCGGTCGCAAAGGTCGCCTCGATCAGAAACGCGGTCCACCCGGTCGGCGGCTGTTGAACCGTACCGACATAGGAGCCATCCGCAGCCGGGGTCAGGGTCTGGCTGGTCCACACCGGGCCGATCGCTTCGAGGCGAAAATCCCGGGCCGCCGGATTAGTGGCCTGCCACAGTTTAACTTCCTTGGGCGGGGTCGTGGCGGTCATTCTGAGCGTCCCATTCCCCTCCAGCACCCAGTTCAGTTGTGGGCTGGTTTTGTTATCCAGAATGTCGTCGATCCAGGACAGCGCATTGATCAACACCTCCTCATTCTGCTTGTGGTCGGTGTTCGGCGCGTAGCGTAACCATTTGGGACCCGGCAGATCGGCGTAGTAGAACCGCGACGAATCAGTGATAAAAAACTGGTCGCCGGTCGCGTTCAAAAGCAGTTTAGGCATGGTATAGCGGTCGAGGTAGGCGTAGGGATCAATGACCTGCAACAATGCCTTCCCCTGCGGCGTCTGGAGGCGACAGGGCAAGTCAAACGCGACGTAATCGCCCAACGCCGGCCCGTAAAAGCCGTAAGCTTCCCATTGATGAATGAATTGCTGGCCAAGATTGAGCATATCAATCGAAGCGGGCGCAATCGCCTTCACACGGGGATCGACCGCCGCCGTCAGCCACGTCGTCCAGCCGCGCTTGGAGCCGCCGATCACCAGAAAATTCTTGATCGCCTTGCCCTTACTGGCGGCAAAGGTCTGCACCGTGTCCATGGCCCGCACCGCCGCCTTGGTCATCGCCACATGCACCGCCCATTCAAAATCGCCGGTGTCCAGCGCCTTGTCCATACTGTAGGCCAGGATTTCATCCTCCGTCCGGCTAACCCCGCTCTCGTCAGCAAAGTACAGCGGCTGATTAGGCACCTGACCGACTACCGCCAGCACTGCGCCAGATGCGATAGCCGCTGCCCCAACCACCTGCTCGACTTCGGTCTTGAATACGCCGTCATTACTACCGCCAGAGATCAACAGAATCGCGGTATCGGTGCTGTCCAGCGAAACCTGTGGAATAACAATCGTGACCTCGTGTTCCCAGAGCGTCCGATCCACCTCGCTGGGGGAACGCCACTGCTGGGAGGTCATCTGCAGAAAATAAGCGTCATAGCCAATCCCGCGTTCCGAGTGGTATTCATTGAAAGCGTAACTGGCATCCGGCCGGTCTACATAATTGTCCAATACCGACGACTCACCCCCGCCACCCCCGTCGCTGTTATCCGGGACGGACTCGTCAGATCCCGAGCCACAACTGGCCAGCAGCAGATAAAAACCAGCAATTCCCATAAAAAATAATAATTTTTTCAGCATTTTAATCTACTCCAATGAATGGTTTGACCAAGCTACAGATCCGAAGATGTGACCGGGAACTCACCATATTCACAAGGCAAAACGGTGGCTACCGGCTAAACTGTCGAAAGATTTGACACGAAAGCCCGGAAAAAACTGCCGCAAGCCGTTAAAATTCGAGAACTGATCTCTTGACCTTAATTCCATAGCCATGGCGGATCAGTTCCGATTCCCCATGGCATTCCATTTTCCAGCCACCGAAATGAAGACCATGCAGGACTCTTTGAACCATCCCCCCGCGCTGATCGCCGACATCGGCGGCACCAATGCCCGCTTTGCCCTGATCGATACACATCGGCGATTGTACGCCGAACAGACCTTGGCTTGCGCCGATTTTCCCGGTCTGACCGCTGCTGGACACGCCTTTCTGCAAGCGGAAGGCGGGGTGCGTCCCCGACGAGCGGCCGTCGCCGTTGCGACTGCGATCAGCGGTGATCAGATTCAGTTTACGAACAGCCCTTGGTCATTCTCGATAGAAACCGTGCGGCAGGAACTGGGGCTGGAGCATCTCACGGTCCTCAACGACTTCACCGCCCTCGCGCTGGCACTGCCCTGGCTGGCTCCAGACGAACGCCGGACCGTCGGCGGTGGTAAAGCCGTCCATGGTGCGCCGATTGCGCTGATCGGTCCCGGCACCGGGTTGGGCGTATCCGGGCTGGTGTGGTCCGGGGAACGCTGGCTGCCTCTGGAAACCGAGGGTGGCCACGTCACGTTCTCACCGGTCGATGACCGGGAATGGGCGATCAGCCGGATTTTGCAACAACAGTTCGGCCACGTCTCGCCGGAACGGCTGTTATCCGGACCGGGACTGGTCAATCTCTATCACGCCCTGGCGGAATTTGAAGGATGGGTGCCAGCGGCGCTGACGCCGGCGGATATTACTGATCGGGCGCTGGCAGGGACTTGCCCGCATTGCCGGGATGCGCTGGATCTATTTTGTGGTGCATTGGGTACGGCAGCGGGCATCGGTGGCGGCATTGTTCCCCGGTTAGGCGACTTTTTTGCACACTCAACCTTCCGCGCCCGCTTTGAAGACAAGGGCCGGTTCAGCAACTACCTGGCGGCGATTCCGACCTGGGTAATCACGGCCGCTAATCCCGCCTTCAGAGGCGTCGCCGCCGCGCTGTCCTGAACGCTATAGTCGGCTACACTTGCACTTATCTGATCCTGATCGAGAGAATCTAATGAAATACGTTTTGCCTGTCGCCTTTGGCGCGGCGCTGATGGCCAGTGCCGCCTTGGCCAAACCACCGGTGGATGCCGAATCGCCAGCGCCCACTGCCGAAATCAAGGCCAGCCGGGCCGCCGCGCAACAATTTGGTGCCACGTTAAAAGAGGTGCTCCAGCAGGCGGTGAAAACCGGCGGCCCAGTGAGCGGTATCGAGGTGTGCCACGGGCAGGCCGCTCAAATCGCCGACAACCTGTCCACGGAGCGCGAGATGCTGGTCGGACGCACCAGTCTGAAAGTTCGCAATCCCAATAACGCCCCGGATAACTGGGAACTAGCGGTGCTCAAGCAATTTGACGCCCGCAAGGCGCAGGGCGAACCGGTGGATCAACTGGAATTTTCGGCGGTGATCGACGACGACCAGGGGCAAAAAACGTTCCGCTACATGAAAGCGATTCCGACCTCATCCCTCTGTCTAAGTTGCCACGGGGACACGATTCCGCCCGAAGTCGACGCCAAATTGAAGGCACTTTATCCCGACGATAAAGCCCGGGGCTTCAAGGAAGGCGACTTGCGCGGGGCCTTCACTCTCGCCAAACCGATACCGTAAAGGAGATTTCCATGGATATTCGCGAATGGCTGCCCAGGTTGACCGTCGCAACGATCATTGAACGCGATGGGCGGTTTCTGCTGGTGGAGGAATACGCTGACGGCGATGACCTCGTGTATAACCAGCCTGCGGGTCATCTGGATGCACACGAAACCCTGGCGGCCGGGGCGATTCGGGAGACGCTGGAGGAAACTGCCTGGGAAGTGGATGTTAACGCGGTTGTCGGCATCTATTACTGGACGCATCCCCGGGGGGACACCTATGTGCGCGCCTGCTTTGCCGGAACCGCCCTGCATCATCATCCCGATCAACCGCTGGACCACGGCATTCAGCGGGCGGTGTGGCTGACGCGGGAGGAAATCGGTTTGCTGGGTTCGCGGTTGAGGAGTCCGATGGTGTTGCGCTGCATTGATGACTATCTGGCGGGGAAACGGTATCCGCTGGAGTTATTCAATTATCTTTAAATCACTTGTCGTAGGATCTTTGACAAAACGCCGCCAAGCGCTGGTGATAATCCCGCAATGTCGGCGTTTCCTTGATGAGCAAACTGAAAAACTCGGAAAGACGATCCGGATTTTCCTCATATTCGTGATTGATCGCATTGCGCAACTCTCGAATCTGCTTCCAATGCTCTACAGAATCGAGAATTTCGAGCTTTTCCATGAAAGCCAGCACTGCCCCGAAGGGTTCAGTTGCGACCTCCTCCTCAAGCGCGATCGCACGCATGGTTTTGCCCAAGTGTTCCTGATACTCGCTGAATCTGACCCGAAAGGCCGCCAAGCTTTCGTGCTGTTCAGCGGTGAGCACACTCCAGTCAACAATCGGCAGCATTGCTTGCACTTGCTCATAGGAATAAGCCAGATGATTGGCCATTCGCGCCAAATGATCCAGCCGCTTCCTGATCAGTTCAAGATGTGTAGTCATAACCGCACTCCCGTCTCCCGGGCGATTTGCTCAATAGGATGAGCATGCCCCGGACGCTTCACCACCAGATCAACATGCAGGTCAAGCACCTCTTTCAACTGCGCTTTACAACGGAGTTCAGCCAGCAGACTGCTTTGTTCCGGTTCGATATAAAGATCCACGTCGCCACCCCGACGTTGATCGCTAACCCGTGAACCAAACAGCCATACATGCGCATTCGGACCGAAATAATGGCCGACACTGGCCAGGATGGCTTGGCGTTGCTGAGGAGTAAGACGCATAACCGCTACGGCGATCCGGGTGGCATGGCGTTATGCCCCCAGATAGGCTTCCTTAACCCGTGGATCGCCCAGCAACTCCCGACCGGCACCGGACAGAATAACGGTGCCCGTTTCCAGCACATAGGCGCGTGAGGCGATATGCAGGGCCATATTGGCGTTCTGTTCCACCAGCAGAACCGTCACGCCTGACTGGTTAATGTCCTGGATGACCCGGAAAATTTCCCGAACCAGCCTCGGGGCCAAGCCCATCGACGGTTCATCCAGCAACAGCAACCGACCCCGACTCATCAAGGCGCGGCCCACCGCCAGCATTTGCTGCTCGCCGCCGGACAGCGTGCCACTCGGTTGATCGCGCCGCTCCATCAATCGCGGAAAGATGGTGAACACCCGGTCATAATCAATCTCGATTTCTTCCTTGTCCCGCCGCTGCCAGGTGGCCAGCCGCAAGTTCTCCTGCACGGTCAAATTGCCGAAAATCCCCCTCCCTTCCGGGACATGCGCGATGCCCATTCCGACGATCTGATGTGCCGGAACCCGCTGTAAATCCCGACCTTCAAAGACAATGGAGCCGGTATAAGGCGTCAGGCCAGAAATCGCCCGCAGAATCGAGGTCTTCCCGGCCCCGTTCGCGCCAATCAGCGTCACAATCTCACCCTTCAGCACGGTGAACGACACCCGATGCAGGGCGCGGATGCCGTCGTACTGCACGTCCAGATCGCGCACGTCCAGTTGCAGATTCTCCAACGCTCCGTTGACCTCGCTCATCCGACTGGTCCCTCGCCCAGGTACGCTTCCAGCACCTTGGGATCATTCTGAATCGCTTCCGGCGGTCCTTCCGCCAGTGTTTCGCCGAAATCCAGTACCTTAATCCGCTCACAAATCCCCATGACCAGTTTCATCTGATGCTCAATCAGCAAAATAGTCAGCTTGAATTCCTGCCGAATCCACAAAATAAACTCCATCAACTGATCAATCTCATTAGGATTCATCCCCGCCGCCGGTTCATCCAATAACAGCAACTCCGGCCCAATCGCCAACGCCCGGGCAATTTCCAATCGCCGCTGCATCCCATAAGGCAAATTCCTGGCCGTTTCGCCCGCCAGCGCCTCAAGTTTGAAAATGGACAGCAACCGCTGGGAATTTTCAATAATCCGCTCCTCCTCCCGGCGATAACGACCGATATGAAACAGCGCTTCCAATGGACTGTAATTGGCCTGAGCATAGTGAGCGATGCGCACATTGTCCAGCACCGACAAATCGCGGAATAGCCGAATATTTTGAAACGTGCGGCCAATGCGCAGTGCGGTAATCTGATGCGGCGTTTTACCCACCAACTCGGTGCCGTTGAACCGGATACTGCCTTCGGAAGCGCGATAAACGCCGGTAATTAGATTGAAGACCGTGGTTTTACCCGCGCCATTGGGACCAATAATCCCCATCAACTGCCCGGACTGGAGATCCAGATTAAAATCGCCGACCGCACATAAACCGCCGAAGAAATGCTGGACTTTGGCTGCTTCAAGTAACGTGGTCATGGCGTCTCTCCCGGTTTGAGTATTTTCAGGACGTGATGCGCCTCCCGATCCCGGCGCGGAATGAAGCCACGAAACTCCCGCAAACCCATAATTCCACGTGGCCAGTACAGCATCACCAACACCAGCAGCAACGGCATAATGACCATCCGCCAGACGCCCAGATGGCGAATGAAATACTCATTCAAGGGATTAAACACCAGGTCCGGCAACCAGGATAACAACCCGGCAACGGTGGACGGCCGCAGGACTTCCAGCATCACGGTGTACAGCGTCGCGCCCAGAATGGAACCCGTGATTGAGGCGATGCCGCCCAGATAGACCATGATCAGAATGTCAGTGGTCTTGATAATATCGAACACGCGGGGACTGATAAACTGGAGTAAATGCGCGAATAACCCCCCAGCAATACCGGCAAAGAACGATGAAGTCATAAACGCCAGAAACTTCACCCGGCGGGTATTAACACTCATTAAATCACTAGCAATTTCATCTTCACGAATGGATAAAACGCCGCGCCCATATTTGGAATACACAAAATTCCGCACCATCCAGATCGAGACCACTACCCAGAAAAACACCCAGGGTAGCGTCGTCAGTCGTTTAATCCCCGGAATGCCACGCGGTCCACCGATAAAGTCGATGTTTTCAATCACCGACTTCACAATCATCAGAAAGGCCAGGGTAATAATTGCTAGGTAATCGCCGCGCACCTTGAATGAGGGAATCGCCACAAGTAGACCTAGTAGCGCCGCCGCCAGTCCGCCTGCCAGCACCGCGAACGGAAACAAGCCCGGATAGGCGGCCATCGGCAACACCTTCATGGTCAGTAGCGCAGCGGTATAGGCTCCCACCGCCATAAAGCCGGCATGAGCCAGGGAAAACTCGCCCATATAGCCATTCACCAGATTCAGGCTGACTGCCAGAATGATATTAATGCCGACATACATCAGCACCAACTGAACATATTTATTCAGCAGGTTGTATTCGGGAATAGCGAAAGCCAGGATAAAACCAATGGCGACCAGAACCGGCAACAACCAGCGCTGCTCCAGCAGCCAGTCCCAGTGATGTCTAAGCGAAGCCGTCATACTTTTTGCGTCCGGGGCTGGCCGAGGATGCCGTAAGGCCGAATCATAATCAGCAACATCAATAGTGAAAAGGCTACAAAATCCCGATAGGTCGAGGGGAAGAAGGCGGTCACCATAATCTCCACCCCACCCAGAATAAAGGCACCAATCATTGCACCGCGAATGTTGCCGATGCCACCGACGACTGCGGAAATAAACGCCTTCCAGCCGACCATAATCCCCATATAGGGATCAATCACCGGATACGCCAAGGCATACATAGTCCCGGCGGCACCCGCTAATCCCGCACCAATCGCGAAGGTAATGGAAATAATCAGATTCACCGGAATGCCCATCAGCGGCACAAAGGTCTTGTCCCAGGAAATGGCGCGCATCGCCATACCGACCGGAGTACGGTGTACGACATAATCCAGCACGATCATCAGGCCCAGCGACAGGCAAATGATAATAACTTGCAGGGAGGACAGGGAAACTCCGCCCAGATCCCAAGTCACATTCTCCAGCAACGGGGGAATATGCTTGGGATAAGGTGCCAGCGCCAGCGTGAAGTTTTCCAGGAACAGTCCTACGCCCAATGCAGTAATAATGGCCGACACTCTGGGCGCATTACGCAGCGGTTTATAGGCCAGCCGTTCAATAATCACGCCCAGCAACGCCGTACCCAATATGGTCAACAACAAGGTCGGCGCAAAGGGCAAACCCAGCATGGTTGCCGCCATGAAACAGAAAAAAGCCCCGATCATGAACACGTCGCCGTGGGCAAAATTGATCATGGTCAGAATGCCATAGACCATGGTGTAGCCCAGAGCGATCAGGGCGTAGATGCTGCCCAGTTGCAGGGCATTCAAAATCTGTTGAAGCCAGTAAACGATTCCGTCGCTCAAAGTGATGTCCTGCGATCCGAAAACGGCGATGGATCCACGAAAGACACGAAAGACACAAAAAAATCCATCATAGGCATGATGGCGGCTGGATCCGATCTTCGGATCGGGAACCGTATTCCACCTTGAACCTCTCGGTAAAAATCCGGAAATTTTTCGTGTTTTTTCGTGTTTTTCGTGGACAAAATAACCAGATCCTTACGGATTGGCGTTGGTGAAATAGGTGAATTTGCCGTCCTTGATTTGCAGGATCACCGCACTCTTAATCGGATCGCGGGAATCGGCCTGGAACTTCATGTCGCCGGTCACACCCTTGTAACTGGGCAACGTGGACAGCGCCGCGCGGATCGCTTCGCGGTCAGCCTTGCCCGCGTCCTTGATCGCGCCAAACAGCAATCCGAACGCATCATAAGTCAGCGCTGCGACGTCATCGGGCTTGGCACCGTAGGCTTTCTCGTAGTCGGTAATAAACTTCTTGGCAACCGGCGCAGCATTTTCCGCTGAGTAATGGGTGCTGAAGTAGTAGCCATTCATATCCGCGCCGCCCAGTTTCAGCAGTTCATCACTGCCCCAGGAATCACTGCCGATAAAGGGCACATTCAGGCCGAGTCGCTTGGCCTGCTGCACCTGCAACGGCACTTCGCTGTAATAGTTGGGCAGGAAGACCACATCTGGCTTGGCATCCTTGATCTTGGTCAACTGCGCGGAGAAGTCCTTGTCATTGGTGGTGTAGGTCTCAAACGCGACGATCTGGCCGCCCAGTTTTTCAAAGTTGGCCTTGAACACCTCGGCAATGCCTTTGTTGTAGTCGGAAGCCACGTCATACAGCACTGCAACTTTCTTGGCCTTCAGATTTTCCAGCGCAAACTTGGCCAGAACGCCACCCTGAAAAGGATCGATGAAGCAGGCCCGGAACACATATTTCTTCGGTTCATTGGTGTTGGCGTCCAATGTGGTCTTGGGATTCGTGGACCATGGGGTAATCAGCACCGTCTCGGAACTCTCGGCAATTTCCGCAGCCGGGATGGCATAGCGGCTGGCGTTGGGACCGACAATGGCCAGCACTTCATCCTGCGTGATCAACTTCTGGGCAGCAGCAGCGGACTGATCCGCCTTGCCAGCGTTGTCCTCCACAATCAGATTGATCTTCATCTTCTCTTTGCCGACTTGCAGGCCACCCGCGGCGTTAATTTCCTTAACGGCCATTTCGGCGGCGTTCCGGCAGGACGCACCTACCGCCGGCATGTCACCGGTCAACTCGGCAATCACGCCCAGATTCAGGGTTTTCTCAGCGCCCCAAGCCGTAAAGCCCAGGGACATCAGCACGGAAAACAACAACAGGGATAGCGTCTTACGCATTAAACAGCCCTCAAGTAGCAAGTTTCCAGACCTTCAGCAATTCTGAAGGAATACAGCAGGAAGCCGGGCGAACCCTCTGAATGCTTCACAGCGCCCATTGATTATAGCGTTAGCACCAAAATTTGCGCTGCCGCCGGACCTACAACGATCCACGGGCTTCCCACGGCGGCGCGATAATTTGCTCGGAGCGCTTGCGGCAGACCGTTTCTAATTCTCGGAGAACGGTTTCCATGGTGATCAGCTTTTCCAGAATGGCGCGGATGTCGCGCAGGGTGAAAATGACATCGACGTCCATTTCCAAATACTTCTCACGTTCCGTGCGTTCGGTACGCTCAATCGCCGACTGAATGCTCTCCAAGGAATCGACTTCGGTGCCCAACAGACGAATGAAGACCCGCAATTTCTGTCGCTGCTGGCTTAACCATTCGTTGTATAAGTAAAACATTTCATAACCGTCTTCAATCGAATAGGCCTTGTAGCGGAATTTCATCTTGAGATCATCAAAGGTGCTGCGTCGAAGCGCCTTGCCCTCTTTCCAATCCTCAACGGTTTGCTGAAACTCAATCGGCAGCAAATCCACATCCGCCTGAATCCGGTTCTTGATAAATTCCAAATCACCGAATTCCTTGTTCACCAGTTCTATCACCGAACGCACTTGCTGGTGCAGAGCCTCCGTTCGGGTGTAAGTTTTTTCCGCGAACTTGCCTGGAGTTGCCGCCAAGCGACTCCCTTCCCGCTCGGTCTCTACCCAATCCGCGATGGCATCCTCAACCGCCCGCATTCGGTCGTTATCCGTTTCATTTTTCTGATCTTCTTCACTAGCCCGTTGTTGACGCGCCCGCTCAGCCTCGGCCTGCTCGGCAGCAGCCCACTCCGCGATGGCCTGTTCAACAACCGCCTTCTCCGCTGCAGCCTTTTCAGCGGCAGCCTGCTCAGCGACCAACCGCTTGGCGGCTAACCGTTCTGCCGCCGCCCGGGCGACAGCGGTGCTGTCCTCCTGCGATTTCTGCTTTGTCGCTGCTTTCTCCCTGGCGGCTTTCTCCCTGGCAGCCTTCTCCATCGTCAGTAACCGTTCCTCAACCCGTTGTTTCCGCTGTTGGCTATGGCGCAGGATGAACCAGACGCCACCACCGACGATCGCTACCAAAGCGACGAGCACCATCAAGCTTGTTAATTGCCAACTATTCATTATGCGGCCTTGTTTCAAACACCCGATTTTAATGAAATTTCATCCGATCAACGCCTACGCTTCGCCGCCAAACAGTTCCAGCAAATGCGGCAACAGCAACGCCAGCTCTCCCGTCATCAAGGCAAACTCAGCGTCAAATACCGCCTCTGGAGAATCCGTGGCGTCTTCCTGCAACGATTCACGCACCACGTCCAAAAACTGCAATCGACGGATGACCAGCGCTTCATCCAGCACAAACGCCAGCCGGTCGTTCCACACCAGACCCAATTGAGTCACCTGCTTGCCCGCTGCCAGATGGGCGCGAATCTCATCGCCAGTCAGATCCTGACCCCGGCAACGCACCACGCCGCCGTCGTCACCGCCCTCGCGCAATTCGCAGTTGTCGCCGAGCATGAATTCCCCCGGTGCCTGGCCCTCGGTCAACCAGGCGGTCATGGTCGCTGAGACGGATCGCCGAACCTGGGGTGGCGCGATTGGCAGGGAATCGATAGCATCGCGCAAGGCACCAGTGAATTCTTCAACGCCGCGCGAACTGGCGCTGTCCAGAATCAGCCAGCCACCGGCAACGTCGAGATAAGCATAGCCGAGTCGACTGCGCGTCAAGGCGCGGGGGAGTAGTTCCTGGACGAGTTGATCGCGCAATTCCAGCTTTTCCCGCCGCCGCACCGGTCGCCGCTGGTCATCTTCAATCAGAGCGATACGTTCAGCCAGCGCCTGGTTGACGACGATGGGCGGCAACAGCTTTTCTTCGGTACGCAGGCACATCAGCCAATAACCGGCTACAGTATGAAGACGATCTCGCGCCTTGCGGCCTAGAGGCGGGGTCCAGCCGGCAGCGCTGGGCTGAAAACTGGGGCAGGGTTGAAAAGCGCGTTGATCGAGCCGCGCTGCCAGTGCCTCGGCAGTCAGGGCCAATGGCTCAACCAGGCGAAAGAGGGTCAGATTCTTGAACCACATGAAGACAGCATCCGTTGTCGCGAAAGCGCGGATTATCCGCTAATGTTCCC
>JFJP01006897.1_pt1 | contig 11549 bp, 6 predicted proteins | sample 431651 | NCBI WGS metagenome assembly JFJP01 (sample SAMN02602958, study PRJNA72255) | Microbial mat metagenome, whole genome shotgun sequencing project. | biome: fresh water; feature: sink hole; material: water; isolation source: purple microbial (photo- and chemosynthetic) mats found in... | reverse complement strand
ACCAGCAGGCTGTCGAGTTCACCAATGTTTTGTGTGTTCTTGTTGGTGTAAGGCAGCTTTTGCAGCACGTAGCGCATGGCGTTCAGGCGTGCGCGTTTTTTGCAGTCGCTCTTGATGACGGTCCACGGCGCATCGGCCGTGTCGGTTTCAAAGAACATGGCTTCTTTGGCCTTGGTGTAGCTGTCCCACTTGTCCAGGCTGGCCAGATCGATGGGGCTGAGTTTCCACTGCTTGAGCGGGTGTGCCTCGCGTTCCTTGAAGCGGCGGCGCTGCTCTTTGCGGCTGACCGAGAACCAGAACTTGATGAGGTGAATGCCGCTGCGCACCAATTGCCGCTCGAACTGCGGTGCCTGGCGCATGAATTCGTCGTACTCATTGTCAGAGCAGAAGCCCATGACGCGCTCCACACCGGCGCGGTTGTACCAACTGCGGTCGAGCAACACGATTTCACCGGCCGTGGGCAGGTGCTGCACATAACGCTGGAAGTACCACTGGCCGCGTTCTACCTCGGGGGGTTTCTCCAGCGCGATCACGCGCGCACCCCGGGGGTTGAGGTGTTCCATGAAGCGTTTGATGGTGCCGCCCTTGCCAGCCGCGTCGCGCCCTTCAAACAGCAGCACGATGCGCTGACCGGTTTCCTTGGCCCAGGCCTGAAGCTTGAGCAGCTCCACCTGCAACATGTACTTTTGCTGCTCGTAAGCTTTGCGGGACAGCAGGTTTTTGTAGGGGTATTCGCCGTTGCGCCAATGTTGGGCCAGTTCTTCATCTGGCTTGGCCTCGGCACGGGCCGCTTTTTTCTGCGCGCTGGTGGACTGGGCCAGCAGTTGGCGAATGGCCTTGGCGTCGTCCGGTGCGGCACCTTGCAAGATGGCCTTGAGCGATGAGGCCTTTTTTTGCGGTGTCTGGTTGGGCTGCGCCACGATGTCGGCCACCGCAGCGAGCTTGGCCGTTTGGGCTTTGGTGACAGCCCTACCAACAGTGGCGCGCTTGAGCTGGGCCGGTTGCTGGCTGCCCAGTGTGTCGCCACGGCTGGTCCTGCGAGGTTTCTCTGCGGCTGTTTTGCTGGCGGCGGGTGCGGGTGCGGGCGCGACCCGCGCCTTGGGTACCGCTGCCCGGCGGGGGGCTGGTGCAGCCGTTTTGGCCTGGTTGCTGGGGGTGGCAACGCCGGTCTCTGCGGCGGGTGTCGGGCTGTTGGTTTTGTCGTTCATGGGCGTGTCATAAAAGGGTCAAGAAACCAGTATCGGCACCTCAGGCATCCGTGTGTTTGATAAATGTCAAGCACCGGGAACACCACGTATCAACTGAGGCGCTTGACCATGACCACGCTCTTGCGGTCCCAGTTGTATTTGCGCTTGCGGGCCTCGGGCAGCCAGTCGGGGTCCACCTGCTGGAAACCGCGTTTGATGAACCAGTGCATGGTGCGGGTGGTCAGCACAAAAATGCTTTGCAGGCCCATCAGGCGGGCGCGCTGTTCGATGCGCTTCAATACCTTTTCACCATCGCCCTGGCCCTGGCTTTGCGGAGACACGGTGAGTGCCGCCATTTCAGCCGTTTTGCCCTCGGGGTAGGGGTACAGAGCGGCACAGGCAAAAATGACGCCGTCGTGCTCGATGATTGTGTAGTTGGCCACGTCGCGCTCGATTTCGGTGCGACTGCGCTTGACCAGTGTGCCGTCCTTCTCGAACGGCTCAATCAGTTGCAGGATGCCGCCCACATCGTCTGGCGTGGCCTCGCGCAGTTCTTCCAGTTTTTCGTCCACCACCATGGTGCCAATGCCGTCGTGCACGTACACCTCCAGCAGCAGCGCGCCGTCCACTGCAAACGGGATGATGTGGCTGCGCTCCACGCCCGCTTTGCAGGCCTTGACGCAGTGCTGCAGATAGAACGCGGTGTCGGTGGGTTGCTGTGCAGGCGGCAGTTGTGCCAGCAGGCTTTCAGCCGTCGCCAGCGGCAACTCGGTGTCGATGGCGTTGTCTTCACTCACAGGCTGCGTCGGGTCCAGAGGGATGCCGTGCACCTCGGTCACAAAAATCAGCTTGTCGGCCTGCATGGCAATGGCCACGCTGGTGGCCACTTCTTCCATGCTGAGGTTGAAGGCCTCGCCAGTGGGCGAAAACCCGAACGGCGACAGCAGCACCAGCGCACCCATGTCCAGCGTGCGGCTGATGCCGCCCACGTCCACCTTGCGCACCAGGCCGCTGTGCTGAAAGTCCACCCCGTCCACAATGCCCACGGGCCGGGCCGTGATGAAGTTGCCCGACAGCACCCGCACCGTGCTGCCCGCCATGGGCGTGTTGGGCAGACCCTGGCTGAACGCGGCCTCAATTTCATATCGCAGTTGCCCGGCGGCTTCCTGCGCGCAGTCCAGCGCCACCGAGTCGGTGATGCGGATGCCGTGCGAATACTTCGCCTGGTGCCCTTTGGCTGCCAATTGCTCGTTCACCTGTGGGCGAAAGCCGTGCACCAGCACCACCTTCACGCCCATGCTCTGGATCATGGCCAGGTCTTGCGCCAGGTTGTGCAGCTTGCCAGCGGCAATGGCCTCGCCCGCAATGCCCACCACAAAGGTCTGGTTGCGAAACTTGTGGATGTAGGGTGCCACTGACCGGAACCAGGGCACAAAGGTGAAGTTGAAAACGTTTGACATGGGGGGCGCGTCAATGGGTGGCCAAAAAAGGGTCAGGCAACCTGCTTGGGTGGCGCGGTTGACAGGTCAGGGGACAAGAAAGGGTTGACCACCGTGAGTGCGCCGAAGCGCTGGTTGTGGGTCAAATCTTCGGTGAAAAGCGTGTGTGTGCCCGCCGCGATGGCGGCTTCCACCACCATGGCATCCCACACCGACAACTGGCTTTCTGCCGCACGGGCAAGCGCTTTCAGCACCAGGTGCGCATCGGCAGGCACCACCCGCCATTGGGCGTAAGCGGCGGTCATGAGGGCAGCGGTGGTCTTGCTGACTTTGAGTTTGCGTGTCAGGTTGTGGGCGAGTTCCAGCATCACCTGGGTGCTTACCACCCCCCGCTGTTCGCGGTGAAGCTGCGCCAGCAGCTGTTCTGCCGCGTCACGTTTGGTGGGCGCACTGTCGTCCACCGCATACAGCAGCACATTGGTATCCACAAAACACAGGCCTGTGTCCAAGGGTTTCTTTTTGACCGTGGTCACGCGAGGTGCCGAAACCCGTCGGCGTAGGTTTGCTCACGCAGCGTGGACTGCTCGGTGGGCGCTGTGCGTTGGGCAGACTGGGTGGTGGGCTCAGGTTGCGCTTCGGCGCGCACACGGGCCATGAGTGCCAGCAATTCGTTGGCCGGGTCGGTGGTTGGTGTGGGCGCAGACGCGGTGGGTGATTGCGTGTAGCCAGCCAGAAACTCACGCACCTTGGCACTGAGCGATGTGCCCTCGCCAATGGCGCGGATGCGGGCGCGCTTCACAAGCTCTTCGTCCAGCGACAGGGTCAGGTTGGTCATGGGGCACCTCCAAGTGGCAAGCCAAGCGGCATAGGAGACCAATGTAGCACGTGAACACGTGAAACTGTGTGGCACATGGCCGAGTGGGGGCTGTGTCCGGGATAATCCGGCCCCATGTCTGCCACCCTGCCTGCCGCACCTCTTTCTGTGGTGTCTGCCACGTCCACCGCACCTTTGGTGCAGCTGAAAATAGAGTTCCCCGAGTCACTGCCGGTCAGCGCCCGGCGCGACGAAATTGCTGCCGCCATGCTGGCCCGTCAGGTGGTCATTGTGTGCGGCGAAACCGGTTCGGGCAAAACCACGCAGTTACCCAAAATTGCCCTGGCCATGGGGCGCGGAAAGCTCAACGCCGCCCCCGGGCAGCGCGGCCAGTTGATTGGCCACACCCAGCCGCGCCGCATTGCGGCCAGCAGCGTGGCCAAACGCATTGCCCAGGAACTGAACACCCCTCTGGGCGACTTGGTGGGCTACAAAGTGCGGTTTCAAGACCGTTTGAGCCGAGATGCATCCGTCAAGCTCATGACCGACGGCATTTTGCTGGCCGAGACGCAAACCGACCCGCTGCTGCGGGCGTACGACACACTCATCATCGACGAGGCGCACGAACGCAGCCTGAACATCGACTTTTTGCTGGGCTTTTTGCGCCAGCTGTGCCCCAAGCGGCCCGATCTGAAGATCGTCATCACCTCGGCCACGATCGACGCCGAGCGTTTTGCCAACTACTTTGCCGACAGCCAGGGGCCTGCGCCGGTCATCATGGTGTCGGGCCGCACCTTTCCGGTGGAGCTGCGCTACCGCCCGTTTGAAGAAAGCAAAGACACCGACCTGAACACGGCAATTGCCGACGGCGTCGATGAGTTGTGGCGTGGCGGGGCGGGGCAGGGCGGCGACATTCTGATTTTTTTACCCGGCGAGCGCGAAATCCGCGAGGCGGCAGACCACCTCACCAAACACCTGAGCCACCAGCCCGCACTGCGCAACACCGAGGTGCTGCCCCTGTTTGCCCGCCTGAGCCAGGCCGAGCAAGACCGCGTGTTTGACAACCACAGCGGTCGGCGCATTGTGCTGGCCACCAACGTGGCCGAAACCTCGCTCACGGTGCCCGGCATCCGGTTTGTGATCGATGCTGGCACCGCCCGCGTGAAGCGCTACAGCCTGCGCCAGAAGGTGGAGCAGCTGATGGTGGAGCCCATCAGCCAGGCCGCAGCCAACCAGCGTTCGGGCCGCTGCGGGCGCGTGGCAGATGGCATTTGCATCAGGCTGTATGACGAGCCCAGCTTTGCCAGCCGCCCCAAGTTCACCGACCCCGAAATTTTGCGCAGCTCGTTGGCCGGAGTGATTTTGCGCATGAAGACGCTGCACCTGCACGGTGCCACGGGGGGCGTGGAAGACTTTCCGTTCATCGAGCCGCCCAGCCGCCGCGCCTTTGCCGATGGCTACGCCCTGCTGCACGAATTGGGTGCCGCCACCGAAGAGAGTGAACTCACCCCGATCGGCCAACAATTGGCCCGCCTGCCGCTGGACCCCCGGGTGGGCCGCATGATTCTGGCCGCCCGCGACCGCGGTGCCTTGGCCGAGGTGCTGGTGATTGCCAGTGCCTTGAGCGTGCAAGACGTGCGCGACCGCCCCATGGACCGCCAGGCCGCCGCAGACCAGGCCCACGCCAAGTGGGACGACGAAAAAAGCGAGTTCTCAGGCACCCTGCGCCTGTGGAATTGGCTGGAAACCAGCCGTGGACACCGCGCGGGGCTGGTGCCTTCTGCCGAAGCAGAGGCCGACAAACCCACCCACAAACTCAGCAACCGCCAGCAAGAAGGCCTGCTGCGCGAGAACTTCATCAACATCCGCCGCGTGCGCGAGTGGCGCGACATCCACACCCAACTGCACACTGTGGTGGCCGAGCACAACTGGCATCTCAACACCCAGCCCGCAGGGTACGAGGCGCTGCACAAAAGCATGCTGGCCGGGCTGCTGGGCAACGTGGGCTGCAAAAGCGACGATCTGGACTATTACAACGGCGCGCGCGGCATCAAGTTTCACCGGCACCCCGGCGCCAACCTGAACAAAAAGCCGGGTCGCTGGATTGTGGTGGCCGAGCTGGTGGAGACCACCCGCCTGTTCGGGCGCGGCATTGCCAACATCGAACCCCAGTGGCTGGAGGAGGTGGGCGGCCACCTCATCAAACGCCAAACATCTGACCCACATTGGGAGAAAAAAGCGGCGCAGGTCACGGCCATGGAGCGCGGCACGCTGTACGGGCTGCAGGTGTACAACGGGCGGCGCGTCAATTTCGGCAAGCTGGATCCACACGCCGCGCGCGACATTTTCATTCGCAGCGCGCTGGTGGAAGGCGACGTGCCTGAAGACTGGGCACGCAAGCTCCCCTTTCTGGCCGCGAACCAGAAGCTCATGGCCCAGGTGGCCGAACTGGAACACAAAGCCCGCAGGCAAGACGTGCTGGTGGACGACGAGCTGATTTACGCCTTTTACGAGCAACAGGTGCCCGACGACGTGTGCACCGGCGCCAGTTTTGAGCGCTGGTACCGCACCGAACACCAGAAGCAACCCCGCCTGCTGATGCTCACGAAAGAAGAGCTGATGCGTCACGAGGCCGCTGGCATCACCACCCAGGCTTTCCCCAAAACACTGCGGCTGGGGGGTGTGGACTGCGCTGCCACCTACCTGCACGAGCCCGGCGATGCCAAAGACGGCCTGAGCGTGACCGTGCCCCTGTTTGTGCTGAACCAGGTGAGCGAAGACCGCACCGAGTGGCTGGTGCCCGGCATGCTGAAAGAGAAGGTGCTGGCGCTGCTGAAGACCCTGCACCAGCGCCCCCGCTCACGCCTGGTGCCGCTGCCCGAAACGGCCAATCGCTTCACCGAAGCACTGAGCACGCCTGAGGCTTTTGCGAGCGGCAACCTGATGGACGCGTTGCTGAAACTGGTGCGCGAGGCCACGCAGCTCGACATCAAACGCGGCGACATCAAGGCCGACATGCTCAGCCCCCACCACCTCATGCACATCCGCGTGGTGGACGAGCATGGGTGCCAACTCGGCGCAGGGCGCAGCCTGGCTGCGTTGAAGGGCGAGCTGGGTGCCAAGGCGCGTGGGGCGTTTCAGGCCCTGGCATCACTGAAATTGAATGCTACAGAAAGTGTAGATAAAGTCGGGAGCGGAAAAACTGACTCTGGTGGTGGCGTACCGCTTTCCAATCAAGCAAATGTTGCTATCGGGAAAAACGGTTTTTTCCCTGAAAGTAAGCCTCAGAATTCGCAAAAAGGCACCCCGCAAAACACCGAGAAACCTGCTCAGCAGGCGGGTGTCAAACACACAACTTGGGCGTTTGGCGAGTTGCCCGAGCTGATGGAGATCAAAAAAGGCGGGCAAACGCTCATTGGTTTCCCCGCCCTGATTGACCAGGGCGACGGCGTCAGCATCGAGGTGTTTGACGAGCCAGAGGCCGCCAGCGCCAAACACCGCGCCGGCCTGCGCCGCCTGTTTGCCCTGCAAATCAAAGACGCACTCAAGTACCTGGAAAAGAACAAATGGGCGTGGCCTACATGAGCCTGGGCACCGCCGACGAGCTGAAGCACCTGCTGCTCGACGTGGCCATGGACCGCGCCTTTCTGCTGGACCCCCTGCCCTGCGACGCCACCAGTTTCAATGCGCGGGTGGCCGAAGGCCGTGGCCGCCTGACGCTGATTGCCAACGAAGTGGCCCGCCTGTGCGGCAACATCCTGACGGAGCACGGCGCCGCCCAGCGCAAACTCAAAGACAGCAAACCACCGGCAGATGTGGCCGCCGATGTGCAGCAGCAACTGGCCCGGCTGGTGGGCAAACGCTTCTTGATCGACACACCCTGGGTACAACTGCAGCACCTGCCGCGCTACCTGAAAGGCGTGCAAGCCCGGCTGGACAAATACCGTGGCGACCCTGCACGTGACGCCACCAAATTGGCGGAACTCAAACCCCAGGACCAACGCTACTGGCGCCTGGTGACCGAGCGCAAAGGCCAAGTGGACGACCGCATGGCCGAATTCCGCTGGCTGCTGGAAGAGCTTCGCATCAGCTTCTTCGCACAGGAACTGCGGACGCCGCAGCCGGTGAGCGTGAAGCGGCTGGACAAGGCCTGGGCGCAATTGAATCAATGACAAGGACTCTGACATGACCTCCACATCGCATTTGGGCACTGCCATCGTTACCGGCCACAGCCAGGGCTTGGGCAAGGCCATAGCCTTGGTATTGCTGGCGCAGGGCTGGCGGGTATTGGGCCTGTCGCGCCATGGCTGGCCTGCCCATGAAGTAGCTGGCCACACCGGCCTGGAAGAAGTGGCGTTGGACTTGTCTGACAGCGCTTCGTTGGCCGGCTGGTTGGCCAGCCCTGCCTTGAACCACTTCGTGCGCGGGGCCTCTCGTGCCTGCCTGGTGAACAACGCGGGCACGGTCAACCCCATGGGGCCGCCAGGTGTGCAGGGCGCAATGGCCGTTGGGCAGGCCGTGGCGCTGAACGTGGCCGCGCCGCTGATGCTGGCCGACGCGTTCGTGGCCGCAACGGCCGACGTGGCAGACCGTCGCGTGGTCCACATCTCCAGCGGCGCAGCCCGCAACCCTTACCCTGGCTGGAGTGTGTATTGCGCAACCAAGGCTGCACTCGACATGCATGCGCGCGCAGCAGCCCTGGATGTGGTGCCAGGGCTTCGTGTGGAAAGCCTGGCCCCGGGCGTGGTTGACACGGCCATGCAGGCCGATATCCGCTCAGTGGGTGCTGACCGCTTTCCGTCGGTGGAGCGGTTTCAGGCTCTGCACCGCGAGGGCAACCTGCTCGATCCGGCCGATGTGGCGCAACGCCTCGTCGCGCACATGAACTCCAATGAGTTCGGGCAGGAGCCTGTGCGCGATTTGCGTCAGCTGGCCACCACGCCTCTGCGCTGACCGAGGTAGCGCGCCAGGGTGCTGTAAAGCTTGGCCGGGTTGATGGGTTTGGTCAGGTGGTCGTTCATGCCCAGGGCAGCGCAGCGTTCCACTTCTTCCACCATGGCGTGTGCGGTCATGGCAACGATGGGCATGTTGTCAAAGCGGCGGTCAGCGCGCAGCCGCTGGGTGGCGGTGTAGCCGTCCATCACAGGCATTTGCAGGTCCATCAACACCAGGTGGTAGTGGTCGGGACCAACCTCGCGCAAGCGCTCCACAGCTTGCTGTCCGTCACTGACCACGTCGACCGTGGCTCCCTGAGCTTCGATCAGCTTGCGCGCCAGCATCTGGTTGACGCGGTTGTCTTCGGCCAACAATATCTTCATATCGACCAGTTGACCGGCCTCTGTCGGGGAGGGTGCTGCTGGTCGCTCTGGTTGCATGCGGTTGCGCAGCACGTTGCGCAGGTGTTCAGGCAGCACGGGTTTGCTCAGCACGCGTGATGCCCCGAGCGGCCCTGCCAACTGTTGCAGAGCATCCGAGTCGTGGGCGGACACCACCACCAGGTTGGGGGGGGTCACGCCAGAGGTTTGCGCCCAGACTTGAACCTCGCGCAGGAAGGCTTCGCCGTCCATGTCGGGCATGACCCAGTCCACGAAGCAATGGTCAAAATGCTCACCCGCCTTGAGCCTGGCCAAGCCGTCAATGGCAGAACTGGCCGTCGTGACCTGGGAGCCGAGGTTGAACAGCATGTCGCCCAGCACCTGCCGCGCCAGGCTGTTGTTGTCGATCACCAAGCTGCGAAGTTCGCCCGGCACCACGTTGTCTGTCAAGTTGGCCTGGTCTGGCACCAGCGGCAGGCTCAGGCGCACGGTGAACTGCGTGCCTTCGCCCATCTGGCTTTGCACATGGACTTCGCCGCCCATCAGTTCCAGTAACCGCTTCGTGATGGCCAGGCCCAGCCCGGTGCCACCAAACTTGCGGGTGGTAGACCCATCGGCCTGCGTGAACTCCTGGAACAGCCGGGTTTGCTGCTCCATGGTCATGCCGATGCCCGTATCTTCCACCGTGAAGGCCAGTTGAACGGGGTTGGTGTGAGGGGGGGTGAGCACACGCACATTGAGCTTGACCGAGCCCGCTTCGGTGAACTTGACGGCGTTGGACAGCAGGTTGGTGAGCACCTGGCCCAGGCGCAAGGGATCTCCTGTGAATGCCCCTTCGCTGTGCAGAAGCTGGCGGTCGCGGACGTCGAGCAGCAGCTCCAGCCCTTTGTCCAGGGCCGCCTGGCGGACCATGACGAGGGCGTTGGACACCACGTCTTCCAGCCTGAAGGGCACGCTCTCCAGCGACAGCTTGCCAGCCTCGATTTTGGAAAAATCCAGGATGTCGTTGATGATACCCAGCAGGGAATTGCCAGCCATGTGAATGCGGCTGACGTATTCGCGCTGGTCGTTGTCGAGGTCGGTTTTCAAGGCCAGGTACGCCATGCCGATGATGGCGTTCATGGGTGTGCGTATTTCGTGGCTCATGTTGGCCAGGAACATGCTCTTGGCTTTGTTGGACTGCACCAGCCGCTCGTGGGTGTCTTGGAGGTCCTGAATGGCCGCGTTGATGCCCGTTTGAAGCGCTTGCAGGTCTCCCACGTATTGGCCGCGCATGGTCACATCGAAGTCGCCTTTGGCCACTGCGTTCACTGCCTGATTGGCTTCGTGCAGGGCCTGGGCAAGGCTGTCGAACAACGCGTTGAGGCTGCGTTGTACATCCCCGAGTTCGTCGGCCCTGTCGGTGGGCATGGGCTGGTTGAACCGTCCGGCGTCGAGCGTCTTGCGCAGCACCAGGGTCATGGCTTGCAGCGGCATGGTGATGCGCTGGCGCACATCCCACAGCAGCACACTGGCCATCATCAGCAGCAGCAGCACGAGTCCCAGGTTCACCCACAGCAGATACTGTTGCGCGTCACGGATGCGCCCCAGAACGGGCGCCGCATCAAGCATCAGCACGTGGCGACCGACCACAGCATTGGCCTCGTCGGTCACGGGTACCACCAGAACGATGCGGTTCTCAATCAGCTGTACCCCCTTGGATGTGAGCAAGGTAGACCAACGTTCGGCAACCCATTCCACCATGGATGCGTCGAACCATGTGGGGTGCGCCAGCAACTGCCCGGGCATCAAGGCCCGGGCGTCTTTGTAGGGGGCCGGCAGTTTGTTGTTGTTGCGTGAGGCCAGGCCTTTTTCGTCAACGACCATCACCCAGTCGATGTCTTTTTGCTGGAGGTCGGTCACCACAGACAGAACACCCTGGGTGATGCTGACCAGGCCAATCTGCTGCTTGTCCACCACCACAGGCGCAAACGCAATCACGCCCGTGCCCGCGTTGCCAACCCCGAAACGGGCCATGGCTTTGTTTTTGGCCATCACCACGCCGCCCAGGGGGTGGGGAGCTTTCTCTCCAAAGAATGCCGGGTCCCAGGAGCGGGCGCGGATGATGCGGTTGGCATCGATGACCTGTGCGCTGATGCTCTGGTAAGTCGTGGTGGCGGCGTAGTCGTCGCGGATGTTTTTCACCGCGTCAACGGCCAGCTGCCTGTCGCCTGTGAGCAGACTGCGGCGCACGCGGTCGTCGCGGGCCAGGGCAGCGGCCATGCTGACGGCCGAATCTTGCTTGGAGGCAAGCCGCAGTTCCAGGTCTTTCAGCGCCAGGTTGATCGCGGTTTCCATTTCGCGCTGGGCTTCAGGCTCAATGACGGCCTTGTAAACCACCAGTGACATACCCAACGCGCCCGCTGCAACATGGCGCGAAAAATGGATCTGGGCGTTGTCAGCAAGGGCGCGATTGGATTGCTCATGGGGGTATTTGAACCTCAAAGGCGCGCCAGCCGCTGCAATGCCGCAGCCAGCGTGTCGTCTTTTTTGGCGTAGCAGAAACGAATCACCCTCTGGTCAAACCCATTGCCGTAAAACGCTGACAGTGGAATGGCCGCAACACCGATCTCTGATGTGAGCCATTGGCAGAACTCAGCTTCGGGCAGGTCTCGCTCCGGCACGGCCAGGTTGGAAATGTCCACGCACTGGAAGTAGCTGCCTTCACTGGGTAACAGTTTGAAGCGCGTTTGCGCCAGCCCCTGGCGAAACAGGTCGCGCTTGGCGGCATAAAAAGCGGGCAAGTCGCGGTAAG
>JFJP01001271.1_pt1 | contig 11549 bp, 12 predicted proteins | sample 431651 | NCBI WGS metagenome assembly JFJP01 (sample SAMN02602958, study PRJNA72255) | Microbial mat metagenome, whole genome shotgun sequencing project. | biome: fresh water; feature: sink hole; material: water; isolation source: purple microbial (photo- and chemosynthetic) mats found in... | reverse complement strand
GAAAACAGATTGTTACACCTCAACAAGATCCTAATCGTGGTAAAAAGAAACCTAGTTTTTGGGAAGAGAATGGTATGTACCTTGCGATACTTTTCCTAACAATAGCTTTAGGCGTTGGTGCATGGTATATTTTTAGTGAAGATGAAAAAAAAGAGGAGGAAAATCAAATAGTGAACGAACAACCTCAAAATGTAAAAAGTGAAGTAAAAATAGATTCTACAACAATTACATTTATAGCTGATGGTTCAGTAAAAGACAGTAGTGTATTCAAAACCAATTATCCAAAATTAGAGAAATATAGATTTAGACTAGACAACAAAAAATGGTCATACAAAAACACGGAAAAGAAAAATGGCTATGTTGTTTTTTATAAAAGTAATCTAGATGAAATCATAAAAAAAGATTCTTTACATTTAAATGAATCTCAAAAAAATAGTTTTATTGAAAACCTTGAAAAAATTGGAAAACAGGAGATTTTAGAAAAAGAAGAAAATACAGATGAAACTTCTGCAAAAAACAAGGTCACTGTAAAAACACCAAAGAATACTAAAATTTCAAAAAAAGAAGTAACAAAGGAAGAAAAGAAGGAAAAAAAATCTGACACTGAATCACAAGAGAAGTACAATTTAAAGAATAAAATAATAAAATAATAAAATCTAACCAATGAACATAATCAAAAAAAATAGAAGCTTATTGTTTTTAGTAGCAACGATGTTATTTGGTGTTGTATTAGTCGGAGTACTAATGTTTGCTGAAAATAGCGATATAAAAAGTGATGAAATAATAGATAATCCACCATCTCAGGGTTTTAAAGAGTTAGAAAATAAAATTAATAATCTTAAAAATCAAAATTTTGATCCAACGTGTTACAATACCTTGTCCATCGAGATTGATGCATCATTTCAGTCGGGTTTAATTACAAACACTGTAAAAAATAATTTACAATCTAGTTTAGCTAACGTTTATTCGAATTTAGTGTATAATCAATGTGAGTTTTATTTAACAGGAAATAGAATAAACACAAGTACTAATATCTTAAAATGGTTACAACAACTAGAAACCATTACTTCTCGTAATAGTAAAATTGATTTTTATCGTTCTCAGATAAAGGCTTATGATTATTATTCTAATCAGTTTAGCAAAAAGGTAGATTATTTTTGTCAAACAGGTAGTTTTGATGAAAGCGAATATACGCAATTAAAAACTGAAGCCAATACAATGCCTCGATTAAATGCTAAATATAAAAGTAACCGCAAATTCAATCAAATAAAACAACAATGTATCGCTAATTTAGAGATAGCCTATAGAAACTGGGCACAAGAAGATAGTGATTTTTAATAAATATTTAATATGACGAAGAAATTAGCAATAATGTCCTTTTTTTTATCAATGAGTTTGTTTTCTCAAAATAAAGATGAAATAATTAAATCTAAGGATAATGAAATTAAAAGTTTAAAAGATAAAATTCAAAAAGAATTAGTTGAAAATGAACAAAAAAAGAAAATTGAAATTGATAATCTTAATAATGAAATTCTACTTTTAAAAAATGTAATTAAAGAATCTAATTTTTATTTTTTAAAAGATATGTTTGATGAAACGTATAATGAAACCTATTTTAAAACAAGAGATTTATCTAAATCAGATGATTCTGATAATTTTAAATTATCGACAGCTTTAGTAAATAGTATTAGTGTTGGTGCAACAACGGAAATTCAAAAACTTTGTAAAAAAGTTATTAATTTTAATACAAACTATTTAACATTATTGACAATTAGAGAAAATGTATTAAATAAAAAAATTGATGAAAGTCAAGTTCAAGAAGCTCTAGCTAAAATTAAGGCATTACCTGAAATTGATCCAGAATCAAAACTTGGTATTACAAAACAATCGATTAGAGACTTATTATACAACTATAAAGGAAATATTTGTAATCTTAAAAAACTATTAGATAATTACAAGTCCAAATCAGACCAAATTGCTATAAAATCTTTATATGATAAATTAGCTGATGATGTTCGTTTTAAAAATTATCCACATTTAAAACAGATAATTATTGATATGAAAAAGGATGTAACTTCTTATACAGGTGAAGATGATTTATTACCTTGTTTAGAAGAAACTAAAAAAAATAATGAAGAAAATCAAGGAAAAAATAACACACAACAAGATACAAACAACAAAAATTAAAGTATGAACTTAAAAAAATATTTTATCATAGTATTTTCATTTTTGATTCAATTATCGTTTTCACAAAATTCAGACGAGTCTAAATATGAAGAAGCAAAAGAAGCTTATTATAGTGAAAATTATGAAGAAGCAAATTCTTTAATTAAGGAAGTCAAAAAATCATATAAATCCATACCACCAAAAGTTGCTTATCTAGAAATATTAATTAAAAATAAAATTATTGAATTGGATCCTTACAAAGATTTTTCTTTAATAGACGACACTAGAAAATTGGTAAAGATTTATAAAAATAAATATGTAAAAATTCAAAATGAAAAATACCAAGAAATTATTCAAATTGGTGAAAGCTTAAATCAGTATCCTAAAGATTTAAACTCTTTCAACGAAATAAAAGAACAAAAACAAAAAGAACTTGCATTAGAAAAAGAACAATTAGAAAAAAAAGCTTTAGAATTAAAACAAAAGGCAGAAGCAGATCGTATTAAAAAAATCGAAGAGGACAGGATTAACAAAATTGTAACTGATCGAAAAAACAAATTAAGACCATATACAAATCCTGCAATGTTTTCAGAATATGAATTAGCTAGATTTAGTGAAAGTGAATTTAATGAAAAATTAGAAAATGCTATACAGGAAAGCATTATAAAGAAAGAGGATGATAAAATTGCAAAAGAAATTGAAAACCAAAGACTTACAAAACTACAACCTTATATAATATATGTAAATTCAAATGATAAGTATAATATAGGTACCTATTCAGAAGAACGTTTTGAAGAAATATTTGAGAAAGCAAAAGCAGATTTTAAAGCAGCCGAAAAAAGAAATAAACCTCAATTAAGCTCCTTCTCAAGCATAGGTTTCCAAAGTGGTGAAATCGCAAAATATGGTTTTATTTATGAACGTGGTGGTAAAAAAACAGTCGGTTTTCGTTTTACTGGTCGTACAACTTTAGCTTCAGAAGAAGAAATCTTAAATGGGACTATTGTAGAAAACAAAACAGAAATTGAATTAGGGCCTAATTTCAAATTGTTTAATAGAATATACTTCAATATTGGTGTTGGGTATGGATACTATGATAGACTAATAAACAATGACTATGCTGGTGATCTTTTTATAGAAAAAACAGGTTATACAGTTGCAACAACTGGATTAATGTTTCGATTAAGCAGAATAATTAGTATTAACGGAGGAGCTTCGTTTATGGATATAGACAAAGATTTTTACAAACCTGAAATTACTTTTGGAATTTCTTTTAATTTAAAAGGAAAATATAAATATTAATAAGAGAAAAACTTTATAAAATGAAAAAATTAAACATTATAAATATTTCATTAGTACTAATTACTCTTTTGTTATTTAGTTGTGAAAATGAATTTGATTACGGTACTTTAATAAAGGCAGTTGAAACTACACAATATAGTAATGTTACTCAAACAACCGCAGAAGTAACTGGCAATGTAATAACCGACAATGGTGCTAGCTTAACCGCTAGAGGGATTTGTTATGGTACTTCAAACAATCCAACAATTAATAGTCCAAAAGTGGTATTTGATACAGCTACATTAGGAAATTATACGTGTTCTTTAACTAATTTAGCTCCAAGTACTACCTACTATGCAAGAGCTTATGCAACTAATAGTTTTGGTACAGCTTATGGTGCAACAATTGTATTCACAACATTACAAGCGACAGTTCCAATAGTATCTAGCACAACTGCTGCAAGTTCTATAACAGCAATTTCTGCAACAACTGGAGGTACGATAACCAATAGTGGAGCTTCTACGATTACAAGTCGTGGCGTTTGTTATAGTAACACAGTAACAATTCCAACAATTTCAGGACCTAAAACAATAAACGGTAATGGTATAGGTACATTTATAAGTTCTTTAACAGGGCTACTTCCTAATACAACATATTATATAAGAGCTTATGCAACAAATGGTGTAGGCACTGCCTATGGTGATGTAAAAACTTTTAATACATCAGTTGCGACAATTCCAACAGGTATTACAACCACATCAATCTCAAATATAACGCAAACTACTGCGTTTAGTGGTGGAAGTATAACTAATAATGGAGGTACTTCAATTACTTCAAGAGGTGTTTGTTGGAGCAATACAACATCAAGCCCGACAATAGCAAATACAAAAACTATTGATGGAACTGGCGTTGGCACCTTTTCTAGCAATATCACTAATTTATTAACGGGTACAACCTATTATGTGAGAGCATACGCAACAAATAGTATAGGCACGGCTTATGGAAATGTACAATCATTTACGACCACACCAAGTTTAGCAGTTGGTCAATCGTACCAAGGAGGCATAATTGCCTATATATTTGTTCCTGGTGATAATGGATATGTTGCAGGTCAAACTAATGGCTTAATAGCAACTACAACAAATCAAAGTGCTGGTGTGCAATGGGGTTGTTCTGGTACATCAATAGCGGGTACTAGTACAACATTAGGAACAGGTTTAGCAAATACTACTGCAATTGTCAATGGATGCGGTACAACCACTATTGCAGCTAGATTATGTAATAATTTAGTTTCAGGCGGATATTCTGATTGGTATTTGCCAAGTAGAGATGAGTTAACAAGATTATATAATAATAGGATATCCATTGGCGGTTTTAACAATGCATCCTATTGGAGTTCTTCTCAAGCGGGATCAACAACGGCATGGAGTATAAACTTTAGTAATGGTTCATCAAGTAGTACCAGTACTAAATCTACTTTAATGTATGTAAGAGCTATTAGAAAATTTTAAAAATTAAATACAATCAAACTTATGAGAAAATTATTAATGATTATCGCACCTTTATTATTAGTTGGATGCAGTTTCTTTAAATCATCTAAAGATATTGAATTAATTCCTTATGCTCAAAAAGATAAATATGGGTACTTCGATTTAGAAGGAAAAATTGTAATAAATCCTCAGTTCGCATTCGCTACTGCTTTTAGAGAAGATATAGCTCTTATCAAAACAACAGGAGACAATGGAAAATGGGGATACATTGATGAATCGGGAAAGATAATTATTAACGCTACTTATAAAGATGCTACTGTATTTCAGGAAGGGATAGCTTGGGTAATTTTAGAAAATGGTGCGCCAAGTGCTATAGACAAAAAAGGAGAAATTAAGTTTACTCTTAAAGAAGCAGAGAATGTCCGTCTATTTTCTGAGGAACTTGCTGCATTTTCAAAAGTAGATTCTACGAATACAATTTGGGGATTTGTTGACAAGTCAGGTAAACAAGTTATTAATCCACAATTTCAAGGAGTAGGAAGTTTTCATGATGGTAAGTGTGCAATCCAAAATAAAGATGGTAAGTGGGGATATATTGATAAGTTAGGAAAAATTATTATAAATTATCAATTTGATAACGCTGAAAATTTTGTTGATGGTAAAGCTGTTGTTCAATTAGACGATAAAACAGGTGTTATAGATGAAGATGGTAAATACATTTTCAATCCTCAGTTTAAAAATGCTTATGCAGATGGGGATAATTATTTAATTGATCAAGATGATAAATGGGGATGGTGTGACGATAAAGGCAAATTTATTATTAATCCACAATTTGATGATGCTTTGTTTTTTGGTGATAGTAAATTAGCTTGTATTAAAAGTTCAGATAAATGGGGTTACATAGACAATGAAGGTAAAATTATGATAAACCCTCAATTCGATTTAGCATTTCCTTTTATGAACAATATAGCAATTGTAAAATCAGGTGATAAATTTGGTCTAATTGACAAAGAAGGTAAATATAAAGTTAATCCGCAGTTTGATAGTATTGGTGACGATGTAATCTATTACTTGTATGATTCTACAATTAAAGGTTCAATAACATCTGACTATTTAGATACTGATAAAATATTAAAAGTAATAAATGTTGATAAGCCAGAAAATTTAAGTTTTGATGATAATTTTCAAACAATTCTAAATAAAACAGGAAAATCTATTAATGATTTTAATACATATAGCGATACAAATACAATTTTTGAAAATAAAACTATAAATAACGAAGCTAGTTATGGCTTTGCAGTTATGGGAAATTTTTTAAATTATAACTTCAGTTTCAATAAAGTAATAAATAACTCTAAACCCATAGGATTTTTTTATGCGATATCATTATCTGGTAAAGCAAATGGTAAGGCTGAATCAGTTCAAAAGGCATTTGAAAAAAAGTTAAATGGGTATACATTAATGAAAAAAGGGTTCATAAACAGTTTTTATACAAGTGTTTATAAGAATAACAAAAATATTATTGTTACTTCGAGCAGCAATTCTAGTACGGTATTTTTCCATATTTTGAATAAAGATTTTGATATTTCTGCATATTTAAATAAGATAGTAGATAAATCAGAGGTATCAACTAGTAGTTATAACGAAACCGCAGTTGATACTACTGCAGTTGAGGAAGTAGTAGATACAGCAGCTGCAGCTGTTGACACCACTTATTATGGTGATTAGATATTTTATCAAAATAAACAAGTAATAGGGATTCTCTTAAATTCAATAATATATTTAGAAAATTTGTTAAAGGAAAATTGCTATAAAGCAAATAATTAAATGAAAATTTTAATATCCATTTATTTTTTATTTTTCATAGCAGTTGTTAACGCACAAGTAAAACTTTTGTCTTGGAACATAGAAAACATTGGAAAATCAAAATCAGATAGTACCATTATATTTATTGCCAATACAGTCAAAAATTATGATGTTGTAGCATTACAAGAAGTAGTTGCAGGCGATGGTGGCGCACAAGCTGTAGCCAAGTTAGCAGATGAACTTAATAGAAAAGGAGCAAAATGGGATTATGTCATTAGCGAACCTACAAGCAGTAGTGCCTACAAAACCGAGCGTTATGCTTTTCTATGGAAAACATCAAAAGTCAAGAAAATTGGCAAAGCTTGGTTAGAAAAAAAGTACCATCTAGAAATAGACAGAGAACCTTTTTATGCCACTTTTGAATACAACAAAAAACAATTTACACTAGTTAATTTTCACGCCATCACAAAAAGCAAACAACCCGAAACCGAAATAAAATACTTCAAGTATTTACCTGTACAATATCCAAATCTAAATTTATTGTTTGTGGGAGATTTTAATTGTCCACAATCGCACACCGTTTTTAATCCATTGAAAAAAATGGGTTACGAAAGTGCCTTTCAAAATCAAAAAACATCCCTCAAAAAAGAATGTAAAGAAGATAATTGTCTCGCTTCAGAATTTGATAATATTTGGTATAAAACAACCAAAATTACTCTAATAAAATCTGAGGCACTACATTTTTATAAAAATTTTACAACATTGAAAGAAGCAAGAGAAATCTCAGATCATATACCAATTGCAATAAATTTTACTTTAAATTAATACAAATTACGGTTTCCCGTAAAATAATAAAAGACAGTAAAGATATTTTTGTAAAAGCAATAGTAAACTTAATACGTTACCTATGAAAACCATTAAAAAAACAATTCTTTTAAGTTTTGCATTACTTTTATTGAATTGTAAAGAAAAACCCATAGAAAAGAAAAATGAAACTTCTATACAAAATGCTGTTTCTACAATAGAAGATACAAGTAATTATCACATGGACACGACGTATCAATATGAAAACAGAACAGGGACCTCTGGGAATTATAAATACAACTATGATGTAATAGGTTTTGATAGTAATGGTAACGAAGTAAATGGTAACATTTCAATAAAAGGAAAAGAAGGAATTTGTTATCTATTTGATACAAATCAAAACAAAATAAAAGTTATCGTTGAATGGACAGGTCATGGAAAACTTAAAGCCATAGATAATCATAACAATCAATACGAACTTGAAGTAGAATAATACATTATATTTATTTTACAAAATAAACATTTCCTAATATGAAAAAAATTCTTTTACTATTGAGTTTGTATTGTTTTACATCATTTAACGTATTAAAACAGGGTGTTTATATTTGTGGTACTAATGGTGCTAAAAAATACCACCTAAAAGAAGATTGTAGAGGTTTAAATGCATGTAAGCATCAAGTAGTAAAAAAGACCATAAAAGAAGCCAAAGACTTAGGATTAGAGCTTTGTAGTTGGGAAGATTGATTATAATCGATAATCATCAATTTTCACTGATTTTCACTGATTCTAATTTTTTGTATTTAATACATAACTTCATTTTCCTTTTTTTTGAAATTCCTTTTTTCAATAGCATCAAATACTGTAATTAATCCTATTGTAATAATAGAACCCAATAGTAAATACTTATATATTTTAATGTTGTTATTTGCTGTTACTAAATCTTTTTCAATAAATCCTAAATCTATACTTTGATCTAAAGGAGATAGCAATCTCTGGTGCGGTGTTAATAAAATTTCTTCCATGGTTATTGTTTTATTATGGTTATTATTTCTTTTGTTTTATTATAATAGAATTGTATCTCTTTAATAGAATAAACAGATGTTACCTCATTATCTATTTTATAGAGTTTAGGATTTGTTAGATAATTGATGTCAAACCCAAGTATATTTAAAGTTTTAAAGTCTACCTCAAAAGCGCTTTTTTCAATACATTTTTCTAAGGCTTGATAATTTAATTTAGTATGCTTTTTCACTAAATCAAATTCTTTGTTTTCGACAAGACGTTTTAAATAACCTGCTCTATTTCGACAACTATCATTACAATAAATTCGTTTAGAACTTTTGTAATCAATAATATCGTCTTTACATTCAGGATTCTTACATTGTTTAATAATTTTTTTCATAAAAAATTAATTTATAAGTACAAAGATAAATATTTTTATTACTTTTGGGTAATAAAAATAAAAAGCTAATGAACTTATTTGAGTTTTTTCCTAATTTAATAGAAAAAAAGATTCCTCTCTCAAAGTTGAATATCAGTCCAAGAGTATTTCATAAATGGAAAAAAGAAGGAGTTATAGATTATGATGATTCAGTTAGTGAGGATGATATTGGTGTAAAAGGAGAACAAAAGAAAAGGAAATGGGTTATTTTAAATGCTTTTGAGGCTATTTGGCTTTTAATGGTCAAAGATTTAAGGAGTTTGAATATTGATATAAAGACAATAATTGAATTAAAAAAGTTTCTTAAAAAGGGACAGTTTGATGATGTCGGTATTGAAAATGTTGATTTTGATTTTATGGTGGAAACTGGACAAATTATATTGCCAAAGGAGATAAAAGACTTAATAGATGGGAATTTATTGACAAAGGAACAAGTTTTTAAGATATTGGAAACTCAATCTAAAGAGATCAATTATTTTACTTCGAATTTTGGATTGCTTTTATTTAGTATTTTAATATTGAATGAAAGACCATCAATTGTTATATTAAAATCAGAGGAAGGTTTGAATTTTATGATACTTAATAAAGAAGGGCATATAAAATTATTTGGAGAAAATGATTTTTATAACATGATTATGCATCAGTTTTCAAACCATTATTTTACTAATATACCAGTAATAGATTCTTTTATAAAATTGTTTGAAAATGAAAATCTTGAAAAGTATAGTAGAGAATACATGTTGTTTTCAAAAGAGGAGGAACAAATACTTGAGATATTCAGAAATGATGATTTTAAAGAGATTACTGTTTACAGAGAAAATGAAAATAATTATACAATTACGACAACGCACTCTAAAGAATTAAAAGGAGAACAAGCTAATGAACTGAGAAAAATACTTGGTTTAAAACAATATCAAAAAGCGGAAATAATATATAGAAACGATAAGCATCTTATAGTTAACAATATTAAAAAAGAAAAAATCAGTCCTGACTAGAACTCAGCACTTCACTACCAAAAGTTCAAAACAAGCGAAAAGCATCTTGCGAACCATTAAGGTAAAATGGAATTTGAAAAAGCAAAACAAATTTTAAATAAAAAAACAAGAAAGTACAACGACAACGAGATTAATGAGATAATAATATTTAGTGAGTTACTTGCTGATATTTTAATTACCAACTCAAAGAATAATATAAAAAATGAAAAACGTAATACTTTATGTAAGGGTTTCAACAGACGAGCAAGCCGATAAAGGATATTCTCTCAGAGATCAAGAGATAAAATTATTGGCATATTGTAAAAACAATGATTTGAATGTTATTCAGATTTTTAGAGAAGACCATTCTGCTAAAACTTTTAAGAGACCTGAGTTTAAAAAATTAATTGAGTTTTGTAAAAAGAATAAAAAAAGCGTTAATAAGTTGTTGTTTATTAAATGGGACAGGTTTTCAAGGAACACAACAGAGTCCTACAGAATGTTAGGTGTTTTTGATGAAATGGCTATTCAAGTCAATGCCATAGAACAACCTTTAGATTTGTCAATACCAGAACAAGGATTGATGTTGGCAATATATTTATCAATGCCTGAAGTAGAAAATCATAGAAGGTCTTTAAATATTAGGTCAGGAATGAGAAGAGCTTTTAAAGAAGGTAGATATGTTGGACTTGCTCCAAAAGGATATAGTAATGAAAGAGATAGTTCAAAAAAACCAATCATAGTTCCAAATGAAGATGCCATTTATATTCAGAAAGCTTTTGAAATGATGGCTACAGGTTTGTACAATAGAAATGAGATTTTTTATACACTAAAGTCTCAAGGATTTAAATCAAGTAAAACGGTTTTTGCCTCAATACTAACTAATCCTATTTACTATGGTGGTCTTTATGTAAAAGCATACAAAGATGAAGTAGAAGTAGTAGTTGATGGTATTCATGAGCCGATTATAACAAAATCTCTTTTCGAAAAAGTACAGAAAGTTATTAATGGTAGAAAGAAAAAAAACGGATCTTCTCCAAGAAGATTTAACGAAAAATTCCCATTAAGAGGTTTTATAAATTGTCCAATTTGTAACAATCAAATGACTGCCAGTATTTCACGTGGAAGAACAAATTATTATGGTTATTATCATTGTACAAGTCCATGTAAAGGAAGATATAAGTTAGATGATGCTGAGATATGGTTCAATGAATTCCTTGAGGATTTAAAATTAAATGATGAGATTAAAGAGTTGATAGTTGAAATGATAAAAGAAAAATTGTTAGGAAATGCAAAACAAGATAATTTAGGTCCAAAGCATTATGAAAAGTTAAATCAAATTGAAGAAAGAATTATTAAACTTCAAGATCTGTTTATAGATGGAGGCATCGACAAAAAGGCCTATATCGAAGCAAAATATCGTTACGAAAAAATTGTTGAGGAATTAAAAGAAAATGAAAGTGATAATTTTGATAAAGTAGAAATATTTAAGATTTATCAAAAAGGAATTGAGACTATAGCTAATATACAAAAACAGTACACGATTGCTGGGATTGAAGATAAAAAAAAGATAATTGGTTCGATTTT
>JFJP01040270.1_pt1 | contig 11550 bp, 8 predicted proteins | sample 431651 | NCBI WGS metagenome assembly JFJP01 (sample SAMN02602958, study PRJNA72255) | Microbial mat metagenome, whole genome shotgun sequencing project. | biome: fresh water; feature: sink hole; material: water; isolation source: purple microbial (photo- and chemosynthetic) mats found in... | reverse complement strand
AAATCGTGCTTCGGGTTTAAGTTCGAATGCCACAATTCATTCAGCTTTTTAGCTTTATGGTTATAATATTCAGCCACTTTTGCGCCCAAATTACGGCTGCCCGAATGTATCATGAGCCAAACGCGGTTGTTTTGGTCTTTTTGCAGTTCGATAAAATGGTTGCCGCCGCCCAAGGTTCCCACTTGCTTTAGTGCCGAAAGATATTGGCTTTTAACTATATGCAGTCGTTCCATATCGTGTCCTTGAGGCATCAAACTTTCGTCTTGCCGTTGGGTTTGGTGCTCAAAACCCAGCGGAATTAAATTACGAATTTCGCCCATTATTTTTTTCAAATTTTCAGAAGGCAATTCTGATGCATCTAAATTAGTTTGTACGGCGCACATTCCGCAACCAATATCGACCCCAACGGCATTGGGAATAATTACGTTTTTGGTTGCAAGCACTCCGCCAATTGGCATTCCGTAGCCCGAATGCGAGTCGGGCATTAAGCAAATTTGCTTAAAGGCAAAAGGCAAGTTTGCCAAGTTTTTTGCCTGATTCATTGCCGATTCTTCTAAATCGTTTAGCCACATTTTAATAGGCAAACGTTCGGTTCCAATAACTTTTTCCATTTTCAGTTGTATTTACACCGCAAAATTAATGCACTGCTGCGCAGTTATTTTGCGTAGTTGAATTTATTTTTTGTTTTTGCGATTTTTTTTCATTCAATTCATTGAACATGGTGTAATAAATAAACACCTGCTTTTTTGTTTTTAACAAAATCATTTAGTATTTTTACATGAAGTTAGTTGTGCTTTTTTCCTAATAGGGCAAACTCTTCGACCAACTATTTTCGTTTAAAAAAATTGATGGCGAATTTTGTTTTAAACCGGTATGCAACGAAAACCATGATGAAATTTAGTTTAAGTTATTAGTTGAAAATGAACAATTTATTGCTAAATAAAAAATAGAAATGAAGTTAAGACAGCTAAAGTGTTATAGTATTTAACCGGGCTTTTGTAATAAAATTACAAAATACGTTTAATAGTTGCAATGTTAACCATCTTTTGATAGGTTAAAATTTAATGATTTTAAATAAGTTTCAATGGATGTAAATTCGAAAAAAAGAATGAAAAACTTAATCGTAAAATGTGTTCAATTATTTTGTATAGCATTTATGCTGCAAAGCAATCCGGTTTTTGCTCAAATCCGAACCATTACCGGAACGGTATATAATGGCATTAGCGGCAAACCAATTGCCGGAATTACGGTAGAAGTAAAAGGAGTAAAAGCTACAGTACAAACAAAAGCGACCGGCGAATACTTATTAGAGATACCCGATACCCTTAAAAAAGTGGAATTTGCCGAATTTGCAGGAAAAGATATTATGGAGATTAAGTACTTGAGCGAAAACGAAATAAACATTTACTTGGCTGATAATGAATTTAAATCGTTATTGGGATTATCGATTGAGGACTTGATGAAGATTAAAGTAATAACAGCCGGCAAGCAGGAACAGCAAATATCGGATGTTCCGGCAAGTGTGGTAGTAATTACGCGTACCGATATTGAAAATTACGGTTTCAATTCAATAGAAGAAATATTGCAAAGCATTCCGGGATTGTATATGGTAGAACAATACAATTGGACAGGAATGACCGGTTTTGGCGTAAGAGGTTTTTTTGCCGAAGGTTCATTTTCAAATATGGTAATCATGGTAAACGGTTCAACTGCCTTGCGCGAAGGGTATATAAACCAGTACATTTTGGCGCGTATTGGCATTCCGGTAGAAGCAATCGATAGAATTGAAATTATAAGGGGGCCCATGTCGGTAATTTATGGCAACGGAGCTTTTTTTGGCGCAATTAACATTATAACCAATAGCCAAAAGACAAGTGAATCGAGTAAAATTACTTCTATGTTTGGCAGTAATAATACCCAAAAATATGCACTGCGGGTCGAATCGAATACCGAAAACGTATCATTGGCATTTAATATCGGCTTTTTTTCTACTGATGGTGTTAACCAACCCTATAGTAAAATGACATCGAATCCGATGGTTGTCATTTCAGACCTTATTCCAAAAACGTATTTGGAATCGGTTGGGCTAACAAACAATGCTACTACCGCCAATCAATTATCGCAAAACAATAAGCATTTTAGTGTAACCGGCAAATTTAAAGGCTTTACGTTCGATGTAGGTTCAACCCGTGCCGAAAAAGGAATACTTTGGCTTGAACCTTCTGCTGCCCCAAACGGGCAAAATGTATTGATAAACGGCTCAAATGCCAATTTTCAATACCAACAGCCTGTTGGCGAAAAATTCAATCTTCATGCGCTGCTAACTTACGGTGCGTATAATTCTATTACACGCTACAATACCAAATCTACTGCCGGTGCCGGTTTTTCGAATATTAATTCTACCAACCTCTTTTTTGAAGTAAATGGAATATATAAGCCAACTGAAACCGCTGATATTACCTTAGGCGTAGTGCGCGAAACAATGCTCAACGCTTCAAACGATGTAGATATTTCGAAGCTTGGAGTAGCCAATAGCTCGTGGCGTATTAAATTAGGCGATCAAATTATCGACCATGAGGTTTATACGCAAATAAACTATAAACCAACCGGAAAGCTGCATGTAATTGGCGGAATACGTGCTACAAAATACGGAAATTATACTTACCAACGCCTTATTGATGAAGGATTGCCTACCGCCAAAATTTTTGAAAAGGAATTTATCGACCATAAAATGCACATTACTTGGCGTTTGGCAGCTATATTAAAGCTAAACGAAAGCAATATTTTCAAAATCATGTACGGAACAGCCATTATATCGCCAAATATGCGGCAAAATGTTACGCGCCTCGATTTGTCCGGTGGCTACCGAACGCAATTAGAACCTTCGTCTATTGAAACCTATGAAATTGCGTATAATGCTATTTTTTCAAGCAAAATTTACTCTACGCTTGCTGTTTTTCAGAACAATTTAGATAAGATAATCGAGAGCTCCGGCGCGTTGGATGACAAAGGTACGTATATGTTGTTAACTCAAAATACGGGTAAAATTCAAACCAACGGTGCAGAATATTCATTACAATTAAAACCCATGAAAAGCCTGGATATTCAGCTAAGCGCATCCTATCAACTATCGAAAAACAATAAGCAATCGTGGGAAAATATTGCTTTGGGTTATTCGCCACAACTGCTTGGATACATTAAAATTGCGTACAAACTCAATAAGAAAATTACTATTAGTGCAAATGGCAATTTTGTAGATGAAATGGAAACAAGTTGGCAGCAAAAAGACATAGACCCGCAAATTGGTGCACGTTATGGAGCCTTAGTTCCGGCATATTTTTGTTTGAATGCCAATTTTTTGGTAAAAGATATGTTAATTCGTGGCATGTTTTTCAATACTAATATAATCAATTTAACCAATGCTGAAATTCGATATGCAAATGACCCAGGCAACCGATGGGCCGATAAAGGTTTTGTTACCTATGGCAGAAGAATTATGGTTAGAATAGGTTATGAATTTTAACGTTAAATTATGAAAAAAATTATAATCATATTATTCTGTATTATGCAATTTGCAGCGTATTCAACAGCACAGTCGGTTGAATACACCGTAAAGGCATTATTAATTGAAAAATTTGCACGCTTTACCAATTGGGAAACCGATATAACCGGCGAGTATTTTACCATTGCAGTACTTGGGAAAAGCCCTTTTAAGGGTGAACTTGAAAAAAATATTGCCAAAACAATTATTAAAAACAAACCGGTTAAAATTAGTTATATAAAAGACATGAGCGAATGTTTGGATTGTAATTTAGTTTTTGTTTGTGCTTCGGAAAAAAATAAGTTGCCTATGGTTTTAAGTACATTAAATACAAAACCGGTTTTGGTAATATCCGACTCTTTTGGGTTTACTAAAAAAGGCGTACACATGAATTTTTATTTTGACAGCGAAGGTCAGGTAAAGTATGAAATAAACCCTAAAGCATTAGAAAAATCTAACCTATCCGTAAATATGCAATTGCTTAAATTTGGTAAAATAGTTAATTAATGGTTAATTATTAGATAACAAAAATGAAAATTAAAAGAACAACAATTGATAATTAACAATTAACAATTATCTAAATGAATTTATTGAAGAATTTCAAAATACGACAGAAAATTATACTTATTGTTTTTGCAATTTCAGCAATTTCAATACTTACAGGCAATATTATCAATTATTTTTACGAAGTAAATAATTCGAAACAACAACTTATTGCCAATACCATACTGCAAGCAAAATTAGTAGCCGAAAACACTTGGTTTACCATCGAATTTAACTATCCGAAAGATGCGGCTGAAATATTGGGAAACCTGCATACCATACCCGATATTGCCGATGCAATACTCTATAAAACCAACGATACCCTATTTGCCTCGTACCACCTGCCCGGTAGCAGTGTAACTAAAATGCCCGATTTTTTGAAAGATACTACTGCCATTATTAAAGGCGATTACTTGCACATAAAACAATTGGTTCAAACCAAGGAAAATGTGTACGGATATATTTATATAAGGTCGGTAATAAATTGGGAACAGATTGTATATAAAAGAATTACCGTACTGATAATAATTAATATACTAATTCTTTTCATTGTGTTAATTCTTGCATTCTTTATGCAACGCTCTGTTTCTGAGCCTATTATTAAGCTTACCGAGAAAATGAATTTGATTGCAAAAAACAAAGATTACACAATTTCACTTCAAAATAAAGGTAAAGACGAAATAAGCGAGTTGTATACAGGCTTTAATTACATGCTCTCCGAAATAAACAAACGAGAAACCGAATTGCAAAATGCATTTAAATTATTGAAAGAAAGCGAAATAAAATGGCAATTTGCTATAGAAGGCGCGGGCGACGGACTTTGGGACTGGAACATTGCAACCAATGAAGTCTATTTTTCGCCGCAATGGAAAGCACTCATTGGTTTTGCAGACCATGAAATTGCGAATAGTTTTGATGAATGGGAAAACCGATTGCATCCGGATGATTTAGAGTCGAGCCATGCTAAAATTCACAGTTACTTTAGTGGCAATACCGAATTGTACATTAATGAGCACCAACTTTTATGTAAAAATGGTTCCTATAAATGGATTTTGGCTCGCGGAAAAATAATTGATTGGTCAATCGACAGAAAACCATTACGAATTATTGGTACACACTCCGATATTACCGAACGGAAACTTTCCGAGCAAACCATGGTCGATTTAAACAAGCAACTTTCGGTATTGAATCAATTGGTAAATCTTTCTTTGCAGTCGGCATCGGTTGGTGCATGGTGGATAGATTTTACCGAAGATGATACATTTCATGCACTCGATACCACGGTTAATTTAATTGCAATGCCTTTAAATAACGGTATCTATAAACTTAGTGCATGGATTGATATTCTGCAAAAAACAAGCAAATTCGATGCAAATTTTAAACAGATAATTGACCACTCCTTAGAACAATTTGCCGGCACTGTATCGGGTAAATACCAAATATATCGAGCAGTTTATCCGGTTTTACTACCCGATAATTCAATACGATGGATTGATGCCAGAGCTGATGTAGCGCAAAGAGATGCGAATGGTTTTGCGCTGTCAATGACCGGTACGTTAATTGACATTACCGAACGTAAAAAAGCCGAACAAGAATTGGAGCAATACCGTAATCAGCTCGAAACGCTGGTAACAACCCGAACCACTGAATTATTGATAGCCAAAGAGCAAGCCGAAGGTGCCAATTTGGCAAAAAGCGAATTTCTATCGAACATGAGCCATGAGTTACGCACGCCTTTAAATGCAATACTCGGATTTTCGAAACTTATACGCTACCAAAAAAACATTACCGATGTTCAGAAAGACCAATTGACTACCGTGCACCAGTGCGGTGAGCATTTACTTTCGTTAATAAACGATATTTTGGACATGAGCAAAATAGAAGCGCATAAGTCGGAACTAATTATAAGCGAAGTTAGTTTACCCGAAATGCTAAGCACGGTTTTCAACATACAAAAAGTAAAAGCCGACGAAAAAGATTTGGAATACGTTTTGGAAAAAAAGGCATCGCTTCCGCACTATATTAAAGGCGACGAGCGCAAGCTAAAACAAATTATGCTCAATTTGATAAACAATGCCATAAAATTTACCGACGAGGGAAAAATAACCATTCGCGTCGATTTTAATGACCCCGAAAGCACGTTTATATTTGAAGTAGAAGATACCGGCATTGGTATACCGGTTGAAAAGCAAGAAGAAGTTTTCGAACCCTTTATGCAGCATACCGGCAAAAAACTGTTTGCCGAAGGTACCGGCCTAGGGCTTTCCATTACCAAAAAACTAATTGAAATGATGGACGGCACCCTTTCATTAACCAGCGAACCCGACAAAGGCAGTATTTTTAGGGCTGAAATTCCGATTAAACAAATAGCAGATACCGCACTTGAAAGTATGAAAAATGAAGTTAAAATATTAGGCTACAAGGGCGAACGGAAAAAAATACTGATTGTTGACGATAATAATACCAATGTTTCCTTGCTTATTTCGATTCTTGAGCCTATGGGTTTTATAGTAGAAATTGCTGAAAACGGATTTAATGCCTTGCAAAAACTGCCTACTTTCAAGCCAAATTTGGTATTGCTCGATTACCGAATGCCGGTAATGGACGGCTTAGAATTTCTTGAACAAATAAGGCAAAATGACGAACTAAATCATATAAACGTTATCGGCATTTCTGCAACGGTTCATCATAAAGAAATTAAACAGCATTTTCACGATTTATGCAACGATTTTATTCCAAAACCAATTGATACAACGTTGCTATTCGGTAAAATGCAGAAAATATTGCAAATAGACTGGGTACATGAAAGTATACCCGAAGAATTAGGGGCAGCGCCAAGCACCGAATTGGTTTTTCCGGGTAAAGAGGTAGTGCTTGCAATTACTGAAAATGCAGAAATAGGAAATTTTATGGGTATGATGGAAATAATTGAAAATTTGGAAAACGAAAATACTAACTTTATAAACTTTTGTAATAATATTAAAAGGTACATTAAGAATTACGATAGAGATAGTATATTGAGATTTCTTGAAAAATAAAACTTTTATGAAAAAGGAAATTATTCTATTAGTAGAAGATACAAAATCGACCATTGAACTGGTAAGTACCACCCTTATTGAAAAAGGTTATGCGGTGTCGGTAGCTACAAACGGTATACAGGCACTGGAAATTGCACCTAAACTGCAGCCCTCGTTAATTTTGCTGGATATTCTTATGCCCGGTTTAGATGGATACGAAACATGCAAACGCTTAAAAGAAAACGACTTAACTAAAAATATTCCGGTTATTTTCCTTTCGGCATTGGCAAAAGCATTCGATAAAGTAAAAGCTTTTCAGGTTGGCGGAGTAGATTATTTAAGCAAACCGCTCGAAATGGATGAACTGCTTGTTCGTATGCATACACACCTTAGCATAAGCAGTTTACAAAATAAACTGAAAGAAGCCAACGAAAAACTGGAAGAAAAAGTTCAGCATCGGACCACCGAACTGGAGGAAACCAATAAGCAATTAGCATTGTCAGTAGGTGAACTTTTTCGAAAATCGGATGCCTTGCAAGAAAGCAACTTGGAATTGCATAAAGCCAAGGAAAAAGCTGAGGAAAGCGATAGGTTAAAGTCGGCATTCCTTCAAAACATGTCGCACGAAGTACGAACTCCTTTAAATGCCATTTCCGGTTTTTCGCAACTCCTTGCCATACCCGACCAAGCACCGGAAAAACTCGCAATGTATTCTGAAATGATTAATGAAAGCAGCAATAAACTAATTGAAATTATTACCGACGTTATTGAAATATCGCAAATTCATACCAACCTTGCCAGGGTAAAATTGACCGAAATAAAGTTAGTGCCGTTTATTAATTGCATTGTAGATGGCTTTACCGAAAAATCGAAAACAAATAATAATACCCTGGTATTAAATAACAACATTAAGAACCATCAATACACCACAACAACCGACAGCGAAAAGTTGAAACGAATTCTGATGCATTTAATTGACAATGCGCTAAAATTCACTTCGCAAGGTGTTGTTAAAATTACATCCAATTTGGTCGATGTGCAAGGTACTGAATCGTTGCAAATTACAATTTCAGACACCGGAATAGGAATTTCGGAAGAAATGCTGCAAATTATTTTCGAACCTTTCAGGCAGGTTGAAACCGGAATTATACGAAACTTTGGAGGCAACGGCTTAGGGTTGGCAATTTCAAAAGCCTACATTAAACTACTAACCGGCTCGCTTACCGTAACATCCGAAGTTAATAAAGGTACAACTTTTATTGTTGAAATTCCGGTAATGAATGAAAAAGTAATGGCAAATACATTAGCAAAAAATGAGCAAAAATATGCTATACGTACCGTGCTCATTGCCGAAGACGAATATTCAAATTACCAATATTTAGTTGAATTGTTTGAAGAATTTGGTTTTAAAATACGCTATGCCGAAAACGGACAAAAAGCAATAGACATAACCCGAACCGATAATTCTATCGATTTAATTTTAATGGATATAAAAATGCCGGTAATGGACGGATATACCGCTGCCGGAATAATTAAAGCATTTCGCTCCGATTTGCCCATAATTGCGCAAACAGCTTATGCATTGGAAAGCGAAAAAGATAAATACATAGGAATATTTGACGATTATATTACAAAACCTATAAATGCAAAACTACTGAAGCAAAAAATACTGAAATACATGGACAAATAGACAGCTAAAACTAAAGGTAGTTTTAAATGAAAAAAACCGAAAATACATTTTTAACTATGTTGAAGAGGAATTATTGAAACGAGAATAATTCATTTAGTAACCATAAAATACTTAAATTGAAGAACAATCCACAACGAGAAAATAACAGCCGCTAAAAGCTAAAAAAAGCTATTTTTGTGAAGTTTTATGTTTTTAAAGAAAAAACGCTAAAAAATTTAGCAATGCGCAATTTTCTATATATTATTTATGCAATTTTAATCGTTTTTGTATTCGGACGCTTTGGTAAAATTATTTTGGTAATGTTGCCGGCGTTACTAATTTCGACCTTACTTTTTGTTTTTTGGGGAAAATATTTTAAACGAAAAAAATGAGCATATTTAATTTTTTTAAGAAGAAAAAAGTCGAAGAACCGACTTACGACCCTACCAACTTGAGCGTTTTTGACCTCGAAAAAGGGTTTATTTTTGAGTATAATATGAAAAATTGGGAAGTTGCCGAAGTGTATGAGTACGACTGGGGCAATAATTTTATTACCCGCGAATATAAAATTGACAGCGGCGATGAAGTGCTGTATTTGAGCGTTGAGGATGATGATGAGGTGATTTTAAGTGTAATGCGAAAAATTAAAGCGCGTGCAATTGACGAAAATTTGCCCGAAACCATTATTAAAAACGAACGACCGCCGCAAAAATTGGAATTCGAAGGTAAAATTTATTTGCTGGACGAAGAATTGCCCGGTTATTTCCAAAACATTGAAGAAGACCCCGATAATTGGTCGGAGTTTATTTCGTGGGATTATGAAGACCAAACCGAAAAATTTATACTGTGTGTTGAACAATGGGGCGAACGAAGTTTTGAGGCGGCTGTAGGCTTCTATATAGAACAGCACGAAATTAGAGATATAACGCCGGGCAAAACTAATGTGTAAATTATTTTATTTGAATTATTTTTTGTACATTTGCTCAATAAAACCTTAGGCTATGAACTACAAAATTATTCTTTTTTCAGCGTTTGTTTTGCTGCTTTCGGCTTGCGGTGGCGAAAGTTTCAAAAAAGCTCCGCTCGACAACCTTATACGCGATATGGAAAACCAAAAAGAGTTTTCTATTCTGTTGCACGATATGGATGTACAAGGGAATTTTAGCAAAACCTACATGCATAAATATAAAATAGTTACTGTTAAAGACAGTATTCCGGAAGAAAAAATTACCGATTGGATGGAAGTTTCCAAAGGTACTTTCAACGAACATATGAATAATATGGGCATGGAAATAGCTTCAAAAGATTCAACCGGAGCATTAAACAAAACACCGGCACCTCCGGGCTACGGCAACTATGTAGGCAATTCGCAATACGGCCAATGGCGCACCGGTTCCGATGGCTCAAGCTTTTGGGAGTTCTATGGCAAATACGCCATGATGTCTTCCATTTTTAATATGATGAGTTACCCCGCCCGACGCAGTTATTATGACGATTACCGCGGTAGTTATCAAGGAAGGCAAGCTTATTACGGCCCAAGCGAAAATGGCAGAACTACTTTTGGTACCGACGGAAAATACAACGATACTCAAAAAACCAATAAAACATGGTTCGATAAAGCTTCGAACCGAAGTTTTAAAGACCGTGTTTCGCAACGTGTTTCGCGCAGCAACCGCAGCAGCGGTACTTCTGTCGATAAAACAACTCGCTCATCGTCGCGTTTTTCGGGCAAAACATTCCGTTCGCGCGGTGGCGGTTTTGGCAAATAATTTACACATTAAATCTATTTTATTATGAACAGCATCTTCGACAGTATTTTATCTGCTATTATATATTTAATTGCAACATTTGCCTTGTTTTTTATCGGTAAAATGGTATATTCCCTTTTTCACCCAAAAGTTAATGTAAAAGAAGAATTGGTTTTTAAAGACAATTTTGCCTTTGCAACAGCGCATGTGGGCTATTTTATAGGCTTGTTGCTGGCTATAGGCAGTGCACTTTCCGGTCCGTCCGACGGCATTGTTTCCGACCTTATCGACCTTACAATTTACGGTTTATTGGGCATTGTATTGCTTAACTTTTCGGTATTTATTAATGCAAAAATTATTTTACGAAAATTTAATGTTGCAAAAGAAATACTTACCGACCAAAACACCGGAACCGGAGTTATTGAAGGTGCCAATGCCATTGCTACCGGTTTAATAATATTTGGAGCAGTGTCGGGCGATGGCGGAAACGTTTTTACAACCGTTGGTTTTTGGATAATTGGTCAGACCTTAATTATTGTGTCAACCATAGTTTATGCTGCTTTACTTCCTTACGATGTGCATGAACAAATTGAAAAAGACAATGTGGCTGCCGGAATTGGTTTTGCAGGTGCTATTATTGCTATTGCAAACTTAATTCGTTATGCCCTTATGCCCGATTTCGAAAGTTGGACCATATCGTTTACTACCATTGGCATCGATTTTTTAATTGGTATGGCATTTTTGCCTATTGCACGTTTGGCTGCCGATAAAATTTTGCTTCCCGGGCAAAAATTGACCAATGAAATAGTAAACCAAGAAAAACCCAACCATGGCGCCGCGCTTATTGAAGCGTTTGCCTACATTGGCGGTTCGGTATTAATTACTTGGGCTATTTAAGGCAGTTTTGAATAGAATAAAAAGCCACCGGAATTTTATTTCGGTGGCTTTTTACTTTAAAAAGTACAGCAGAAATATTGGCTATTTATTTACTGCAGCAATAAGCGTATTTTTAAGCAACGAAACAATGGTCAT
>JFJP01005913.1_pt1 | contig 11550 bp, 16 predicted proteins | sample 431651 | NCBI WGS metagenome assembly JFJP01 (sample SAMN02602958, study PRJNA72255) | Microbial mat metagenome, whole genome shotgun sequencing project. | biome: fresh water; feature: sink hole; material: water; isolation source: purple microbial (photo- and chemosynthetic) mats found in... | reverse complement strand
CCAACTACAGCCCCGAGCAAGGATTCAAAGACCACGTTAAAAGCAGCCTGACTAACCATTAAAAATGCGACAACTACCTTGACAACGGCCGGTTATGTGAGCTTGGCTGAACTCGCAACGGTGCGTGGTCGTCTCGGGTTACCGGTAGAACGGGATCTGCATTTCAAGGCAGACAAGGCCATTAGCGCTTATGCGCGCGAAGCCCAGATGTCGAGCCGCATCGTGGCGTAGGCGCCACCGGCATCAACCGTCGTTTGGCGGTTGATGCCATTCCATCGGAAGCCTGGCTTCCGTTTCCAGCATCAACTCACCGGCGCTGCGGCCCAGCGCCCGTGCGATCTTGAATACCAAGGCCAGCGTGGGCATATGCTCGCCACGCTCGATCTTGCCCATGTGCGAGCGTTCGATACCTGCCAGATGCGCCAGCGTTTCCTGGGCGATGCCGTCTTCGGTTCTCACGGCCCGCACCGCTGCCCCAAACGCTTGCGCAGGCGCGGCTTCAAAGGTCGTCGCCCCTGCCGGTCTTCCTCGCTGAATCACACGCTTCTGCATGGACAGGAGCGTCGGTGTTTAGAATAATTTAAACCACGTTATATTTAACTCTTTTGCATCGAATGCAGACTTCCATTACAGTTGGAAAGTTCAGGGCGATTCAAAAAATAGTAAATATCTGTAAGTGATCCTACGGACCCGCCATGACCTTCCTCACTGAGTTGCAGCGCGCGCAAATGCTGGCCAACGGCGCTGCCCGTGCGCGTGGCGAAACTATTGATCCATACCCTGTCGTCAAGCTTCACACTTTGGATGCCGGTGCCGTCTGGTTGTTGATCAGCCTGGATGCCGATGGTGACCAGGCCTATGGGCTGTGTGATGCCGGAACCGGATTCCCCGAGCTGGGCACCGTCAGCCTTTACGCGTTGGACGGTGTACGCGGGCCACAGGGCATGCGCATCGCGGTTGATCACCATTTCTCATCACGCCAGTCCCTATCGGCCTACGCGGCTGAAGCGATCCGAGATGGCTCGATCAACGACTGATTTTTGTCAGTAAAAGCGTTTTTGCGTTCATAAGCCGTGATGTGTAACTATTTAGGTAACATTTCTCGAAGCCATTCGTGGCATCCTCCCGCAAATTCAAAAGGGAGCTATTGCCATGACGATCCATCACGACTCTGCCGACTTGTCCGCGCCCTGGCGCGCCGCAGCCGCGTACCTCTACACGCTGGACCTGGACGGTTCCGCGCTGGCGTGGGAATACCTGAGGCGCCACGCCGGTTACCGGGCCGACTGGCGCAGCAGGCAAAGCCGCGCTTCAGCGTCCCACTGGGGGTTGCAGAGTTGCCGAGGACCCGCAGCTCGATGCCCGCCAGGCACAACCACTCTGGTCCGCAGCGGCTGACGCGCTGCTGCAGGTAGGCACCGTCCGCGCGCACGACACAAGCACTGGGTCGGTCTTCAGCCTCTGGAAGATTCCCGGTCGCAAGCATGTGTCGCATGCTGGCTCGCAACTAAGTCTCACGGTAGAGCAGGGACCGCATCGCCTGCGGGCCTCGCTGTCGACGGAAATCGAGGACGGTGCGCCCTACGGCTTGACCGTTCCGCTCGATGCCCACCTGCGCACGCGATTGACCGGGTACCAGGTGCAAGCCAACGCCATCCAGGGGAAATGGCCTGCTGTTGACGCGAGAAAAATTACCCGTGCTTCCTTGTTGCACCTGCACGCCCTGCAGGCGCTTGATGGGTCGCAGGCGGGCGCTCACCATCGCGACATTGCCTGGGCTTTGTTCGGCGCTGATGCCGTGCGCACGCGCTGGACGGCGGATGGTGAACTACGCGCGCAGGTTCGCCACCTCCTGACCCGTGCCAAGGGTTTGATGCGTGGCGGCTATCTGGCCTTGGCTGGCGTGCGCCAGCAGCACGTCGGTCCCCCGCGTATTGCCCCAGGAGACGAACCCGCGCACTGAATATCTCCCTTCGCAGTTGTCCCCGGTTTCCTGAGACTCCCTCCATCTGGCGGCATTTCGCTGTCAGGCGATGACCGTCGATGGAGTCCTTCATGGCAACTGCGAATTCCCTGCCTTTGCGTCCCTTACCCAAGACTGCGCAGCCGTCTGCTGCAGCAACCGGCAACCCCGAGTTTCTGACCAATGACGAGGCCGCGGCCTTTCTGCGCCTCTCGCCGCGCACGCTGGAGAAGCAACGCGTTCTCGGTGGCGGCCCGCGCTACCGCAAGTTCGGCGCGCGTGTGCTTTATGCGGTTGGCGACCTGCGTACTTGGGCTGATGGCCGTGCCTATGGCATGACCTCCGATCCTGGTAGCCCCCAGCGGGCCTCGGTGCGCTGAGTGGGCATTGATTCAGTGTCAGATTCACAAACAGCGTTGTGGCCATGGTCAAGCCCCTGATTGAACGCGAGCAGCTGATGCTGTTCCGCGCAACGCCAAACGGTGACATGGCCCCGCGCGATGCGCAGGATTTGATGGCCTACCCGTTCTTCTCGCTGGCCAAATCGCGCAGGGTGGTGCCCATCCGCTTCGAGGCCGGTGGCGTGACCCTGACGGTTGAGGGCGTCCCGGAACACGGCATTGCAACTATCTGGGATGCCGACGTGTTGATCTGGGCGGCCAGCCATATCGTGCAGGCGCGGGATCAGGGCTTGCGTACTTCGCGCCTGATGGCGGCTACTCCCCATGAGATATTGACCTTTGTACAGCGTGGCACCGGCTTCAAGGACTACCTGATGCTAAAGGCGGCTTTGGACCGGCTGCAGTCCACCACGGTCGCAACGTCGATCCGCCAGCCCGCAGGGCGGCGCATGCACCGCTTCTCCTGGATCAATGAATGGAAGGAACTGCCGGGTGCCTGCGGCCGAGCCTACGGCATCGAGTTGATCCTGGCCGACTGGTTCTATGCCGCTGTGATGGACGAAGCCTTGGTCCTGACCTTGGACCCGACGTACTTCAAGCTAATGGGTGGTTTCGAGCGCTGGCTGTACCGCCTGGTGCGCAAGCACGGTGGCCGACAGGTGGAGGGCTGGCGCTTCAACCTGCGCCATCTGCATCTGAAGTCGGGCAGCTTGCAGCGTTATGCCGACTTCGCAGTTCAGTTGCGACGGCTGGTGCACCGGCAGTCGCTGCCGGGCTACTGGCTCTCGCTTGAGCACGTGGGAGGCACGGAATGGCTCCGGTTCCGCTGCTGGTCAGTTCCACCGCAGCCCGACTTATCCACAGGCGCTGTTGACAAGTCGGTGAACAAGCTGTGTCTGGACTCGGGAATCACCCGCACGACATTCGGGGAATCGCCCGCAAACGACACGGGTAATCACACGTGCGCATCGACCGTCAGCCCACGCCCAGCAACGGTTTCGGACCTCCTTAACTAATGTAACTAAAGACATAACTATGGATAAAAGAGGAAACACCGCTGCTCAAAAAATGGGCAGTGCTTCATCCGAAGCTCCAGAAAACCGTTTACCAAGAGAAGAAACAACAGCGGAAACCAAAGCAGAAGCCCGGCCCGGCAAGGTCATCGCGCTACTTAACCAGAAAGGCGGGGCAGGCAAGACCACGCTGGCAACGCACTTGGCGGGTGAGTTCGTCATGCAAGGACAGTGCGTGACGCTGCTTGATGCCGATCCACAGGGATCTGCCCTGGACTGGGCACAGCGGCGCTCGCAAAGCGGCCACGGTTGCCTGTACGGCGTGTTTGGCCTGGCACGGGACTCTCTGCACCAGGAAGCTCCCGCGATCGCCTTGCAGGCTGATTTCGTCGTGATTGATGGTCCACCCCGAGTCGCGGCACTCGCGCGCTCCGCACTGTTGGCCGCCGACCTGGTGTTGATTCCGGTGCAGCCCAGTGCCTACGACGTCTGGGCCAGCCACGAAATGGTGCAGCTCATCACCGAGGCGCGGGTGTTCCGGCCGCAGCTTCGCGCGGCCTTTGTGATTAACCGGCGTGTTGTGGGTACGGTGATCGGACGTGAGGCGCGTGCCGCACTCGCGGATCAGCCGTTTCCTGCGCTGAAAGTGGAAGTGTCCCAGCGCATTGTGTTTGCCGACAGTGTGGCTGCGGGCCGGCTGGCGTTCGAGGTGGCACCACATTGCGCAGCCGCACGCGAGATCGCGGCGCTAGCGCAAGCGGTACGGGAGATGCTGGGATGACCAAAACAAATGTTCCATCACCGCAGCGCCGTGCACCGATTGGCCGCAGGCCCGGAGCTGATCCGGCGTCAGCCTGGGTGCAACAGGTTGACGCGGTGATGGCAACCGCAAAGGCATCAATCTATGCCGCGCGACTCACCATTGATGTCACGCCCGTGCTGCGGGGGCGCATCAAGGTTGTGGCGTTTAAGCGTGGTGTTACTGCTGTCGAGATGTTGCGTGAACTGCTGGAGCGTGAGTTTCCGGAGGGAGCGTCATGATGCAGCCAGGATTTCCATCAGCAATGCTGGCGGTGGCGTCTGAGCGGCTGGCGCCCATGCGCGTTTCATTGGCCTTTGTCGAACAGCGGGTGAAGGTGTGGCTGCGCTTTGGCAAGCCGGTTCGCGAGACTGTATTGAATCGCTGGAGGCGCGTCGCAGTGTTCGAACCCGGCGCGGTCTGCTGCCGGGTCAAGTGGATTGCCAATGACTACGGGACGGTACTCTGGCAGTTGGTGGTGCTACAGGCGCCCACGCAGTTTGACGGTGCGCAGCGCATCGCTGGCGTGGTGCCGGGGGCGCGCATTCTGCTGCGTGCCGAAGGGGAATTGCAGGTCAAGGCCGTTCTGGTTGTTATGGATGGCATTGAGGCTTTTGGCATCGATCCCGTCACCGTTGCCGTGCCGTACTGGCGCATGATCGGCAACCGGCTCGTTGCGCACCAGCCTCTGCCTGAGTACACGCCTGAGCGACACGCGGCGCACATTGCGCGCGGAGCGCTGCAATGAAGCGGGCTGCTGTGATTCTCTGTATGGAAATCGGCCTTGCGGCGCTCCTGATGCCGCTGGCCATCACGAACCGCGTGCAGATCGTCTACAACCCCAGTGACAGCGTGCCGCGCGGCTGGTACCGCATTGGGCCTGCAGACTCGCTGGAGGTTGGCAGCATCGTGCTGGCCCGACTTCCTGCACATGTCGCTGCACTGGCGGCGCAGCGCGGCTACCTGCCCACTGGCATTTCCTTGCTCAAGCGCATTGGTGCTGTGGGTCCGCATCGGGTGTGTGTTGACGAGACATCGGTGCGCATTGACGATGTGGCGGTGGCCGCCGTGATGCGTGCCGATGGGCTTGGCCGCCCACTGTCTGCCTGGCAGCAGTGCCGACGCCTGGCGCACGGCGAACTGTTTCTCTTGAGTAATACCAATCCGGCATCGTTCGACAGCCGTTATTTCGGCCCCATCCGTGCATCGGATGTGATTGGAAGTGCGCTACCTGTTTGGACGTGGAGCACGCCATGAAAATACCTTCTGTCGTGCAGATGCTTTGCCGCCAGCGTGCAGCGCAAGCTGCACTGGCGCTGCCTATTAGGCAGCGCTGCAAGCACCGCATGCGGCTGGCGTGGACTCGAAGCCGGGCAGGAAGTCGGAGGCTTCAGGGACCGGTGAAGAGAGAGGGCAAGATAAAAGGACCGGCACGTACCGGGCCGCAAAGCCAGTCTGCACGTGGGTTGGACGCGGCACGCCGGCTTGCAGCCTATGTGCCGTCACAGAACGCAAACCCGCAGGGCGTCAGGGTTGGCCGCGTGCCGTCTGGGATGCGATTCGCTGCATTGCGCTGGAGGCTGTGCCATGGCATCACCTGACGATGACCGGTTCAAAGTCAAGCCAGGAGCGCCCAAAGGCGGTGTTGGCGACGGTAGTGGACAGCGATCACAACGTTTTGTTTCGCAAGTACTGAAGCAGGTATCGAAGTCTGGTGCGAAGGCTTCTGGCGTGGGTGGTGCCCGGCCTGCATCAACTTTTGGAAGGGGGCGTGTTGCAGCGGGCAGGGCGGGCCAAACGCTGGCGGTGACTGCCAGGCGGGTGGTGATCAAGTCCCGCTATGCGGTGCTGAAGAAGGCGGGAGCCAAATCCGTTTCAACGCATCTGCGCTACGTCGAACGAGATGGCGTGACGCGCGATGGAGAGAAGGGACAGGCCTATGGAGCGGAGGTCGACGCCGCTGACCTGAAGGCCTTCGAGGAGCGTGGCAAAGGTGATCGCCACCAGTTCCGCTTCATCGTTTCGGTGGAGAATGCCGCGGAGTTGGAAGACCTGCGCGATTACACGCGCGAGTTCATGCAGCGCATGTCCACTGACCTTGAGACCCAGCTGGACTGGGTGGCGGTTGACCACTGGGATACCGACAATCCGCACACGCACATCGTGTTGCGCGGGCACGCCGGAGAGGGCAGAGGGGAAGGTCAGGATCTGGTGATTGCGCCAGACTATATGGCGCACGGCATGCGCATGCGGGCTAGCGAGCTGGCGACCGAATGGCTGGGGCCGCGCACGGAATTGGAGATTCGGCAAGGTTTGTTGCGGGAGGTGGAGCAGGAGCGGCTGACGAGCCTGGACCGGGCACTGTTGCGGCAGGCCACCGTGGATGTTGTGGACTTGACGCAGGAACCCAAGGACCGGCAGCGCCAAACCCATCTACGTGCCAGGCTGCAGCGGCTGGAGGTGATGGAACTGGCCGGGCGTATCGACGCAAATCGCTGGAAGCTGTCGCCAAATATGGAAAAGACGTTGGTCGCCATGGGCGAGCGAGGGGACATCCTGCGGGCTATGCACAAGGCTTTGAAAGGACAGCAGCGGGAATTGGTGCTGGAAACGGAAATGACGACACCTGTCATTGGTCGCATTGCAGCCAAAGGACTGGTCGATGAACTCAACGACCGAGCTTATCTTGTGGTGGATGGCATTGATGGTCGCGCGCACTATGTCCGTATGCCGGTCGGCACTGATCTGACCGAACTTCCAATGGGTGGCATTGTGGAAGTGCATCCCGCTGGAGGAGAGCGAGGCGTAGACCGCAACATCGCAGGTGTTGCGCGCGAGGGTCGTTATCGCACCGCTGACCATCTTGTGCGGCTTCGACAAGAAGGGAATCTAGACCCGCAAACTGCTGTCGATGTTCATGTGCGTCGGCTCGAAGCGCTGCGTCGCTCCGGAGTCGTGGAACGCATGGCGGATGGTGTGTGGCTCGTACCGTCTGACCTTTTGTCGCGCGCTCAGGCACATGATTCCCAGCGGACAATAGGGGTCACCACCCTATTGCGTTCGCACTTGTCCATCGACCAACAAGCACGCACTATCGGCTCCACTTGGCTGGACCGGCAACTGGTGGGAGAGACCAAGGAACTGTCGTCACAGGGCTTCGGTGCCCAAGTGCGTGATGTCTTGAAGGATAGGATGGGTTTTCTGGTCGAGCAGGGTTTGGCCGAGAGGCGCGGTTCGCACGTGTTTTTGGCGCGCAATCTACTTTCCACCCTGAGAGACCGGGAGCTGAGCGAGGTGGGCAAGGCGATTCAGAAGGAGACTGGCTTGGTTCACCATCACCTGCGTGATGGCAGGCGCGTAGATGGTGTTTACCGTCGCTCAGTCCAACTCGCCAGCGGACGATTCGCAATGTTGGACGATGGAGTAGACTTCAGTTTGGTGCCGTGGAGGCCTGTGGTGGAACACCGGCTGGGGAAGCAGGTTTCGGCCATCGTAAGTGGTTCATCGGTCACTTGGGAAATGACGCGGCAGATTAGTGTGTAACCTTGGGCAATTAATAAAAGAGCGGCTTATATCCACAACTGGCTACCACTATCTTTGGTTAGTTCAAGTCAAAGAATTCGATGTTCAATGTGAGTGGTTAAAAACTTGGCAAAAGCCCGAACTTTCTCTGACAGTTGCCTGTTTTGATGGTGCAAAATGGAAAATCGCCATGACCGCCCCCCTTAAACCCTGCAAAACCTCCACCAATTCACCATTGTCGAGGTGACGCGCTGCGATGAAGTGGTAGATCTGAAAAATGCCACCTCCGGCCAGAGCGGATGTCAACCCGCCCAACACATCCTCTTGCAGCCGTATTCGGCTAGCCGCAGATTTCGGAACCGCCTTCGCTTGAGCGCTGGCAACACCTGGAACGATCAAATAGACAAGGGCGTAAGGCTTCTTGGCATACTTGCTCGAACACAAGCTCAACCTAGAACTGCGGCTTGCCTCTTGGGCGACACCACGAAGATGTCAATTTCCGAGGTTCACATGCTTGCACAATTGGCGTCTGAGAAAATATGTTGACGGTAGCGGGCTTGGGCCACAAGTAATGCCATTCACGATTGGTAGTTTTCATCAGGCATGAGGGGCAAAGTCCGAGGGCATCGCTGCGCAAGTGGTTTGGTGAGCAACCGATTGATTGCCATGAACCGCTTTAGATGGGGTTCTACTGGCCGACCCGATTGCTGACATTTCAAATGTGAAATAACGGCCCTCAGCTTGGGTTACCAGCTGCCCGAATTGGGCATTGATAGCCAAGGCTCTTGAGGTTGCAATGCGCCTCCAAGCTGCAACAGCTCAATCGAAATGCCATCAGGTGATCGCACAAAGGCCATGTGACCATCACGCGGAGGGCGGTTGATCTTCACGCCTTGTGTTACCAAGTGAGCGCAAACCGCATAGATGTCTTCCACCGCATAGGCCAAATGCCCAAAGTTTCGACCGCTCGTGTATGCCACTGGATCCCAGTTGTACGTCAGCTCTAGCTGGTCAGAGTTATCGCCAGGCGCAGCCAAAAACGCCAGAGTGAATCGCCCATTTGGGAAGTCACGTTTGCTTTTGAGTTCCAGGCCCAACTTGTTGCAGTAAAAGTCCAGCGAGTCATCAAGATTGGTGACGCGCACCATGGTGTGCAGGTATTTCATGGGGTAGCTTGCATCAACGGCCGTAACGTGCTTCGATGCTGGCCTTAGCGAGCGCATTGCCATTAACCATGAACCCGGTTAGCGATGCAGTGGCGTTGGCGGGCAAGTCCAGCTTTTCAACCTTCAATGCGTAAACGGTAAAGGTGTAGCGGTGCGGTGCCCGGCCTTGCGGAGGGCAGGGGCCGCCCCATCCGGGTGTACCGAAGTCGGTGTTGATCTGACGGGCAGCCTCTGGCAAAGCGTTACTACTGGCAGTGCCAGCGCCTTGGGCGAGGCCAGTTACATTGGCTGGCAAATTGACTACCACCCAATGCCAAAAACCAGCGCCACCCGTTGGCGCATCGGCGTCATGCACCATTACCGCAAAGCTTTTAGTGCCAGCAGGTGGATTCTTCCAGCTCAGGGCGGGTGAAATGTTGTCACCTCTACAGCCAAAGCCATTAAAGACATGCTTCTGGACAATTGGCTGGGCAGACGAGATATCTAGGCTGCTGAGTTCGAAGGCTTGGGCGTGGACGTTACCGCCACTGATAGCAGCGATAGAAATTGCCAGGGATGTGAGGGTGTTTCTCATAATATTTTTCCTTTGGATTTGGAGTAGATTTACTTGCCCTGCAGCGCAGCCACCACGTGACTGGCCACCAGCGCGCTGGACTCTGGGTTTTGCCCGGTGATCAAGTTGCCGTCGCGCACAGCGTAGGGCTGCCATATCGGGCCGTTTTCAAAGATGCCGCCCAACTCGCGCATACGAGTTTCTAGGTGGAACGGCACGACATCCATCAGGCCCGCAGCGGTTTCTTCTTCGTTGGTGAAGCCGTTGACCTTTTTGCCGAACAGAATGCTTTTACCATCCGCACGCAGCGCGTTGACCAAGCCTGCCGGGCCGTGGCAGACTGCTGCAACGGGCTTGCCTGCGTTGAAGGCATCACTCACCAGCGCAGCAGTGGCTGCGTCTTCAGCCGTGTCCCACATCGTGCCGTGGCCACCGGGTAAAAATACGGCGCTGTAGTCCTCTGCTTTGAGGGATTTCGCCTGGTGCGTGGCATTGAACTTGACCATAGCCGCGCTGTCTTGCAAAAAACGCTTGACGCTGCCTTGGTTGTCTTCAACCGCGTCTTTGGCAGACCCGGTGGCAAATGGTGGTTTGCCGCCCAGCGGCGATGCCAGCACCACATCAAAGCCTGCATCCGTCAATGCGTAATACGGAGTGGTAAGTTCTTCAGCCCAAATACCAGTGGGTTTGCCTGTGCTACCCAGTTGGGCGTGGGACGTGAGGATCATCAAAACGGGAAGCATAAAAATTCCTTTTTCAAATGATGGCAAAAGCGCCATGTGGTAAATGTATTACCGTTATTTAGGAAGTAAATGCATATTATTTTGAATTACTTTTTACTTAATGTAACTAATAATCTCTGCTTTATTCTTTACGATCGCCCAATGGAAACCAACGCCACCCAACTCAGCACCATCGCCCTTTTTTGCAAATCAGCCGAGCTGGGCAGCTTTACTGCTGCAGCCAACGCCATGGCCTTGACGCCCGCCGCTGTTAGCCGAGGTGTAGGCCGACTTGAAGACAGGCTGGGTATCAAGCTGTTCAGGCGCACCACTCGCAGCATGTCGCTGACTGACGACGGTCGCATGTACTATGAACAATGCCGCGCTGCCATTGCACAAATCGATGATGCTGAAAAGAACATTACGGGGCAACAAACAGAGCCACGTGGCCTCCTCCGTATCAGTGCGCCTTCCACCTACTCACACTACCGGTTGCTACCGCGCCTTGCAGAATTCAAAAATCGCTATCCTTTGATCGAGCTGGACATCAATATTGCCAACCGCAATATTGACTTTGTTGAAGATGGCTATGACGTGGCGATACGGCTTGGCACACCACCAGACTCACGCCTGATTGCCCGCAAACTTGAGAACGCGCGCGTAGGCGTGTACGCCACGCCAACTTACTTAAAAAAGCACGGCACACCCACCAGCCTTGCAGATTTGAAGGATAAACGGGCGCACACACTTGTGCCATTCGTACTCCCCAGTACCGGCAAGGCGCTTCCCTGGGTATTTATGCAAGATGGCATGCAAACTGAACTCATACCCAACAGCACCGTTCAAGTGTCTGAAGGCCCAATAGGCTGCGTAGTTCTGGCACGCAGTGGCATTGGCTTGGTGCAAACCTTTAGCTGGATAGCAGAAAGCTACAAGGGTGAATTCGTTGAAGTGTTAACTGCATTTGCGGGCTGCACACGACCGTTCTACCTTCTGTACCCTCAAAACCGACACTTGTCGACAAAGGTTCGCGCGCTGGTTGACTTTTTATTACCCAGCCCAAACACCAAATCACCATAGCAAAAGTCACACAATCGCGCTGATTAAGCTGATTACTTACATTGAGTAAAAACTCAAACAACTGATATCGCTTTTTCTTTATTGGACGTGCATTTAGTCTCTGGCCTGTTTCAAACACAACAGCCCAAAGGAGACACGTGTGAATCAGCAACTCTATTTCCATCACCATGCGTGGCGTCACAGCCTGCCACGACGGCATATACAGCAAGCACCGTATAGCCAACCTGTCGCAGACCTTGTTGTTACGTCCCAAGTAAATCGCAACGCGCAATCCCACGCTTTGCTATTGCGAAATTGGCAAGATGTCCCACGCAGCGATATTGCATGGAGC
>JFJP01002306.1_pt1 | contig 11550 bp, 9 predicted proteins | sample 431651 | NCBI WGS metagenome assembly JFJP01 (sample SAMN02602958, study PRJNA72255) | Microbial mat metagenome, whole genome shotgun sequencing project. | biome: fresh water; feature: sink hole; material: water; isolation source: purple microbial (photo- and chemosynthetic) mats found in... | reverse complement strand
TACTCTCGCTGGCTATTGGCGGCATCGTTCTTGCCACCATCAATATGTTCGGTGGATTCGCCGTCACCCAGCGCATGCTGGCCATGTTCCGAAAATAAGGAGATATGAATATGCTTGGAAATTTGGCAACGGTCTCCTATATCGGAGCGACCATCCTTTTCATCCTGTGCCTCGGGGGCCTGTCCAACCAAGAAACAGCACGACGCGGAAACCTCTACGGCATAATCGGCATGGCCATTGCCGTTGTGGCGACGGTGTTTGGGCCACAAGTCACCTCGGCCGGTCTGCCATGGATTATTGGCGCGATGGTTCTCGGCGGCGGCATCGGCCTTTACGCTGCTCGCGTCGTGCAAATGACGCAAATGCCAGAGCTTGTGGCATTGATGCACAGCATGGTTGGTCTTGCCGCCATGCTGGTCGGCTACGCCACTTTCATTGATCCTGCGGCCTCTGCTGGTATGGAAGGTGCTGAAAAAGCAATTCATGAGATGGAGATGTACATCGGCATCCTGATTGGCGCCATCACCTTCTCAGGTTCGGTTATCGCCTTCGGCAAGTTATCCGGGAAAATCGGCGGCAAACCAGTCCTGCTCCCAGGACGTCACTGGATGAACCTGGCCGGTTTGCTGATCATCATCTACTTCGGTCGTGAATTTCTGCATGCCGAGACCATCACCGCAGGCATGACACCGATGATCGTCATGACCATCGTTTCTTTACTCTTCGGTGTTCATATGGTGATGGCTATCGGCGGCGCCGACATGCCCGTTGTGGTGTCGATGCTCAACAGCTACTCAGGTTGGGCGGCGGCAGCAACCGGCTTCATGCTGTCGAACGACCTACTAATCGTCACTGGCGCGCTGGTTGGATCGAGTGGTGCAATTCTGTCCTTCATCATGTGCTCCGCGATGAACCGCCACTTTATCAGCGTTATCGCCGGTGGCTTCGGCTCAGATGGCGGCACTCCAGCTCCTGCGGCGGGTGGTAGTGCGCAACCCGCCGGAGAGGTTTCACCAATTCTTGCTGCAGAAACGGCAGAACTGCTACGTGAAGCAAAGAACGTCATCATCGTCCCGGGTTACGGCATGGCAGTGGCACAAGCCCAGCACACGGTCAATGAAATCACGCAGTTTCTGCGCGGAAAAGGCGTCAATGTTCGCTTCGGCATTCACCCGGTTGCGGGTCGCATGCCGGGTCACATGAACGTTCTTCTCGCTGAAGCCAGAGTGCCCTACGATATTGTGTTCGAGATGGATGAGCTCAATGAAGACTTCCCCGCCACCGACGTGACCATGATTATCGGCGCCAACGACATCGTCAATCCAGCTGCTCAGGATGACCCGACAAGCCCGATCGCGGGAATGCCGGTTCTCGAAGTGTGGAAGGCCAAGACGTCGATCGTGATGAAACGCAGTATGGCCTCTGGTTACGCCGGCGTCGACAATCCGCTCTTCTACAAGGACAACAACCGCATGCTCTTCGGTGATGCCAAGAAAATGCTGGACGAGGTGCTGGTAGCACTCAAGTCCTGAGTCTGATCAAGCAAGGCTGCAACTGAAACGCCCGCTGACTGCGGGCGTTTTTTTGTCGATCTGACAAAACTAAATCTCACCGACCGCAAATAGGCGGCGATGCTCTTTCATAGCATACCGGTCAGTCATTCCGGCAATGTAATCCGCTACTCGCCGCGGCTGATTGCCTTCATCCTGAAACTGCGGTGGCAGCATGCGCGGGGCACTGATAAAGGCACCGAACAGATCACTAACGATCCGTCGCGCCTTGCTAGTCATGCGCAAAACCTCGAAATGTTGATAGAGATGATTGCGAAGAAAGCGCTTTAATTCGCGCTGCGCTTCGCGTAACTCATCTGAAAATCCGACAAGCGGCAATCCAAGCCTGGCTTCAACCAAAGTCTTCGGATCGTGTAGCGTAATGTTACTGGCCGTTTTTTCGATCATGTCGCAGACTAGAACGTTGATCATGCGACGGATTGTTTCGTGGATCAGCCGACGACCACCAATATCCGGATACGCAGACCTGACTGCGGCTACATGGTGAGCAAACAAACCAACTTCCTGAAGCTCCTCCAGCGAAATTAGCCCCGAACGCAAACCATCATCGACATCATGATTGTTGTAGGCAATTTCATCGGCGAAGTTGCATATTTGCGCTTCTAGAGAAGCTTGTGTTTTGTCGACAAAGCGCTCACCCAGCTCACCCAGCATGGCCGCGTGCTCTGCAGAGCAATGCTTGATAATGCCTTCACGTGTTTCAAAGCACAAATTGAGTCCATCAAAAGCAGCGTACCGCTCTTCGAGGCGGTCGACAATCCGCAAACTTTGCAGGTTGTGCTCAAAGCCTCCGTGATTGCTCATGCAGGCGTTGAGTGCATCCTGCCCCGCATGCCCAAACGGAGTATGCCCAAGATCGTGTGCGAGAGAAATCGCCTCAGCAAGATCCTCGTTTAGACCCAGAACACGGGCGATACCTCTGGCAATTTGCGCAACCTCAAGCGTATGGGTCAGGCGCGTCCGGAAGAGGTCACCCTCGTGGTTTACAAACACCTGTGTCTTGTATTCGAGGCGCCGGAAAGCTGTTGAGTGGACGATGCGATCTCGGTCACGCTGGAACTCGCTGCGATATGAGGGCGTTTGCTCAACATAACGTCGGCCGCGCGTATTTGCCGAAGAAACAGCATAGGGTGCCAATTCATGCATGAATCGACCGCGCTTCAATCGCTCGGGTAATTTCTAAGGGTGTCGCAATGTCACTGACAACCGCACCCGCAATTTCTTTGAGCAGTACAAGACGCATTTTTCCGCCCTGCACTTTTTTGTCATGCTGCATCAGTTCAAGATAGCGGTCGGCAGCCATACGCGGGCCAACGACCGGCAAACCAGCCCGCGTGAAAAGCGCCTCAACTCGCCCAACGTCATTTGCACTGATCCAGCCTAGCTGCCGAGACAACTCGGCAGCCATCATAGTTCCTACCGCCACAGCCTCCCCGTGGAGCCATTCGCCGTAACCCATCCCGGTTTCAATAGCATGCCCAAAGGTGTGTCCAATATTCAACAGCGCACGCTCTCCGTTTTCATGCTCATCGGCGACAACGACTTCGGCCTTGTTTTCACATGAGCGACGAATCGCATATTCAAGCAACTGCGGCTCACGGCCAAGCAGGCGCTCAATATGCGTTTCAAGCCATTCGAGGAACGGCAAATCACGTATCAGCCCGTACTTTATGACTTCTGCCAAACCCGCTCGCAATTCGCGATCAGGCAAGGTATCCAGAACATCCGTGTCGGTTAGCACTAGCGTAGGTTGATAGAACGCACCAATCATATTTTTGCCCGACGGGTGATTGATTGCCGTCTTTCCACCAATTGACGAATCGACCTGTGAAAGTAATGTCGTTGGAACCTGGATGAAAGGCATTCCACGCTGGTAGCAGGCCGCCGCAAAACCGGTCATGTCACCGACAACCCCTCCGCCAAGCGCGATCAGGGTTGTGGAGCGCTCGCAACGGCGTTTAAGCAAAGCATCGAAAATCGTGTTGAGGGTTTGCCAGTTTTTAAACTGCTCACCATCAGGAAGAATGATTTCAGCAACGTCAATGCCGGCAGTACTCAAAGAATCAACAAATCTCCGGAGGCAAAGTGGCGCAACCGTCGTATTGGTGACTATCGCCACCTTTGGCTGTCGAAGATATGGCAGCAGCAATTCACTCCGCTGCAGAACTCCTTGTCCGATAAAAATAGGATAGGCGCGCTTCCCGAGCGCAACAGTTAGCGTTTCCAATGTTCCTCAACTTCCTTGATTAACATCTGCAATAGGTTCTGAGTATTAACCCGGCCATTGTCAACGACCAGATGCGCCACCTCGCGATAAAATTGATCACGATGCGACAAAAGTTCCGTCAGTTTTTTTAGCGGGTCAACAACCTGCAACAACGGCCGATTTCGATCATGGCGTGTACGCTCCATAAGAACGTACGGTGACGCATTGAGAAATACAACAAACCCGCTCCTTCTCATGTTGTCACGATTTTCCTTGAGCAGAACGGCCCCGCCTCCAGTTGCCACGACCTGCCCGCCTTTCATGGAAAGATCAGAGATCACTTGGGCTTCTCGGTTTCGAAACCCTTTCTCCCCCTCAATTTCGAATATCGTCGGGATGCTAACGCCGGTCCGAGCCTCAATTTCACGGTCTGAATCGACAAAGTCAAGATTCAGCCTCTTTGCAAGCATTCGCCCGACCGTCGTTTTTCCGGCACCCATCAGGCCTACCAGATAGACGTTCCCTATCTCGTTCAGTTTATCCACATCATCATTCTACCGCAGCGCCTACGCAACTAAACAACACAAAAAAAGCCGGCAACTGCCGGCTTTTCTTGAGCACTCGCTTGGGAATCAACGTACAGACAGGCCTTCAGCTACAATTTTTGGCGTAATAAACACCAACAATTCAGTCTTATCATCGATCCACTCCCTATTTTTGAATAACCATCCTATATAGGGAAGATCGCCAAAGAACGGGATGCGTTGCGTGTTATCACGCGTTGTCTGAGTGTAAACACCTCCGATCACAACGGTCCCTCCGTTGTCTACCAATACCTCAGTCTTCACATGCTTAGTATCGATGGCCACACCCGCGCCGGTGGACAGCGTGGTATTTGGAGTATCTTTATTGATATCCAGAGTCATCGTGACTTTCCCGTCAGGAGTAATCTGTGGTTTTACTTTAAGTGATAGATTAGCCTTACGGAAAGAAATACTAGTGGCACCAGAACTCGTCGCCTGCTGATAAGGTATTTCGACCCCTTGCTCAATGATTGCTTCGATTTGATTGGCCGTCATGACACGTGGGCTCGAAATAACCTTGCCCTTACCATCAGCTTCTAACGCTGAAATTTCAGCATTCAAAAACGCAGTTTTAGACTTATTGAACAAAATCATGGAAAAAACGCCGGCCATCCCACTGCGCGGTGTGGCCGGCAGGTTAACCGAATTAGAAGCGGTAGGAAAGATAGGAATATCAGCTGCCTGGCCGGTATGGTAACCAGTATCTGACAAATTTCCACCAACCTTTATTCCCGAGTTCCCCGTCGAAGCGTCATGGTACCCAAGTCGCATTCCAATATTCTTGGCGAAACTATCACCTGCTTCAACGATTCGAGCCTCAATCATCACCTGACGAACAGGAGTGTCTACCTTGGCAATCATCTCTCTCACATCGTCAAGGCGACTTGGCGTGTCCTTTACGAACATCATGTTTGATCTGTCGTCGAGCAGCGCACTACCACGTTTGGATAGCAATGTCTGTTTTGGATCTACTAAAAGCTTCTGTACATCAGCCGCTTTTATGTAGTTCATCTGAAAACTTTCAGTCCTCAAAGGTTCTAGATCACTGATTTGAACTTTCGACTCAAACTCAAGTTTCTCTTTGGTCGCAATTTCCTCACGCGGTGCAATCAGAATGACATTTCCATTCTTCCGCATGTCGAGGCCTTTTTGCTGGAGGATGATATCCAGCGCCTGGTCCCACGGCACATCCTTAAGAATAAGGGTAATTGCGCCACCTACAGAATCACTGACAACCATATTCATGCCAGTAAATTCGCCAATCACCTGCAGCAAACGGCGCACTTCGACGTTCTGGAAATTCAGTGACAACTTTTCGCCCTGATAGCCGCCACGCGAGCCTTGAACCAGTTTGTTGGGATTCTCAATAACCGGCTTGACTTCAATGACGAACTGGTTGTCTGTCTGGTAAGCATTGTGCTCCCACAATCCGCGCGGAGTTATCGTCATGCGTACGTTAGAGCCTTGCTGAAGAGTATTCACCGAAACGACCGGCGTCGCGAAGTCGGTAACGTCCAGTCGTTTGCGCAACGCATCCGGCACCGTTACTTTCACAAAATCGACTATCAGATTCTGACCTTGTTGACGAATATCAATTCCAGCATTCGGATCGCTGAGATCCACTGTAATTCGTGCCTCACCGTCCTTGCCACGACGAAATGCGATATCTCGAATGCTATTTGAGGTCTGTGATGGATTTATCTGGGCAAAATGCTCAACGACGGGTGCGCCACCCTCCTTCGCGCTGGGGGTAAGCGCGAGCAGTAAACTATTCCCGTCAATTTTCGACTCGTAAGTCATCACTTGGTTAAGATTCAACACTAGGCGCGTGCGCCCCTCGGCTTGGACAACGTTAGCGCTTCTTAGATCACCTTCGTTATAGGTTTGACTGTTCTTGCCAAGACCATTGACCGTATTCGCAAAATCAAGAGCTATACGTGCGGGCTTGGCCACACTAAAACCGGGAGGAAGCGCAGTCAATGGGTCTTTGAAAGTCAGTTTGACATTGAGCACACCGCCCTGTTGGGCAACCGTCATCGAATCGATTGAATTGGGCCTGGTTTCCTGAGCGCTTATCGTTGCAACCGCCAGAAAAACCCCGCCGACAACGCTAAGCAGGTACTTTTTGATTTGTTTCATTTTTTCCCCTCCTGTCCCTGCAGCAACAGTGTGCTTTCTCTTTCAACCCAGTCCCCGGCGGAATCCTGAACAAGCTCCTTCAAGACCACTTCAGACTCCGTCACCTTCGTGATCACTCCGAAATTCTGTCCCATATAATTGCCGATCCGCACCTGGTGCAATGAACCATCGACCTGAACGATGGCATAGGAAACTTTGTTTCTCGTCATCACGCCCACATATCGCAATGACTCAAGCGGATGAGACTCAAGCGGCTCACGAGGACGATCAGTGTTCGGTTGCAAACCTCCGCCGCCATTCCTTTTCTGCTCACCACCTATTTTGCTTGGCCTGAACGGATCGATCAGATTTCCGGCATCATAAGGCACAGGTTCGTAGGGTTTGACTTGAGGTAAAGGGGGAATTTTTCCCTTGATGTCCTTGGCGGCATCGTTCATCCACTGACGCAGATCCTCGTTATCCCCACCCGAGCATGAAACCAACGCCAAACTCAGCAATGCAACCGCTATTGTTTTCATTTCTGCCCACCCTTGGCAGCTTGCGCGGCCTTCCTCTTGGCAGCGAGTTCTTCATCATCGAGATATCGGAAGGTCTTGGTCACAGCGTCCATCACCAAGCCACCGTCTTTGGATTGGGGATTTGCAGTAATGGAAATATTGTTCAAGGTTACGATTCTTGACAACCGACCGATATCTCCGGCAAAGGCGCCAAAGTCATGGTAGCTCCCAGTCATTTTCACATTGATTGGCAACTCGGCGTAGAAATCCTTGACGATCTCCTGCCCTGGCTTGAAAAGATCAAACAGAAGGCCTCTTCCCATGCCAGATTGATTTATCTCAATGAGCAAGGACTCAACTTCCGATTTATTGGGAAGCTGTTTCAACAAAGCACCGAATGACCGATCAATCTCGTTCAACTGTTGGGTATACAAGTCAAGATTGACTGCTTGCGACTTCTTGGCAACGAACTCTTCTCTAAGTTTTAACTCATCCTGCTGCTTTGCTGTTAACTCGTCCAGCTGATCGCTCCACACGAACCACCAACCAGTCAGCAGAACTACCGAAAAAAGGGCAAGCAAAACGGCAACTCGCGGCACGATCGGCCAAGCACCGACATCCTTCGGGTTGAGATTCCGGAAGTCATCAAATACGGCGTTGAAATCAAAACTTTTCATGGAGGACGTTTTCATTTCTTACCTCCATCCTCAACAGGCGCTCGCTTAAGCAAAGCATTCATGTTGAATTCGTTGAGTCGGCGCTTGTCAAGCATGACGGCCTTGATCTCTATCAACTGCGGCTTTTCAAGCCAAGGAGATGCCTCAATATTACGCATTAGCGTAGAAACTCGAGCGTTGGACTGCGCGATACCACTTAGCGAAATCTTAACCCCGTCTTGCTTGATCGAGCGCACATAGACACCTTCAGGCATCTGCTTTACCATCTCGCCAAGCAAGCGAACAGCCTCTGCCCGATCACGCTGTAGAGACTCGATGATTTGCTTACGTGCCAGCAATGCCTGTGTTTGTTCCTTGAGTCGCTTGATCTGATCGATCTGTTTATCGAGAACCGCAATCTCTTTCTTCAAAAAGTCGTTCTTGGCTTCCTGAGCAGCGATGTAGCCCGCAATAATTGAGTATGCAAGAAAAACAAGCAATCCTGCGAGTACCGAGACCATGCCCAAAAGCCCATAAAACTGCTGGCGCCGCGCCTTCCGTTTTTCTTCCCGATGCGGGAGGAGATTGATGCGTATCATTCGTCAAACCTCCGCAGGGCAAGGCCGCATGCGGCCATTAGTGACGAGGCATCTGCGAGCAAGTTCTTTGCACGAACGCCCCCAGACAGCACCATGTCAGCAAAGGGGTTGGCGATAATCGTATTTATTTGCGTCCGGGACGCCACCGCTTCGTCAGCACCCGGAAGGACGGCGCAACCGCCAGCAAGAACGATATGGTTGACTTGATTGAACTGCGTGGAGGTGAAAAAGAACTGCAAAGCACGCGACACTTCCAAAGCCATGCTTTCAACGAACGGTTGCAGGAGATCAGCCTCGTAGTTGTCGGGCAGATTATTCCGCCGTTTCTCAGACTCCGCCTCTTCAAAGGTCATGCCAAAAAGACGGGCGATATCCTGAGTCAGTTGATTTCCACCAAACGCTTGTTCGCGAACGTATAGCTGCTGCCCATTGCGTAGCACGGTCAGATTCATCACGCCAGCACCTACATCAACCAAAGCAATAATTTGCCCTTTGCCACCATCCGGGAGCTGCTTTTCGATCAATTCGAACGCAGAAAGAACCGCATAAGACTCAACATCAACAACTACCGGCTTCAAACCCGCCGATTCGACAACGGCAACACGATCCTCAACTTTTTCTTTGCGCGACGCGGCGATCAGAACTTCAATTTCGTCGGGAGATGAAGGCGCCGGCCCAACAACCTGGAAGTCGAGATTAACCTCTTCAAGTGCAAATGGAATGTACTGGTTAGCCTCCGACTCCACCTGGACTTCCAGCTCTTCCTCACGCTGACCGGCGGCCACGATGATTTTCTTTGTAATCACATGTGACCCAGCAAGTGCAATCGCGACTTGCCGGGTCGATGTCGCCATTTTCTTCCAGGCCCGACGCACAGCCTCAGCCGCCGCTTCCAGATTGACTATATTTCCATCGGCAACAGCGTCCCGGGGCAATACTTCAATCGTGTATCGCTCTACACGATATCCGCTCTTCCCATCGCTTGCCAGTTCAACCATCTTGACAGACGACGAACTGATATCGACGCCGATCAGGGAACGTGCCTTTGGATTGAAGATCGATAGATCGAGTTGCAAATTAGCACTCCTCGCCGAAAAAACCCTTGAATAATTTGTAGTTAGCGTGTTTATAGATAATCTACTTTAGATGCTAGCAACAAGTATCCGGCGTGTAAAGCCATTTTTTCTTGCCATTAGCCCCTACTGTCACAGCACTTCTGGCAACGCTTATAATGTGCGGCTGTATCTTTTCTCGTTGGTATTCCATTGCCTAACGTTTCTCGCTGGATTCTTTATCCGGTCTTACTCATTATCGGGCTTGTCGCCATGGTCGTCGCCATGGCGGCTGTGGTTCTGATTCTGACCTATCCAAACCTGCCTTCGTTGGAAATACTGACCGACTATCGGCCCAAGATTCCGTTGCGCGTGTACACAACTGAAGGCCACTTGATTGGTGAATTTGGTGAAGAACGTCGGGCCGTTGTGCGCATACAGGACGTCCCTGACGTTATGAAGCATGCAATCCTGGCTGCGGAAGATGAGCGTTTTTACCAGCACAACGGTGTCGACGCGCAAGGTGTGCTACGGGCTGCTGTCAGCAATTTCCTGGGCGGCGGGAAAAAGCAAGGTGCCTCGACGATCACGCAGCAGGTTGCCAAGAATTTCTTTCTATCCTCAGAAAAGACCTACGTCCGCAAACTTTACGAAGTATTACTGTCCTTCAAAATAGAAAGCAATCTGAGCAAGGACCAGATCTTTGAGTTGTATATCAACCAGATTTTTCTCGGACAGCGCGCATACGGTTTTGGTGCTGCGGCGCAGATATATTTCGGTAAATCACTCAAGGACTTAAGTATCGCCGAGGCAGCAATGCTGGCAGGACTACCCAAAGCCCCCTCCGCGTTCAACCCGGTCGTTAACCCAAAGCGAGCCAGTTTGCGTCAACAGTACGTATTGCGCCGTATGCGCGAACTCAATTTCATAGACGTCAAACAACACGATGCAGCATTGAAACAGGAACTCGTCGTCAAACGCGAAGCGAATGAATACTCTGTGCACGCTGAGTTCGTCGCCGAAATGGCACGCCAGATGGCGGCCGAACGTTTTCCGGAGGACGTCTATACACGCGGATTGCGTGTCTATACGACCATTCTCACGAAGGATCAGGACGCTGCCTACAGCAGCCTGCGACGTGGCGTACTCGACTACGACCGGCGCCATGGCTATCGCGGCGCAGAAGCGTATGTCGAAATGACAGACATCAAATCGGAGCAAGACGAAGCGCTTGATGAATTGTTGCAGGACTTCCATGACTCTGAAGACCTGCATCCTTCAGTGATTCTGCAAGCCGACGCCAAACAGATTCGCGCCTACCGGCGTGGTGGCGAAATCGTCACCATTAGTGGCGACGGTCTGAAGTTCGCTGCCCGCATGATGGACGACAAGGCTCCACCGAACAAGAGATTGCGCCGCGGCGCCGTGATTCGGGTTCAGAGCGACGAAAAGAACAATTGGCAGATTACGCAAATGCCCGAGGTTGAAGCTGCGTTCCTGTCCGCCGACCCACAAAATGGTGCCATTCGTTCTCTGGTTGGTGGATTTGACTATAACCGCAACAAGTTCAACCACACTACGCAAGCCTGGCGCCAGCCGGGATCGAGCTTCAAGCCATTCATTTACTCCGGCTCGCTTGAAAAGGGTTTTACGCCAGCTTCGATCATCCAGGACGATCCGATCAGTTTTCCGGCCTCGGTCACCGGCAGCCAGGCCTGGGAGCCAAAGAACTATGACGGCAAGTACGAAGGCGCCATGAGTATGCGCACAGCACTGGCCAAATCCAAGAACATGGTTTCCATTCGCCTATTACAAGCCAGCGGCGTAAATTTCATTCAGGATTACGCCACCCGCTTTGGCTTTGATGCCGACAAGCACCCGCCCTACCTGACCATGGCGCTCGGAGCCGGATCGGTCACGCCCTGGCAGATGGTTACCGCGTACTCTGTTTTCGCCAATGGTGGTTATCGCATCCAGCCCTTTATCGTGCGCGAGATTCAGGATGAAAAAGGACAAGTGCTGGCCGAGGCGCAACCGGTGAGCGCTGGAGATGAATCCTTGCTTGCAATTGATCCGCGCAATGCCTACCTGATGGACAGCATGCTCCGCGGCGTCACCATCTTTGGAACAGCGGCTCGCGCCTCTGCAACGCTAAAACGGCACGACCTCGCGGGCAAGACAGGCACCACGAATGATCAGGTCGATGCCTGGTTCTGCGGCTACCAGAGGACCGTTGTTGGCTGTTC
>JFJP01042381.1_pt1 | contig 11552 bp, 2 predicted proteins | sample 431651 | NCBI WGS metagenome assembly JFJP01 (sample SAMN02602958, study PRJNA72255) | Microbial mat metagenome, whole genome shotgun sequencing project. | biome: fresh water; feature: sink hole; material: water; isolation source: purple microbial (photo- and chemosynthetic) mats found in... | reverse complement strand
AGCAGGGTGAGCAGGATTCGCGTCATGGAGAAACTCGGCAGTTGAACAAAGCGTGGAATTATCGACACCCACTGTTACAACGCGATTAATGAGGACTGAGCCGAACGGCTCATGCCAGGTAACGGCATCCCCATGCCGACTATCCCCTCGCGGTGGGGGTTCACCGCCAGCACATGCAACAGCAGTCAGACGATGCACCGGCGGCAAAGGATTACCGCCCTGCTACTGCCCGTTATGTTCAGGATTTGCCCAGCAGCTTCTCGAGTTGGCCGGAATAAACCGCGCCGGGAAGGATGCGGCCGTTCGGCAGGATGATTGCCGGCGTGCCATTGATGTTCATATCAGCGGCCAGCTTGGCGATGGACGTAAGCGGCGTGGCGCAGGCTTTCCCAGCAACCGGTTTCACGTTCTCCAGCATGTAGGCCCGCCAGGCAATTGCGCGGTAAACAGGTTATTGGCATACAGCAAATTGCTTTGGGCCTCATACAAATCAGGTTTGAGTTGCAGCAAACGTCGGTAAAAGGTAACTGCGTCATCCGAATTGCCCCGGTCCTTTAAAGCGACGCCCAGATTGGCATGGGCAGCTGCGTGATCGGGACGCAGCCGGACCACCTCCTGATATAACCTGGCCGCCTCACGAAGCTTGCCGACGCGATGATGGGCAATAGCCTGTTCGAACAGCGCGGTATCGGATTTCAGCCGCATTTTCTAATCGCAATACAGGTAAAACATGTTTAAGACAGTAAATCCATGTCGTCACACCAATTGCGTTTATGGCAGTGCATCCAGCCATCGGCATTGATGGACTCGAATGCACGCGAACTCAAAGAACATGAGCAAACCCGAATAGCGAAAGAGCAAATCAAGCTTTACCCCTATGCGCTTCGAGATAGTTGCAAACTCAACCCCGATCAGAGGCACGTATTTGCTTGCACGATTCCTTGTTCCTGTCATTAGGGTTCGTGCATTCCTCACCCTTATTGACACTTCCAGTCGCCTCGCCGAAGCCCAGAACTTCCACAGTGATGAAACTTGGGCGGAAGTTGCCCAGGCTCTCCTTCATTGCCTGACTGGCCTTCGTCGTTTCCTCGCTGGTTGAAGCAATAGACCGGGAGATATCAGAAGTTGAGTTGGTGGCCTCATTCAAGCCGCTGGTTCCGCTTAGACCAACTGGCACGCTGGCCACGTCTGCCACGGGCACCCCTACTGAAGTGCCGCCCGCTTGAATGACATCGGCATTCACCACCCGAACCGCCGCGATATTGAGGTTGCCGGAGGAACGGATACCAGCGTCACCGGCGTTGACCTCGCCGTGCGGGGCAATGAGATCAACAAAGGGCGCAGGGTTTTCGCCAAATGCCGCGATACCGCTACCGGAAATAGCCGGGGCAAGGTCAAAGAATATCCGTCCATCGCGAACCACCAGCACTGGCGCAGGCGCCGCGCCGGCGGAGCGCGCGCCCTTGCCGGCATCGATGTCCTGCGCCCCCGACCACAGGAAAATATCGCCCCCGCCCACGGTAAAGATGCGGGATTGGTTCACCAGAAGGTCGTCATGCACAAAGCTGCGGATCGCCCCGCCACGCTGAGTCACCACGCCGAGTTCGCTGGCCTGCTTCTGCAGGCCTTGGGCCACCGCCAGACCGGCGTTGATCAGGCCACCCGGCACCAGCAGGTCGATATCGCCATCCTGCTCGGTCTTGAGCTGGCTGAAGAAAAGACGGATATCCCCGTTGTAATCTGTCGTGGGCGAAACCCCAGCGGTACCCGGATGCCAGCCTGGCAACAGGGTATTGACAAGAGTTTCACCAGCAGAGAAATCCCGGAACAAGGGGCCATCGGCATCGTTGCCCACCCGTCCAGCGATGGTCAAAGCCTGGAACAGGCTGGCATTGCCCACCACCGCCTGGACATGCGGGTCGTAACTGCTGTAGAGGATGCGGGCCTGCGCCAGGCTCAGTGCGGGGTTTTCTTCCCGCGTGCGCACAAACTCAAGCAAAGGCTGGCCCCAGACCTGGTCGATGAAGCGTGACAGTGCCTCGGCCTCCGGCAGTGCGTCATTCCCGGTCTGCTTGCGCATATAAACCGTGGCCAAAGTGCGCACGGTTTTTAAATGATCGGGGTTCGCCGACTCCGGCAACCCCATCAATGTCCCCATGAAGCCGGCATAGCTCGGGCCATCCTTTACCCCGGCAAGCGCGAACACATCCGCACCGCCCTCAGGCAAGTAGGGATTGTCCAGATTGCCATTGCTGGAGATGCCCTCGGAGCTGCCCAGGTCGATGTCGCCGCCGGCCCACACATGCAACCTGCCCGGCCCAGAAACCTTGAACCGGCTGACACTGGCGGAAATGTTCTCGTTGCTTTGCGACAGAGGCAACAGAATGTCGCCGCCTGCCTGGAGGTAGGTGATGTCGGATGACTGGTTGTGCTGCACTGTGAAACCAAGGTCTTCGATCTTTCCATCCGCCCTGATCCACGCACGCTTGGGGAGATGCAGCACATTGCCTTCAACGCCGGCAATGTCGCCGGACAACGCGTAGATGCGAATAGGTTCGGCATCCGCCGCATGCAAACCGTACTCAGCATGTTCATAGAACCCGACCAGGCTGGGATTCACCACATCCAATGCAACACCACCGGCGGCCACCGGCCGCAGGATGCTAGGGAAAGCTTCCGGGGCACGGTCCGACATGGCGATCATGCCATTAATGGAAACCCCGATTCCAGCCAGCAATTCCAATTGGCCCTGTCGCGCCGGGTACATATCCAGGGTTCCGGGTATATCGATGACCCCCTCCACCGCCACCGCTTGCAGCGAACCAGGCAAGGTTTGTTGGCTATTGATGCTGAGCGTGCCGACCGGCGAGCTTGGGTCCGTCAGTGTAGTGGGGTTGGCAATGTCACCCAGGCTCATGCCGTCGCGCGCGACGAGCCGCCACTGGGCATCACCCAGTGCAATGGTTGGTAGCCTGGCCTGCGTGCCGCTACCCGAGGCACCCACGGCACCGCCAGTCCACAGATTGCCAAGCCCCCGCTCGACATAGAAGACACCGCCGAGGACATCGCCACCGACGCGAACATCCGCATTACCGCCCGCCTTGATAACCAAGCGCTGTGCGTCGGGCAGATCCTCGTCCGCGCCGGGCAAGCGCATGTTGGCCGGGATGGCCAGCGCCCCATCCACCAGGTCACCCGCGACCCGCAGGACAATATCGCCGCCGCCCAGGGCGCCGATACCATCGTTGAAGTCGGCGAATCGTGACCAGACCGCTGGCTGGCTGCGTGTCGCGGAAGTCGTGGCCTGGAAAGTGCCGTCCGCATCCAGCCTGCCCTGGCGACGCAACCAATCGCTGATCAGTCCCTCCCCGACTACCGCACGTTTGAAATTCCCGCCTACATGAATCTCTACCCGCCCGCCACTGTCAGTGAATTGGGCATTCAAACCACCGATATTGAGGCTACCGCCCGGAAAATCTTCGATCGCCGAACTCTGTTGCCCCGCCGTATAAATCACCGAATCAGTGTGCAGCAGATCCAGATCGCCACCGGTGGCGATCTGGATGTTGCCCGTGCCAGTGCGCAACAACGTGCCGGCATAGGTCAACGACTCGCCACTGCCTGATGGTTTGCCGATTTTGAGACTGCCTTTTCCATTCAGCAGCGCGGCCGACAACACCTCCAAAGGATCGGCGGCGGCAAAATGGGCGCCGGCAATCAGCATGAGCGAGGCGCTGTCGCCACGCAGGAGGTTCTTGTCAGAATCGGCCCGCAGGGCGCTACTGAAACCATCGCTCAGGTTGGCCTCCAGGGCGATATCTCCTGACGCGCGCAGGACCAGGGAAATGGGTTCATTGTTATAGCGGCGAGTCGCCAGATTCCAGTCTGTGGAAAGGCGAATATCCTGCCCTCTGACCTCCAGACGGGGACGGAAATGGAAAGCACCCTCCTGCCCGGTCGGCGCCAAACGCTTGCCAACCTGGCTGGAGCCAGTCATATAGCGCAAGGTCTGGTTGCCCAAAGCTGAGGTATCGATCTCGCCGCCATAGGGGGTGTGCACCCAGTTGCCTTCCACTGAGATGCTGCCCGCCCCGGCAATCGTTCCGCCGATGCCCTGGCTGAGGTCACCGGCCACACCGGTGATCTTCACGTCCCGCCCAAGGTCCGCCTTGATGTCCCCTTCCCGCATCAAGTGGAAGTCCTTGCCATCGTAGAAGGCATACACCAGTTCATTTGCCCTGATGGCATCCTTAGCGAGTACCTGCCCGTCATTGAACAGCTTGAGCTTACCCAGGCTCTGGTTGCCGGCACCGATGATCTCCAGCGTGCTTTGGCCGGTATTTGCGCTCTTGGCTCGGAAAGCGAACATGTCACCCGCGCTCAGCGCGGTCTGGTCCGCCAGGGCAATCTTGTAGTTGTTGGCGCTGCCGGTATCACCCGGCGCATTCTGCTCGGCCACCCATTGGAAGGCCGCGCCGTCATACACCACGTACACCGTGTCGCCGGGTTTGATCGCGCCAGCCGACAAAGCGGTTGTTCCTCGCTTGATCTCCTTCGCCGACTGGTTGCCCACCTGCAATCTGGGTGAGGCATCGCTGCTGCTGGGCGCCAGGAAGGCCAACACCATACCTTTGCTCAACGTGGCGCCCGCCGGCACTTTGTAAGTCTTGCTGGCATAGGTGCTGATCAGCGGCGCTGCGGTCCGGCGGGCGAAACTCGCATCCACCATCTGGAACTGGGTGCCGTCGTAAACGGCATAGACCGTTTCGTTGGCCTGGATCGCGCCGCTGCTCAGGGCCGTCCCGTTCAGGTACAGGTTTTTGGCGCTGGCGGCACCCAACTTAAGCTGAACAGGTTTTGTGTTGGTCTGGCTGGCCACAAAGCTCACGATAGTCCCGGTCGCCGGGGTCGAGGCAACTCCAGACAGGTTTACGCTATAGGTGGTGAGGCTAGCGCTGCTGGTCGCGCTACTGGTCAATGGACTGTAAAGGGTCTCGACCGCCGTGCCGGAAATACGCGGTGCAATCAATCGCACATCGCCGCCAACCTCCGGATAAAACACAAAATCCTTGCCGTCATAAACCAGCTTGACGATGCCGCCGGCCTTGATTTCACCCGGTTTCAACGCCGAGGCGGCTTTGTCGTTATGTACGATATTGACGTGGTATGCCCGCCTCAGCTCGGTGAACTTGAAACTGGACGTTCCATATGGATTAGGCGCTGCATCCAGCTTGACGATAAAGCTCTTGCCCTCCGCCAGTTCCAGAACACCTTCGTCCAATAGATACAGGTTTGTTGTTCCGGCAGGATCCAGGCTGACTGGCAAACGCACATCCTGCGGTTGTTGCGATTCGTTGCTGGCCACGAATACCCAGGTATTACCGGATTTCTGCAAAACCAGACGTATATCCTGGCCCGGTTGAATGTCGATTCCTTCCAGATCAACCAGCGAACCATCGACCACTTTCTTAAAGGAATAGCCGTCGCTCTTCGTAAGCTGAGCATCCATGACCAGTTGGCTTGCCCCCAGCGGGTTGCCTTCGGCAGACCGGAAGACAAAGGTTACCCCCGCCTTGTTCAAATCAATGGCGGGTTCACCATCCTGACTCAGGGTAAAGGTATTGAAACCCGCCTCGTTGCCAGTCTGTGGTGCCTGAATCAGATTGATATCGCCGTCCTGATAACCGAGCGTGCCCGACACATCGATGCGTGAATTCGTTTCCAGCACCATCTGGCCGTAGGCATCATCCAGCTTCGCATACTCGGCATCGGCGCCGCTGACCAGGGTCACTTCGCCGCCCTTCTGGTCCGCACCGGTGGCATGGGCATCGATCTGCGCGCCATCGCGCAAGTACAGCTCACGGCCGGCGGCCAGAAGAACTTGGCCACCGCGTGCATGATGGGCGTCGATCTTGCCGCGTACCTCGATGTCACCGGCATCGGCGGATAGCGTCACCCGACGCGCGCGCACAATGTCGTCCGCCGCCACCAGCATGTATCCCTGCCGCTGGCGCACCCCCACCTCCTCATGGAAGCCACCGCTATCGAGACGGCTGAACAGGCTGGATAGGTTGGTGTACGCACTGGCGTCGGCATAGAAACGGCCTGCGGCCCAATCGTCGCCGCCAGATTGGCCTGACAACGTCCCTTGTACATCGGCCTCGCCGGTCGGTGCGCTCAGGAACAGCCAGCCGGCCTCACCACCAGCCACGGCAGAGACATCCACCTGGGCGCCCGAATTGATCAGAATGTCGCCCGCATCGGCGATCAGATGCGTCTCGCCCGCCGGTACCGCGACCGACTTGTCGTAAAACTGCGCGACCCGACCGGCCACATCCAGATACGCCCCCGGCTTCAACGCGATATCGCCCTGGCGGGCATGCACCGTCAACACCCCGGACGGGATGTCGATGCGGCTGGCCAAGCTGACGCTGGCGCCTTCCAGACTAAGCCGGCCGCCCAGTTCACCGCCCGGCGTCGTCGCCGGTGCGGTATAGGCCAGATAATCCAGGGCTCCACTGGCATTCAGCGCATAGCTCACCCCGGCGGCGGTGGATAGGCGATCCGCCTTGAGATCGAGATCCCCCGCCACATCCAGTTCACCATCCTTAGCAGCCTGGATACCCTGGCTGGCTTGCAGCGTACTCAGGACAAAACCCTTGGACGCAAACCCCGTGCCCGGAGCCGTCTCGCCCAGACGCAGCGTTTCCGTATCCAACACCAGCTTGCCCGTGCCCAGTACCTGGCCGGGCGCGGCAACAAAAGCCAAGCCGGCAGGATTTTCCAGGGTCAGCTCGCCCGACTTGATGTTGACGATATCGCCTGCCTGGCCATAACCCGCCACACCAGCAGCAGACAGGGTGAGATCGAGCTCGTCCCGGCCGAAACTGAAGCCGCCGTATAGGTCCAGGGTGCTATAGCTTTGCAGAGTCAGGCTGGACAACGATGCGCTCAGCGTATCGAGTTGGTCCAGGTCGAGCTTGAGGCCTTCAGTACCGGTGGGCACATCTCCCAAACCAATGCGGCCAGCGCCCAAGGTCAGAGCCTGGCTCGCGGCCAACACGAAATCCGGATCCGTGACGAGATCCTTGGCTGCATCCAGGATGACAGCCTCACCGCCGACCCGCGCACCCTCTTCCAGCGTCAGGACACCATTATCCCGTTGCCCACCCTGGCGCACGATCTGGGCTTGGCCGCCATTCGCCACCCGCACCAGAGCGCCGTCGCCATCGACGCCGTCGCCACCGATCTCAATACGCCGCGCTTCCGCGCCATCGCCCGAAGCCACGATCTTGCTGTTCGCACTAAGAAGGACTTCATCTTTGGCCGCCAACAAGATCTCCGGCGCGGACAAGGTGCTCACGGTATTGCTCAAGGTGATCTTCTTGCTGCCCACATCCACGGCGATACCACCCGCCACGTTGCGGCGTTGTCCACCCAGAAGCAGGCTGGACGCCCCTAGCTTATTGAGCGTGGATACGGACAGATTGATGACGCCATTCGTCCCGGCCGCCGCTCCGTCGTCCACCACGGCCAGGTTTTCCACCACTAGGTCCACCTCGGCGCCCCGACCGAGTCGGGCGCTTTCGCCCACCGCCGCTGCGGCCAGGCTGCCGGGGTCGGTCTCAAGCTTGCCCTTCAAACCGAGGGAAGACGTGGCGATGACCGCCAGACGCCCGGCGTCGATGGTGCGTTGCCCGTCACCTTCCTGAAAAAACTGGCTGGCCAGGGTGTCCTGGTACTCCGCCTGTCGGCGTACGGCGCTGCCGGGCAGAACCTGGAAACCGGTGCTGCGCGCCTCCCGCACCCACTCGCCCTGGGTGTCCAGATAACTGCGGTAGCCGGCAACCACCGCGCCGCCATTGCTCAGACCGACAGACTGCTCCGCCGTCATGTCGGTGTAGCCAGATACCGGCTTCACCAGTACCGCGCCCGGCTGCAAGGCATAGCGTGCCGGCAGCAGGGTGTAGTACCCGGCGGGCAAGGTCTGCTTGCCGTCGGCGCCAATCAGTTCCGTCGCCGACAGATAGACCTGGTCGCCTGGCTTCAAGCCGGTCACACCAAGATAGTCCTGGTGGTCATAAGCCGCGAAATCACCAGCGGCGCTTGGCAGCACGGCGAAGGCGCCGGCGGCCACGGCGGGGTCTAACACATCGCTACTGCCGCCTAGGCCGGGAATCCACTCATAGGCGCGCAGATCGCCGCCGCCGCTGAGATCGAGGGTCGCCTTGGCGTCGAATTCCACTGCATCGCTTTTCAGCACGATGCGCTTGCTCAATGCGGTGGAGAGATAGAACTCGCTCGCGCCACTGCCATAGGAAAAATTCTTCTCGATATCCGACACCAGCACCGACTCGCCGCCCAAGTTGTAGAAGTACTGCTGGCCGCTCTGGCCGGTACGCCCGAAGGGGATGGTCTGTCCCTCGGCGGATACCGAAATCAGGCTACCCGCGCCCAGCGTCAGGCTATCGGCGGCATCCAGCACAATCTCGCCGAAGGGGGCCTTGAGCACGCCGTTCTGCTGGATGCTGCCGGCCCGCAAGGTCAACTGGCCCAGGGCGGCCATGACCGGGGTATGCCCGTCACCGGGTTGCACGGTAAGAATGCCGCCGGGTTCGCCCGCGCCATTCAGCAATTCGACGCTGTAATGCACCATGGACGTGGGATAGATCTGGTCCGCTTGCAGCGTCATGGCGCTTGCACCGCTGCGCAAACCGCCGGCCAGCACGCGATTGCGCACGTCCTGGTTCCATATCCCCAGCATGCGCAAGTCGCCGGAACTGGCCAGGGTGACATCACCGAAGCCTTGCAAGGCAAGCTGCCCCTCCAGTTCGATCAGACGTGCACCGACGCTCAGGTTTCCCACGCCACCCTGGGCGGGGGCGGTGTTATTCAGTATCTGGTTGTTGCCCAGGCGCACATAGGCTGCCTGTATCCGCGCAGTCCCATCGCCCGAGATGACCGGGGCATTCAGGCGAATGGCGCGATCCAGAGTCAAGTCCACCGCGCCGGTAAACTCCAGGCGATCCTCGCTGTTCAAGGACAGTTCCGAGACCCCCCCCGCCATCACCCGATCCACGGCCAGATAGCCCAGACCGTTCGCGCTTGCACTGATGGCATCACCCGCCGCCATCCCGCTTGGTGCGAACAAGCCGGTTTGGCTCAGGATCAGGCGCCGATCAACGGATGGGTAAGTTGAATTAATTGCGGAAGGATAAATTCCATTGGCGCTCAAGGTCACCGACAAGACACCACCCGCCGCACCAGGCTCGGCCTGGCCTTGAATATCCCCGTCGAGATAGACGCCTTCACGGGCCGCCACGCTGATGCCGCCGGCATCGCCGTTGACCGTCTTGCGGGCATAGCCCTGACGCCCAATGCCCACATCCAGAGCGGCTGAAATCCCGGAAACATCCATCTTAGAACCGGCCTGGGCGACAACGTAGCCCTCCTGGGCATTCAGACTGATGCTGCCGCCATCCAGCACTTCGCCCAGCACCAGGCGCGGATCGGCATCGCTGTAACGCACCGCGCCCCGTGCCAACAAATCCGCATCGGCGCCCAGCCAGATTTTCTGCGTGGCGTCGTAGCCAGGGTCATTAGTCGTGGAGACGCTGCCGATAATGCGCAGGTCGATACGCCCAGCCGGCGCAACAATATTTCCCTCCACAAAGATACTTCCGGCCGCCGCCAGGTCAATTTCTCCGCCAGCATCCACTTGCAGCCTGGAACCGCTGTCGAGCAGTAAATCACTCCTCAGACCACCGCCGTTTGCTGACAACTTCAGGCTGGCAGCGAGACGCTTCGCCTCGGGCAGCAGGGCGGCATGGCTGAACGCAGCCAGATCGGCGCCGCTCGGGCGAACCGCGAAACCCGCGTCCAGCAACAGGTTTTCAGCTCTGGCGAGAACCTGGACATCGGACATGACCGTCAAGCCGTCGCGGCCGTCGATATCGAATCTTGCAAAACCCCCGTCCTGAAAGAAACCGGCATCCAGCACCAGCAACCCCGCTTCGGTGGCGGCCGAGCCGATGACGACCCGGGGGGCGGTCAACTTGAGGCTACCCCCCTGGGTGAAACCGTAGGCACGCAAAGCACCATCCAGAGTCAGGGGCGCATCGATCTTGTCCGTGGTGGTCTGGCCCTGGTTGGTCAATAGGCTGATCTGGCCGCCCTTGCCGCCCTTGATCTTGCCGCCCGCGGACACCCAGGCACCGGCGCTGGCGTCGAGCAGGCTGCCCTCCTCCAGACGGATATGGCTGACGGAATTCATGCTGATGCCGCCACCATCGATCAGCACGGCGCCGGTGGGAATCGCGCTGGACAGCCAGTCGTTTACCCACAGGCCGCGCACCGACAGTTCCGCGCCCGTGCCAACCACAATGCCCGTGCCGTCAGCGTATTGACCGGGGCCGCTGTTGAAGCGACTAACCAGTTCAATCTTGCCGGCCGGGGCGCTGATATCCCCATCCACCCGCACACTGCGGCCGGTCAGGCTGACCGAACCGCCGGCCGGCAGATTCAGGGCCAGACCCGCCGCCAGGTCAATCGCCTGGTTGGAATAGATCCGCACATTGCCCATGCCGCTGGCATGAATCAGGCCCAGATCCACCTGGGTGGTCGCGGCCAGCGTCTCGTCCAGCGCCGTTTCCGGCCCGAATCCAACGGGCAGGGGGGCGAGTTCATCGACGAACTCGACGCCGCCCAACCGGTAATCGACCTGGGAAGTGTTCTGGCTATCACGCGGATCGGCATCGCCCAGAATCAAACTGCCGACCGTGGGCAAGGTCGCCTTGGTCCGTTGCAGCTCACCTGGTCTGATACCTCCCTTCAGGCTTCCGCCCAGATACAGGCTACGTGTATTGAGCTTCACGCTGCCGGCATTTTTCCCTTCCGAATAAGCGGGCGCGGTAAAGCTGATGCGGGTATCCGTCGTGGTCGTCACGCCCCACTTCGGGTCCACCTGGGTGGTGATCCCGGTGATTGCGTCATAAATAATGTCCGCGCTGGCGGTGGCGAAGTCGTAGGCCACACCATGGGCGAAAAGCTGGGAGGCTTGCGCCGTGCCCTGCGTGTAACGCAACACACCGCCGGACACATCCAGGCTGGCGCCGGGCGTGACCACCACGTCCTGCAAAGACTGCAATGTGATGTCGCCAGCGCTCAGGCTGCGCTCGGCGACGCCGCGCGCGATGCTGGCCTGATAACGGGCCCAGGTATCCTTGGCGAGGATCGGCGGCGCGTCGTTGCGCAAGTCAACCCAGACCTTCTTGCGGCTGAGGAAACCGTCCCGTTGCAAGGGGCTGTCCTTGAGCTCATCCCCGACCAGCAGGATCTCCAGGTAATTACGCGAGGCGGAGACCTCGACTTCGGTCGCGTCCAACTGCCGCTCAGTTTGGTCGAATGCCGCCACGAAGACGTTCCAGTCAGCGAAACTGCGCGCCCCCACGCCACCCGCGTCCAGTCTGGCCTGAGAAGCGACATGGATGCGGCTGCCATCCGCCGACAATCCCGCCGGCAGAAAATGCCAATCCTCACCCGCGCCCACGACA
>JFJP01002410.1_pt1 | contig 11552 bp, 11 predicted proteins | sample 431651 | NCBI WGS metagenome assembly JFJP01 (sample SAMN02602958, study PRJNA72255) | Microbial mat metagenome, whole genome shotgun sequencing project. | biome: fresh water; feature: sink hole; material: water; isolation source: purple microbial (photo- and chemosynthetic) mats found in... | reverse complement strand
AAGGTCGTGCGCATCTGGATAGCCCCATGGGAAGACACGGATGGGGATCTGCACGACCAGTCCTATCTGTACGTGGTCGCCAATTCAGGGCACTGGGCAATAGAACATAATCAGCGACAAATTGTTGATCGTTATCGTCCGACCTTCCTGAAGCCAGGCTCCACAGGGAAAACCCCGCAGAAGCCGTCTCCACAGACACAACGCCCGGTGCCCCAAGTGGGCGGGCCAACGCTTCCGGGCAATCAGGCCATTGCTCCGACGGGTACTGATGCATTCTCGGGAGACCGCGAGTGAGCTTTCTTGAAGCCGTCAAATCGGTCTTCTATGGCGAGCGATTCGAGCCTGCCGATGCGGTGCAGCGCAACCTGCTGGAACGTATCGCTACGCTGCCCAGGCTTACCGGCATCCTTCCCTATCTGGGCTGGATGGAAGATGAGGGCCTGTATGTACTCGATCAAGGCGCTTTTGGCGATAAATCCGGACTCTCGATGGGATTTTGCATCGAGACGGTGCCGCAAACGGGATCCAACGAGGAAATGGAACGCGTGCTGGCGAGCCTGTTCATGTCATGTCCTGCAGGTACCGGTATTCAGATCTCCCTGTATGCCAGCCCGCACATCCTGCCTTCCCTCAAAGAGCAGGCCAACATGCTGCCCGAGGACGATTTTCGCTCTGGAGAAGGAGAGTCAAGCCGGAATCAGAACATCTATCGAGTTCTCGGTCGGCGCCGCATCGACCACTATCTGAAGGGAGCGGGCAAGTCGCTCTTCTCTCATCACGTCTATCTGCTGCGCGACTACCGCTGTGTCATTGCCATCACGATGCCACTGGATCCGGAAAGTCCGGCCGACGTGGAGGAGGCGATTCGGATCAAGGAAAGTACGCACGCCACCTTACGATCGGCCCATATGCCTGGATGGGATTGGGGACCGGAAAACCTGCTGAACTATGTGGCGGATTTCTTCGATCACGAGCGGGTGCTGGGCCAACCGGAAGAGCGGCATATTGAGTACGACAGTTCGTACCGGAAGGAGGGGGGTGCTGAAACCGCGATGCAGTGCTTTTCGGTACGCCAGTATCCGAAGTATTACCGGCTGGGCAACATGGGCTCCCTGATCGGCGATTACTACCAGATGGCGCTGGCGATTCCGTGCCCTTTCCTCATCACCATGGGCGCCATTCTGCTGGATTACGAATCCGCCAGGAGCAAAGCGTTGATCAAGGCGGCACGGGCGACACAGGCAGCCGGATCCTACATGTCGCATTTTCAGCCGGATCTACAGGATCGCAAGCGTGATTGGGACATGGTGCTGCGCGCCTTTGACAACGGCCGCAACGTCGTCCAGATGTACCACCAGATTGTTCTACTTTCGCGGATCGAGGACGTATCCCGTACCGAACATGCCGTCCGCGCAGTCTGGCGGGCCAGAGGATTTGATCTGGCCAAGGATGTCTATCTGCAGCACCAGGCCTTTGTGGCATCCATGCCATGCACACTCAGCCCGGCGCTGCAAAAGGATTTGCAGTTGTTTGGGCGTGCGGGTACCAAGACAGCGGATAACGCGGTCATGACGTCACCTCTGATCGCCGAATGGAAGGGAACGGCGACCCCCGTGATGACTCTGTTCGGTCGCAGGGGCCAGATCATGACCTTCGATCTGTTTGACAACACCGGCGGCAACTACAACTTTGCCGTGGCGGCACTTTCCGGCTCCGGCAAATCGGTCTTCGTCAACGAAATGGCCTTCCGCTATCTCGGAACCGGGACCAAGGTCTGGATCATCGATGTGGGGCGGTCCTACCGGAATCTGTCCGAGCTGCTGGATGGCGAATTCATCGAGTTCTCCGATGAGAGGAGCAACACGATATGTCTCAACCCATTCTCCATGGTCGTGGATATCAATAACGACATGGAAATGCTGCTTCCCTTGATTGCGCAAATGGCCAGTCCTCGAGGTCCGCTCGATAACTACGCCTACTCGGCGTTGGCGGCCGCCATCAAGCGGGTCTGGGACCAGAAGGAAAAGGCGGCGACGATCACCGATGTCTATGACTTGCTGCGCACCGGTCGACTCAGTGAGGAGGGGGAAACCGAACGGGACCTTTCACGATTGGCGACTTCTCTGGAGCCCTATACCAAGTACGGCATCTATGCGAGCTACTTTGAGGGCGAGGCCAATATCGAATTCCGCAAGAACCTGGTTGTGCTGGAACTGGAAGAGCTCAAGGCCAAGAAGGATCTGCAGGCCGTGGTGATGCAGTTGATGATGTATCGCATTACTCAGGAAATGTACCTAGACCGATCCAAGCGCAAGCTGGTCATCATCGACGAGGCCTGGGATCTCATGGGCAGTGGGTCGAGCGCGAACTTTATCGAGGCTGGCTACCGGCGTGCACGGAAGTATGGTGGTGCATTCGGGACCATCACGCAGTCGGTCGACGACTATTACAAAAACGAGGCCACACGGGCAGCCATTACCAATGCCGACTGGTTGTTTCTGCTGCGGCAAAAGCCGGAAAGTATCGATCGGCTTGGTAAAGAGGGAAAGCTTCACGTCGATGAATGGATGAAGCGCCAGCTGTCATCGGTCAGCACCGAACACGGCCATTACTCGGAGATCTTTGTTCATGGCCCGATGGGCTCAGGGGTAGGGCGGTTGATTCTCGATCCGTTCTCGATGCTGCTGTATTCCACCCGTGCCGAGGATTACCAGGCGATCAAGACGCTGGCTGACCAGGGGATGTCAGTTATTGAGGCAATCGGAACCATCCTGAAGCAAAGAGGCATGCATTGAGAGCGCACATCATTACCTGGGCTGTTTCCGTATTGTCTGCGGCAATGCTGGCCTGGGCGTGGCTTTACACGCATCCTGCTCCGCGAATTATTCGCGTGGACGTGGGTGAAATGTTTGATGAGCAGAAGAAGCGTCTGGCCGAGAAGATCACCCCCGGCATGTCTGAACAAGAGCAGAAAGCGCTTTTCCAATCGGCTGGCGAGTATGCGAGCAAGGTGGAGGCCGCTTTGACAACGCTATCGAAGGAGTGCGGGTGTGCCGTCATGAATTCGGCGGCGATTCTGCGGCTGCCAGAAGCCAACGCGACCGGGATTCCCGATATGACGCTCAGACTTCGCGAACTGGTTGGTCAGTCCGGATGATGAATCGGGTAATCCTGTCGGGGTTGCTGATCACGATGCCACTTGGCACCGCATTGGCAAGTCCAACGGCAACTGCCGGACTCGACTACCCGACTGCATGGCTATGCGACCAATCCAAGTTCAACTGGTATTGCGATGTTGACCCCGAGCAGCAATCAAGCAGGCCGAAAACGCGTGAAGAGGAGGCTGTTGAGCGTCTGGAGGCATGGCAAAAGGATCTCAAGGCAAAGCGCGCTCTTTCAATCTTGGAGCCGACTCCGGAAAACGTGAAAGCCTACATTGAAGCCCAGGAACTGCTTACGCAAACAGCCTCGGTGTATTCGGATGTCTGGCGGCGCGTCGTCTGGCAGAACCCGGATCTGAATTATGAGCTGAAGCGGCCGGCGAACAATGCCGCCATCGCGACCTACACCAGTACCCGCAAGTCGGAAGAAAGAAGGACTCTGGATGAAGTCACCAGGGAATGGGGCATTTTCTTTTTCTTTCGCTCGGACTGCACTTATTGCCACAGGCTTTCACCAACACTCAAGTTCCTGAGTGACACCTATGGCATCACCGTCTTTCCTGTCAGCGTGGATGGCGGGGTGTTGCCCGAATTCCCGAACCCGCAACGCGATAACGGCATGGTGCAGAAACTCGGTATTCGCCAGGTGCCCATGCTGGTTCTAGGCAACGTCAAGGACAAGCGACTCATACCGCTCAGTTCCGGGGTGATCTCGGCTCAGGATGTTATTGAACGGATCTACGTTCTCACAAGCACCAGCCCCGGGGAGTTGTACTGATGTTCCCTGTTGGGTTACAGGCGCCCGGCAGCTTTCAGCGCAGTTTCGATCGTTGTCAGTGGCAGCAGCAAGGATTGTGGAGTATCGAGGAGTGGCACTGCGCCATAGATCTCATACCAGGATGCGGCCCGTTCGTTCTTTGCATCAATCAACAGGGCGACTCCCCCTACTTGAGCGGCGGCCAGCAGGCAGCGCCGACCTGCAGTCAGCAACAGCTGGCCTCCAAGGCCTTGACCCTGAAGTTTCAGGTCTACGGCCAGCCGCCCCAGTCGGAAGACTGGCACGTCATATCGAGCGAGGCCTTTCTTCATCAAAGCGGGGGTACGTGCATAGTCAATCGAAGCCGGGCTGAGACTGTAGAAGCCCAAGACGCGTCGATCATCCTCTGTGGGTGTGGCGACGAAGGTCTTGGAGCCGCCTTTTTCGTGATTCTGGCGTGCGTTTCGCCGCAGAAACTCGTTCATGCCGGGGTCGCCGCAATCGAATTTGTCCCGGTCATGCAGCTTGGAAATTGGCGCTTCACGCCAATTCGGCAAGCTCATGCGCTCTTCGGCAGACGCCGTGCAGCTGCCAAGAGCCTGGCGTTGGGGGCAGAGGGATTCTCCAGTGCGTCAAGCACCCGGAAGCTGTCTCGCTCAGACAAGCGCAGACGCTCGGCACGATCAATGATCTTGCGTGCTGCATCCAGAGCATTCCGGAGGACAAAGTCGGTCATGTCGGTGTGCTCGATTGCCACCGCGCGCATCAGTATTGCTTTGTCAGCAGGACGGACGCGCAACGCGAGTCGGCTGTTGTCTTCAACGATGGATCGGGGCATGGGAGACTCCTGTCTTGTACGCATTCAAATTGTACTACTCAGGAAGTGAAATGCAACTATCGACAGATCCTGGCCTCCGGAGGCATCATGCTTAAAAAACGAATACTAGCCGGGATTCTGGCCATTACATTCAGTACCTCATCCATGGCCAGCATCCAGACCCAGATGCAGGGATGGTTCAACGAGATGGGTGCCTACGGCAATGTGACTGGCGCGCAGGTCATCAGCGGACAGACCGGAACGGTTTATACCGGTGGCAGCATGTACATGCGTACCCCGATCCGCAACTACCAGATGGCGTCGATTGCTCCACCTTCGATTCGCGCAGGCTGCGGTGGTATCGATCTGTTTGCCGGCTCCTTCTCGTTCATCAATTCGGAGCAGCTGACGGCGTTGCTGCGCAACATCGCAAACAACGCGGTGGGCTACGCTTTCATGATGGCGGTCAAGTCAGTTTCACCCGATCTGGCAGATCTGCTTCAGTATCTTCAGGATCAGGCATCGAAGATCAACAACATGAACATGAATTCATGCCAGATGGCCGAAGGCATCGTGACAGCCACGTTAGGGCCCATGCTCTCCGACAAGAAGGAACAAGCGAATGCCCAGGGAACCGGATCCCTGCTCTCGAACCTGTGGCCGGACAGTTTTCAGTCATTCGACAGTTGGCGTCAGGACAAAACCGCCAAGAAGCAGGCTCGCCAGCAGGCCGCAAATGCGGATGCAAACCTGAAAGAAATTCTCGAGCCGGGCAATGTCGTCTGGAAAGCCCTGCAAAAAACCGATACGCCCGATGAACTCAAGGAACTGATGATGAGCATGGTTGGGACGATCATCATCATCCCCCCGGGGGCTACCGGGAACGAAAACGGCGATAAACCGCTTTGGCGCTATGTCGGGCCGACAGGCATCAAATTCAGCGATTTTGTCGGCAACCCAGAAACGCAGACAAAGAATGATGTCACCTTGCTCAAATGCGGCACCGACTTCGACTGCATGAACCCTACCGCTGAACCCAATCAGTCGGTTTCTTCCTTGTCATGGCACGTTCGGCAGACCATGGAGAAGGCCACAACCAATATTCAGAACCGTCAAGGACAAAGTTTTAGCGGCATTGACTATGCCGTGTATATGAATTCCTCGATTCCCGTCTGGCGGCTGGCCAACGTCGCTGCCATGAGTCGTGGAGGACCGGTTCTGCTAACAAACAACTACTCCCAGACCGTTGCTGTGGAGCTTGCCTACAACTGGTTCACCGAGATGGTACGCACCTTACAGAAGGCGCTTTCAAACAACTCCGCAGCCCAGTCTCAGGACATCGTTCAGGCCAGTGCGAGTTTGAATGAGCAGATTGCAAGCGTTCGGCAACTGGCCGTCTCGGAATACATGGCGAAGTTTCAGCAGGCAGTGGCCATGGCCGAGTTGCAGAAAACCACGCAATGGCTGCACGAAACCATGCTGCGATCGATGCCTGTCGATGTACAGAAGTCGCTGCTCGCCTTCAATCGCTAGATTTTCCGCTGGGCAGCCAATGTATCGGGACAGGTGTCATCGGTGAACTTCGAGATCTACGCGTACTGGAACACGCTTGAGCTGGTCAACGTGTTCAATGCGATTGCCGCCATAACCGGCAGCGGTGATTTCAATGGCCTGTTGCGTACACTGGCCCTCGTGATGATCATCGGCTTGGTATTGGCGGTTCTGGCCGGGAAGAGCAAACAGGAAGATTTCTGGCGCTGGGTGATCATGTTGGCATTGATGCACGGCATGTTGCTGGTACCCAAGAGCAATGTGATGATCGTTGATCGCACCGGCACCAATCCGGCCCAGGTGGTGGCGAATGTCCCGATTGGACTCGCGGCATTGGCTCACGGAACGAGCAAGATCGGCGACTGGCTGACCACGGCGTTCGAGACGGTGTTTTCGTTGCCGGATGATGTGCAACTTCGCAAAACCGGAACGCTGTTCGGTCACCGGGTGATGCTTGAACGACTGGGAACTCAGTTTGCCAGCCCGGTACTGATGCGCAACCTCGACGAGTTCTATCGGGAATGCGTGATTCCGGATCTCGCTGCAGGCGCCATCAATCCTGACAACCTGGCCAAGACGGAGAACATCTGGCAGACCTTCGCCAATACCAATCCAGGCCTCCTGGTGACGATTGCCGATTACACGGATCCATCCGTGACATCTACGGTCAGCTGCCCCAATGCCTATGCAGCACTGACAACTCAAATCAATACCGACTCGAATGTGGTGCTGGGGCTCCGGGCCCAAGGCTTGTATCCTGAAATGTCGCTTGCAACCGCCAGGGCGTCATTGGCCAACGCACTGACCAGTACACAGCAGTTCTTTGCGCCATCGGCATCGGCTACGCCCGTACTCGACCAAATCAAGCAAGGGGCGATGTGCAACTACATCATCGATGCGCCGGCGCGAGTCGCCGCTCAAATGGGGGATGCTGCCCAGGTTCAGCAAGCCACGGCAACGGCGGCTGGGATTCGTAGTTACAAGGCCACCACCTCCACCGCCTATTCAGTCGCAATGAGCGGCATGCCGAAGTTCAGAAACGCCATCGAAATGATGGCCTATGCTGTATTTCCTATTGTTGTCATCATGATTGTTGTCGCAGGGCAGTATGCAGGGACCTTTCTGAAAGGCTATCTTGGGACTCTGTTGTGGGTTCAGCTTTGGCCACCGCTGTATGCGGTCATGAACTACATGATGAACATCAAGAGCAAGAGCGCCATCGGTTCGATGGTTGCCGCGAATTCCGATAGTTATCTATCTTGCAGTCTGACCAATTGGCTTGGATCGACGGCAATTGACGATATGAACGTGGCCGCTTATCTAACCTTGTCGATCCCTGTAATCGCCTGGGGACTTGTTCAAGGATCGCTTCACGCCGCCTCATCGGCAATTGCCTCGTCGACACAAGGCGCTGGCGCATCTGGGGGGCGCTTTCTCGACAACACAGTCAGAAGCGATCAGATAACTGCCGGACAGTACAACATGGCACCGACTGTGCGCACTGGAGCAACTGTCCGTACTGATGCCGGACAAAACGGTGTAAGCACAACCACGTTTGGTGATGGCACGATTGCGGCAGATGCATCAGCCATGCAGCACAAGATGAACCTCAAACTCAATACCGGATCGCGAATATCCGGCGCGCTTCAACACCAATCAGAGGTTGCTGAAACGGCGTCTGTGGGGAATGTCGTCACTGCAGCCTCAGCAACTGCAGCAGCGATTCAGCAGTCCGCCGATTTTGCGCGTATGCATTCAAAGGGTGATCAGGCTGGATCTCGCTCCGGCATTAGTGACCAATCAGGTTTCACACAGGCTGTGAGCCAGGCCCAAAAGAGCATCGATAGCTTTGCCAGCAAACATGGATTGGATCAATCCCAGTCAGCCAGGATCCTTGGTATGGCTGAAATTGCAGCACAGAATCCGAAAGCGCTTGATCTGGTTTCGCCGGTCAGCGTCAAAGCGGCGGCGCAGGTGGCTGGAACCTCGGAGGCGACCGCGAAGCAGTTGCTCGAAGCTGCGAAAACTCACGCCAAGGAGTCTGGATTTTCTGAATCAGTCGACAAGGTACGGCGTGCGTCACAGGAATCTTCGTTCAGTTCATCCGATGAATCGAGCAAACGCGCCATGGAGGGAGTTCGCGCGAACCTCGATCGATCCGAGCAGCACATGGATCAGGCCTCAGCAAGCCACCAGAAATCAGTCGCTTTGAAGGAAGCCGCATCGAGGGCACGCGAGAACTCGGGCGCATGGGAAACCGGAATGCTTCGGCAGTTCTCGGACTGGATGGGGAGCCAGCGTAACAATCAGGATCTTCTTGGTCGAAACTTCGATGCCGGAACCGTTGCCCAGATGGCCGAAAAGAATCCTGAGCTCCTGACGCCGTTCGTCGAGCGTTTCTTCAAGGAGCGTATTGAACCAAACCTGTCAACTGGCGTGGGCGAGGTCAAGACGGCAGGGGACGTGCAAGCCCTGTTCAATCAAGGCAAGGCGGGAATTCCCTCGGCTTGGGACGTTGCAGGAAGGGGCGGGGAGTGGCTTGGTCAGGTCAAAGGAGCAGCTGCTGGTGCCGGTGTTGATCCGAATATAGGTGTCACAAGCGATCTGCCTCATCAGGTTGCCGCTTCTCAAGCTCACGCTCAGCAGAACATTGTCGCCGGAAAGGCGGCGGTAGAAGGCCAAGGCCGGCCGCTTGAGCAGAAGGTTACGAATCAGACCGCTCCAGGTTCGCAGGCACTCCTTGGGCTGGCGGCAACGAATGCGGTTGGGCAGGTGATGCCTGACGGTGTGTCGCGATCAATGATGGAGAATCTCCCGGGCGTCAATACAAGCGTTGGAACGCCGGGATCGGCGGTTGCCGAAGCGGCGGCAGATCGAGCGCAGGCTGGTCAGTCGCGCGATCCTGTGCTGCAGACGGCCGTGCAAGGTGCTGGCAGGGTCAATGATGCCTTGGATAAAACGCTTGCGTATGGTGAATCGAAAGCCAGTGAAGTGCTGGGGGCGCAGCAGCCCTAAGCGTCGAGTATGCCGATACCTTCAGCGGGTGTGAGCGAGGTCAAGAAGGTGGGAAGGTCAGGTGATGTGCTGAGTGACACATGGGCACTCTGGGAATCAAAGGTAGGAAATCTCATCGGTACCCAGTCGAAGCCCGGACTACCTGCGTCAGGGGAGAGCAGTGCATCTGGAGCGAAATCGAGTGGCAGCGGTGAAACTCCGCCACCCAGCAGTCGCTAGATGCTCAAGAATTATTACCGGGCCAAAGGGTGTTGCTGGGGTTGGAGAGATCATCGGAGGGGAACAGGCCGCTGTTGTTCGTGGGCCCCATCACCATTTGAGGATGTTGCCGCGCTACCCTGACAGATAAGGCTGAAGACTCTTCACCCGCAAACATTCTCATGGGCATGAGCTTGATGACCATCACGACGAACGGCGTTAGGAGGCAAACAATCAACCCAAGTTTCCCCGATTCCCTGTCTCCGGATATTAGCGATTCCGGGAAGAGTACCGTGAGTGCAAAAAGGAAAACGGAAAGCGCCAACTTATTAAACCCGCAGGAAATCTCGTTCCTGGCAAAGCTGCCCAATGACAGAAGCCCAAATCTGATGGCAAAAAAGGCAAGTAAGAGGTTCCCGAAGACCGCGAGCCAGAAGAGGATGTAATCCATATTGTTGTCGATTTGAAGTATCCTGATGCGTAGTTACACAGTAATCACGTGATGCGGGTTTGTCAACCGGGGTGATGGTCATGGTGGCTATGGCGATAGTTGCTGGTCACGTCACCATCCTGCAGACAAGTGATTGCGATACTTTCAGGATGCGCCATGAAATTACGTCGTATAGGCAACTCGCTTGGGACAACGTTCGGCAAAGCGTTGCTGGATCGGGCGGGATTCAAAGAAGATGACCAACTGGATATCCAGGCAGTTCCGGGTGAGATACGGATTCGGAGGGCAAGTAATCGGCTGGTGGTTGAGCTGACTCAGTCTGAAGCCAACGCCTTGGCAGAGGGCAATACGAAATCACGTGCATGGAAATCTGCCATGGAAAAAGTGAGGATGAAGGCAAGGGTTCAATAAATACGTATGGATACGCTTTCAGTAATGACAAACCCTGTGGCGGATGACGCCTTTGTTACCCGATGGAAGTGGCGAAGGGATAATGCCAGTATCCCTTCACTTGGCGGGGCCGTCACCGTCAAGCTCAGTTCCAGACACGCTGCGGATCAGATCATTCTTGCCGAGCTGGGGGCAATACACCATCTCCTCTGTGTGGCTGAGGTTCAAGGGGCTAACCGACTGGGGAATGGGCTCGCTATCGAGGTCTCGTGTGGCGCCATCAAAAAAGCCGTGGCGAAGGGGGCTTTGAAAAAAGATGATGCAGGCCGCACGGATAAGTTGCATGTGGCCCAATTCTCCCAATTCCTTGCCACCAAGTATTTTGAAGCCAGCATTTTGGTCGTTGCGCCCAGCAGGCAGGGATTCGACGAGCCGAGGATTATCCAGAACTACGAGAGTGAGCTGGACATCCCTCCCATGGCGTTCATACCCAACGAGGCTGGCAATATCGTAGTGAGCCGCCATGCACTCAATCGTTTCGTGGAGCGATTCGCGGCAGCCGATCAAATCAAGGCCGGCATGGCGTTATCGGAAGTTCCGGATCATAAATGGACGCGGGCATGGCGCATTCTCGAAACGATCATTCCGCAATCCAAGCGGATCGATATTCCTGGAACCGAATGGCAGCGAATTGTCAGGAAATATGGTGAAGACACCCTGGCGATCCACCACCCGGATTCCATGAACGTGTTTATCGTCAAGCGGGAATGGTTCGGATTGGTGATGGTGACAGCGCTTCGCGATTCGGAATACAACCGGATTGTTCCGAAACTACCCAAATACGCGGGTGGTCGCCTGATTCACCAGGTGACATAGCTGTGGCGTGCCAATGACGATTTTCGTGACCTTATTCAGTTTGGCGGCGATCTTCGCGTTATTGGCGCGATGGACAGCCATCAGGCGTTCGGATATGTCACGTGATGTTGCATCGGAAAATCGATCGCAACTGTTGGACAAGCCTACTTCATCGAAATCAGCTCGCGGAACAATCAAGATCATCGTTCTGTCCAGCTATGCAAAGGACAAAGCGTTACAGGCGCGACGGCAACGCGAGGATGACTATACGGTAGAAGCCGAGCAATACAGGTTGGCTACCGAGATTCGACAAAGAGAGAGCGAGGGAAGGGGGCATGCGCTAGCCATTGCCTGGCG
>JFJP01045285.1_pt1 | contig 11553 bp, 6 predicted proteins | sample 431651 | NCBI WGS metagenome assembly JFJP01 (sample SAMN02602958, study PRJNA72255) | Microbial mat metagenome, whole genome shotgun sequencing project. | biome: fresh water; feature: sink hole; material: water; isolation source: purple microbial (photo- and chemosynthetic) mats found in... | reverse complement strand
ATACTTTATCAGCAGAAAATTTCCTTTATATAAAATTTGCATCAGCGAAATGAATACAAATAAAAACAGTATCCCTGCGGCTGCCCTTATTTCTCTTTCATTTAATACTGGAATATTATAGCCTTCTACGTCTTCTCCGAATTTTATTATTTTTTTCATTTATATTTCTTATTGATCCATTGATAAGACAATCGGGAGCAATTTTTGTTTTGCACCCTTAGTATTTTAGTTCTTATTATATGGCGCGTGATTGGGCTTTTTTGGGATTTTTAATTAAGGCTGCACGCTGCATTTAAAAAAAGCCTTTAATCCTTTAAGCATCGGACAGAGCAACCAATACGTTTATCCCACCATGACATTTGAAAACTTCCGTGAGAGTATGACATAACAAAACGGTAAGAATTATAATCTCCACCATCGGAATTAGAAGAATACCAGTTACCAGTTTCTCCTAAATACGCAAAAATATTATCCCAACCTCGCCACCCCCCTGGTAAAGCTGTAAAATTTGACGAATTTGTGGCACTTGTATTAGGAGAAATCCAGTGAGTGGTTCCTTGCTCTTTCAACTTACCTCCTGCTACATTCTCACCACCTAGAAAATTAATCAGTGTAGTCCATTCCTGATTATTCGGAACATGCCATCCGGCAGGACAAACTTTACGTGTATCAGCTACTGCATTATAATTATACAGTGCTCCATAGATTGATTTATTGGCAATATCATTATTGTACCAACAATAACCTGCGACCGAATTATACCAAGATGTATTGTCAATCACATTGGTTATTGGATCTCCGTTACTATACCTGGTAACTTTAAGGTTTTCCTTTGTCCAAAGTTGGGTGCCAATTCTGATAACATTATAAGTGTTCCCGTCAAGATCCACTAAAGTGATTGGGTCGGTAGTGAATATTTGTTCATTCCCATAAACGGTACCCAATGAATTTGTTGCATAAGTCTTCAGATAATATTTAGTACCAGGAGTTAATCCTGTAAGGTTGCTAATAAAAACACCAATCCCGGTTCCATCTTCCGTTTTGGTATTTAATATTGTAGGATTGGTTGAGGTACCATAACACACACCTCTGGCTGTAACAGAGGCACCACCATCATCCGTTATATTTCCACCTGAACTTGCTGTAGTTGTTGCTACATTAGTAACTGACAGTGAGGTTAGTGTTGGTAGTTCAATTGACGCAGTAAAACTTTCTTCATTTCCATATGATGTGCCACCTGAATTAGTTGCATAAGCTCTTACATAATAGGTTGTTCCGTGAATAAGCCCTGTAAGTGAACTGACGAAAGGACCTGTTCCGGCTCCATCAACAGTTTTACTATTGGCAGTTATCGGAGCTGTTGTTGTCCCCCAGCAGACTCCGCGGGCTGTTACGGGGGCTCCCCCCTCACTTGTTACACTTCCGCCGCTGGTAGCTGTAGTTGCTGTAATAGCGCTTATAGCATCAGTTGTTACCACCGGAAGAATTATTGTTGTAGTGAAACTTACCTGGGTTCCATAAGCAGTTCCAATACTATTTGTTGCATAAGCTCTGACATAATATGTTGTGTTGGATGTCAGTCCGGTAATATTGCTAACGAAACTCCCTGTACCTGTACCTCCGGGGACAGTATTATCAGTAGTGGTAGGATTTGCAGAGATACTCCAGCATATGCCCCTTTGGGTGACAGCAGCTCCGCCATCGCTTGTGACGTTACCACCAGTTGCAGCGGTTGTTGCAGTAATACCGGATGCAGCGGTTGTTGTAACTACAGGGATAACTGCGCTGGCAGCAAACGAGATCTCATTCCCGTAAGCAGTGCCGGCACTGTTTGTGGCATAAGCTCTTACAAAGTAGGTAACTCCCGGAGTAAGGCCGGTAAGGTTACTTGTAAAACTTCCTGTTCCGGTGTTATCCGAAGTTTTGCTTCCGGTAATTACAGGATTGGTAGTTGTTCCCCAGCAAACTCCCCTTGCTGTTATTGCACCTCCACCGTCGCTTGTAATATTTCCGCCGCTTACTGCAGTTGAAGAAGTTATAGATGATATGGCTGTTGTGGTAATTGAAGGAAGAACTGAACTTGTATTGCAGATAACCTCATTTCCATATGCAGTTCCTGCACTATTTGTGGCAAAAGCCCTTATATAATATGTTGTTCCCGGATTAAGGCCTGTGACAGAGCTGACAAAGATCCCTGTTCCGGCACCACTTATTGTTTTACTGTTTTCAATAGTAGGGTTTATTGATGTGTTCCAGCAAACGCCACGGGATGTAACGGGAGCTCCTCCATCGCTGGAAATATTACCCCCTGAGCTTGCAGAGTTTGAAGTAATGGAAGTAAGAGCAGTTGTAGTTATGGATGGAAGGAGATAGCCTGAAGTAAAAACAAGCTCATTCCCATATGCTGTCCCTGCAATATTGGTAGCATATGCCCTTACATAATAAACTGTTCCGGAACCAAGGTTTGTAATACTGCTTGTGAAGCTTGCTGGTCCTGAACCATCTGTCGTTTTACTGTTTGCTATAGTAGGATTAGCATTTATGCTCCAGCAGACTCCTTTCACAGTTACCGGTGCCCCGCCTTCATTTGTGATATTTCCTCCACTGCTTGCGGTTGTTGCAGTAATAGAACTTATAGCTGTTGTTGTCAGTAACGGCGCTGAAGCTGCTAAAGTCGTAAAACTTGTCTCTTTTCCATATACAGTTTCAACACCGTCTGTTGCAAATGCCTTAATATAGTACATGCGTCCAGCTTCAAGGCCCTCAATAAGACTTGTAAATCCTCCGGTTCCTGCCGGTATCCCAATTTGAGTTTTTGAGTTGGCGGTACTCACGTTAGCCGTTGTTCCCCAGCAATGTCCATGTTGAGTAATACCATTTCCAAGATCAATTAACTCTCCTGAAGCTATAGCGGTATTAGTTGTAATACTGTTTATTTCACCGGTTGATACCAGCATCTCCTTTTCTATTTTTTTACAGGTGGCAAGGAACACAATACATGAAACAATGCACAGAGTGATCAGTTTTGAATTCATATCTTAAATTTTTATGGGCAAAAAGGCAAATAGAATTAAGAAAAGGAAATTTCTCTTTCTCATTTTGATAGAGTGTAGCCAAACAAATAGAAATGAGTTACAAAAGATAATTTGACTGTTAAAATAGCCTTAAATATTTTGTAATCAAAATTTTCAGAAGAAAATTTAATCCTGCATCTTAATCAAAAAAATATGGCTGCCAGGATAAGTTTTTCTCTCAACCTGCTATGACAGTTTTAAGTACTATAAAATATTGAGAGGTAGCCATTTTGGTTATTGACGTATAATAGATTAAAATAATTGCTAATATTATGACTTAAACCGGCTCAAAAAATCAGAGAAATGAAAAGTCTTAAAATATTAGCATCTGCAATGGCAATAATAGGATTAACCAGTTTCACAAACAGCGAATATAACAACAAAACTGCATGGAAGAAGCTGTATCCTCAGATCCTGAAACAGATTGTTGCTCCCTCATTTAAATCTGTAACATTCAACATTACAGAATATGGTGCTGTTGCTGATAATCCGGGATTCCTGAATACTAAGGCAATCAATTCAACTATTGATCTTTGCAGCAGCAAGGGAGGGGGAGTCGTTTTAATTCCCAAAGGCACCTGGCATACAGGTCCGGTTGTATTGAAGAGCAATGTTAATCTTCACATTGCTGAAGGTGCTGTATTACTATTTACAACAGATGTTTCTCAATACCCCATTGTTCTTACACGTTGGGAAGGAATGGACTGCTACAACACCTCCCCAATGATCTATGCTTACGGGCAGGAGAACATAGGAATAACCGGCAAGGGAACAATTGATGGCGGGGCTTCAAGAGCCAACTGGTGGGGTATGCCCAGACTTACAGCAATTCCCGGGAAGGAGTTGAGAGGCAGACCTTTATTGATGGAATGGAGTGAAAATAGTACTCCTGTTGAAAAAAGAATTATGGGTCCGGCTGATAATCTCAGACCTCAGCTGATAAATTTATATAAATGTAAGAATATTCTCATTCAGGATCTTAATCTCATTCGTCCTGCTTTCTGGACCATCCACCCTCTGTTATGTGAAAACGTTATTGTGAAAGGTGTAACAATAACTACAGAGGGTGCCCCGAACGGTGATGGCTGTGATCCGGAATCGTGCAAAAATGTGCTTATCGAAGGGTGTTTTTTCAATACGGGTGATGACTGTATTGCAATAAAGTCGGGACGTAACAATGATGGCCGCAAATGGAATACTCCCAGTGAAAACATAATAGTCCGCAACTGCCGCATGCAGAACGGTCATGGTGGTGTGGTTATCGGAAGCGAAATATCAGGTGGTTACAGAAATCTTTTCGTCGAGGACTGTGAAATGGACAGTCCCACACTCGACAGGGTGATCAGAATCAAGACAAATAATTGTCGTGGAGGCGTAATCGAAAATGTGTTTGTCAGAAATGTTAATGTTGGACAGTGTAATGAAGCTGTATTGCTTATAGATCTGGTCTATGAGCCTAACGAAAAATGTAAAAGAGATTTTCCACCCTATGTGAAAAATGTCTATCTCGACAATGTTACCTGTAAAAAGAGTCGTTACGGTGTTAATATAACCGGATATGAGGATCTGACTAATATATCCAATATCAATCTGTTAAATTGTGTATGGACCGGAGTAAAGGAGGACAATAGAATTAAAGGCAAGGTAGACGGACTCAGATTTCAGAAAACCACCATCAACGGGAAGCTGGTTGAATTGTCAGGCCTTTGAGAATACAAGCACCCCGTTTTGTCCTCCGAAACCGAATGAATTGGAGACTGCAGCTTTTATATTAGCATTTCTGGCCTTATTTGGTACTGATGAACAGCCAGCACTGTTGCTGCAGCTTCAACTGCACCTGCTGCACCAAGAAGATGTCCAAACATCGATTTGCTTGAACTTACAGGGATGTTAAGGTTGTTAAAAGCTTTCTTAATCGCCAGTGTTTCAGTCTTATCATTCATCTTTGTTGAAGTACCGTGCGCATTGATGTAACCAATATCCTCTGGTACAAGTCCTGCGTCTTTAACAGCAAGAAGCATTGCCTCGGCTGCCCATAGTCCATTTGGTTCTGGTGCAGCAATACCATAAGCATCAGATGTCATGCCGAATCCGCTTAGCAATGCCAGAGGTTTTGCCCCCCTTTTCTCAGCATGTTCCAATGTCTCCAATACAAGAACACAGGCTCCTTCGCCTATAACAAATCCTTCGCGGTTAAGATCGAAAGGACGGCTAGCCTTTTCGGGAATATCGTTATTTGTTGAAAGTACACCCATACTGGCATAACCATCAAGAACATACGGAGTAATTGTTGATTCTGCCCCACCGGCAAGTATCACATCAGCCATCCCGCCCCTGAGTAAACCCAGCGCAACACCTATTGAATGAGTTCCTGTAGTACACGCAGCTGCAATTCCTAAACTTGGTCCATGAATTCCCAGAACCATTGCTGCATTGCAAACAGGCATATTCGAAATAACCCGGGGTACTGTTAGTGGATTAACAGAGCCGGGGCCCATTTTTAAGAACCTTTCATGCTGATCTTCAAGATGAATCGGATCTCCGGCAGCAGATCCGATAACACATCCGATCCTGCTTCTGTCTTCATTATTCAGATCGAGCCCTGCATCTTTAACAGCTTCAATTGCCGCACTTGATGCCATCTGTGATACCCGGGCCATTTTACGTGACTCTTTACGGTCAAAATAATTCTCGGGATTATACGACAGAACCTCAGAAGCGATCCTGCTTTTGTGTCCATCAGGGTTGAAGGATTGTATCCTCTTAATGCCAGATTTCCCTGTAATAAGCGAATCCCAGAATTCAGCACGGTTACATCCGATAGATGTAAATACTCCTATTCCGGTTACAACGACTGATCTGTTTTTATTCATTTGACTTCATTTTCTGTAAATATAATGAAGTCATTTAATCCTGACACAGGGAAGAGATATTAATTAGACGGAAGACCGAAGACGGAAGACGGAAGACCACCACCTTCGCTAAAGCTTCGGTGGCTAAAAGAAGACGGAAGTAAAAGGCCTGTCGCCTGATGCCTGTTGCCTGTTGCCTATTGCCTGATCATGAATTACATCTCCGGTATATTATACATCTTTTTTGTTTCACATTTATCTTTAAACTCCCGCTTTACATACTCAGGGTCTTTGATACCGTTATAAAACTGATTTAAATAATCAGATATCTGGTTATTTGTTTCTGTTGAGATATATCCATGCTTCCTGATGATTTTATAGAAATCAGACCGTAGTTCATGATAGAAATCAAAAACTTCCTTATACTCGGCATCTGTATAGCATAATCCTTTATATGTCCTTCTGCTCTCCGGAAAATGATTAACCTGATCTTTTGGTTTTGAATAGTCGGCATTGACAAAAGCAGAAAAATCAAAGTCATAAGGTACTGCATAAGGTGCCAGAGTAGTATCTTTCGGCTGCATAATAATTATGTTCTTTCTTGAGGAAACGAACCAGTCTTTATTCCCGATTAAAAACTGGAACATCGCCATTTTTCTGAAACTTTCCTGCTCAAGATCAAATGGTGTTAAGAAATTATCTTTTATTACAGCATTGTTCCTTTTAGCTGCATGGTCTTTGTCTTCAATAAAGAAACTGAATTTTTCAAAAAGAGTTTTTTTAAGACCGGTATCGTAATATTCTATTTTTACAAGCCTTACATGAAGGCTTAGGTCTGTAACCCTGTTATACATTTTATAAATGACATACTCCTCAATTACATATTCGTCAGTCTGACATGGAGTGACCAGTTTGAGCTTGTCCTGATCTTCAAACAGGGTATTATGTACATCACTTTTTTTGAAATTAAAAAATAAGGGAGGGAAATTACAGTTATCAGGATTACGCCGGAAATTTCCCCTTACCATAATTCTCAGCGGCAGATTAACAACTTTACGGTTAGCATCTTTGTAAGATAATTCTGCATTATGATATACCGGCGTTTCACCCCTGTCTTTTTGTATAGCAGTGAAATCAGCCCTTAATTCCATCCTGAGGATTTTGTCGGAACGGAACAAGGTATCCGGGTCACTTGCTGTTAATGAGTGTGTTATATATAGGAAAAGGGAGATAAAAAGTACATTTTTCATATTATTAACATATAATCAGGTAATCTGTTATTTACAAGTTACAAAGTAAGAAACAAATATTATTATTTGTTTGTTCGGACCAGAGTGAAAGGGTGTAAACCGAATTATTTAAATTGTATTTATCACTTATGGTGAAAGAATTAACAAATAATTAATATTGTTACAGTTTTGATATAATTTTGAAACAATTATCAATTTCTGGTGTTATTATTGTGTAAAGAAAGCCCATGTATAGAAATACTCTTTTTCTTCTTATTGGTTTCTTCTTGTATTTTAGTTCTCCTGTTACAGCCCTGGAGATCAGTATTCACAATGATACACTCTGTGCCGGTCCCTATATTTTTAAGGACCATAATAAGCTTAAGGCAAGATGGATTGATAATGGCAAATTGAAATCTGATGTTATTACAGCTGAAAACTTTATTGAGTTCAGGAAAAAATTTAATTTTTTATTCGATTATGATGATTTAAAAAATTCCTCTCTGATAAAACCAAATCATACTCAGATTTATACATCTGTCGACAGCCTGAGTGCTATTTCAGATATTCATGGGGAATACAACACTTACATCGATCTTTTGAGGGCTAGCGGTATAATTGATGAGAACCTGAACTGGATCTACGGGAAGGGGCATCTGGTAATTCTTGGTGATGCATTCGACAGGGGAGATAAGGTTACTCAGATTTTGTGGCACCTTTTTGGTCTGGAAAAGCAGGCTGAAAAAGCAGGGGGCAGGGTGCATGTTATACTCGGGAACCATGAATTATTGATTTTTGGCGACGACGAAACCTATATTAATGACAAGTACAGAAAAGTTGAAGAGATGTTTCAGATGCGTTATTCAGAATTGTTTTCTTCAAGTTCAGTTTTGGGTAAATGGTTACGTTCAAAACCTATTGTGGTGACCATTAATGATATACTATTTGTCCATGCCGGAATTTCTACTGAAATGGTAGAGAGGAAGCTCAGAATCGAACAGATTAACAGAGGGTTTTATGATATGTTAGCAGGGAAGGAGATTCAATCTGAAAGCGATTACGATCAATTGATTTTCCTAAATGACGATCACGGACCAATTTGGTACAGAGGCTATTTCAATGAACAGGGCTTCAGTGAAAATATGCTTGATAAAATTCTTTCATTTTATAATACTAACCATATTGTTGTTGGGCATACTCATTGTGAGGGCATTAATCCTATTTTTAAAGGTAAAATATTTGGTATAGATGCCGGGATTTCAACAAAATCTCCGGGTGAAATGCTTATCTATAAAAATGGAATATTTTACCAGGGATTATCAACCGGTAAAAGAATTAAATTATAAGGTCACCAATAAGCAGGGCAGAGATCATTATTGCCTGATTTATACCGGCTTTTCTTCACATCCTTCTCACTGCATCCGAATAACAGGTTAAATCCAAGCCGGAGACTCAGCATTCGTGCATTATATGGCCACATAAGTCCCGATCCGGTTTCTCTTGTGAACCGTACCGGAATATTATCGGTAATAAGATAAAACTGTGCTCCTTTGTTTCCGAATGATAGTCCTGCACCAACCTGATTAATTTTATTGTTCATAATAGTGTAGGTAAGCGCTGTTCCCACAGATGGAACGGGAGAATAATTCATTGAAAGCGTCAGCGATGGTCTCAACCGTAAATCATAGATTTCAATTCTTGTCATTGCACCTGCTTTCAGCTTCGGCATAAGAACCCGGGTAACTCCTCCATAAATCTTAACAGAGGTGGCAGTAAAATATTTTTGAGTGGTTCCTTCGGCGGTAAATGCTTTCAGGAGAGTATCCTGTAAAGCCTCAAGCAAATCGGTCTGACCCGGATTGGCCTGATACTGGTCAAGATCAATTCCGTTAAATGTATAGGTTCCGCCGGCTTTGAAATTGTTTACATTCTTCTTCCACCTTATGAATCCCAGATCTGTGAAGCTGGCTGACAGTTGTGTTGACTCATCAAGATCATACACAATACCTCCGTCGATTGATATTCCACGGTTACCATTAAATATATAGTCACCAACGATATTATCCATAGCATTATCAATGTCTGCCCTGTTCACCAATCCGTTGGCATCATATCCCAGATTAACCGGAAATGAAGCATTAAGGCTATAGTTCATTATTGCTTCAAGGGAGATTGGATTGTTTGTGGTATTTAATTCAAGTTTCGATCGCTTTGTGTTTATGTTTGCCATCCCCTGCAGATACTTAATTCTGCCACCAATCTTCAGTCCGTCAGATAATTCCCTTGCAGCACTGAATCCTATTGAGTTCCAAACTGTAAGATCTACTCCTGTACCATTAAGCTTTATTGGAATCGCTTCATTACCGGCAACATCCCAGTTCCCATCTTTCAGCGAAGCAACATCATCACTGTAGGCTACCCGTAATTCAGTATGATTTATTACTCCAAAAGTGAAATACCATTCCTTCAGGTTGAATCCGAATCCTAACAGATCAATGTCGAGGTCGGTGCGGAAATAGTTCATCCTCTTAAGTTTCCTGTCAAGGTTTTCAAGATCAAGAAAATAAGTACCCGCCTGGGCGCCGGTTCCTTCATGAATGGCATCATGAAAACCGAATCCGGTGTTTCGAACATTTATTTTAAGGGCGGATATTACCGGCAGTTCAATATAAATACGGCATGGATTCATATAGGCAGGATTCAGTTGATTTGCCTGCGGGATACCCGGCATCAGATAAAGAGTATTATCCTGTGCTTTTGAGCTGAATGTTAGCAGGTTAAACAGAGTGAATGTGACCAGGATTATATATGAAATATTCAGTCTCTTCATCATTTCCCGGTATTGATTTTTAACTGGGCTATAAGACCAATATTATAATCCATATAGTATGAAAGATAGAATTTTACATCTTTTGTTGGGAAATCAGTTGTTGTAATTTTGCCTTTTGTAACAAGGAAATAGGTATTGTTGAGGACATCTATTTTAGATCTGGGCAGATCAACATCTATCATATCCTGCTCGTGCGGATCAGCAATTCCGTCGTTATTGGTATCCGAGGCTCCTTCAATTTTTATCTCCTGAGTGAACAGACTGTCGAGCAATAACCGGTTCTGATCGAGCAGGTAAATCTGCGAATTCATAGCAACCGGAAATGAATTGGTAATATTTATTCGTACTATCACTCTCTCAAGTTCCTCAGGCGCGGGTAGAGTTGTGCTCAGGTAATCGAATGACATGGTATCGAACAAAACAAGAAACTCACCTTTCCCCCAGAGTGGCAGTTCAACTGCAGCAGTTACATCATAGTTTGAATCGTGGTTTATAAATGTTGTACCGTTTCCTGCAGCAGGTATTATTCCGGCTGAAGCTGACATGCTTATTGAATCGGGATTTGAAGAAAGAAGTGCGGATATATTGGAATTAGTCCTGTCGAGCTGAAGGCTGTCGAGGATAGTTTGTCCATTCTGGTTGAGTGCCGGATAGCCAATAATTTTCGGGTTGGCTATTGAAGGTACTCCTGTTCCTGTCAGTGATATGTGGCTATTGTTCCGGTCAACTGCCTCAAATCTGCTGAAAGACAATGCCAAAGGCACACCGACAGAGTTTGAAAAGAGGAGTCTGAGTTTCGGATCAAAGAATTCAAACTGCCCTCCGTCTATTTTGCTGAAGAAGTCAGTTGCAAAGTTGAATGCCGGAAGACTAATATTATATCCGCTGAAGTCTCCATAAATAGTCTGATAGCTTAAACCGGTCATATTGACCTGCGTGCTTAGAATTGAGGATCCGGCATTAACCGGACCTGATGGATTCTGAAGATGAATTGAAAGAATGCATTTCAGGATATTGTTTCCTCCGGTATCATGTCCGGGAATAATCGAATAGCCTGCAAGATTTATAGTAAAATCGGGATTGGAGAAGTTCCTGGTTATTGTGTATGGCTGACCGTTTAACTGAAGTCCGGGGAAGAGGTAGGTGACTGTCCCGGAAATGTTTGCTGAATTAATATCAACGATAAGGTTTCCTGCAAGGAGATGAATGCTGTCGAGGCGGGCTGTGGTCTGAACAAGTGTAATTGGAACTGATACTGTATCAGTAATGTCGAGAGTGGCTCCCGGAATCAGAAGGTTAATTGCCGAACCAGTAGTATTTATTAGTGTATTATTAACACTTATTGGCGGGAATGAGAGAAGATCGCTCATTGTTCCTGAAACAACACTTGTCGAGTAATAAAGACTCAGGAAGCCATCGTCTGCAATCAGAAGCTGATCACTGTATGCTGAGTCGGTTAGATATTTTTCTATTTCCAGATGGGAGTAACCTACAGGCACTGCCAACCCTGGTTTCAGGTTTAGGGAAGCATCGAACTTTTCCGGATCAAACTCTTCTTTGACACAAGC